>Ga0307500_10000122_pt1 | contig 24356 bp, 22 predicted proteins | sample 14_S_MG_FD_201362 | JGI IMG/M metagenome (GOLD analysis project Ga0307500, IMG submission 201362) | Soil microbial communities from Populus trichocarpa stands in riparian zone in the Pacific Northwest, United States - 14_S | ecosystem: Environmental > Terrestrial > Soil > Riparian zone > Trees... | reverse complement strand
CGGAACGGGCTGGCGGTCCAGAGCGGGCTGGCGGTCCAGAGCGGGCTGGCGGTCCAGAGCGGGCTGGCGGTCCAGAGCGGGCTGGCGGTCCAGAGCGGGCTGGTAGTCCAGAGCGGGCTGGTAGTCCAGAGCGGGCTGGTGGCCCGGAACGGGCCGGCCGTTCGGACGACGCCGAGCGCGGCCCGCGCGCCGACCGCCCGGAGCGGACTGGCGGGCCGGAGCGGGTTGCTGGTCCGGAACGAGTTGCTGGTCCGGAACGGGCCGGCGGCCCGGAACGGATTGCTGGCTCCGAGCGGACCGGCGGCCCGGAGCGGGTTGCTGGTCCCGAACGGACCGGCGGGCCGGAGCGGGTTGCTGGCCAGGAACGGGCTGGCCGTCCGGAACCGGCTGGCGGTCCGGAACGGCTGGCCGGCGAGCGTACGCAGCGAACCGGGCGACCGGACCAGCCGGAACGGGCCGAGTCGACAATGGGACCGGCGCCGACCGCCCGCCCGGAGCCGACCGAACGGGGCGTGCGGTCGGACCGTCCATCTGATCAGCGTCCCGAACGGGCCCGGGGTGAGCGCCCGGAGCAGACTTCCCAACGAGCCGAGGGGGTAGGACCGGTCGGGTCCGCCCGCCCGGACCGGCCCGCCTCAGACCGGCCCGAGCGGCCCCGGCGACCGGACCGCGTGGTGGCTTCGGATCGACCGGCGCCGACCGACCGACCCGCGCCTTTCGACCGACCAGCGGCGACCGACCGACCAGCGCCTGCTGACCGACCGGTACCGCCGAACCGACCGGTGCCGTCAGACCGACCGCCGCCGCCGGACCGGCCCGCACCGGCACAGCGACAGTCCTGGCTGCCCCGGCGGCGGCGCCCGCAGCCGCCCGCCGCACCACCCGAACGACCGTCCGCGATGGACGCCACCGACCCGATCGTGCCGCCGATCTGGCGGCCGCCGGCCAGCCGCCTGCGCCGCCGCAGCGACCGGACCGACTGGTTCGCCCGCCAGTCCGAGCAGCCCGAGCCGCCACGGCCCAGCACCCCGGAGCGCCCGCGCCGCACGTCCAACGAGCCGACCCCTCGGTACGAACGCCCGCAACGCGTCACCGACGACCGCTCCACCACTGCCCCCCAGCGGCCCGTAGAGCCGCGCTCCACCGGTGCCGGCCCTGAATCCAGCGCTGGACCGGAACGGACGGCGGCCGACCGACCCAGTACCGACCGACCCGGATCCGAGCGACCCGGATCCGAGCCACCGCGGCAGCCGGCCAGCCCAACCGGCCTGCGATCGGTACCGGCCGGCCCGGGCAGCGATCGCCCGCAGCAGTCGACAGGCGACCGCCCCGAGTACCCGCCCGGCGACCGCCCCACCGGCCTGCGATCGGTCCCTGACCGCCCGGCCCCAGACCGCCCGGCCTCCGATCGCCCGAGCAGCGACCGCCCGGACCGCCCCCCCAGCGACCGGCCCGCGGCGGACCGGGCAGCCACCGACCGCCCGACCACGGACCACCCGACCACCGACCGCCCGAGCAGCGACCGCCCGGACCGCCCTGCTGGGGACCGCCCTGCTGGGGACCGCCCTGCCAGCGACCGGCCCGCCAGCGACCGCCCCGCGGCGGACCGGGCAGCCACCGACCGCACGGCGGCGGACCGCCCGACCACCGACCGCCCGACCAGCGACGGCCCGACCGCCGACCGCCCGACCAGCTTCGGTCCGAGCACCGACCGCCCGGAGCAACCAGCGGCCGACCGTGCCGCCGGGCTGCGGTCCGTGCCGGACATGCCCGGTACCGAGCGGCCCGAGCCACCCGCTGGGGCGCGCCCCGGCAGCCAGCGACCGGCGGGGCCGGACCCGGTTACCGGCCGGGCTGACGCCGGTGCCCAGCAGCCGACCGGGGACCAACCCGGTCCACAGCCGCCCGCGGCCAGCGACCCGGCCGGGGCGAGCCAGCGGCCAGCGGCGGACCGTCCGCCGGCCGACCATCAACCTCTCCCCGGGCAGGCGCACGGGCCGGTCACCGACCGCCCCGCCGCCAGCGGCCAGCAAGCGCCGGCCGCAGCCAGCTCGGCCACTCGCGGCCCGGCCGAACGCGGCCCGGTCGCCGACCGTCCGGCCGAGAGCAGCCCGGCCGCTGGCCAGGTCGCGGGAAGACCGGTAGAGAGCAGCTCAGTCGCAGGCAGCCCGGCCGAGGGCAGCCCGATCGGGAGCAACCCGGTCGCTGACCGTCCGGTCGAGAGCAGCCAGGCCGCTCGCCTGGTCGCGGGCAGCCCGGCCGCAGGCAGCCCGGCCGAGAGCGGCCCGATCGAGAGCGGCCCAGTCACGAGCAGTCCGGTAGGGAGCAGCCTGGTCGCGGGCAGCCCGGTCGAACGGCGGCCGCGGCACGCGGACGACAGGCCGGCCGACGGGCCCGGGGTGGCGCCGGCAGCTACCGAGCGACGGCCCCGGCATCACGCGGATGACCGCCCCGAGCCACCCACCCCCTCGCTGCCGCCGGCGCCGGACCTGTCCCCCTCGCCGTCGACTCCGGACGAGCCGGCCGCGACCATCCCGCCCCCGGCGCCGCGCACCACCCCGCCTCCCGGGCCCGACCTGCCCGACATCGGGCCCACCGGCACAGCGGCGGAGGTTCCCGCTGCGGCCGCCGCAGCCGACCGACCGACGACTCCACCCGTGCCAACCGGGCCGCCGGCCGCCGGGCCACCGGCCGCTGGTCCACCGGCCGACCCACGCACCGCTGCACCGCCGGCGTACCCAGGTACCACCCGGCCAGGCACCGAGCGCCCCGCCGCCGAACGCCGCCCGAGCGAAGGCCCCGGCCCAGCGGACCGCCCGACCACCACGCCGGCGACCGGCGAGCGCCCAACCGAGGGCCGATCTTTCGGGATCCCGGTGGTCACCCAGCGCCCCGGCCCGCACCAGCCGGCCACAGACCAGCCGCACGCCGACCGTCCCGGCCCGGACCGGCCGGCCACGGACCAGCCGCCCGCTGCCGCCCACCCGACCGGCGAGCCACCCCGCACGGATCGGCCCAGCGCAGGCCGACCAGGCTCAACGGCCGAGGACCGCCCTAGCGCGGTGCGGCCCGGCGCCGAGCGTCCACCCGCGCCGGGAGGGCGGCCGATCCCGCGAGCCGAGGACTATCCGAGCGTGGTCCCGCCGCCGGCCGACCGGCCCCCCGGCGACCCGGGCCGGGACCGGCCGACCGCAACGCCCACACCCGGCCGCGAGTTCACCACCCGGCCGGACGCCACCCGGCCTGACGTCGACCGACCCGCCGCCGCCGGACCTCCAGACCGGCCTGCAGACCGGCCTGACGTCGACCGGCCCGCCGCCGACCGCTTCGGTGCGGAGCGGCCCGGACCGGCCCGGCCGGCCCGCTTCGCCGAAGAGCGGCCGCAATGGCCGATCGCGGATCCGTTCGTCGCGGACGGTCCGGCTTATGAGGTGGAGCGGCCCGCCGGCCCGCCGCAGGCACGGCGGCCGATGCCACCGCCGCCGCGGTCGGCGGAGGACCGTCCCGGCCGGCACGCCGAACCGCCCGGCCGGCCTCCGCCACCGCGCACGCCGCCGGAGGAACCGGCGGTGGTGCGGCCCGGTACCGGTGGCCGGTTGGCCGGCGGCCGGGACCCGATGGCCCCCCGCCCGTCCCGCCGCGGCCGGTTCGGCCGGGCCCGCCCGCCGGAGCGCCGGATCCGCCGGCCGCGCCCGGAGGACCCGCGCCAGCGCGCCGTCTACGACGCCCTCGTCATCAACGAACAGGTACTGGACGAGGCCTGGTTCAGCCACTCGGTCGACGTCCTGCGGGTGATCGCCAACATCGCCTCCAACGCCCTGGACGCGTATGAGGAAGATCCCGCCTCGTTCTCCGAATGGGTAGCCGTCCACCGCAGCGGCCAATGCGACTGCCACTGACCGCAGCTGGCGGCTGACCTGCGCCGGACTGGTCCATCGGCCCTCCCGGCAGCCGGCGCAGCCTTGACGCTGCGATCTTCCGGCGTGCCGGGCGAGGATCGGCCGATGCGATGGACGGGGCCGAACACCGAGGTCATCGACGTGATCCAGCTGCGCGGGAAGGACAACGTGACGCGCACGCTCTACCGGCTGCGCCGGCACGGCCTCTGGGTCGCCAACTGCGCCTCGCTCGACGAACTGGCCCAGCACGTAGACCTCGGCCAACTCGAAGAGGTGCCGCCTTCGGCGCAGCCGTGACACGTCCAGCAGGTACCCTGGCCGCCGCGAACCTTCGCCGGGTCGCGGCGCCCGGACGAGGCCGGCGGGGCGGGTCAAGCGAAGGACAGCGGCCCTGACCCGGCGAGGTGGTATGGCATGGCTGGACAAGCCGACACAATTGGTCAACGGATCCGCCAGTTGCGGACCGAGCGCGGTCTGAGCCTGCGCCAGCTGGCACAGCTGGCCGACATCTCGGCTGGGCACCTGAGCCACGTCGAGGGTGGTACCCGCAACCTGGATACCCGCAGCTCGCTGCTGGCCGTCGCTGACGCGCTCGACGTGCCGGCGGCCGAGCTCCTGGGCCAGCCCTACGACCCGGAGACCCGTCAGGAGCAGACCGTCCACGCCGCGATCGCCGACGTTCAGGACGCCCTCTATGGCAGCGAGCTGGGCGAGCTGCACGAACCGCCGCAGGCTGACCTGGACACGCTGCGACGCACCACCGACCGGATCCTGGCCCTGTCCAACGACAACGCCTTCGCCGCCTTCGGCCCGCTGCTGCCGGACACGATCGCCGACCTGCACGCCCACACCGCCGACCCGGACGGCGCCGTACGCCAGCAGGCGCTGCGGACCCTGGTCGACGCCCTGGACGCGACCCAATGGATGGGCCGGTGCCTCGGCGAAACAGACCTGGCATGGCTGGCCGCCGAGCGGGCGCTGCTGGCCGCCCGGGAGACCGAGGACCCAGCCGTCACCGGCTTCGCGCAGTTCCTGCGCAGCCAGAGCCTGCTGCGCACCCGCCGGGCCCGAAAGCGCGCTGGCCTGGTCGCAACCCGCTCGGCCGACGAGCTGCAGGCGGCGGCCGCCGCCGGCGGGCCCGCCGCCGAGGTATACGGCTCGCTGCACCTGACCGCGGCCTGGGTGTGCACCGTCAGCGGCCGGCACACCGACGCCGACGCGCACGTCGCCGAGGCCACAGAGGTGGCCCGCCGCACCGGCGACGGCAAGGCGTACCGGCTCTGGTTCGGCCCGAACAACCTCGGCGTCTGGCGCATGTCCATGGCCGTCGAGCGCGGCGAGGGCGGCCGGGCCCGCGAGCTCGCCCGCGACGTCGTGCCCGCCCGGCTGCCGTCCCGCGGTCGCCGCGCGGCCTACTGGATCGAGCTGGGCCGCGGTCTGGCCGAGGAACCACCATTGCGCGGCGACGCACGGCGCGCCCTGCAGCGCGCCGAGCGGCTCGCACCGATGCGGACCCGGATGGATCCCTACGTGCGGATGACCGTCCGAAAACTGCTCTACGACGCCGGCGGCCGAGACCTGCGGGAGATGGCCCGGCGCATGGGTGTCATCTGACCCAAGCTGGACCCCGAATCGCTGAGTTGGATCAGTGTTGTCCCAGACAACACCCCCTGTTCCTACCGTCTGCGCCATGGACGATTCACGGGGCGTAGTTGCCAGCGGACCTGAGCCCAGCCAGTTCGCCCTGGCCAGGGAGCGGGAGAAATGCCCACCCTGCGATAGCGACCTGCAGACCACCCCGGAGCAGCCGGCGCCGGCCAGGGGGCCGGAGCGGTAATGGGCCGACACCACCGAGCGACCAGCGACGTCGGGCTGACCGAACTGACCGCGCTGCTCGCCGGCTGGCACGCCGGCCTCGCCGCGCCGCCGGACCCGCGCGCGCCGTCGTGCCCACGCTGCTGGTCGGTCAAGACCGTGAGCCACGGCTCCCGCGCGCACTGCGGCGACTGCGGTGGCGAGTGGCAGATCGTCGTCAGCGAGCGGGCGCGCTTCGAAGCGCGCCAGCGGATCGACCGGCGGGCCGAGCGGTGACCCGCGTCCAGTACGTCGGCCTGGTTCTCGTCGACCTCGGCGTCATGACCACCGCGGCTATCGTCGCCGCCGCCGGCTGGCTCCTGCTCACCTGAGACCGCGGCGAGCGGTGGCCGTGCAGGGCCACGACCGGCGCCCGCCGGTGCCGCTGACCTGCATGCTCCGGTGACCTGGATGCCGCGGCCAGGTTGGGGCGTGATGTAGTGACGAGCCGTGGGCGGGGGTAGCGGTGGGCCGGTAGTGGCGGTGTTCCTGGGTGGCTGCTGCGGCGGGCTGGGGCGGTACGCGGTCACCGAGGCCTGGCCGGTGCGGGCCGACGGGTTCCCGTGGGCGACCTTCGTGGTGAACACGGCGGGTGCGGCGGCGCTGTCGCTGCTGCTGGTGCTGCTCGTCGAGGCACGGCCGCGGGACCGGTACCTGCGGTTGACGCTCGGCACCGGGTTCCTCGGCGCCTGGACGACGTTCTCCGCGGTGACCACCCAGACCGCCGAGCTGCTCGCGCACCGGCAGTTCGGCACCGCGACGGCGTACCTGGTGGCGACCGTCGTGGTCGGCCTCGGCGCGGCCTGGCTGGGCTTCCGGGCCGGCCGGCTGCTCACCTGGCACCGGCCGGCCGGGAGCCGCTGATGCTCACCCTGGCGGTTGCCGCCGCGTCCGGGGCCGGCGCGGTCTGCCGCTACCTGCTGGACCGCACCGTCCAGCGGCGGGTCCGCGGCGCCTTCCCGTACGGGATCTTCGTGGTCAACATCACCGGTTCGCTGCTGCTCGGCCTGGTCACCGGGCTGGCGCTGCACCATGGCCTGCCGGACGGGCCGACCGCCGTACTGTCGGCCGGCTTCGCCGGTGGCTACACGACGTTTTCAACCTTGGCCGGCGAGACGCTGGCGCTGGCGCTGGTCGGGTCCTGGCGGACCGCGGTCGCCAACGTCGTGTTCAGCGTCGCCGTCGGCCTGGCCGCCGCGGCCGCCGGCCTGGCTCTCGCCCTCATCTGAGCCGCCCGACCCCGTCCCCGCCGCCCTGCCCTGCCCCGTCCCGCCCTGCCCCGTTCCGCCCCCGCCCTGCCCCGTTCCGCCCCGTTCCGATCGGGAACGGGGCGGACGGGACCGGTTCAGTCGGGTCGGCGGCGGCGGGGGGTGGTTACGCCGGTACGGATCCGTTCGACGCCTTCCGGGCTCGGCCCGGACGGGACGTGGGTCACGGGTGGGAACCGGTTGCCGTTGTTGTAGTCCCGTTCCAGCCGGAGTACCTCGTTCTCCAGGGCGCGGCCGGCGAGCTGGCTGACGTTGTAGGCCTCGCCGGGGCGGCGCATGGTGGCGGACACCGCGGCGCGGGCCCGGTCGACCAGATCACGGGAGAGGTAGAAGCTGCGCTGCACCCGGTCCGGGCTGGTGCGGCTGCGCCGGCCGGACCGCGGCCCGGCCGCCCGCAACACCTCATCCAGGCCTACTCCGGCCGCCGCGGCGGACTCGGCCAGGAACGTCACCACCTCGGGCGGGACCCCGTTGGCCGTCATCAGCTCCCCGTCCGGCCAATCGTCCAACCCCGGCCCGCCCTCCAACCCCGGCCCGACCGCCGGGCCCCGATCGACCGGCAGACCCCGATCGACCGGCAGTCCCGGACCGACCGGCGACCCCAGATCGATCGGTAGCCCCGGATCGGGCACGACCGGACGGACCGCCGCGCCCGGATCCACCGCCGGGCCCGCATCGGCCAGGCCCACATCGGCCAAGCCCACATGGGCCAGGCCCACATCGGCTAAGCCCACATCGGACAAGCCTGGGTCGGCCAGACCCGGGTCGACGACCTGGTCCGGAGCTGCTGCCGATCGCGGGTCGACCGTCGCCGCCGGACCGGGGGCGGGTTCCGGGGCCGTCGCCGGAACGAGCACGGTGGGTGATCCCAGGTCGGGCAGGACAGGCTCGATCGCGGCCGTGGTGATCGTCGGGCCGGCGCCGGAGGGGGGTGACGACTGCACCCGTTCCGGGCTGTCCGGCCAGCTCCCACGGCCTGCCGGCAGCACCGCCGGCGCGCCGTCGGCGACCCCGCCCGGCAGCTCGCGCGGCAGCCTGAGCAGGTCGTTCAGACCGGCTGGAGCCAGACCTGGTTTACCCCTGCGGCGGCGGGCGTCGGCATGCCCGGCTGGCTCCGCTGCTGACTTCGAAGCCATCTACGACTCTCCTCCCTGGACGACGGGATAGCCGTCGGCGGGGGGCTACCCGGAGTAAGGGGAGCCATCCGCTAAGGGTGGGCAGGATGCCGGATGCTAGGCGAGGCATGCTCGCATGCGCAATCAACGTCAGTGTCCGGAGGTGACCGGGATGCCCCGCTGTTGTTTCACCTGCCCTGCTGTCACATTAGACTCGGCCACTACGAGAGGCCGAGCACATAGCGTAGTGTAACCGCAGCGGGGGGTTAGCGCCGAAAGGAGCAAGGACGTGCACGAACTTACCGACGTCCTGGCTGCAGATCCGACGATCAACACGACGGGGTTAGTTGCCTGGATAGTCAAGTACATCGTGCCGCTGATCTTCGCGTTCATCGCGGTGATCATCATGTCCCGGGCACACCAGGGGCGCACCCGGGAAAACGCTGTGGTGGCGGTCAACCTGTTCCTGGGCGTGTTGCTGCTGGCGTCCGGAGGAGCGCTTTTCGTGTTCGGACAGGGCCTGGTGGACCTGATTCTCGGCAAGTGATGTCCCGCGGAGCAGCCACCCGCCACGTTCTACTGATCGGGCCAGCGAAGGGATCAGCACCATGGCGCTGACGGTCAGACCGGACGACGAGGTCTACCAGTTCGACACCGTGTGGCTCGGCCCGGATGAGTACACACTGCCGATCCAGGCCCGGTACGTGGCGTGGGGCACCTGGCTGGCCTGTTTCCTGGTCACGACGGCGATCCTGGTGCCGATCGGCGGGTCCGGTCCCGGCGGCGTGGTGGGTTCGGTGCTGTGGTCGGTGGCGCTGTCCGTGGTCGCGTCCCGGGCGGTCATGCTGGTGGTCGACCATGAGCGGCCGCTGCGCTCGCTGCCGGCGCTGTTCGGTGCGGAGGCGCGGGCGGCGCTGGCCTCGTCCCGGCACGGCGAGAAGACGCTGCTGATCCGGCCGAGCCGGGTCCGCGTCCGGGAGGTACCGGAGCGGGCCCGCCGGATCCGGGACCGGAAGCGCAGGATCGAGCAGCACAAGCTGGAGCAGCGTGGCCGGCGGCGGCGGGTGCCAGCCGGCGTCACCCCGGCCACCCGGCTGCGCCCAGGGACGGTCGCCGCGACCCGCCCCGAGGTCGTGCCGGAGGTGCTGCCGGCCTCGGCCTACCACACCTTCCAGAGCTATCAGCCCGGCCCGTGGGCGCCGGCCGAGCGGGGTGGCCCGGTCTGGGGCGGCCGGGTGGCCAACGCCGACGGCGGCGACGACGACTGGGGCGATTCCGAGCCGGGCGAGCCGCCCTGGTACCCGGCGATGCCGACCCGCCGGCCGGCCGGCAGCCTGCCCCCGATGCGCACCGGCGAGCCGTCGCACGGTCGCCCAGCCGGGCCGGTACCGGGACGCCCGGCCGAGGCCCGGCCCCGGCCGCCCCAGCACGCCGGCCCCCAGCACACCGGCCCCCAGCACGCCGCCGCGCAGCACGCCGACCCTCGGTACGCCGGCCCGCAGCCCACCACCGGCCGCCAGCCCGCCGGCACCCCGCAGTACGCACCGCCCCAGTACGCCGGCCCCCAGTACGCCGCCGGCCCACCAGCCACCGGCCACCAGCCACCAGCCCGCCCGCAGGCCGGGCGCCCACCAGCCGGGCGCCCACCAGCCGGGAGCCCGCAGAGCGGGAGTCTGCAGAGCGGGCGGCGGCAGGCCGGAGGCCCGCAGCCGGGCGGCCCGCAGGCCGGCCCGCAGACCGGAGGCCCGCCCGGCGCCCAGGCCCCGCCCGGCCAGGCCCCGCCCGGCCAGGCCGCCCCGCCGCAGCCGCCGGACAGCCGCCGGCCGATCGAGGAGCGCATCCTGCTGCCCGCCCGGAAGACCCGCTGATGGCCCGCGCCGCCGACCCCAAGCCGGCGCCACTCGGTCTGGCGCTGCGCGAGATCGTTGGCAACATCACGCTGACCCGCAGGTCGGCATACGCCTGGTTCGTAGTGCCGCCGTCCCGTTGGGCCTGGCGCGCCGACAGCGACCGCCGCGGCATGATCGACGCCGCCGGCATCGCCTACGCCGGCCTGGCCGGCCGGCGGGTGCGGGTGCGGGTCACCTCGCGGCCCTACCCGGTGGCCGCCTGGGCCCGCGGCCTGCACTCCCGCACGCCGTCCCCGCTGCCCGGCACGGACGGCAACAGCTGGGCCGACAACCTGCTCGCGCAGCAGCGCTACCTGCGCACCTCCGCGACCGCGGAGAAGGAGGTCTACCTCGGCGTCGAGGTCGCGCCGCGGTCCCGGTTGGCCGGACTGGCCGAGCGGCTGACCGGCAAGGCGGGCAACCACGAGCTGGCCCACCTGGAACGGGACGTCGAGCTGATCACGGAGGTGGTGGCCTCCCCCGGGATCGGCGGTGCCGCCGCCGACACCCGCCGGATGGAGTGGCTGATGCACCGCTCGGTCGGCCTGGGGCTGCCGGCGCCGGGCGGGCTGATGTCGCCGCCGGGGCTCTCGGACACCTGGGAGACGACCGACCTGCACGCGTTCACCGAGGGTGTGGTGATCCGGCCGACCCCGCTGGGCCGGTGCGTACAGATGATCGACCGCCGGCCGGACCACGAGCCGCTCAGCTCCTACATCGCGGTGGTCACGCTGGGCCGGATGCCGGAGATGATCGTGCCCGACCCGCGCGGCCCGTGGCTGGCCGCCACCGACGCGCTGCCCTGGTCGGTCGAGGTGGCCGCGACCATCGACATCCTGGCCGGCCAGCACGTCCGGGGCGGGGTGACCAAGGCGCTGCTGCGGATCCGCGACCAGCAGCGGCAGTACCAGATCCACGACATCGACGAGCCGGCCTCGCTGACCCGCCAGGCCGACCACGCCCGGCGCATCGAGGACGAGATGAGCCACGGCGACGACCTGGTCTCCACCCGCACCGAGGGCTGGTACCGGCTCGCGGTGGCCGGCCGGTCCGAGGCCGAGTGCATGGAGCGGGTCCGCGCGGTGCGCGACCTGTACAAGCGCCGGCACATGGACGCGGTGCTCACCAAGGGGCAGGCGAGCCTGGTCCGGGAGTTCATCCCGGGCGAGCCGGTCTCGTCCACCGCGTACCGCCGGCGGCTGCCGATGCGCTACTTCGCCGCCAGCCTGCCGCAGGTGGCGACCCGGCTCGGCGACCGCCGCGGCCCGCTGATCGGGCTGATCGCGTCCAGCGTCCGGCGCCCGGTCATGTTCGACACGCACTACTCCACCGAGATCAAGAAGGCGTCCGGGCTGGTCCCGATCGTCGGCCGGCAGGGCGCCGGCAAGTCGGTGCTGGAGGCGGCGATCTGCTACCAGGCCGCCCGCCGCGGCATCCGTACCGTGATGCTCGACCCGTCCGGCCCGCTGGCGGCGCTGTGCCAGATGCCGGAGCTGCGCGAGTTCGCCGAGCACATCGACCTGGCCAAGGCCCCGGCCGGCACGCTGTCGCCGTGGGCGGTGGTGCCCGAACCGGTCAGCGGCCACTTCGACTCCGCCGAGGACTACGACGAGGCGGTCGACGAGGCGCGGGCGGAGCGCAAGACGCTGGCCATCGACATCGCCCGGATGCTGCTGCCGGCGCAGATCGACGCCAACGCGCACACCGAGGCGCTGCTGCTGCGGGCGATCCGGGAGGTCGGCGCCGAACGGGACCGGTCGTACTGGATGGTCATCGGCCGGCTGCGCGAGTACGCCGGGATGAACGTGGACGGCAGCGCGGCCGGTCCGGCCGATCCCGGCCACGACCACCGGCTGCGCGACGAGGCCGCCGCGATGCACGCGCAGACGCTGGCCGACCTGCTCGCCGACACCGCGGAGACCCGGCAGGGCCGGCTGTTCTTCCCGCCGCTGGCCGGCGGCACCGAGCAGTCCGAGCAGCCCCGGGCCGAAGCGGTGCTGACCGTGATCACGATGAGCGGGCTGGTGCTGCCGAACCCGACCGTGCCGCGCGAGCACTGGTCGTTCACCGAGCGGATGAGCGTGCCGGCGCTGCACCTGGCGTCCTGGTACGCGACCCGGGCGATCTACGGCCTGCCCCGGCACGTCCGCAAGGTGCTGGCCCTGGACGAGTGCCACTTCCTGGCGATGTGGCCGGTCGGCCGGGCGCTGTTCCAGCGGGTCGGCCGGGACACCCGCAAGTACAACGTCTGCTGCCTGGCCGCGTCCCAGGACCCGGCTGACACGTTGAACATGGACGTCGCCAACCACGTGGCCGGCGCCTTCGTCGGCCGGATCGAGGACGAGCAGGTGGCCGCGGACGCGCTGCGGCTGCTGGGGGTGCAGGTCGAGGCGGGCTACGAGCACGCGATCGGCACCTTGTCCCAGATGGGGCCGGACGGCACCCCGCCGGACTACCGCGAGTTCGTCTTCCGCGACCCGGACGGGAACGTGGACCGGTTCGTGGCCGACCTGTCGTACAACCCCGCGTTGCTCGCGGTGGTCAACACCGACGCCCGACCCAGCGGTGAGCCCCGTTCCGATCTGGCCGAAGTGGACGACTACGCCGACTTCACGGAGGACCGGGTGTCGGTATGACCGATCGGGGAGGCACGCTGGCGGCCACGCCGCCGGACGAGACCGAAACGGACGAACCAGCGCGTGGCCGGTTGGCCATGCGGGGCCGGCGCCGGGTTGCGGCCGCCGAGCCGACGCCGGTGCTGCGCTACGCCCGCCGCCCGGCACGTTCGCCGCGCACGTTTGTCGGCCGTTGGTTCGACCGGCACCGGCTGGTCCGCCGGCTGACCCGGCTGCTGGCCGGGGCGGCGATCGCACTGGCCGCGCTGGTGGTCATGCCCGGCACCGCCAGCGCGCTGCCCGGCCTGGGCGGCTGCACCGAGGCACCCACCCCGGAAGCCCCCGGCCAGGGCATCTCCGGCTTCTTCATGTCCGCGCCGAACCCGGCACCGGCGCCGGAGAACCCGTTCCAGCCCGGCGCGAAGACCTCCCCGTTCCAGCAGTACGGCCTGGCCGGCCTGTCCTGGTACGCCTACGACCTGGGCTGCGGCGGCGCCGCCCGGGACCCGTCCGGCGCGATCTCCGCCTGGGCGGCCCGGATCCTGTTCATCCCGGCGAAGGCGGGCGTCTCGGCGCTGGCCGCGGTCTCCCAGGCCGCATTGGAACCGACCTATCTGTCCGCATTCGACCCGCTGTTGCAGAACCTGACGGACGCGCTGAACAAGGCCATCTTCACCCCGATCGCCCCGCTGGCGGTGATGCTCACCGGCCTGCTGCTGATGGCGCAGGCGACCCGGCAGCGGGTGTCCGAGTCGACCACCGCGATCGGCTGGTGCCTGCTCGTCACGATCATGGCGGCGGCGCTGTTCGCCTGGCCGGTCCGGGCCGGGCACGCCGCGGACAAGGTGATCACCAGCGGGGTCGCGGTCGTCTCGAACGGCATCACCGGCCAAAAGGGCTCGCCCGGTATGCAGGTCGCCAACTCGCTGTACGGCCCGTTCCTCTACCGGATGTGGCTGATGGGCGAGTTCTGCGACCCGGACAGCCCCGGCGCGAAGGCGCACGGCCCCGAACTGCTGCAGGCGCAGGCGCTGAACTGGGACGAGTCGGCCCGGGCCCGCACCGACGCGGAGAAGATCACCAAGGCCAAGCAGGAGGCGTTCAACAAGGCCGCCGGCAAGGTCAAGGACGAGGACCCGACCGCCTACCAGTGCGTCGCCGGGCACGGCAGCGCCTCGCTGGAGGCGTCCATCCTGGCCGACGTGGGCGTGCTGCTGATGGCGCCGTTCCTGCTCGTCGGCGGGTTGATCCTGATCGCCGCGTACATCATCGTCCGGTTCTCGGTGATCTTCGCGCCGGCACTGCTCACCGCCGGCGCGTTCTTCCCGCTGCGCGGGATCGTGCTGGCGGCCGGCCGGGTGGTGGCCGCCGCGATCTTCAACGCGCTGCTGTTCACGCTCGCGGTGCTGCTGGTGATCCGGGTCGACTCGGCCATCCTGGATCCGGCCACCCGGCTGCCGGCCTGGCTGCGGCTGGTGCTGGTCGGCGTGGTCACGGTCGTGATGTGGTACCTGACCCGGCCGTTCCGCAAGCTCACCACGATGGTGACCAGCGGCAGCATGGCCGGGGCGATGGGCGACCAGAACTACGAGTCCCGCCGGGTCAACGGCTTCCTGCGCAACCTGCGGCGCCGGGACGCGCCGCTGGTGGTCAACCAGAGCGACGACGACACCACCGTGGTGGTCAACAACGGCCAACTGCGGGAGGAGGCGCGCGGCCCGGTCGGGGTGGCGGCCGCCGCCCGTGGCCGGCACCGCGGCGCGCCGATCGAAGTCGAGGCCACCCGGATCGACGCCGGCGGGCGCGGGCTGCGCTGGTCCGGCGCCGGCTCGCCGCACCTGCCGGCGGGCGCCGACGCCGGGTTCGCCTCGGCCGGCCGCGCCGGCCGGCAGACCGCGGCGGGCGAACTGCCGGCCGGTTCGACGGTGTCCCCGTCCGGGTCGTCGGCTGGTTCGTCCGGCGGCCGGCGCGGCAGCCGGTCCGGGTACGCCGACACGGGCGGTGGCTACGGCAGCAGCCGGTCGGACGTGCCGCCCGGGGTGCACCAGCCGCCGATGTCGCCGCGGGCCCGCCGGGCCGCCGCGGCCAGCGCCACCCGGGTGGCCGGCCGGCAGGTGGACGACGGCCTGTTCGACGCGTCCGCCGCGTACCGGCCGGCGCCGGAGGACGACGCCCACGGCTACCTGCACCGGGTGGAAGTCGAAGTGGTCGACAGCGAGGAGATCTACCGGCTCTACGACCCGTCCCGGGACCGCTCCACGTCGGGTAGCGGAGCATGGTCGCGCTGACCCGGCTCCTCGGCGCGCTGGTCCGGATGCTCACCCGGACCCGGCGGATGAAGATCGCGCTGGTCGCCGTCCCGGCCCTGATCGTGGTCGCGCTGGTCGCCCCCCGGGCGGCCAACCGGGACAAGCACACCACCTCGCCGGCGCTGGCCGGCAGCGGCGGGGTGGCCACCACCACGATCACGCCGACCGCGACGATCGCGTCGCCGACCGGACTGCCCGGCACCACCGGGCCGGCGCCCGGGCCGACCGTGCAGCAGCGGACCGAGCCGGTGCTGGCCAAGGCACCGGCCGACGCGGCCCGGGCGTACGCGCTGACCGTGAACGCGCACGACGCCCGGCCGGGCCGGGACGCCGGCTTCATCGACTCCTACGTGCGGGCCCGGCCGTACGTCACCGCGCAGCTGTACGCGCTGATCTCGGCACCGAGCCGGCGCGGCGACTACCTCTGGGTGGGCTGGGCCAAGCAGCAGGCCACCGTCACCGCCGAGGTGGTCCGGGTGGCCGTGCCGGACGGGGCGCCGGCGCCGACCGCGACCAGCGCGCACATCCGGGTGCAGTTCCGGCAGGTGATCACCCCACACGTGGCCGGGGCGGCCGCCCCGGCGCCGATCCTGGACGCGGTCAGCCTGGTCGTGTCCACCGATCGCAACGGCCACTGGCTGGTCAGCCAACTACTGGCTGACACGTAGGCGGCGGCGATGACGGTACTGCGGCGACGACTCCTGCTGGCGGCGATCGCCGCCCCGCTGGCGGTGCCGGCCGCGCTGATCGTGGTCGGCGCGTTCGTGGTGGTGCTGGCGGTGTCCGGCGGCAGCGTCTCGTCCGCGGCGGTGCCGCCCGGCGGGGTGACCGGCGGCCAGCTCAGCACGGACGCGCCGGTGCCGGACGAGGTGCTGGCGGTCCTGCGCCCGGCGCTGGTCGGCAACGGCTGCCCGGCGCTGACCGAGAGCCTGCTGGCCGCGCAGCTGTTCCAGGAGTCCGGGTTCAACCCGCAGGCCACCTCACCGGTCGGCGCCCAGGGCATCGCCCAGTTCATGCCGGGCACCTGGCCGGGCGTCGGCCGGGACGAGAACGGCAACGGGGTGGCCTCACCCTGGGAGCCGGAGGACGCGATCCCGGCAGCGGCCCGGTACGACTGCGCCATCGCCAAGCAGGTGGCCGCGGTGCCCGGGGACGCGGCCGGGCTGATGCTGGCCGCCTACAACGCCGGTCCCGGCGCGGTGCTCCAGTTCAACGGCATCCCGCCGTTCCAGGAGACGCAGAACTACGTCCGGGCCATCCTGGACCGCGCCGCCACCTGGGCGGTCTCCCCCGGGCTGGTCGGCGTGGGCGTCGGCCCGGCGCCGCTGCCCGGCGGCGCGCAGATCGAGCTGACCAACAACCCGCTGATCGACACCGCGGTGGCCTGGGCGACCGGCCAGATCGGCTCCTGGTACCACTTCGGCGGCACCTGCACCGAGCCGTTCAGCGAGGTGATCGCCAAGCGCTGTGACTGCTCCTCGCTGATGCAGCAGGCGTACGCGCACGCCGGCATCGCGCTGCCGCGCACCGCCGCGATGCAGAGCCGGGTCGGGGCGGCGGTACCGCCCGCCGAGATCCAGCCCGGCGATCTGGTCGTCACGGTCGGCGCCGACGGCACCGTGGCGCGCCCCGGACACATCGCGATGTACGTCGGTTCCGGGTACGTGGTGGAGGCGCCGTTCGAGGGCGTCCAGGTGCACTACTTCCCGGTCCGCGGCTACCACGACATAGTCACGATCCGGCGCATCGTCACCGGGTGATCAGGTCGTAGTGTTTCGGCGTACCCCCGTACCCCGGCGGCCTCCTCCGCTCCGCTCCTCGGCCGCCAGGGCTCCCTGCACCACGCACCGCGGAGGCCGCCGCATGAGTCCCGACGCCGAGTGGTACCTGGCCGAACCGGCCGGCTGGGTGCCGGTGCCGGCGGCCTCGGTGCCCGAGATGCTGGACAAACGGGTGGTGCTGGCCGAGCCGCCCGGCGCGTTCCGGTACGACATGCGGGCGGTCAGCTACCCGTACACGCACCCCGACGGCCTGGTCTACCTGGACGTGGTGAGCGAGCACGACTGGTACCGGTCCCGGATCCGGGAGGAGCCGGTGCCCAAGTCGCGCTACCCGGTGGACCGGGTCTGGGTGGAGTACCGGCCGGCCGCCCAGCTGGCACCGCTCGGCACCGACCCGGACCCGCTACTGGACGGGCCGGCGACCGCCCCGGCCGACGGCAGCACCCCGGCCAGCGGCAGCCCGCCGACCGGCCGGAGCGCCCCGGTCGGCGGCAGCCCGCCGGGCAGCGGCAGTGTCCCGGGCAGCAGCGGTGTCCCGGCCAGCGGCCGGGACCCGGGCAGCGGCCGGGGGACGAGCTTCGGCACCGGGACGATCTTCGACCGGGTGGTGACGCCGGACCGACCCCCGGCCCGGCCGCCCCGGCGGGCCCGGGACGTGCCGGACCTGACCGGACGCCGGATCGTGGTGCTGCAGCCGACCGGGCCGGTGTTCCACCGGCGGGCGGTCAGCGAACCGTACGTGGACGCCGCCAGCGGCGACGTCTCGGTGACGGTCTGCTCGGAGCACGACTGGTACCGCTGGGCCATCACCCGCGAGCTACCGCGAGCCGAACCCTGCCCGATCTACCTGGTCTGGGTCGAGTAGAACTGGTCCAAACCACCCTCACCCCAGCGAGGCCGGGCACCCACCCCGTCCACAACCGCCACCCACCGCACCGTGGGGTCCGCGGGGCTCGGCCCCGCGGCCAGCATCGGGATGAGCGCCTCCGGCGAGCGCACTCCGCGAGCAGACCTCGCCCGCGGTCAGACCGCGCGGCGCTTGAGCCGGCGGCGTTCCCGCTCGGACAGCCCGCCCCAGATGCCGAAGCGCTCATCGTGCTCCAGTGCGTACTCCAGGCACTCGTCCCGAACCTCGCAGGTGGTGCAGATGCGCTTCGCCTCCCGGGTCGATCCGCCCTTTTCCGGGAAGAACGCCTCCGGATCGGTCTGCGCGCACAGCGCGCGCTCCTGCCAGGTCGGCTCCTCGGCCATGCCGAACATGCCGAGCAGCACATTGTCGTCGGCCAGCACATCGGGCCCGGTCATGCCCACTCCCCCATGACTCGTCCCTCGCGCTGTTGCCGTTCCACCGCCGGTACGGCCATCGGCCGACCCACGCTTGCCGTTCCCCGCTCGCGCGGCGCGCTCGGGCGCTCGCTCATGTGGGGTCCTCCCTACTGCCTCGACCCGCCCCGTGACGATGCCCCTCCGGCAGGCCGTCCTACCGTGAATGACATCGGTGAAATTACACTCGTGTCGCTGCCGGATAGTCAAGCTGAAGTCTGCTAATGCCGCTGGCCGGGCGAAACTCTGCCCGGACGGCCAGGTCAGCCGCCGACCGGAGACCGGACGACCAGCCAGCCGACGATCAGTCAGCCGGGACCCCGTTGGCCGACGACCCGGTCAGCCGACGACCGGAAGCTGGCGGCGCGCGTCCGCCTGCTGGGCGGCCCGCCGACGCTCCGTGCCGACAGGACCATACGTGGTCGTCCGCTGCCGGGCCGGGCGGTCCATCCCGGTCGCGATCTCGGCCAGCTCGGCCACGGTCTTGCGGGAGCCGTGCTGGGAGCCGGCCATCCGGCTGATCGTCTCCTCCATCAGCGTCCCGCCCAGGTCGTTGCAGCCGCCGGCCAGCATCGTCCGGCAGCCGTCCACGCCGAGCTTGACCCAGGAGCACTGGATATTGCGGATCCGGCCGTGCAGCAGCAGCCGGGCCAGCGCGTGCACGGCCCGGTTCTCCTCCGCCGTCGGCCCCGGCCGGGCCAGCCCGGCCAGGTACACCGGCGCGTTCTGGTGCACGAACGGCAGCGGGACGAACTCGGTGAAGCCGCCGGTCTCGTCCTGGATCCGGGCCAGCAGCCGCAGGTGCGCCACCCAGTGCCGGGGCTGGTCCACGTGCCCGAACATCATCGTCGAGGTGGACGGGATGCCCATCCGGTGGGCGGTGGTGATCACCTCGACCCAGGCCGCCGCCGGCAGCTTGCCCTTGGTCAGCACCCAGCGGATCTCGTCGTCCAGGATCTCCGCCGCGGTGCCCGGGATCGAGTCCACGCCCGCGTCCCGGGCCCGGGCCAGCCAGTCCGAAATGGACAGCCCGGTGCGGGCCGCCCCGGTCGCGACCTCCATCGGGCTGAACGCGTGCAGGTGCAGCCCGGGCGCCCGGCGCTTCACCTCGGCGGCCAGGTCGAAGTACGCGGTGGCGGGGAGGTCCGGGTCGATGCCGCCCTGCATGCAGACCTCGGTGGCGCCGGCCGCCCAGGCCTGCGCGGCCCGCTCGCCGACCTCGGCCATCGAGAGCGTGAAGGCGTCCGCGTCCGACGCCCGCTGGGCGAAGGCGCAGAACCGGCAGCCCGTGTAGCAGACGTTGGTGAAGTTCACGTTCCGGTTCACCACGTAGGTGACGTCCTCGCCGACGGCATCCCGGCGCAGGTCGTCGGCCAGCCTGGTCAGCGCGTCCAGCCCCGGGCCGGTGGCGCCGGCCAGCGCGACCGCGTCCGCGTCGGAGATCCCGGCCGGGTCGGCCTCGGCGTGCCGCAGCGCGGTCCGCACCTCGCCGGCCAGCTTCGAGCCGGCCAACTTCGAGCCGGCCAGCTTCGGGGCGGGCGGCTCCGGCGCCCGAAGGCGGGCCGCGACGCTGGCCCAGTCGCCGTAGACCTCGTCGAAGTCGGCCCGGCGGTCGGCGCTGCGGCCGGTGCTGTCGATGCTGGTGTGCAGGTCGACCCGGCCGGTGCCGGCGCCGGCCGCATCCGCCCAGCCGCCGTCCGGCTCCTGCCACGGCTGTCCACTGGGGACGGTGTCGGCGGCCAGGCCGGTGACCGGGTCGGCCAGCGCGCGGACGTGGCCGAGCAGCCGCGGGTCCAGCCAGGGCTGGCCGGCCAGCACGTACGGCGGGTACACGGTCAGCCGCTCGCGCAGCTGGTAGCCGGCCGCCGCGCTGGCCTGCGCCAGCAGGTGGATGTCCGGCCAGGGCCGCTCCGGGTTCACGTGATCCGGGGTGACCGGCGAGACGCCGCCCCAGTCGTCGATGCCGGCCCGCAACAGCAGCCCGCACTCGGGCAGGTCGACCAGGTTCGGCGGCGCCTGCAGCCGCATCCCGGGGCCGAGCACCAGCCGGGCGACCGCGATCGTGGCCGCGAACTCGTCGGTGGGCACGTCCGGCTCGGCCCGCATCGCGGTTTCCGGCTTGGCCCGGAAGTTCTGCACGATGACTTCCTGCACGGCGCCGTACTCGCGGGCCACCCGGCGGATCGCGAACAGCGACTCGGCCCGCTCCAGCCGGGTCTCGCCGATGCCGACGAGGATCCCGGTGGTGAACGGGACGCCGACCCGGCCGGCGTCGTTGAGCACCCGCAGCCGCACTTCCGGCGCCTTGTCCGGCGAGCCGTAGTGCGGCCCGCCCGGCTCGGTGAACAGCCGGCTGGCGGTGGTCTCCAGCATCATCCCCATGCTCGGCGCGACCGGCTTGAGCCGCTGCAGGTCGGCCCAGCTCAGCACGCCCGGGTTCAGGTGCGGCAGCAGCCCGGTCTCCTCCAGCACCGCGATCGCACACGCCCGCAGGTAGTCCAGGGTGGAGCCGTAGCCCCGCTCGGCCAGCCAGTCGGCGGCGGCCGGCCAGCGGTCCTCGGGCCGGTCGCCGAGCGTGAAGAGCGCCTCCTTGCAGCCGGCGGCGGCCCCGGCCCGGGCGATCGCCAGTACCTCGGCGCGCTCCAGGAACGGCGCCGGCAACCGGGCCGGCGTGGTGGCGAACGTGCAGTAGTGGCAGCGGTCCCGGCACAGCCGGCTGAGCGGGATGAAGACCTTGCGCGAGTAGGTGACCGTGCCGGGCCGGCCGGCCGCGGCCAGGCCGGCATCCCGGACCCGACCGGCCGCGGCCAGCAGGCCGTCCAGCCAGTCTCCCCGGGCGGCCATCAGGACCGCCGCCTCGGTCGGGTCCAGCGCCACCCCGTCCCGCGCCCGGCGCACGGCCCGCCGCACCGCACTCACCGTAGGTAGCGGATCAAGCACTGGTGGAGCGTACGCGATCTGTCGCACGGATGCGGCCGCAGGCGTCCAGGCGGACGGTGGGAGGATAGCCGGGTGCGAGTGGTGGTGCTGGCCGGCGGCGTCGGCGGAGCCAGGTTCCTGCAAGGCGTGCTGGCCGCGGTGCCCGATGCGGAGGTCACCGCGCTGGTCAACACCGGCGACGACGTGACCCTGCACGGGCTGCGGATCTGCCCCGATCTGGACACGGTGATGTACACCCTCGGTGGTGGCATCGACGCCGAGCGCCGCTGGGGCCGGGCCGGTGAGACCTGGCGGGTGAAAGACGAGCTGGCCAAGTACGGAGCCGAGCCGACCTGGTTCGGCCTCGGCGACCTCGACCTGGCCACCCACCTGGTGCGCACCCGGATGCTGGACGCGGGCTACCCGCTCTCCGCGGTGACCGAGGCGCTGTGCACCCGCTGGCAGCCCGGCGTCACGCTGCTGCCGATGAGCGACGACCGGGTCGAAACGCACGTCCTGGTGGACGCCACGGACGGCACCGGCCGGCGCGCGATCCACTTCCAGGAATGGTGGGTGCGGCACCGGGCCGCGCTGCCGGCGCACGGGTTCGTCCAGGTCGGCATCGAGGACGCGAAACCGGCCCCGGGCGTGCTGGACACGCTGATGACCGCCGACGCGATCCTGTTCGCGCCGAGCAACCCGGTGGTCAGCGTGAGCACGATCCTCGGCGTGCCGGGCATCCGGGACGCGATCCGGTCGGCTCCGGGCGGCGTGGTCGGCGTCTCCCCGATCATCGGCGGGGCGCCCCTGCGCGGCATGGCCGACGCCTGCCTGGCCGCGATCGGGGTGGCCACCACGGCCGAGGCGGTCGGCGGCTGGTACGGCGCCCGGTCGGCCACTGGCGTGCTGGACGGCTGGCTGGTGGACGAGCAGGACGCCGGCGCGGAGCTGCCTGGCCTGGCGGTGCGGCCGGTGCCGCTGCTGATGTCCGACCTGGCCGCCACCGCGGCGATGGCCCGGGCGGCGCTGGATCTGGCCGGCGCGGCCGGCACAGCCGGTGGCCTCGGTGGCTGACCAGGCGACCGACAATCCGGATCCGGCTACCACACCGGCCACCGTGGAGGAACCGGCGCCGGCGATCGAGATCCGCCGGATCACCGGGCTGCCCGAGCTGCGCCCCGGTGACGACCTGGCCGGGCTGCTCGCCGCCGCCGCGCCCTGGCTGCGCTCCGGCGACATCATCGTGCTCACCTCCAAGGCGGTGTCCAAAGTGGAGGGTCGGCTGCTGGCGGTGCCGCCGGACCCGGTCGGCCGGGAGCTGGCCCGGCAGGCCGCGATCGACGCGGAGACGGTCCGGGTGGTGGCCCGCCGCGGCCGGACCCGGATCGTGCAGACCCGGCACGGCATCGTGCTCGCCTCCGCCGGGGTGGACGCCTCGAACGTGCGCCGGGACGAGCTCGCCCTGCTGCCGCTGGACCCCGACGCCTCGGCCAACCGGCTGCGGGCCGAGCTGCGCGGCCGGCTCGGCATCGAGACCGCGGTGATCATCAGCGACACGGTCGGCCGGCCCTGGCGCGCCGGGCTCACCGACATCGCGATCGGGGTCGCCGGCATGTCCGCCCTGGCCGACCTGCGCGGGGCCGCCGACTCGCACGGCAACCTGCTGGAAGTGACCGAGGTCGCGACCGCCGACGAGGTGGCCGCCGCCGCCGACCTGACCAAGGGCAAGCTGTCCGGTGTGCCGGCCGCCGTGGTCCGCGGTGTGTCCACAGTGGACGACCGGCGCGGCTCGCGGCCGCTGGTCCGGGCCGCCGGCGACGACATGTTCCGGCTCGGCACCGCCGAGGCGACCGCCGCCGGCCGGGAGGCGCTGGCCGCCCAGCTGGCCGGCCGGGTGGTCAGCTTCGGCGCGGACCGGGTGCCGGACGAGCGGATCGTGCAGGCGCTGCCCACCGCGGACGGAGTCCGCTTCATGCTGGTACCCGCGGCGTTGGCGGAGGCGGTGGGCGCGGCGCTGCCGACCCCGGTCCCGCCTGGCGCGGCCACCCTGGTGCTCGTCTGCGTCCCGGCGGCCGCCGGCCCGACCGGCTGGTACGCCGCCGGCGCCACCGTCGAGCGGTTCCGGGTGGCGCTCGCCGCCGACTCGCTGGCCGGCGCGGTGCTCGGCGTCCCGGCCGACCCGGAGGCGCTGCGCGCCGCGCTGAACCTGCCGCCGGCCTGGACGCAGGTCACCGCCCTGGCCGTCGGCGCCATCAGCTGACCCGGCAGCGCAGCTAACCAGATCGCCGCCCGGCCGGAGCTGATCGCCGCCAGCCGGCCGGCCCATCCAGACCCCCGCTCGGCCCGGCCTGATCACTGCGGCCCGGCCTGAGCACCGCGATCCGGCCGGCTGAGCCGCCCGGATCCGCGGCGGACCGGGCGGCCGAGGCAGCGGCTACCGGTGCCGCTGCGGCAGGTGCAGGATCCGGTCGTCCAGGTCGCCGGACTCGGTCCCGGCCAGGCCGTCCCGCCCGGCCAGGTCGCGGTCGGCCGCCAGCCGGGCGGTCCGCATCGTGTACGCGGCCTGCAGGCCGTCCAGGGTGTACTCGAGTCGCTCCAGCGCGCGCCGGCTGGCCGACGTCGCACCGGAATGGAAGAACCGGTCCGCCAGCGCGGCGCCGCAGAGCATGCCGACCACCAGTACCAGCAGAATGACGATCATCGTGCTGCCTCCGATCCCCTTGCCACGAAACCGGCTATCTCCGCCTTGATCGCGGCGGCGAGGCAGTCCACGACCTCGCGGCCGCAGTTGGCCAGTTCGGGTTGGCTGGCCACCGCGTGCTGCCGGCTCAGCTCGGCCAGCCCCAGCTGGTATGTGCCGATGGAGGCGAGCAGCTGGACCACGTGCAGCCGGTGCGCCGCGACGAAGGCGTCCGCCTCCGCCTGCCGCACCCGGCGGAACTGCTCCCGGCTCGCCGGGCTCAGGTGGGCCAGCACGGTGTCCTTGATGGTGACGACATGGCTCATCGAGCCTCACCTGTCCCTGTGTTCGCTGCGGGTGGCGCGACGCCGGAAATTGGCACGGGTCGGCGCCAGCGGCGAACCGGAACCAGGCACGGGAGGCGGGACGGGCCACGGCCGCGACAGCAGCCGCGCCCAAGCCGCAGGCGTCGAGTCGGCAGTCATCCGCGCCCCCTCTCCAGGGAGCGGGTCCGAACGGGTCTCGTCGGACCCTGCGAGTTGATAGTCGGGAATATTCCGCGACACGTCAAGCGGTACGCGTACGACCGACTACGATCTGATCGATTTACCCCGTACCGGCGAACACGCTACGCGGTAGCCGGGTTACCCAATGGCTCGGGGATTCCCGGAGTTTCACGCAATAGCCCCAAGTTGGGCCGATCG
>Ga0307500_10000121_pt1 | contig 24523 bp, 18 predicted proteins | sample 14_S_MG_FD_201362 | JGI IMG/M metagenome (GOLD analysis project Ga0307500, IMG submission 201362) | Soil microbial communities from Populus trichocarpa stands in riparian zone in the Pacific Northwest, United States - 14_S | ecosystem: Environmental > Terrestrial > Soil > Riparian zone > Trees... | reverse complement strand
GCGGTGGCGAGGATGGTCTGTTCCAGGCCGGCGGCGGCGGCCAGGGTGTCGCGCAGCATCTCCGTCCAGGACGCGACCGCCTCCACCCGCGCCACCCGCCCGGCGGCGTGCCGGTCGCGGCCCAGCAGCCGCGGCAACGTCACCACCCCCGCCGCGGCCAGCACACCGCCGACCAGCCAGCCGGTGACCGCCACGACCAGCACCCCGGCCGCGACCGCGGCGCCTCCCGCGCGGACCGTGGCCTGGTCCACCCCGCTGACCACCAGCCAGCCCAGGCCCGGTCGGCGGGCCGGTCGAGTGACTGGCTGGCCGCGCCAGCCCGCGCCGATCAACGCGAGTCCGAGGCCGAGACCGGCGCCGAGGATGCCGAGCACGGCGGTGCCGGTGGTCATGGCGTCCACCAGCCGCCGGGCCGCTCGACCAGGGCGGGGTCGAACCCGGCCGCGACGAGCTGCTCGGCGGTCTCCGTGCGGGGTGGGGCGCCGGGGATGGCGCGGCGGTCGGGGCCGGGGCGGAAGATCTCGTTGGACACGATCTGCCGCTCGTCAGCGTCCACGACCTCCCGCACGGAGGAGACGACGCGGCGGCGGTCGGAGGATTCGGCGAGGTGGACGACGAAGTGCACCGCCGCGGCGACGAGCAGGTTGGTCGCTTCCAGGCCGAGGCGTTCGGGGCCCTGGACGGCGTAGGCGGCCAGTTTGGTGAACGCGCCGCGGGAGGAGGAGGCGTGCAGGGTGGCCATCGACCCGTCGTTGCCCTGCGACATGGCGTTGCACATGGGGACGACCTCGGGGCCGCGGATCTCCCCGACGATCACCCGGTCCGGGCTCATGCGCAGCGCCCACCGCACCAGGTCCGCCGCCGGCACCGCCCCCTCACCCTCCACATTCGGCTCCCGAGCCTGCAAAGCGACCACGTCCGGATGCGCCCGCTCGTCCTGGTCGAGACCCAACTCGAAGACGTCCTCGACGGTGACCAGCCGCTCCCACGGTCCGATTGCCGCGGCCAGCGCGCGCAGCAGGGTGGTCTTCCCGATCGCCGTACCGCCGGTCACCAGCACGTTCTTCCGCCCCCGCACGGCCGCGGTCAGGAAGCCCTCCAGGGCGCGGTCGACGGTGCCGGCCTTGCGCAGGTCGGCCAGGGTCACGCGGGCGTAGCGGTGACGGCGGATCGACAGTGACGGCCGGGCGGTCACGGCCATCACGGCGAACGCCCGCGACCCGTCCGGCAGCGCGAAGCTCACGCCGGGGGCGCCGCGGTCGAACCGCCGCTCCTCCACCCCGGACCGGGCGGCCAGCTCGCGGATCAGGTCCACCAGCTCCTTGTCCGAACCCGCCACGGGGGCAAGGCGGTGGCGTTGACCGTCGGCGTAACGGACGAAGACCCGGTCGGCGCCGTTGACGCTGATGTTCTCCACCGCCGGGTCATCCAGCAGCGGCTGCAACCCCGCCAGCCCGAACACCTCGTCCAACACCGCGGCGATCACCCGCCGCTCCACCTCCGGCGCCACCACCGTCCCACCGGCGGCCAGCACGTCACGGGTGTGGGCCTCGGCGGCCCCGACCAGCACCGCCTCCGCCCCGCCCCGACGCTCAACCGCGGCGCCGTCGGCCGGCTGGTCGGGGTTGACCTGGTCGGCCAGCCGGGACGACAGCACGGCCCGCAGCCGCACCCGCAGTGCCTCGGCGGCCTCGGTGGCGTCCCGCCACGCCGCCGGCACGGCCGCGGCGTCCATCCCCGACCCGGCCGGCCGGACCGGCGCGGTGCGCGGCGGGCCACCGGGTGTCGTGCCGTTAGGCCCGGAACCCCCGCCGGGGCGGGTCATGACCTGCTCCATGCGTCCGCGCCGGGCCCGCGCACCACGCCGGCCAGACCCGAGGCAGCCGGCACGCGGTGGCCGGTGCCGAGGGCTTGGGCGCGGATGACCGCGGCCACCTGCGCGGCGGCCTGGCCCAACGCGGAACGGTCAGGTCCGCGGCGGGCTCCGGGCTGCCCGGCCAGCACGGCCGCGCCGGGCGGGTCGTGCGGGAGGGCGCCGAGGACCGGCACGCCGAGCTCCCGGGTGACGTCGCGGGGCCGGTAGCCGTCGCCGACCAGCACCAGCCACACCGCCGCGCACCACCCCGAGACCGTCGGCAGCAGGGCGGCGAGGTGGGCCAGCTCGTCGGCCCTCGGCCGGGCCAGCAGCACCAGCGCGTCCGCGGCCCGGACCACCGGCAGCGCCGCCGAGGCGGACTCGACCCGGCCGCAGTCGGCGATCACCACCGTCCGCCCGTCGTCGGCGGCCTGCCGCAGCACGGCGGTGCCGCCGGAGGAGGCCAGTGCGTCGAGCGCGGCTTTGGCCTGTTCGCCGCCCATCGCCCCGACCACCACGCCAAGGCCACCCGGCAGCCGCTGCGTGTGCTGCCACAACAGCCCCGGCTCCGGCGTCCGGCGCGCCGCCGCGGCCAGGCTGACCAGGCCCGGGTAGGGCTCCAGGCCGAACCGGGCCAGCAGATCCCCACCCGCCGGATCGGCCTCCACCACCACCGGCACACCCGGCGCCGGCCACCGCGCCCCCAACGCCACCGCCGTGGTCGTCGCGCCCGGCGAGGCCTTCACCGATCCGATCGCAAGCAGCATCAGCCCCCACCCCCCAGCACCACCAGCGTCAGCCGCCCCGCCGCCACGGCCGCGACCGCACGGGCATCGGCCTCGCTCAACCGCAGCGACACCACCGTCGTCTGCTCCCCGCCCCCGACCTCCACGCCCAGCACCACCCCGGTCCACGACGTCCCCACGGCTGGCGGCGTCCCGCCGGCGCCGGCGGCCTGGTCGGTGCCGGCGGAGACCAGCACCGCGACCCGCGCGCCCGGTTGCAGGTCCGGCGGGAACTGCCCGGCGCGGAGGCCGACCGCGGCCACCGCCTCACCCGCCGCCGGGACCTGCGCCGGGCCGAGGGCGGCGCGGGTCAGCAGCGACCCCGCCGGCAGCGCGTACGCCACCGGCCGCCCCACCACACCCGCCGACCCCGACGCTGGGAGAAGGTCCAGTCCGGCGTCGGCGGCGACCTGCACCGCCCGCACATCCCCACCGGTCAGCAGGTGCCCGGCCGTGACCGGGCGGGCCAGCGCCAGCACCGACGTTTGCCCACCCAGCCGGCCAGCGGCGACCACCGCGCCGACCGCGCAGACCACGACCAGCAGCGCACCGGCGGCCAGGTGCGGCACGCTGCGCCGCCGCGGCGCCGGCGTCAACCGCGACACGGCCGCGCCGGCAGCGCCCGACCCACCTCCGCCGGGACGCCGTCCAAATCCACCGCGACCCCCGCCCCGCGCGGGCCGTCCAGTGTCATCCACGACCGTGGTGCTCACCCGTTACCTCCACCCCGAGACACCCCATCGACCGCGCCGGGAAGACCCCGCGCCTGTCGGGCGATGCCGTCAACAGCCCAGCCGGCTCCCCGGCCAGAACCAGCGTCAATCCCCGTGACCAGCTGTCATTCGTCGTTGAGCGCCTGCGATTCGGTCACCCGCAGCGTCACCGTCGCCGCCGACGTCAGCGGCGGCAGCGCGCCGGCCTGCCCGCCGCCGGCCCACGACACGCTCCACTCGACGGTCGCGGTCACCACGAACACCCCACCCGGCTGGCCCGCCGAGGCGCGCAGGTAGGTGTGCCCGCAGTCCGGCGACCCGCCCGACGCCCAATCCACTCCCGCCCGGAACGCCGTCCCTGGCCCCCGGCACACCACCGTCGCCCCGTCCCCGGTCGACCAGGTCACCCGCACCGGCCGCGCGGTCGCCGTGGCCGACAACCCCGGCACCGCCGCGGTCTTGCTGCGTGGGGTCCAGACGTCCGGGTCGACCCACAGCCAGGTCGGCACCCGCACCAACTGTGGCACCGCCACCGCCGGGGACGTGCGGATCACCGGCAGCCCCAGCACCAGTTGCCGGTATGCCCGCTGTCCCAGCTCGGCCGGTGAGGGCGCGGCGAGCGCTGCCTGCTGGCCGGCGCCGAGCCAGACGTAGCTGACCGGCTTGCCGTCACACACCAGCGCGTACAGGTGCGCGGCCGGGTCGACCCGGTCCTGCCCGCCCGCGGGCAGCCGGGAAGGCAGAGCCCGGCTCCACGCCTCCATGTCCGGCGCGGGCGAGTACACGCAGTTGCTGACCGACCCGCCCGGCCGGCCGCCACCGCGGCTACCGGTCGACGCCGGCCGGCCAGGGGTATGCACGCCGACATCCACCCGTGGCGGATCGTAGACACCGGCCGGGTCGCTCGGTGCCACGACGACACCGCCGCCTGGGTCAGGCTCAGCGGACGCGGCCCGCGCGACCGCGAACAGGCTGGCAGCCACTGCAACCAGCAGCATGATCAGTCGCCGGTTCATCAGCAGCTCCCACCCATGTATCGGACGTCGGAGACCCGCCACCTGCCGTCCGCGCCGCGCAGCATGGTGGCCTCGACCGGCGAGCGGGCGACGCCGACGGTCTCCGGCTTGCCGGTCCGGGCGTCGGCCTGCCCGGCCTGCGAAGCGTCCTGACAGTCGCCGACGGTCGCCCGGCTCCCCGTCACCCGCCGCACGGTCGGGCGGGCGCGGACCTGGCCGTACAGGCGAATGCCCGCCTGCTGATGCGCCTTCGTCCCGGCGTACAACCGGGTCAGGATCGGATCGACCGACACCGTCGCCAGCACCGCACGCCACCGAGATGTCGGCTGCTTGTCGACATCCCACGACACCGCCCAGAACCGGCGGTACGCCGCCTCCACCGCCGCCCGCTCATCAACTGGAGCCGTCGATGGCGCGCTCGCCGCGGCGGACGTCGGGCTCGCGCCGGAGCTGCGCGTCGTGGGTTGCGGCCCGGCGGCCTGGGTGGACCCGTCGCAGCCGGCCACCGTGATGGCCGCCGCGACGGCGAGCACGGTTGCGGTGTAATGCCGTGTGGTGCGTGCCGTCGGCACCTTGTTCCTCCCCGAATCAGGCCGTAGCTTCCGTCCTACACCCGGACCCCCCGGCTACTTCAACGTTGCCGCATACACCCGCAGGTAACCGAAGGAACCTCCAGGTACCCGACCGAGGCACCCGGCCGACCGCCGGCAGACCCGACCGGCCGAGTAGGCGACTCGCCAGATGCCGAGTGGTCGAAATTCCGGTGTGCCGCGTCTCCTCCCGGCAGCAGATAGCTGGATCGGATTTCTCTGGCACGCTCGCCGATCTGATATCCGGCCTGCGCGCGGCTACCCTCGGGCCTGTTCCGGTGGGAGTGATGGTTGGCAACGGGGGCACCTTCCTGGTTCGGTGACCTGTTGTAGCTCGGGAGGCCCTGGTTACCGCAACGGACCATATGGACCCCACGGGGTACATACCCACCTCCAGGTAGTCCGCCCGAACGGGTGAAGATCACGCTCGGCCCGAAGTACCTTGATCGCCGCCCCCTGACTCACTCAGACCACCGTTGACCTGCACGAATAGCCGGATCGTCCCGGAGTGCCGGACCGTTCACCCTGTCCGCGTGCGGCGCGACCGCCGTGTCCGTCGCAGGCCAACGGGACGGTGGGAAATTCACTCGAATGGGGGCCACCCGCAGGTAACCACGGCCCGCCGAACTCTATGCGGTTCAGCGGGCGCCCAGGCCCGTACCAAGGGGAACGCAGACCCTGTCGGCCGCTCCATACGGACGTCCGCGCTACCAATCTTCGATCATCCATCCGAAAAGCGAATTCCGGCGCAGGAAGACGGCGGAACTGCTCGGCACCGAATGAGACCCGCCAGCACCAGCCGGCATTTGATTCCAACGAACAGATAACAACCCGACGATTTGGATAAGCGAAACCGAAAAATCGCTGGGTCCCGCGCCTACCGTCGGTTGTCGAACCCGACGCCGGAGGGAGCCACGATGACTCTGCGGGCAGCCTCCGCGGACAGCCGCCATCAACCGCGCGAGGTCTGCGCACGCGCAGAGCGAGCGGTCGGATCAGCTGCGGCGCCGAGACCTGGAACCAGCGACCCGGGACGGCCGGGCAGTCGGTGCCTGCGGCGGTTCGGCGGGTTCGGCTGGACTGGGGCGGCGCGGCGGGCGCAGCCCGGTGCGGTCGGCGACCGCGGTGACGTGGTCGTCGTGGTAGGCGGTACGGACACCGGAGAACGACATGCCGGCGGCGACCGCCAGATCGGTCAGCGGGTAGGGCCGCGGATGGGCGAAGGTGCGGGCGTAAGCCAACAGAACCCGGATGTGGTCCTCGATCTGCGCCCGTTGCTGCGCCAGCCCGGACAGAGCCGACAGCAGCGGATCGTGCCCGGTCTCCTCCCAGGCCAGGCGCAGTCCGGCGGCGTCGCGTTCGCGGTCGTGCAGCACCTGGTCGACGACGTCGTCGAACACCTCGTCGGGAACCTGCCCGCGGGCGGGCAGCGGGTGCAGCATCGCGGCCACGTGATCGCACACGTCACTCATACAGCGAGTCTCGCATGTAGTTGCGAACTTCGCAAGAAAGTGTGATGCTCGGCAGCATGGCCGGTACTGGGAGTGGGCGCGCGGGCGGGTCGGGTGGGGGTTCACCCGAACGCCGGGAACGCTGTATCCCCTTGCCTACGTCGGATTCTTCTGTCAGCCAGTCTGCGACTGTCCTAACGGGACGGTCCTCATTAGGAAGGAGTGAACCCCCGATGTGGCCGGGTCCGCCCACCGGGCAGCCCCGACCTACCCCGGGCAGCCCGAACTCCACCGACGCCAGCGACAACGCGAGCGCCGTGAACGGTGCTGACTGGGCCGCCGCTCGGGTCGCCCTGGACCTGCTGAGCCCGAAATGGGTGCCAGCGATGCTCGCGGTGCTGGCCGCCGGACCACGCCGGCCCGCCGACATCCGCCGGCAGGTCAACCCGGACATCACCAACAAGGTCCTGTCCTGGACCCTGCGCCGGATGACAGCAGCCGGATTGATCACCCGCCGCGTCATCGACGATGGCCAACGTGCCGCGGTGCTCTACACCCTCACACCCAATGGCCGCGCCCTGCTGGAGGTCACCACCGCAGCCGCGCGCTGGACCCTCACCCACCCGGCCGTCCCGCACCGGCCAACTACAGGCCCAGGACGGGTTCACTGACCGCCAGCCGCGCGGCCCGGCCTAGGCCGCCGACACCAGCGACGCGCCGCGGCAGCCACGACTGCCGCGGCGCGAGCCGCGGCAATCGGAGGCCAGGCCGGGCCGGGCTGCGGCTCGTTGGGACTGGGCACCGGGTCAAGATGAGCAGCGGTCGGGATGCCGGCCGTGCCAACAGAGCCCGCCGCCAAGTACGTCCGTCTGCCCAGCGGATGCCGGCGCGAGAACTGCACCCGCAGGCTGGCTTGGGCGGCAGCATCAACCCGCCACGCAAACAGGCCTCGCTCATCGCACTCTCGGCACGGGACAGCGATGCCTGGGCACTTCCTCTGCCGAGCATGCGGCGACTCATGACCGTAAATGTGTTCGAGTTCACCCGAATGAGCGACTACGGTCGTTCTCACGTCAGCCTGGCCGGCCCATCCCTTGTCGTCCGGGCGCGGATCGGCTCGCCCGGCCGGCCGCATGCAGACCCATCCCGGCCGGACCCGAGTCCTGAACGGGAGGCAGGACCTTGACCGGGTGGGACAACACCCTGACCGTCGTCGACCTCATCACCGCCAAGTGGGTCATCCCGATCATGGCGGCGCTCGAACACGGCCCGTTGCGCTACGTCGAACTCCGCCAGCGAGTCGGGCTGGTCTCCCGCAAGGTGCTCACCGCCACCCTGCGCCGCCTCGACCGTGTCGGGCTGGTGACACGAGTCCTCCTTGACGGCGACAACCCCGCCGTGGGCTACGCCCTCACCCCCGCAGGCCGCTCACTCCTCCCCCCGATGGCCGGGCTCGGGACCTGGTTCGATGCCCACGCCCACGAACTCAACCTCGAAGAGCTCAATGCCGCCGGATCCGGCGGCGACGCAACCAACGAATAGCGCATCCACACGTCCGCCACGGCCTCGCTGTGCCGGTACACAGCAGAACTGCCCGCTCTCGCTTCCGGCATGTAGGTCCACCCGCAGGAGGTCAGGCGGCAACTAGTCGGAGCCGTTCTGCAGCTTCGGCGGCGAGCCGGTCGAGCATCGCGGCCGCCGCGTGAGGCCGCAGGATGCCCTTCTTGGCATTGAAGGCGCGTACCCACAGTCCGGCCGCCCAGGCGACCTGGGTCTCCTCGGCGGTGAACACCAGACCGCGTGCCTGCTGGTAGGCGGTGAGAAACGCGCTGGCTTGGCCGGTGGTGGCTTCGGTGCCCGGCTGGTCGGTCGTGGTGTGCACGGCGGCGGCCAACCCGGCGATCAATGACTCGGGCTGGGCAGCGAGGCTGTCCCAGTCGTGCACGGCGTGCAGCGTGCCGTCGTCGGACCAGCGCAGGTTGTGCGCCTCCCAGTCCACGTGACCGATAACCGCCGGGTAGTTCGACCCGCGCACCTGGCGCGGATGCGGTAGCCGAGAGCGTCGAGCCAGTCGGGACCGGGGTGGGCGTTCAGGTTGGCGTCAACCTCATCTACGACCGCACCGCCACCGGCTACGACTTCGCCGTGAGGATCTCCTAACCGCTGCCCGGCCAGCGGAGTCGCTCGATCCGCACGGAACAGGGGCTGCGCCGGCACCCGCGGCCCTACGTGCCGGACAGCCCTCTGCCGTCTCGTCCGACGACATCGATCACACACCGTCACCAATCAGCGGCACGTCTACCGTTGTTGATCACCCAATGCACACGACCTGCACGCGTGGCCAAATTTTGGTCGATTTCGACCGTGTCCGGCGAGCTCGAAGATCACTCCTAGATGCAAAAGGACAGGTCAGATATGGAGCCGCTATCGGAATCGAACCGATGACCTGCTCATTACGAGCGGAATGGATCATGTGTCAGGGCAGGGTCGCAGCAGGCCGCACGATGACGTTTCCACAGGTCAGAGCCCATGTCGTGTGTCTCAAGGGGACGCCGCCTGTTGCCCGGCCGTGCCGGCACGGCCGGGCAATTTGTGGTCAACGGGGCACACCCCGCGCGGCAGGTGATCTTGACTACAGGCCGTGACCACAGCTGTCACAGCCGCCGAACCGATCCCTCGTCGGGAGGGGTCCAAGTTATCCGTTGTGGCTGACAGTGCCGCAGCCTCGCCCAGGCTGTCCGGGGGCGCCGTCTCTCACTTGCGAGCCTTACAGCTATGTGGTCCGTGCCTCGCTACCGGGCGGCATGATCGCCGACAACGCTGGGCCGGCGACGTCTGCCGCGGCTGGCGATGGCGGACATGTTGCCGAGGATGACCCCGTTGAGATCTCACTTGCGGAGCTTGCGAGCCGCGCCCAGTCGACGCAGTTGCCGTTGCCGAACCCGTCGAGCAGCGGCGCTGGCATCTGACATGAGCAGGACGGCTGACGGTCGTGGTTGCGTCAGCGTTGGTGCACTTGGTATGTTGCGGCGCTCACTCCAAGGTAGTGGGAGCAGGCGTCTCGACCCTGCCCGTTTCTCCGAGCAGTTGCCGTCGTTGCTCCCGCTGCACAGGCGGGTCTCGATGGCGCTGGCGGGGTGAGCGACCGGAGCGATCATGGTGCTGGGTACCGAACCCGGCGGGCAGCACAATTCTCCTGTACGCCCCCTCCTTGCGGGCGATCTTGTCGCTGGTAGCCGAGTGGCTGGGTTCGCGTGGGTGGGGCCGGCCGAGGGCGTGGTGTCGACCCACCTCGATGATCGACTGGTGCTGGAAGGCGACGAGCGTCTGGCGGCGCCACCTGACCGGCCGGTGCCTCAGACTGCGGATGGGGCGGAGCCGCTGGCCGCTGTGCCGCCTACCGATCTCCCCGCGCGCTGCCTGCATCCGGCGGAGTCTCTCGGAGTTACGCTGCCGTTTCGGGCTGGTGCGCTGGTGGATCTGCCTGGAGCGCCGTGGCGACCGTTGATTCGTCCGCTGTTCGGTGCAGTGCATGCTGCGGGGCATCGGGTGTGGCTGACCGGTGGGGCAGTTCGTGACCTTGTGGTTGGTGTGCCGCTACATGAAGTTAACGATCTCGACCTGAGCGGGACCGTGCCACCTGGGCGGTTTACTGACATCACCCGTCAGACACTGCGAGCTATGGGAATGGCGGAACTCCGGACAACGGTGACCCCAACGTCGCTGGTGTGTTCCGTCGTCGATCCTAGATCGGCACGCCGACTGATTGAGTACCGCGGGCTGTCCAAGGGGGGGTTCAGCTTTCCGGTGGTGGGTAGCCAACTCGCAGAGGACGCCGACTACCGGGATTTCGCTTTCAATGCATTATTGTACGACGTTCTCGATGATGTGGTCTTCGACCCTAGCGGAAAGGGACTCGCCGACCTGCTCGGTGAGAAGCGGAGGTTCACTCCGCACAACGTCAGTACGGACCCCTTCACACAGGCGGAGACCATCGTGCGGGCGGGCAAGCTTGCGCTGCGGTGGGCGAACGGCGCACGGCTGACCGCAGCACCGCTAGACCTGGAGCCGCTGACGACTTGGATCTCTGCGCTGCCGCGCAACCTGTGTCAAATGCTGACGGCCGCCCATTGGAACGGATTGAGGAGCGTGTACCGACGAGCGATCCACGCTCCGCTGCAACGCCAGCAGGAGTTCGCGGCGAGCCTTCCCCAGCCGGGAAAAGAGCTGATCGAGATTCTGATCGGAGAAGTGCGATGAGTCCAGCCCACCGTCCGCTCAGCTCGTGGATCGCGCATCTTGAGCCGGACTCGCGGAGACTGGGTCCGGTCAACGATGGAGATCACCGCTCAGACGCACGTCAGATGAGCTATTTCTCCGAGGGGTGGAGCCGGGTTGCGGTGTCGTTGGGGACCACCGCGCAAGGACTCGGCTTGACCCGTAGCGATGGTACAACGGTTCTCGAGCTGGACGACTACGGTGCGCCGATCATGGTTAGTCGCAATGCCGTTGAAATCGTCGAAGAGGTCGAGCAGCGCTGGCCGACGGTTGACGGTAGAACCGTCGAAAGAGTCCGGATGCTCGCTTCGGAGTCACTTCCGCTCCGGTACTGGCTATTGCAGCGACTCGACGCGGAGGGGGATCCTCCGGCGGAGACATTCGCGATTCTGCCCTGGGAGCTGCTCGACCGAGTCGTGGACGCAGTTGTAGTTGGCTTGGAGCAGGGTCGGAAGGGTGGGACCTTGGTGGAGATCCGGCACTGGCTAACACCCGCCGTGCGCGGGGTGACCGGCCCACTCGAACAGCTCGACCACGGATTGCGTGCCAACGATCCCCATGCGGCGAGGTTGGGTGCGTCCGCCCTGCTGACGGGTCTACGAAGTGTCTCGCTGGACCGCATCCCTCAACATTCCAGGACTGGCCTGAGCCGCCTCGTCACCCTCCTCGGAGATTTCGACCCGCTATACATTCACGCTTCACGGGTCGCCACGGGCCTGCTGACTGGCCAAGCGGCGCCGCCACGGATCCAGACTCGGTTGCACTCTCATCTCGAACCGGCCGCCGGCACCGAGAACACGCGTGAACATATCGAGACCCTCGGCGGCGACCACCAGCGACTTCGGATAGTCGAGACCAGAGCCAGTCGCCTACGATTGACGGCGCGAATTGCAGCACTGGAAACGACCGACAGCCCGCTGGCCGAGCGAGTAGGCGTCTTCCTTCCTATACAACTCGTGTCGCCCGCCGGCCCGACGGAACGAGTCTGGATCGCACTGTCGAGAGAGCAAGATTATCTTATCGGCACGGTTATCGTAGCGCTCCCTCAAGGGAGGTCGGAACTCGACGGTGACGGTCCTCCGGTCGGCGCAGACGAACTGTCACTCGTCGATCGGGAGGAGTTACTGGAGTCCATGCGCGCCAGTACCGCGACGACCGCTCAGCGCTGGCTCGATCTCGCCCAGGAACTACCGACCGATCATCCGGTACACCTTGCCGTCAACGTATTTGAGGATTCTCTCTGACATGAGATACGGCACCCACCAAAAGGCGCTCGAAATTACAGACCTGCTTGCTCACGCTGTCTCAAGTGAGGAAGCACAGCAAATCGCGAACCAACTAACCGATCATCGCCAACGATACGTCGCGATTGTACGCGAGCAGGTTGCTCGCGGCGACGCTGATAACCTAGCAGCGCTGCGTGATGGCAGCTCTGCTGTCCACAGAATGCTGCACGACACAGCAACTCATTTGACGCGGACAAGCGACCTCGCCGGAGAGCCCTTCCGTAGCGACGACATCGCCCCGATCCATGCCGCTCGGGCACTCGCCGCCCTCGGACTCACGTTGCTGGCTGCCCCAGCCCAGCAAGATGCGCACTTGCGGGTCTTCCGCCGCTGGAGCGCACACGCTGGATTCGAGGTCCCAGCTGAAACAGTGCGTGAACTTCCGCATCTCACCGGCACACCGCATGCGGCGGTGATCAGGCGCCTAGCCGCGGTAGGTGACCTGGACCCCCTGTCCCTTGTCTGGGTGGCATACCTCGACGGTTGGACACGCGACTGGCCGGACGCGCGGAGATTCAGGACAAGCACCCAGGTCCTTCTCGACAGAGGACGGCAAGGGCAGATGGCTGTCCTCAGCTTGTCCCTGATACCTGGACTTCCGGCTGCTCTGGTGCCCGATCCCGCCGTGATGACGCTGTCCTCCGCGGACGTCACATTCAATTCCTCGCTTAGAACTGCCTGGAAAGCCGCCGGCAGCTCTTCCCGTGGCGTCGTCCTGTGGTCCTTGAGCGACAAGGAAGGCCCTGTCACGAGGGTAACGGGCGAGTCCCTGAGCCTGGCCTTCGCGGTTCTGCTCGACGAGCAACGCAGACTGAGCACGCCGCTACGCGGCCCCTTGACCGTGCGGCGGCTACGTCCGCGTACCGCCTTAGTCGGCCGCATTGATCCAGACGCTCCATCGGCAGCATCGTCGGTATCTGGATATGACGCGAAACTCAGCGCCGTAGACGAGAACACGCGGGTCGTGCTGCCGCAAGCCGACTATCGTGTCGCTGCTGAAGCGAACCACAAATACGGTGACAACGCACAGCTCGTGCCGGTCAAGACCTGGCGGCAGGCCGCCAAGGCCGGAAGGGCGCTCGATCGGCGCCGATTGCTTGCGATCACAGCTGTCGTTCTGCTCGTTCTCACCTCGACCACATTCGGCCTGTATCGAGAGTCTGAATCCCGACGCACTGCCAGTGCCCGCACCGCAGCAGCAGACGCAGCGGCGCGTGTGCTGCTGGGTCGAACGACAGACAACCAGTGGGAGCGACTACATCTAGACGTCCGCGCCTATCGCACCAGGGACGGCCTCGACGCCAGGACCAGAATTCGCGCCTGGGCACGCCAGCTACGCTTCGCGGACCTGATCGTGCCGACCGGTCGGCAGGACGCCGTCTCGGTCGTCAACCGCGACGGATCTGCCGCAGTCACGTCCGCTCCTACGAATCCGAGCCAAGTACTGGCCTGGGACCTGACCTCCTCACCGCCCCGCATGTTGACCGTCACCGTGAACGGTGTAGGCAGCGTCGCCGCGACCTGGTTGGGTCCCGATGTCGTAGCCCTCTCACGGCCTCGGGGAAAGACTTCGCTGTGGAACGTACGCACACAAAGCCTTGTTCGAGAATTCCAGGAGGGCGGTGACGTCCTAGTCAGTGACCCCCGCGGACGGTGGCTCGGCTATGGCTCGGCCGGTACAAAGAGTTTCAAGGCGGTCGACCTCGCGCGTAACACCACGTCGACTTTCCACCTGCCCGATCAACTCCAGCGATGGGGCCCGCGTACAACAATATTTGAGCCCCTGGTGGTCATTGAGGGCATGCTCACCACAGGTGAGCTGATCATGGCCCACCGCGAAAACGTGTTCGCACTCTCGACCACTGGGTACCGACCAGTGGATCGTCGAGCGCACTTGGCACAGGTGACTGATCTCGGGTTCGGTCAGGCGGTGGTCGAAACCTGCGCGAATGGTAGGTACGAGATCTACGGCCTAGAAACAAACTCGGTCCTGGCCACCGACCGGACGTCAAATGCTTGTACATCACAATTCGTCGCAGGTGGCAGGCATCTAGTCTCGATGGAGGAGAAGGGTGAGCCAAGAAGCCGGCCAGAGCCAGAGTCATACGTGGTGCTGGGTGTCGACACCGACTCTACCCGGGCGCGCCGGATCGAGATCCCTGCCGAACACAAACTGGTCCGCGCATCCATCGATTCGCGTGGCACCTACCGCATAGTTCTCGACTCCGTCGACTCGCTCCTATTTCTGCGAGTTCCACCGCCGGATCCAATGGAGAATGCCCTAATCCACTCTGCAGACGCAATGGTGAGTCCAAACACACGCTATCTGGTGCTTCGACATCAAGACAATCACGTCGAGACGTGGGACACTAGCACTCGCCGACTAATAGCAACCACACCACCGGGCGCGGCCGAGTTCAGCCAGGCAGGTGCCGCCGCAAGCCTCGTCATCTCACCAAACTCGAATATGATCGTTACAGTCCATCACAACTCGCCCGCGAAGCTCTGGCATCTACCCGACCTACAACCATTCGGCGAAATACCCCCACCACTCGCCGCGGCCACCCCGCACAACAACGCCGAGAGCGAGGAAGTCAGCGCAGTGGTCAGTTTCGCGACTGATCAGCTCCTGTTGGTCACCTATGGCGACAGGGTCAGCACCTGGAGCGTCACGCCGCTCACGAAACTAACCGAAGCCCGAGTTTCCCTCCCTGAGCCCGACGCTCCTGGACTATGGCGGATCATTCTCGCCAAGCAAGGCCAATTGCTCACGGTGCAAGGAAGTCATGTACAGCGCAACCGAGTATCCGACGGCATGCTTGTGCCAGGCTCCAACTTCACGCTCGAAGGCCAGAAGAGCCGAGACTTCCAGAACTTCCAGCCAGCGGTCGACCCGAGCGAGTCCTTCCTAGCAGTCTTTCATGAGGACGCCATCGAGATCTGGAACCTGACTGAACACAAACGTGTCGACCGTCTAGAACTGCCGGACTACACGGCGGTGGACTACATCCAGTTCGGCGACGACGCACACGAGGTCGACTTCGTAACAAAGGACTACCGCAGTAAGAACCCGATAGGCATCTTCACGCAACGCTGGAACAGGTCCGGCGGCATCGACATCCGAGGCTGGCTAGGCTTCGGAAAGACGGGCGTCGACCCTAGGCTAGACGATCTCACCCCAGGCGTTCTCGCCTGGGCGGGCGCCGATGGCGGGCTCGAGACAGCCACACCGCTGGCGTGGCTGAACCGAATCTGCGACGCACTACCCGCACTGCAGTATGAAGACGAACCAGGCCTACCCGATGCCGCATGGCACGGTCCAGTGTGTGCCAACCGGTGATCGAACTGCGGCGACTCCTGGGCGCGCGCCGGGTGCCGTCAAGCACTCTAGCCAACGCGTCCGATGCGCGCTGAACTGTAGACCAAGCAGAGATAAGGACGAGGGAGAACGCGATCATGCGCGGTAACATCCGATCCAGCGGCCCGCCCGCTGCCCTCGCAGAGACCGACGCCGGCCCGAAAGTCCACCACGCGGCGAACGTTCACACTGAGCACAGTCCTGAAGCCCGCTTCGCTAACAATCCGCGTCGCGCCGACACGGCTTCCAGCATTCCGTCCAAGAGTTCCCTTGAAGTCCGCGACTCAGGGCCGCGTGATGCATCGGCCATGCAGAGAACGGGATCGCGTCCAGGCGCCGACCCTGGAGAAGCGGCCGGCCGCGTAGGTGGTGGCATCTTCATCAGCTATCGAGGCGAGGACAGCCACAGCTACGGCGCACTGCTGTACCTAGAACTGTCTCGCTGCTTAGGCGACGACATGGTGTTTCTGGATAGTGAGTCCATTCCAGCCGGCGCCGACTACCCCGAATACCTACTACGCACGGTGCAGCGCTCCTGGGTACTGCTCGCGTTGATCGGACCGACATGGCTAGCAGTGGCCGACGCCCAGGGCAGACGGCGCATCGATGACCCTCGGGACTGGATCCGCCGTGAGCTGACCGCAGCCTCCGCCGCCGGCGTCAAGGTGATCCCAGTGCTGACCGATGAAACCAATCTCCCCCAAGAGGCCGATCTACCCGTCGACATCTCGTGGTTGGCCCGCTGCCAGTACCGACGACTCCGACATCGGGAGGTCAAGGCCGACCTCGCCCGTCTGCGTACCGACCTAGCCATCCCCGCCGCCGACATCCAGACCGCCTGTAGGCGCTCTCCGTGATTGACCAGGTGGAGGGTCGATGGCCGGCGGTTGACCTCGTGCTCGCCGACCAGTTGGCCATGTTCGCCGACGAGTCGCTGACGCTACTGATCGGCGCGGACGACTTGGCCCACACATCGCCCGAGGCTCTATTGCCGTCGCTGTATGTCAGCGCAGCGCCGACCGCTCAGCGTTGGCTCGATGTCGCCGAAAGCCTGCCCGCCGACCACTTTGAGAGCTCACCGTGATCATGCCCACCGCGCAAGACGATGTGCTTGGCATTGCCGATCTCCTCGCTGACGACATCTCCAGCATGCGGGCCCTCAGGGTCGGATATCAACTCACCGACGCCGGGCAGCGGCTGCTCTCGATCATCCAGGAACGCGTCGCCTGCGACGACTGCGACAGCCTGAGGGCGCTGTCCACAGGCTCTTACGCGGCACACAAGATGCTGGGTGAGACATCGCGGCTGACCAGGGTTCCTGAGCTAACCGGCGAGCCGTTCAAGAGGAACGACGGAGCGACGGCGCACGCGGCTCGAGGATTGGCGGCCCTGGGGCTGGCCCTGACGGCGGGCGCGGCAGAGGCGAGCGACCAGTTGAGAGTGTTCCGGCGGTGGATCGCATGCTCGGGGCTTGAAGTGCCCGGTGAACCAGTCCGCAGGTTGCCCGCCACGATCGATACGCCGCACGCGGCGGTGCTGCGGCACCTGGCTGGAGCCGGGGAACTGGATCTGCTGTCCCTCGTGTGGATGGCGGAACTCGATGGTTGGCCGCGTGGCAGGCGCGGCGGTCTGGTCCGGCTGGGACCTAGCACTCAGGTACTTCTGGATCGGGGCCAGGACGGTCAGCGTCCGGTGCTAAGCCTGACCCGAGTGCCCGGCCTGCCGAGCGGCTTGGTCCCTGACCCGGCCACGATGACGCTGAGTTCGGCAGACCCGGCGTTCCAGTCGTCGCTGTCGACCGCCTGGCAGGCGTCCGGAGGTTCTTCGCGCGGCGCCGTGCTGTGGTCGTTGGCCGACCAGGACGGACCGGTGGTCCGGGTGACGAATGAATCGCTGAGCCTGGCGTTCACCGTCCTGCTTGACGAGCAGCGCAGGTTGAGCCGGCCGATGCTGGGGCCGCTCACCGTGCGGCGGCTGCGCCCGCGTACCGCGATCGTCGGCCGGATAGCCCCCGAGGATCCGGACCTGGTGTCGTCGGTGTCTGGCTACGACGCCAAGCTCGGCGCGGTTGGCGAAAACACCCGCGTGATCCTCCCTCGAACCGACCTCCGTGTGGCGATCCAGGCGAATCGCAAGTATGGGGACCGCGCGCAGCTCGTTCCAGTAGAAACCTGGCGACGTGCGGCAAAGGCGGCCCGATCAACTGATCGGCGGCGACAGCTCGCCCTGGCCACAGTTGTCCTGCTCGTGGTCGCGGCGACGGCAGTTGGCCTGTACGGCAGATCCGAGTCCAAACGCGACGCGGATCAGCGGCGGGCGATCGCCGCGGATCTGGCGGCCCGCGCCGTGACCCTGCGGCAAACCGATCCAATGCTTGCTGCCAAGCTCGGGCTCGCCGCCCACGAAATCGATCCGATGAACGGCCGGGCAATCGATGCCCTGCGAGACGTGCTGGGTGACCACCACAATGTCCTGCGCACGTGGCGAGCCGATCCCTCCCGAGTGGACTCCCTTACCGTGAGCCAGTCGGCCGATCGTGTAACGACGTCAGGGTCCGATGGGGTCACGAAGGTCTGGTCGCTATCCTCCGGGGCGTTCACAGGCAAGATTCCGCGACATAGCTTCCAGATGGTCAGTGCCGACTCGCAGGCGATGGTCGCGGCCGACACCGGAGATGGCCTAGTGCTCTACGACATCGGCGGCGACCAGCCCGCCGAACTCGGCCGGCTTCCGGCCGCAACATGCACAACCACCAAGGATGACGTCGCGACAATCCAGTTCAGCCACAACGACACCACGCTTGTTGCGGTGTGGAAGGACGGCGCGATCAGTACCTACGACACCGTGACCCGCCGTCAGACGCACTGCTTGCGATGGCAGGCAGTGCTAGCTCCATTGACGTTCGCCGAGCCATTGCCAGTCGCCAAGGTGGTTGCTGCAGATATCGTGGCGCCAGAAAACCTGACAGCCTCGGCTGGGAATTCAGACGACGAGGTTGTCCTGGTCCTGACGACCAACGACATCATCGCAACCGGGACTAACGGTCGGGATGCACGGATCGAGATCCCGAGCGACAAGATCACCGGGGATGCCTCGCTGGTCGCCGCTTCTCCGGAAACGGTCGGTGTTGCCACGGCGCTAGGCGTCACGGTCTGGAACCGCAGGGATCATTCACTGCTCGCGAACCCAGCAGGCGGTCTTGGCCTCCGACCGCGTGTACTCGTTGACGCACACGGCCACCTCCTGTTTAGCGGCGAGACCGGAACAGCCGTGCTGCCGATCGGCAAGCCAACATGGCTGATGCCCGACAGTTTAACCAGGCTCAGCGGTGGCGCTGCCACGGTAGCGGCTATCAGCGACCGGAGTATCGTCGCCGGCGGTCCGGGTGGTCGCATTTCGATCATCGCGGATTCGTCCGGAGAGCTGGCGCTGCCGCAGGACACCACCGTGACGGCAACGGCATACCAGCCTGACGGCCGCTTGCTTGCAGCCGAGATTCCGGCCAACTCGGACGGGAAGTCGGCCGGCACGTACAGCTCAGGCCTAATGCTCATCGACCCACGGACCGCGCAACCGAAGAACGCCACCGACGCGCCGCGGACCCGCTGGACGTACGGTGACCGAGCGCAGTTGTTCTACGTCAATGCGGTGGCTGCCACTTCCGACCTGATCGCGGCTGCCGGCCAAGTCAACGGCAGCGGGATGGTGCTGGTTTGGCAGCGCGACGAGCACACGACACCGCGAATGCTTGTCTTACCACCCCCGAACGAAGACAAGCTTCCCGGTCAAGAGCGGATCATCGCGTCCATCGGCTTTACACCGGACGGGAGCCTGTTAGTCGCGCGCCACGTCTCCGGCCAGGTCGGTATGTGGTCCACAAAGGACTGGAAGCAGCTCGGAGTGATCGATCTCAAGCCAGGCAATACCCGCATGCGCGTGCTTTCCGGGCGGGCCGTCTTCCTTGCTGGCGCGCCCGACGCTGCGGAACTAGTCGACGTCGATCTGACCACCCGCCAGGTCGCCCGTCGGACGACGGCGCCGGGAGCGGTCTTCCTGTCCGTATCAGCCGACGGCCATCGTGCTGTAACCATGACCGAAGACGGAACCGTGCAAACACGCGGCGCCGACCTGGCGCCGCAGGGTGATTCCTGGCGACCGGTCGCTTCCGGCGACCCGGTCACCGACATCGCCCTCGCCGGCGACAGCCGCCTGCTCGCCATCGCGCAAGGAGATCGGGTGCTGATCTACGACCTCGAGACCAAGACATTGGCCATGCCACCCCTCGATGCTGACGGCAACCGAGTGGTCCGGCTGGCGTGGTCGCCAGACGGTCGACTGCTCACCGGGAGCACCATGCCGCCGGTCCGTGGAATGAAGCAGGCCAACCGCCTGCGAGTCTGGAAGACCGGCGCGCTGGACTGGACGAGCCAGGTGTGCCGGTGGGCCGGCGGCGGCCTCACCCAAGCCGAGTGGTCCGGATACGTCGGCCCTGCCGTCCCGTTCATCGACCTGTGCGCCGAGGCCGGGCAATGAGGAACCGACGACCGACATTCTTGACGACCTGTCTGCTGGCGGTCGCGATGGTCACGGCCTGCCAGGCAGATCACTCATCGCCCCAACCGCCAGCCCCAGCGTTGCCAACCGCCGTGGGTGCGCCTCCCGTGGTCCTAGCGTTCATGCAGTCCGACCGCATGCGGTTCGCCGATGCCTCGGGCCGGGTATGGGGCGGTATTGTCACTTCCTCGACGCCGCGCTCGGCCGTGTGGTCAGCAGATGGTCACCACTTCGCGTGGCTCGATGACTCGCGGCTGCACGTTGTCGACGCATCGACCGGGATGGACCATCCTCGGCCGTGTCCCTGCCGCGGGCTCGACCGTCTCGGAGACGGGTTCGCCTCGATCAGCGCAGACGGCCGGGCACTTTTGCTGTTCGATCCCGCCACCGGGCCAGCCCGGATACCGCTACACCGCCAGATGCCTTACGCGTCGGTGGCGGCAGGAGGACGAGACCAGGTCGCGGTCGCCGAACCGATCCCCGAAGAACGAGCTGTCTACCGCGGTCAGAGCACCCTCCTGGCCATCGGCCGCGACGGCAAGAGCCGCCGGCTGATGGCCGGCGACTCCGCCGTCTCGATGGCAGGCGGAGTAACCTCACCGGACGGCACCCGGATCGCCACGATCGAGTCCCCGAGCAGCGGTGCCTGCTGGACGACGCCTGGCGTGTTGACGCTCCGCGACAGCGGCTTGAACCCACAGCAGACCCGGCTAGTTCCCAGAGATGCGCCATTTGCCAAGGCGGTCCTCACCGAGGTCCGTGACATCACCGCGATGAGTTGGGCCGGTGACGGACTCATGGTGACATTCGGACCAAACTACGCCTGCCAGAGCACACATCCCGACCGGTACCTCACCTACCACCTCGCGGGCACTCAGTGGCGGTTCCTGCGTTCCGGCGTGCTCGGTGCGGGTTTCGGTGCCGACGGCCGGTCCTACGGCATCGAACTGCCGAACAGCATCAGCTCGTCGAAGAGCCCGTCAGCCAGCGGCCAACTGGTCCTCACCACCACCGGCGGAACCCGCACTGTACTGGGGAGCGACGTCACCGCGTTCTGGTTGACCCCGGCCGAACAATCGACAGGCCGCCCCCAACCCGGCTCCGCACCCGACCTGGCGATCACAACGACCGACCAGGGAAAACCAATCCCGCCAGCGGTCCTCAGCCTGCTCCACCAGATAACAACAGCCCTGGACAACAACGACACGACAACCTTGACCCGGCTCTGCTCCCCCTGCGACACGGGCACCCACGCCCTGCTCTCGTCGCAAGCCGGCCGGGACGACCTTCGCCAGAGCCTACGAACACACCCGGCCGCGGACGACCATTCGGCCACCTTCCCCGGCCTGGCCCTGAAGCAGTGTTTCGACGCACACGCAGTCGAGGCAGCCTGCACGATTGAGCAGATCCGCGATATCGGCACCCTACAACTGCGCCCCACGGATCGGATCAGTCAGATCGACGACCCCGGCCAGAGATTCCAGGCATCGACCAAAGGCTCCGTTCGGTTCGTCCTCGACGGCACCGGAGCGGCCCACTGGGCGGGCCAATCAACCTCCGCTCAGAACTACCTCAACAGAGCCAGCTACAAAAACGCCGAAGAATCTTACTTCTTCACCTCCCCGGACGGTCGATACATATGCGGCTTCAACAGCACCATGGCCGCCTGCCAAGGCAGCGTCGGATCCGTCCCGCGCTCGTTCACCTGCGGTCAGGGTTCAAGCGTAGTCAACAGCATGTACGTCGATGCCACCGGCAAGGCAAACTTCCTCTGCGCCGGTGGCGTCATATTCTACCCCACCAATCGGGAGCCCGATAGCCAAGATCGACTCGCCCCAGGGCAGGTCATCGTTGCCCTCGGCTTCACCTGCATGGCCGAGAGATCGGGAATCCGCTGCAACAGCGACGCTTTCGGTCACGGTTTCTACATCGCCCCAAAGGAAAGCAAGCGGTTCTGACCCGGCGTGGGGGTTCATTTTATGCGTGCCGTGGATGGAGTTGAGAGCGGTGCGCGTGATCGGATGCGGCCAGCCTGGATCTCGACGGATCCCAGCCTCCGGCCCACTGCTTTGCGGTGTGCAGGAGGTCGTCCGGTCACCCGCCTCTCATCTCTAGACATTCGCGATGTCAGGTCGCGGCTGTCAGCGCTCACGGATATCCCAGGTTGAGGCGGTTGTGACACCGGCCGACGCTCAACCGCAGCCGGCAGCACCGGGCCGGGGTAGGGGTTGTGGGCGGGCACACCCAGCCAGCCACGAGCCCGCTGCAGCGCTGGTTCCAGGTCGCCACCCACGGCACTCCCGACAGCTGGCCCAGCGCGGCGGTGACCTCCTCGCTGGCGATGGCGGTCCGGTGGCGGTCGACACCGAACTGCTCGGTGAGCCGTTCCCGCTCGCCGCACCGGGTGCGGGCGGCTGATGTACAGCCCGCCATCCGGTGTTGCCTTAGTGTTCCGCAGATCGCCCGACGTCGGCATGTGGAGCGCCGTAGAGGCTGGTCTCGCGGCGGGAACTAGCCGCCAAGGGACCGACCTTGTGACGATCGGGATGGCACCTCGTCGGCCCGGGTAGCGCCGGCGTCCAGGGCCGAGACCTCGCTGGGCAGCAAGGCACGCCGGGGACAACGGGTCCGGTCGGCATGGACGACGACGACCATGTGGCTGTCGATGACCACCGGGCCGACGAAGTGCATATGCCAGCGTAGCCGGCACGTCGGTGCGAACAGAACAGCGGGGCCCCCGTGACTTTAGAACGCACCGCCGGGGTGCATCCAGGGTCGCGGATCGCAAGTGTGGTGACTGGGTAGAGTCCTGGTCATCCTCCGACGTGAGTGACAGCCGAGTCTGGACGGTGTGCTCTTCGAGGCCGCGTAAGATCACTACGCCGTTATCCACTTCATTGACTAGGACGATTTCGCGGGTCTTTGCATTCGGGGCATAGTCGTACTATCGCAAGGCGCCATAGGTCTACGGGGGATCCCGGAAGTGATGTTTCTGCGTAGACCCGGTCAGGTCGCAATGGGTAGTGCTAGACCGCTCGAAAGGCTCGCAATTCGGATGGCTTCCCCAACCGCTGCCGACGAGCCGGAACGATGAGTCGTCGAGGTACTCGCAGCGCTCCACCCAGTCCCGATGTGTTCCGCACAGCCAGTTGGCTGCGGTGAGGGCCGACATTACCCGTGGTTCTAGCCGGTCGACCTCTTCCGCGTGTTCATGTTCGGTGCGTACCCCGTGTGCATGGTGCGAATCGTTCCTGGAGTCCTTGATGGCTTCCAGCAACGCGCGCAGATCTTCATCGGCCTTGAGCTCCGACCCTGATCTAAACGTCGCTCTTGGGGTAGCCCTGGGCGGACGTCCACCCGGCTACTGGCCCATCCCGGCGCTCGTCGCGTTGGCCATCCAGATCGCCCGCGGCCGAACGCCCGTAGGCCCCGAGATCACCCTCCGCGGTGCTCGCCGACTCCGCCTGAGCAGACTCGTCCCCTTCGCCAGGGCGACTTAGCCCGGGATGCAGTGGACTTGCTACGGTGCGGATGCCCACTTTGCGGGGTTCGATGCGTGTAGTTCCGTGGCGTTATGGATGGTTGCGGGGGGTTCCGTGGAAGGCGATTTCATAGCATGCGACGGCTCCCTGGTGGTATTCCGGGACGGCTCCGGGCGACCAGTGGGCTTGGGTGTGCTGGTTATGGGCGGGGAGGTGCTTACGTGTGCCCATGTCGTCAATCTTGTTCTTGGGCGTGCAGTTGGCGACCCGGCCCGCCCTGCTGGTGCGGTCGAGGTCAGCTGGCCGAGGCTGGCGGGCATGCCGAGGGCCGAGGCCCTGGTCGAGGCGTGGCGTCCGTTGGACGACGGTGATCTTGTGGCACTCCGGCTGCGTTCCGGTGTGCCTCGCGGTGCTGTCGTTGGCTGGTTGGATCCCCGGCTTCCGCCGCCGGGGACGCCGCTGCGGATCTTCGGTTACCCGGCAGGCCGGCCGAAGGGGCAGTGGGCGGATGTACAGGCGGCTGGCACCCTCGAGCGAGGCTGGTTGCAGCTGAACTCACTGGACGGCTCGACCCCGCAGGTGCGGGCCGGCTACAGCGGCGGTCCTGTGCACGATCCGCGGACCGGGGCGGTGGTTGGTCTGCTCGCCGAGGCACCCACTGGTGAGCGCGCCCGAGATAGCGTGGCCATTCCTGCCAGTCAGCTGCTCGCCTTCCGTCCTCGGCACCCCGTCACTCGCGCCCTGACCGCCGGGACAGACGTGGTCGAGGCCACCGCTGGTCGCGCGGCGGACGAACTGGGGAGCCTCAGTGGCCAGGATCTGCATTGTCAGAACATTGGCGCCTTTGCCGTACAGGGATCACGCGGGGCAGCGCTTCGGGGGGCTGTCCTGCGAGAGGCCGCGTTGGCTGGCAGGCGCTTGTCCCAACTCGACCTGAGCGGTGTCGATCTTAGCCGTGCTGATCTGCGCGGCGCCCTCCTTGAGGACGTCGACCTGGCAGGGGCGCTGCTGACGGGTGCGCAGCTGTCCGATGCACGACTGATCAGGGTTAACCTCTCCGGTGCCAACCTCTCCGGCGCCGATCTGACCAGAGCGCGCCTAGTGGAAGTTGATCTTACCGATACCGTGCTAGTCGACAGCATCTGGTCAAAGGCT
>Ga0307500_10000120_pt1 | contig 24536 bp, 14 predicted proteins | sample 14_S_MG_FD_201362 | JGI IMG/M metagenome (GOLD analysis project Ga0307500, IMG submission 201362) | Soil microbial communities from Populus trichocarpa stands in riparian zone in the Pacific Northwest, United States - 14_S | ecosystem: Environmental > Terrestrial > Soil > Riparian zone > Trees... | reverse complement strand
GCGACCGGTCCGGAGCGGGCCGCGGCCGGGTTCTGCTCGGCGAGCAGGCTCACGGCCGGTTGCTCCAGCGGAAGGCGCGCAGCCCGATCGCTCCGAAGAGGACGGTGAAGCCGGCCAGGGCGGCGCAGGCGATGCCGTAGTCGCCGAGGTCGCCACGGCCGGCGATGGCGACCGCGATGCCGTCGTTGACGTACCGCAGCGGCAGCGCCTGGGAGATCGCCCGCAACCAGCCCGGCATCAGGTCCAGCGGGAAGAACGACCCGGAGACGAACGCCATCGGCACCATGATGCAGTTGGCGATCGCGGCCACCGCCTCCGGCGTCTGGGCCCGCGCGCCGACCACCACCCCGAGCGCCAGGAACGCGGCGACCGCCAGCACCAGCACCGGCAGCGCCAGCGGCCAGCGGCCGGAGACGTGCAGCCCGAACACCGGCAGCACCGCCACGCCGACGAACAGCCCCGCCTGCAGCAGCCCGATCACCTGTGCCAGCACCACCCGGGAACCGAGCACCGCGCGCAGCGACACCGGTGTCATCCGGATCAGCCGGAGCAGGTCGTCGTTGCGCCACTGCATGAGCGTGAACGAGACCCCGAACAGCGCCGCGTTCGCCACCCCCCAGGACAGCACGCCCGGCCCGATGTAGTTGATGTAGCTGTTGCCGGTGCCCTCCACGTCGCGCCCGGCGAAGATGAGGCCGAACACCACCAGGAACACCAGCGGGAACGCGAAGGTGAAGAACACCGTGGTCGCGTCCCGGATGGACGCCTTGTAGCCGGCCCTGATCAGGGCGGTGTACGCGGTCATCGCAGGCTCTCCGCTCCGGTCAGCTCGCCGGCCAGGTCGCCCGGCAGGTCGTCCGGCGGCCCGGCCGGCAGGTCGCCGTCCAGTTCGCCGGTCAGCTCCAGGTAGATGTCTTCCAGCGTCACGGTCCTGGTCTGCACGCCGTCCAGGCCGACCGCCTGGTCCAGCGCGGTCAGCGTCCGGCCGGACGCCCGGGTCTCGACCACCACCGAGCCGTCCGCGACCGTGACCCGGTCGGCGCCGTCCAGCGCCTGGGCCTGGCTGACGGTGATCCGGCCGGCCGGCACCAGCAGCCGGGTCGGCAGGGTGGAGCCGCCGATCAGCTCGCGCGGGCTGCCCAGCGCGACCACCGAGCCGGCGCTGATCACCGCGACCCGGTCGCAGAGCGCCTCGGCCTCGTCCATGTGGTGGGTGGTGTAGATGATCGTCTTGCCGGCCGCCTTGAGCTCCTTCAGCAGCCGCCAGAGGCTGCGCCGGGCCTGCGGGTCGAGCGCGGCGGTCGGCTCGTCCAGGAAGATCAGCTCCGGGTCGTGCACCAGCGCGGACGCGATCGCCAGCCGCTGCCGCTGCCCGCCGGAGATCCGGGTGACCCGGGTGCCGGCCGCGGCGGTCAGCCCGACCAGTTCCAGCGCGCGGTCGGCGCCGGCGGCCGGCACGCCGTAGAGCGCGGCGACCGTCTGCAGGTGCTCGCGGGCGGTCAGCCGGGTGAAGAACGCCGAGCTCTGCGTCTGCACGCCGATCCGCGGCAGCAACGTGACCGACCGCGGCGTCGGCGACATCCCGAGCACCAGCGCGGTACCCGCGTCCGGCTCGCGCAGGCCCTCGACGATCTCGATCAGGGTGGTCTTGCCGGCGCCGTTCGGGCCGATCAGGCCGAAGAACTCGCCACTGTGGACGGTCAGCGATACGCCACGCAGCGCGTGCACATCGCCGTACCGCTTCTCGATATCGGTCAGTACGACCGCCGGCGCCGCCGCGCCGCCGGCCCCGGATCCGGTCATGATTGCCTGCTCTCTACGTGAGGTGCGGTTCGGGCCCGGCGCAGCCGGGTGAGCAGCGGTGGCCGCCCGGACCGGTCCGGGCGGGCCAGCCAGCCGGCCAGCGTCATGAAGACGGCGACCACGGCGATCAGCACCACCGAGGAGCCGAGCGTGTCGATCGCCAGCCAGCGGCCGAGCAGCAGCACCCCGGTCAGCAGCGCGGCGTACAGCGTGATCGCGGTCAGCCCGTAGCCGGTGTAGATGACCCGGGCCCGGCGCGGATACGCCGCCGTGCCCTTGCCCCGGCCGACCAGCCGGCCGGCCGCCAGCCGGAGGAAGCGGCGGCTCTCGGTGGCCAGCCGGGACGTGTCCAGCGCGTGCCCGAGCGCCCGGTACCCGTCCAGCGGCGGCAGCGGGACCAGGTTCAGCAGCGCCTGCACCGCTCCGATCGCCAGCAGCCCGGCCAGCGCCGCCCGCGGCGCCGAGCCGGGTGCCAGGGCCAGCCAGACCGCGGTCAGCGGCACCAGCACAGCCGCGTTGACCAGCGCGCCGACCAGCGCGATCGTCACCTGCCGCGACCGCGACCGCAGGTAGAGGTAGTCCTCCACCTGGCAGTGCAGGGTGACCAGGCTGACCCGGGTGACCGCGGCGCCACAGTGCCGGGCCACCACGCCGTGCGCGAGCTCGTGCAGCGCGGCGCTCAGGCCGGCCAGCGCGACCGCGGCCACCAGCCACCGGCCGTGCCGCAGCAGCCACCAGACGCCGCGGCCGAGCTCGCCGGCGTGCCAGGCCAGCAGCACCAGCATGGCCAGCACCAGCGCGGTCAACGGCACCGCCACCGCCCGGGTCAGCAGGAACCGCAGCCGCCGGTGCGCGGCCTCGATCGCCGGCACCGTCGCCGGCCGCCCGCCGCCCGCCGACGGGCCGGGCGGTGCGCCGGCGAGCAGGCCGCGGCCGTGCAGCAGGCGGAGCAGCTGCTGCCAGTTGCCGTCGCCCAGCCGGCGGCCGAACCGCTCGGCGTACTCGTCGCCGATCTCGGCCAGGGTGCGGGTGCCGTCCAGCCGCCGGATCAGGAACTGCTCGCGGGCGGCCACCTCGAACGCCTTGCCGGTGCGCAGATCCTTGATCAGGCACACCTCGGTGGGGCCGCGCAGCAACGGCCGGGACAGCAGCACATCCGGGTGCAGCGCCGGCCGCTTGTCCAGCATGGTGGTCACCGGACACCGCCGGCAACGGCGGGCAGCTCGCTGCTGTCCCGCAGCGCCCGACCGAGCACGTAGGACAGGTACGCCTCGTCCCGGATCGTCACGTGGAACCGGTTGTTCGTCATGTGCAGGTACGGCGACAGCAGCGTGTCCAGCGCGGTGTCCGGGTCGGTGACCGGGACCGGGCCGGCGCCGTCGTGCCGGTCCAGCAGCAGCTCGCCGGCCCCGGCCAGGGCGACCACCCGCGCGCGCAGCTCGATGCAGTGCGCGGCCCAGCCGCGCAGGAAGCCGGGCAGCCGCGCCGTCTGCGCGCTGTCCAGAGCGTCCACTGTGGACTCCCAGCGGCGCCGCAGGGCCGGCGCGAGCGCGTCGTACTGCCGCTGGTACTCGGCGGTGCCGATGAAGTTGGTGCCGGCGAAGGCACGGTGCCAGAAGTGGTGGTAGCGGTCCAGGAACCCGGCCACCGCGTCCCGATCGACGCGCGGGCCGACCAGCGGGTCGGCCAGCGGGCCGGCCGCCGGGGCGCGCAGGAAGCATCCGGCCTGCACCATCATCAGCTGCGCCGCCACCCCGAACAGGATCGGCCGCATGTGCAGGTTCATCGTCCGCATCGCCTGCACGACCAGCTCGCTGGACTGCTGGAAGTGCCACTCGGCCAGCGCCACCCCGGCCGGCCCGCCGTACTTGCCGTACTCCGGCTCGTACCGCCGGAAGCCGTACGAGTTGTTCGGCTGCAGCAGCATCAGGCCGTCCGGGCCGAGCAGTTCCGGCGGCGGGCCGGCCGGGTACTCCAGCGCGAACAAGGTGTTGTAGAGCTCGCCGAGGTAGCCGTGGCCCATCTCGTACAGGGCCGGCCGGCGGCGCAGGAACGCGGTGATCGCGGCCTCGGCCCGATCCCGGACGGTGCCGGCCAGCGACGGGTCGGCCGGCCGCAGCCGGAGCCGGACGTGCGGCCCCTCCAGCCAGTAGTTGATGAAGAAGTGGCCGGCCAGCAGGCCGTCCGCGGTCAGCTCCTCGACCAGCGGGCCGATGCACTGCACCAGCAGCGGCTGCGGGTTCGCCGCGTAGAAGATGTGCACGGCCAGCCACTCCCCCGGCCCGGCTCCGGCCGGGTCGACCGGGGTTGGCCCGGTCCGGGCTGGGCCGATCGGGGCAGGGCCGGGCAGCGCTGGGCCGGGCGGGGCGGTCATGGGTTCCTCCGGTGGGTCTGGACCGCCAGCTCGGCAACGTGCCCGCCGCCGGCGGAGCGGACGTGCAGGTGCTCCTCGCGCGGCAGCATCTCGGTCAGCACGACGTGGTCCACAGTGGACTTGAGCAGGCCCTCGAACGCGGTCAGCGACAGGTAGCTGTCGAAGTCCAGGTACTGCGGCTTGGGCCGGGCGCCGGCACCCGGCTCGGCCGGGTAGACGGTGCCGAACACCTGGCTGGGCAGGCCGTGCCGGCGCCGCCAGCGCTGCCAGCCGAGGAACCAGTCATGCTCGGCCAGCCCGGGCGACCGGCCCGGCAGGTCGCCGGCGCGCAGCCGCCAGCTCTGCCGGGCCAGCACCAGGCTGCCGTACCGGACCCGGGGCCGCGCGGTCACCCCGTCCACCGCCGGCCCGGCCGGCACGCCGCCCCAGACGTCCAGCCGGCCCATCGAGGTGGGCGAGAGCAGCAGCAGGGTCCGGGCCACCGCCGGCAGCGCCGCCGGGATCAGGTAGCCGAAGTAGAGCGGGACGACCTCGCGGCCCAGCCGCCGGGACCGCAGCACCAGCCGGGCCTCGGTCGGCTCGTGCACCAGGTAAAGGTCGGCCAACGCGATCTGCCGGTCGGCCGGCCGGCAGCTGCTCTCGCCGGGGCAGACGATCTCGTGGTCGACCAGCTCGCCGTGCAGGTTCAGGTTGGTGCTGGCGGCGCCGCCGGTCACCTCGGCGAACAGCACGCCGGGCGGCTGCAGCCGGCGCGCGTCGGCGCGAAGCCGGGCGGCCAGATCCGGATCGCCGGGCCGGGTGCCATCGAAGCAGTGGGTGAACCGGCTGAACGCGAACGAAAGCCCGCCGTAGGACTGGTTCAGCACCGCGACCGGGTCCTCGGCCCGGCCGACCAACTGGAGGAAGTGGCTCTGGGCCAGCACCGGGCCGGCCGCCGGCGCCAGCAGCCCGGCCACCTCCTCGATCACCCCGGCACCGAGCCGGATCTCACCGCCCGGCCCCGCGCCCGGCGCACCGCTCGGCCCGGAGTCGCGGTAGGACTCCCACTGCTCGCACATGTGCGCGGCGAACCGCTGCCGGGCCGCGTCGATCGCGCTGATCCCGGGCAGGCTCATCCAGTTCTCCTCCGGCACGTAGCTGCCGGAATCGTCGAACGGCCGCCGGTCCGCGGTGAACGAGACGTACTGGTCGTAGAAGTCCTCGTGGAAGTCCTCGACCAGGCCGAGCACGTCGTCGCAGCGGCCGCCGGTCCCGAACCGGGCCTGGAAGAAGCCGGTGAACGTGATCCGGTGCGCCAGCGTCGGATCGAACGCCGGCAGGATCCGCTCCACCGCGTGCAGCGCCGGGCCGATCAGCTCCGTCCACTCGCGACGGTCCAATCGGGACGGTGCGGCGCCGAGCCGGGCGTCCTCGTAGAGCAGCGCCTGCGGCAGCGTCAGCTCGGCGCCCAGGGTGGCGGCCGCGGCGCCGAGGCCGGCGCGCAGCGCGGCCAGCAGGTCGCGGCGGCCGGCCGGGTCGGCGGCCGGGTAGCGGTCCACGCAGCCGATCGGCCCGGCCAGCGCGTCCGCCAGCCCGGTGGCCCAGCCCCGGTCCAGCGCCCGCAGCGCACCGGCCAGCGCGCGCAGCGGATCGGCGCTGTGCACGTCGGTCTGCAGGCACGGCACCTGCAGCATGCCCAGCTGCAGCAGGGTGGACAGGTACCGCTCGCACTCGGCCGGGTCGGCGCCCTCGCTGTCGCCCAGCCAGCGCAGCACGTCGGCGCAGCGCAGCCCGGGGCGGCCGGCGAACAGGCCGAGCAGCCGGTCCAGCACGCCACTGCGGCGCAGGAAGAACAGCCGGTCGCGGACCGCGTCGAAGCTGACCGAGGCGCTGTCATCGCCGGCGGTCACCCAGCGCCGGACGTACCGGATCCGCGTGTCGTCGTGCCGCCAGCCCGGGGTCAGCTCGACCGGCAGGTCACCGCGCCGGCCCTCGTCCGCCATGATCAGCTCGGTCAGCCGGGCCAGCACGACCACGTTCAGCCGGACCTGGCTGACCCACTCGGCGCCGACGGTCAGCACCGCTCCCGGCCCGGCCGCGCCGGACCCGCTGGACCCGGCCGACCCGGCCGACCGGCTGAACCGGGTCGGCCCGCCGGAGCCGGCCGGTCCGCCGGAGCCGTCGGGTTCGCTGAACTCGCCCAGACCGACGCCGGTGAAGGTGGCGAACGGGCTGGTCTTGCAGGCGGTCCGGTACAGGTAGGCGAGGACCGAGCGTTCCAGCTTGCGGCCCTTCTTGTCCGGCTGCCGGCCACCGCCGGCCAGCCCGCGCAGTTGTCCGGCGAGCACCGGTGAGGCCAGCGGCAGGCCGAGCCGCAGCCGGGGTTCGTCGGCCAGCCGGCGCAGCTCGTCCCGGCTGGTGGCCAGCTCGGCGGCCAGCACCTCGGCGCCGGCCGACCCGAGCTCGGCCAGTGCCTGCCGGTCCGCCAGCCAACCGGCCAGCTCGCCGCCGATCCCGGCGTCCAGGCCGGCGACGAGGGCCTGGACCCCGGCCGGGTCGGCCGGCAGCGCGGCCCGGAACACCTGCCGGCGCAGGTCCAGCAGCCGGCGCCGGGCCTGTTCGTCGGAGTTCGCGCCGACCAGCCCGTGCAGCCGGTCGGACAGCGCCGCGCCGCGGCTGAGCAGGTCGTCCTCGCGGCGCAGCGCCTCCGCCGCCCAGGCCCGCGACCGCGGGCAGCGCAGCCCGTGCACCGCGGCGAACGGCAGCCCGGCCACCCGCAGCATCAGCAGCGGCGCCAGTTCCAGCGCCCGGGTCGGAACCGGGTTCATCGTGGGCGAGACCGTCATGGCTACACCAGCTCGTAGCGGAAGTCGGCCGGCCGCGGCCGCTCGGGCCCGACCAGCATGATCAGCAGCGGTGCCTCGCCGGTCCCGGCCAGCCCCAGCTCCTCGATGTAGGAGACCGCGTCGAAGCCGAGCGCCACCCCGCAACCCAGCCCGAGCGCGGCCGCGGCCGTGTAGCAGGCCTGCGCGATCGCCCCGATCGTCGCGTTGACCAGGTGGTAGCCGCGATCGCCGACCGCGTCCAGCACCGCACCGATGCGGACGGTCGGCACCAGCACCGCGCCGGCCTGCTCCAGGTTGTAGTTGGCCAGGAAGTAGTTGCGCTGCAGGAACTCGCCGGGCGGGCCGGGCCGGATCGGCCGCAGCGCGTTCGCCGCCGGGTCGTACTCGTACGAGCCGGCCGGCACCCGGTCCGCGTGGTTGACGAACGCGTACAGCCGGGCCAGCGGCGGGTCGCCGGCGTCGCAGCCGAACCGCACCCCGGCACTGGCCGCGAGCAGCGTGGCCAACTGCGCCGGCGCCAGCGGCCGCTGTGCCTCGAACCGGCCGAAGCTGCTCTTGCGCCGCCGCAGCGCGGTGCGGACGTCGGTCGGCAGCGATTCCGGGTCCGGCAGGCTCAGCCGCGGGCCGGGGCGGGCCTCGACGGTCGCCGGGGCCAGCGCGCCGGGGGCCGGCCGGTCGGCCGCGTGCCCGGTGGTGGCCCGGTGCATCGCCACCACCGCGTCGAACGTCAGCACCCGCTGGGACCGCTCCTGGTCCGCGTGCCGGACGTGCACGCCGGCCAGCCCGATCGACTCGGCGCCGACCCCGGTCCACACCGGCCCGGTCGGACCGGCGGCCGCACCGGGGCCGGCCGGCTCGGGGCCCGCCGGGTCGGCCCAGCTGAGCGGGACGACCGCGAACAGACCCTCGGCGTCGTCGGCCAGGCCGAGCAGGCTGGCCAACCGCGGCTCGTCGAACCAGAGCGCCGGGTCGACCCGCAGGCCGTGCGCCTGCGCCCAGATCCGCCAGGTCTGCACGACGGTGCCGACGTCCATCGTCACCGCGTGGTAGGCGAAGTTGTTGTACTTGAAGGCGTTCTGCCAGTACTTCACGCCGATCACCAGGAACTGGTCGGCGCCGGCCGCGGGCAGGTCGCCCAGCGCGGCCCGCACCTCGGCGGTGACGTCGCCGAGCAGCAGCGGCTGCAGCGCGTGCCGCGGCGTCGAGTAGTAGTAGACGCCCGGCGTCAGCGGCCCGCCCGGCCCACAGACCCAGTAGACGCTGCACGGGTAGAGCCCGCCGCCGGACGCGGTGCCCCGGTTCCAGTTCGCGTGCGCGTACGACGGCAGCGCGGCCAGGTCGGTGTTCGCCTGCACGCCGAGCCGCCGGCCGATCTGCGCGTACGAGTCGAGCAGCATCCCGGCCAGCAGCGGCAGGGTGAACCCGCGGGCCGGGCCGGTCGGGCCGGCCAGCCCGGCGGCCACGGTGGCGCCCGGCTCGACCTCCCCGGGCGGCAGCGGCAGGACGTCCACGCCCGGGTAGTACTTGCCCTTGCGCGGGGCGTCGCCCCAGTTCGGGACGAAGTCCACCGGCTCCATCGGCTCCCGGCCGCGGGCCACGATCGCCGGCGCGTACTCGCTGGCGTAGCCCGTGGTGCGCTGTCTCGCTGTCGTCATGGCTGCCTCGGGTCTGCGGGTCGGCGGGCGCGGATCGGGTGGCCCGGATCGGGCTCACCTGGCGGGGCCACGGGGTGGCCGGTCATGCGGTGGTCTGCGGAGGGAGCGGGCGCGGAGCGCGGGAGGCCACCGGGCGGTCTGGTCATGGGAACGGGTGGGGGGCCGGGTTGAGCTCGTCCGGGCGCAGCTCGCGGTCCTGCCGGCCGGCCGCGTGCAGCGCGGTCCGGACCCGGGGCAGCAGCGGCGCCCGCTGCCGCAGCCAGCCGAAGTCGATCGGTACCAGGCCGGGGACGATCACCTTGACCGTGTGCAGGCCGAGATCGCGCTGCTCCGGTGTGCTCTGGTCGACCGCGATCACGTCGAAGCCGGCGCCGGCCACCTGGGCCACCAGCCCGCGCAGGTCGTCGCGCAGGTCGGTCGACGGCGCCGGGCCCGAGCCGAACTGTTCGGCGATCGGGCTGGTTGGGCCGGGCCGGTCGAGCAGGAACGCCGCGTGCCGGGCCATCTCCGGCAGGCCGTACAGCAGCGGGTGGTCGTGCAGGCCGAGTACCCGGCTGAAGTCGTCCACCATCGGGCGCAGCCGGTCCCGGTCGGCGCCGGCCCGCATCCGCACCTTCACCGCGTCGGTGCCGATCTCGCAGAGGGCCGCCGCCACCGCCGCCTCCGGGTCGAGGCTGGCGCCGCCACCGAAGGCGAGCGTGCCGATGCCGCCGTCCCGGCGCACCGCGACCGCGGTCACCACCGGGATCGAGAAGGTGATCCGGGTGTCGAAGAACCTGGCCTGGTAGCCGTACATGGCCAGCCGGTCGACCATCTGCCGGGTGCTCGCCCGGGTGCTGCTGGCCGGGTCCAGCTCGGGCAGCGCCGCCCGGCTGTACCAGCTGATGAGAAACGCGTCCCGCTCGATGACCTCCATCAGTCCGAAGTAGACGGCCTCTTCCAGCGAGCCGCCGGACGCGCAGCCGTTCGAGGTCTCCTGCACGAACCGGGCTTCCACCGGCGGCGTGTGGTAGTAGGCCAGCACCTCGGGCACCAGGATCGGCCGGTCGTCCCGCAGCGAGTGCCCCCAGACCCAGGAGATCGGCACCTCCTCGGTGAACCGGGTCAGGTACGGGTTGGCCCGGTAGAACGCGTCGGAGTAGACGCCGCACTCGCGCGGGTCCAGCGCCGGGCCGTCGAGGTCGCGCAGCGGGGCGGTCAGGGTCGCCGCCCGGCCGCGGGCGCGCAGCCCGGCGGCCCGCTCCAGCCCTTCCAGCACGGCCACCTTCGCGCTGTGCGCGTAGCTGTCGGCGTGCCCGCCGCACAATGTCTCGCGCAGGTACGGCCCGGACCGCAGGGTGAACGAGCCGATCACCGCCGCGGTCGTGCTGGACGTCAGGTCGTGCAGCAGCGCGCCGCTCAGCCCGCCGCAGACCGGGTTCGCGTACGCCTCGGTGGACAGGCCGTACTCGTCGATGCCGCGCACCCGGAACGTGTCCGGATCCGGCTTGGGCGCCGGCCGCAGCACGATCGTGCCGCCGTCGCGGCTGTCGGCGGTGCGCCGGCCGCAGCGCGGGCACTCCGGGTCCGGCACCAGCGGCAGCCGCCGGACCCGCATGCTGGCCAGGTCGACGTGGTAGATCTCGGCGGTGCCCGGGGCCGGTTCCGGCCGGCCGTCCGGCAGCGCCGCGATCAGGCCGGCGATCAGGCCGGCCGCGAACGGGGTCGGGTAGGGCGATTCGCCGGCCGCCTGGGTCGGCCCGCCCAACTCCAGCGCGTCCCGCAGGTTGGCCGACCGGACCGACTGCCAGCGCCGGGCCAGGCAGCGCGAGCACGCCGGCTCCCCGGCCACCGGCCCGACGATCGCGTGCTGGCCGTACAGGAACACCGGCACCGCCCCCGCCGGCACCCCGTCCGCCGCGGCCAGTTCGTCCCGCACCCCGAGCGGGACGACCCGCACCGGCATCAGCCCGTCCCGGACACCGAACCGCCCGACCGGCAGCCCGGCCGGCAGCCCAGCGGGCAGCCCCGCCCCGGACGACCGGCCCGGCGGCCGCGCGCCGGCCGACCGGCCAACCCCGGCCGGCAGCCCGGTACCGGCCGGCAGGCTCGGGCCGGTCGCGGGGCCGGCCGGGCCGGCGAACCGGTCCGCCGGGCCGGAGCCGGTCGGGCCGGCGAACCGGTCCGCCGGGCCGGAGCCGGTCGGGCCGGCGGACCGGTCCGGCGAGCCGGGATGGCTCGGGCCGGCGGGTTGGGCCGGCGAGCCGGGATGGCTCGGGCCGGCGTCGGCCAGCCCGGGGTCGGCCAGCGCGGCGGCGATCAGGTTGGCCAGCCGGCCGGCCGCCCGGGCGCCCGGGACCGCCGGCCGGTCGGGCGCCGGATCCGTCGCCGGCACCGGCCGGGGCGGGCTCTGCAGCGTCATCGAACCGACCGCTCGGCCAGCAGCACCCGGGTGGTGGCCAGGCCGCCGCGGCGCAGGTCGGCGCTGGTGGTGACGGCGGCCAGCGCGTCCAGGCCGCCGGACCGCAGGCCGGCCAGCAGCGCCGCCCAACTGCCGGCCGCGGCCAGCCGGGCCGGCCGTTCGGCGGTGGGCCGCAGGGTGGCCGCGTCCAGGTCGCGCAGCAGCGGGTCGCCACTGTCCACCGACCGCCCGGTCTGCTGTCCCAGCTGGACGGCGCCGAGCAGGTCGCGGACCGCGGCCAGGGCCGCGTCCGTCCACTGTGGATGTGCGGCGGCCCGCCAGAGTGGCGCCCCGCCGGCCGGGTCGGCCACCCGGGCCAGCAGCGCGTACCCGCCGGCTACCCCGGACAGTTCCAGCAGTTCCAGCTCGACGCCGAGGTTCGCGGCCGACCGGGCCAGGAAGGTCAGTTCCGGACTGCCGCCGGCGGTGTCCAGGGCGACCCGGTTGACGGCGCCGCCGCGGATGGCGCCGAGCACCGCCCGGTAGGCCAGCGCGGAGGCCAGCCCGTGCCGGGCCGCCTCGGCCAGCGTGCTGCCGGCACCGACGCCGGCCCCGGTCCGGACGAACCCGGCGCCGCGGTTGTCCGGCCCGTACGGGCGCACCGCCGCGGCCGGGACCAGCCAGCGCTCGCCGTCCAGCAGCGAGGTGGCCGGCAGCCAGCCGCCCGGGCCACCCTCCGGCCCGGGCCCGATGCCCGGCCCGGTCGCGATGCCCAGCGCGCCGGGGTCGATCGCCGGCGCCGAACCGGCCGGCACCCTTGGCACGCCGACGTGCTCGGCATACACACCGGCCGCCGCCCGCAGCGCCCGCTGCCGGGCCCCGGCCACATGATGCACGTCGAACGCGGCGATCTCGCGGCGGCCGGCGCCGACCGCCAACTCCAGCGTGCTCACCTTCAGCGGCGTCTGCACCCACGGCTCGTCGGTGAACCGGGTGAACACGCCGGCGTACCGGCCGACCAGCACCATCCGCTCGTTCAGGTCGACGATCGCCGCGTCCGCCGCCCGGTCCGCCGCCCCGGCCGGGTCGCCATCATCGTCCACAGTGGATGGCTCGGTCGCCAGCTCGATCGGGCCATCCATAATGGACGGATCGGCGCTGTCGAGGGTGGCGCAGTTCGGACAGGACGGATGCGGGAACACCGGCTCAGTGAGAACGTCCAAAGTGGACATGTTCTGGATGATCACCTTGCCGGCGGTCTCGGCCGGCAGCGCCTCGGTGGTCAGCCGGAAGATCTCGTAGCCGAGCAGGTTGCCGAGCATCGCGGCCACCGATCCGGCCGGCCGCCGGCCCGCCGCGGCCAGCCCCGGCAGGCTGACCCCGCGCCAGAGTTCGGCCGCCGCGGCGGCTTCCCCGTTGCCGCCCAGCCGCAGCGCCGCGCAGGTCCAGCAGCCGGCCTGGCCGGCCGCGGTCAGCGGCCCGACGACCGCCCGCGAGCCGATCGTCCACACCGGCAGCAGCGTCTTGCCGACCGGGACGCCGGCCGCCAGCAGCCGCACCGCGGCAGCCGCCCCGCCGACCACCACGACGTCGTAGTCGTCCAGGGCGGCCCAATCCAGCGTGGGCCCGGCCGGCTCGCCGGCGGACCCGGCCGGGCCGGCCAGGACGTCCAGCCGCACCGGGCAACCCGCCGCGATCAGCTCCGCCGCCTCGGCCCACACGTCGGCCGCGTCCAACTCCGGGACCAGCCCGACCGCCGCACACCCGTTGCGCACCAGGCTCAGCGCGCACCAGCGGGCCACCGCGTCGACTCCGAGCACGGCCACCCGGGTCTCCCGGAACCGCAGGAACCGCCGCGCCGGCTCGTCCTTGTAGTGCTCGATGTAGGCGAGCTGCGGGTCGAACCGGGCCGCCACCGCCGGGTCCAGCGCCGCCGGTGCGGCCGCCGATGCCGGCACGTCCCGGGCGAAGTCCCGCTCGTACAAGGCCTTTACCAACTCGCCAACCATCTCCCGGTGCGCCGGGCCGAGTGCCGCGCAGATGTCGTCCACCCGGTGCTGGCCGTTCAGGTGCGGCACCACCAGCGAGGCGAACCGGTAGGCGGTGGCCGCGGTCAGGCTGAACCCGCCGTCCGCGTTGTGGAACAGCACGCCGTCGGGCGTCTTGGTGAACAGCAGGTCACGCCGGATGCGGGGCCGGGTGCCGGCAACCGACTCGTACGCAGTAACCATCTCGGACACCTCTGTCTTCGCTGGTGGGATCTCAGCTGGTCGGGTCACCCGGTGGGGACGGCGGCGCTGCGGGCGAATTGCCGCAGCAGGTCGTGCATGGTGAAGTGGTCCGGCCCGGCGTCCAGCAGGTTCGCGTCGACCAGGACATCCAGAATCTGTTCGGCGGCCGCCCGGCTGGTGCCCAGTACCGCGGCGCCGGTGCCGGCGGAGAACACCGGCTCAGCGGATTCGGCCAGCCGGATGAACGCGTCCACCAGGTCGGGCTCGACCTGGCGCAGCCAGCCCGCCAGCCGGTGCGGCACGGACAGCCGCGGGTCGTCCGGCAGCGCGAGCCGGCCGACCGGGTCCTCGTCGAGCCAGTCGACCGCGTCGGCGATCCGCATCCGGGGCCGGATCACCAGCCGGGCGCCGACGATCCGCAGTGCGAGCGGGAAGTGCCCGCAGGCGATGGCCAACTCGGCCACCGCGGTCGGTTCGGCACCGGCCCGGTCGGCCCCCAGCAGCGCGGTCAGCAGCTCCCGCGACTCGTCCGGGTCGAGCGCGTCCAGCCGGTAGACCCGGGCGCCGTGCCTGGCCACCGGCCCGGCCAGGCTGAGCCGGCTGGTGACGATCACCGGCAGGTCCGGGTTGCAGGCGGCCAGCGGCTCGCGCAGCTGCTCGGCGCTGACCGCGCCGTCCAGCACGACCAGCGCGTCCTCCGGCCGGCCGGCCCGGGCGGCGGTCAGGAACTCGGCCAGCGTCGCGGCGACCTCCGCGGCCGGCCGCGGCGCGTCGTCCGGCTGGCTGAGCGGGATCAGCGCCTGCGGGCCGGGCAGTGCCGGCCGGGCCAGCCGGGCGACGTGCAGTGCCAGCGCGGTCTTGCCGATGCCGGGCGGGCCGGTCAGCAGGTGCACGCCGGGGCCGGCCACGAGGGCCCCGACGATCGCCTCCGCGGTGGCCGCCCGGCCGGTGAAGTGCGGCACCACCGGCAGCCCGGGCCCGATCGGCCGGGCCGCCGGCTCGACCACCGCGGGCGGCGCGCTCGGAGGGGTAGCCGGTGGTGCCGGGCTGCCCGGCTCGGCCGGCCGGGCCGGCGCCGGGCCGGGAGCGTCCGGGGCACCGGCCGGATCGGCCAGCCGGACCGGCCACGGGCCGGCCGCCCAGCCGCCCACCGGCTGGCCCAGCTCGGCCCCCCGCAGGATCGCCGCCTCCAGCTCGCGCAGCGACCGGCCGGCGTCCAGGCCCAGCTCGCCGCGCAGGTAGTCCTTGACCCGGCGGATCTCGGCCAGCGCCTCGGCCTGCCGGCCGGTCCGGTAGAGCGCCTCGATCAGCTGCTCGGACAGCCGCTCGTGGCCGGGGTTGGCGCGGGCGGCGCTCCACAGGTCCGGCAGCGCGGCCCGGGCGGCACCGAGGCCGATCTTCAGGTCGGACACCCGCTCCACCGCGCGCAGCCGCTCCTCGGCCAGCCGCGGCACCACGTCCCGGTGCAGCAGCTCGGACGGCACGTTCGCGAGCAGCGGCCCGCGCCAGAGCGCGAGCGCCTCGTCCAGCAGGTGCCGCTCCTCCTCCGGGTCGGCCTCGGCCGCCGCCCGGGCGACCAGCTGGCGGAACTCGACCAGGTCCAGCGTCCGCGGCCCGGCCAGCATCCGGTAGCCGCCCGGGACCGTCTCCACCGCCGTGTTCGCGATGCCGTGCTTGCTGAACAGTTGGCGCAGCCGCAGCACGCAGTTCTGCAGCGCGGCGCGCGCGGTGGCCGGTTGATCGTCGCCCCAGACCGCCTGTTGCAGGGTGCCGACGGCCACCACACCGTTGGGGTTCAGCAGCAACGTGGCCAGCAGGATGGTCGGCTTGGACGGCTGCAGCACGACCGCTTCGCCGCCGTCGGCGATGCTCAGCGGGCCGAGGAGCTGGAACCTCGGGGTCCGGTGCGCAGCCTCGGCAGCCGCCTCGGGGTCGTCGGTGCCGCGCAGCAGGCTGGTCACGGCGTTGCGGGCGGCGGGTTGGGCCGGCCGTATCGGCCGGGCTGGCGGGAGCATCGAAGCGGTCGCGCAGCGGAGCTGAACGCACCGAATCCGGGCACGGTCGACCTCCTGGGGTCAGCATCAGGAGAAACTCGGCAACCGGCCGGTGCGCGCCGACCGCGTGCGGGCGGGACGTCTCCTTCGACTCGACTGTGGGTCATGTTCCGGGGCGCCCCTTGGCCCGCTCCAAGTTCGCGCCAATCTCCCGCTAAAGCGGACCGCGCACGCCGGCCCGACTCAACGCGTGCCATCCAGCCCGTCGTGGGACATCCGGCACTTCATCGCACGCAATCATGAGACTGGTCCGGACGACCTGATATGCAATGCGCGTATCCGGTGTCCAATCGAGCAACGACGCTGCCCGGGATGGCTACCCAGCACTGCCGGCGCGCAGGCGCCCCGGCCAGCGGCCGGGAGATAAACACCGAATTGCCAGCCACCTGCCCCGGACGGACCGGAACGATGGTGACTGGCAATTCGGCTGGCGGCCCGCTTGGCCCGGATAGCAGCAGCCGCCGATATCGGAAGTCAGGACGAGTGCACGACCCGGGCCACCGCGTCCTCGGCCGAATGGAATTCGGCGTAGCGGTGGTCCGGATCGGTGTGCAGCCGGTGGTCCCAGACCACCGCCCACACGCCGAGGGTGAGAATCGATAGCAGCAGCCAGGCCCGGTAGCCGCGCCGGCCGCGCCGGTCCGGCTGGAATGTGATCGGATTCTGCAGCAGCCCCAGCCCGGCCCAGGCCCGGGAAACCCGGTCGTTGAATTTCCGTTCGGTCACCTGGGCGTCCCACCAGTACCGGTTCATCCGGTACAGCACGACGAACCCGAAGCCGCCGAGGGTGCACAGCAGCAGCGGCACCGACCGGCGCGCGTTGATCGGGCGCAGCGGGCCCGCGTACGCCGCGCGGACCTCGGCCCGCGCCTCGATGAGCAGGTCATGCAGGTCGGCGTCGCTTCGACCGCACTGCTGGGCGTACCGGTCGGTCCAGTCCAGCACCGCCTCGTAGTACGGTGCCCGGCGCTGGCTGAACCGGTCGATCCGGCGGATCCGGCGGATCAGCAGGACAACCGGGTAACCGCCCAGAGTGGCCCAGGAAAGAAACAGTAAATAATACCAATAGTTGATCAGCGGTCGGTCACTCGCCGGCCGGTCGGCGATCGCCCGATCAATCGTGCCGACCGCGTACGCGAGATCCGCGGTGGTCGCCGGCGACCGGCCGGCGGAACTGGCGACGACCTCCGGTGATAAAACCAACGACCCAGCGGCATTCATCATTGCGCAGCCCCCCATTGTGCGCACGACCCCATCTGCGCTACCGGTTCCAGACGCTAGCAGCCGCCGGCGACCAGCCACCCGGGAATGCTCGAATCAACCTGCGGAGATAACCTGCCGGCCACCGCCGGGTAAACCCCCGGCCCACTCAGCCGGCCAGCGCGACAACCCAACTGGCCAGGTTCGCGCCGATGTAGTCGGCGGCGGCGGCCCAGTAGTCGCCGTGACCCTCCGCGTACAGCCGGGCCCAGGGCTGCTCGCCGGTCCGCGCGCCGTGGGCGAGCAGATCGGCCATGCCGCGGGTGTGCTCCTCGAGCAGCGCCGGCAACCGGAGCCGGTCCGGCCCGGTCGGGTCGTAGCCGTCCACCAGCGCCCGCAGCCGCGGCCCGTCCCGCGCCGGGTCCCCGCCCGGGCTGAGCGGGACGAACCCGTGCGCCGCATAGGCCAGGTCCCACATCCGCGAGCCCGGGCCGGCGCCGTCCCAGTCGATGAACACCCACCGGTCGGCCGCCCGGACCAGGTTCCACGGGGCCAGGTCGTGGTGGCAGATCAGGTCCGCCCGGTCCGGCCGGATCGGCACCTCCCAGCGGGCGTCCGGCGGCGGTACGAACCCGGCGCTGGCGTCGTGCAGGTCGCGGATCAGCCGGCCGACCCGGGCCAACTCGGCCGGGGTCAGCGGCGGCATCGTGTCGGCCAGCGGGCCGGCGACGAACTCCAGCACCTGCCGGCCGCGGTCGTCCCGGCCGAGCGGCCGCGGCGCCCCGGTGCAGCCGGCCCGTTCCAGGTGCGCCAGCAGCGCCGTCACCGCCGGGGTCGCCGGGGTGGCCGGCTTCCGCACGGTGCCGCCCACCCGGACCACCCCGGCTGCCACGTTCCCGCCGGCCAGCGGCACCTCAGCCACGCCACCTCCACCTCGGTCCGGCCCGCGCCGTCCAGCCGGCCCGTCCGGCGGACCCGGCGGACCCGGCGGACCCGGCGGACCCGGCGGACCCGGCGGGGTCAGCGTAAATGGGATGTGGGCGGCCGGGGTCGGGGCCTAGAGTGCCCGCACGCCCTCGGGCCGGAGGAGGTGAGCGCCATGACCACGCCGATGTTGTCGCGCTCCCACCCCGCCCGGGCGTTCTCGCGGGGCTGATCGGGGGCGCACGTTCCCGAAGGGATCCCCCGTGACCGAATTGGTCATCCGCTCGCTCGCCGCCGGCGAGGAGCACCTGTTCGAACAGTTCGCCGACCCGGCCCAGGTCCCGGTCGGCCGGGCCGCGCTCGGCCGTAGCTACCGGGACTTCACCGCCGCCAACGAGTACCGCCCGGCGTGGACCTGGGTGGCGCTGCGTGGCGACCGGGTGGTCGCCCGCGCCGCCTGGTGGGGCGGCCCCACCGACGACGCCCCGTGCTGCCTGGACTGGTTCGACCTGTCCGAGCCGGCCGCCGGCGTCGCGCTGCTGCGGGCCGCCGGGCTGCGCTACGAGTACTACCTGCCGCTGCCGCCGGGCTGGCGGAACCTGCCGGCGGTCCGGGCCGCCGCCCAGCTGCGGATCGACGCGGCCATCGGCAGCGGCATGCGCCCGCTGGTGGAACGCTTCCACTACCGCTGGACACCGGCCAACGGGCTACCGCCGCGCCCGGGCCGGCTCCGCTACGCACCCGAGCCGGACGACGCGGTGATCCTGGACGCGCTGCGCCGGATGGAACACGGCAGCCTGGACGCGCACTCGCGGGCGGCGATCGCGGCGCACGGCATCGACGAGGCGGCCAAGGAGGACCTGAAGACCCTGCACTGGTTCCCGTCGCCGCGGGACTGGTGGCGGCTGGCGTATACGCCCGGCGGTGAGCTGGTCGGGCTGACCATCCCGGCCCGCAACTACGCCGACCCGGTGGTCGGCCTGATCGGCGTGGTGCCCGAGCAGCGCGGCCACGGCTACGGCTACGACCTGCTGGTGGAGTGCACACACCTGCTGGTCGAGGCCGGCGCGGACCGGGTGGTCGCCGCGACCGACCAGACGAACACGCCGATGGCGGCGGCGTTCGCCAGGGCCGGCTACCCGATCGACCGCGAGCTGGTCTTCCTGGAGTGACCCGACGCCGGGTATCCGTCCCCGCCGCGGCAAGACGCAACCGCGGCGGGGACGGCAGGAGGTGGAATCGCCCGGACTCGACGCCACCGTCCGATCAGTGCCGGCGCCTACTCCCAGGACGCCGACTGACGGGTCTGTGTACTGCTCACCTGCATGCCGGGAACGGTAGGCACCGGGTCTGACAACCGGCTGAGAATCGGCTTACGCACCGCGTGGCCGGGCCCGGCCGGCCGGCAGCGGCTGGAACGGCGCCGGGGTGACGCCGATCTCGGCCATCCGGGTGGCGTAGTCCCGGTACCGGCGGCGGGCCTCGCCGTGCCGGCCCGCGGCCCGCAGCGTCTGCACCAGCTGCCGGTGCGCCGGCTCGTCGTACGGGTCGTGGCCGAGCAGTTGGCGCAGGTGGTGCTCGCGCTGGTCGACGTCGCCGGTGCGGCGGATCAGCGCCCGCAGCACCGCGATGTGCGTGGTCCGGGCCAGGTCGCGCAGCCCCTCGGCCCACTCGTCGTACGGGTCCTCGGGCAGGAAGTCCCCGGTGTACGCGGCCTCGGCGGCAGCCAGCAGGCCGCGCGCGGCCTGATCGTCGCCGCGGTCGGCGGCCTGCGCGGTGGCCGCCGCGGTCAGGAACGCGTCCACGTCCAGCTCGACCATGCTCAGGTCGAGGGTGACCGTGTGCCGGTCGGCCAGGATCGGCCCGGCGTCCGGACTGCCGTCCGGCTCGGCCGGGTCCGGGGTGAGCACGGTCCGCAGGGTGGACAGCAGCACCGAGAGCCGGTTCGCGGTCCGGTCGGACGGGTCGTCCGGCCAGAGCAGGTTGACCAGCCGCTCCCGGGTCGCCGGCCGGCCGCGATGGGTCACCAGGATCTTGAACAGGTCCCGGGCCTTCTTCGACCGCCACTCCGCGGACGGGATCGGCTGGCCGCCGCGCAGCACCCGGAACTCACCCAGCGTGCGCACCGCGATCGGCGGCCGCGGCGCCGGCACCGCCAGCGCGCCGGCCACCCCGGTGTCCAGCCGCACGCCGAGTTCGGTCAGGTCGCGGGTGGCCGCGTCGACGGCGGCCCGGCCGGACGGGCCGGCCAGCCGGGCGGTGAGCAGCCGCACCCGGGCGTCGCCGACCGGGTCGCCCAGTTCGGCCCAGACCGCGGCCGCCTCGTCCAGCAGGCCGGCCGCGGCGACCGGCTCCGGCGCGGCCAGCACGGCCAGCTCCAGCGCCTCGGCCAGCCCGGCCTGGTCGCGGCGGGCGCCGGCGGCGGCCCGGGCGGCGGCCGCGTCCCGGCCGGCCGCGCCGCGGTCGCCGGCCTGCAGCGCCACCCAGCCGCGGGCCAGCAGCGCCGGCACCGTGCCGGTGCCGGAGGCCAGCCGCACCGCCCGGCCGGCCAGCGCGGCCGCGGCGGCCAGGTCGTCGGCGGCGGTGGCGCGGGCCAGCGCGGCCAGCGCGAGCACCTGGATCGCCCGGATCCCGGCGGCGTCCGCCGCCCGCAGCGCCTCGGCCAGTACGGCCTGCGCCTGGCCCGGCTCGCCGCGCCGGCAGTGCACGTCGCCGCGCACGATCAGGCCGAAGGCGACGTCCATCGACGGGCCGATGTCCTGCCACTGCTGCTGGCTGACCTCCAGGTCGGCCAGTGCCTGGTCGAACTCGCCGATCCGGGCCCGGGTCCGGGCCCGGATCGTGCAGCACATCGGCTCGTAGCCGATCACGCCGAAGTCCTGGCCGAGCTGCAGCGCGGCCTCGGCCTCGGCGATCGCCTCGACCGGGGCGCCTTCCTCGGACAGGTAGGACGCCCGGCTGATCTGCAGGCCGAGCTGCAGCACGTGGTCGCCGATCTGCGCGGCCAGCCGGAGTGCGTACCGGTGGTGCAGGTCGTGGGTGGCCCGGTCACCGTCCTGGGCGGCGATGAACGCGAGCGCGGTGTGGCTGCGGGCGGACACGGCCGGATCGGCCAGCCGCTCGGCCGCCTCGGCGGCCCGGGCCGCGGTGGCCCGGGCCCGCTCGGCCGCCCCGGCGGCCCGCAACCAGACCGCCGCGCTGCAGAACAGCATCGTCTCCGGGCCGGTGCCGGGTGCCTCGACGCCGGCCCGCTCGAACGTCTCGATCGCCTCGGCCAGCCGGCCGGTGACGTAGTACAGCTGGCCGAGCCGCTGCGCCAGCGCCGGTTCCAGCGGCCCGGTGCCGGCCGCGACGCGCAGCAGCGCCAGCGCGTCCAGCCAGTCGCCATGCAGGTGGCTGGCGTAACCGAGGACGACCAGCAGACCCGGATCGGGACCGCGCAGGTCCAGCGCGCGGGCGGCGGCGAGCACGGTCGCCGCCTCGCCGTCGGCGAGCAGCTGCATGCCGTTCGCCACCAGCAGCCGCTCGGCGGCGGGGGCGTCGCCGGCCAGCGTCAGGTGCCGCAGCGCCTGGGCGTACTCGGCGCGGCCGGCCCGGTACCCGGCGGCGCCGCGGTGCGCCGCCCGGGCGGCCGGTGCGCCGGCCTCGGGCCGGCCGGTGACCAGCTGGCGGGCCACCTCCTCCGGCACCGACCAGAGCGGGCTGCCCGGCCCGCTCGGCCGCAGCAGCCCGCGTTCGGCCAGCGCCGGCAGCAGGGTGGCCGCCGCCGGGTGGCCGAGCGCGAGGCACATCGGCACGTCGACCTGGCCGAGCAGGGCGGCGGTGCCGAGCAGCCGGCGGCCCGGCTCCGGCTCGGTCGCCAGCACCTCGCTGGCCAGCCGGGTCAGCACGCCGGGGGTACCACCGGCCAGCTCCGGCAGCGCGGCCACCCCGCCGGACCGCAGCAGCGCGGCGGCCAGCCGGACCGCCGCCGGCCGGCCCGCGGTCAGCGCGGTGACCCGGGCCACCAGCCCCGGCTCGGCCTCGCGCAGCGTCGCGCGCAGGAACGCGGCCACCTCGGCCGGCGTCCAGGCGAGCAGGTCCGGGCCCAGTTCGGCGGCCGGGCCGGGGCGCAGCGGCACGACCACGCCCGGCCGGGTGATCAACACCAGCCGGAGCTCCACCGGCGCCTGCGCGCACAGGCCGGTGATCAGGGCGACCGCGTCGCCGCCGGGCGGCAGTTCGTGCAGGCCGTCCAGCACCAGCACCAGCCCGCCGGCGGCGCCGGCCAGCTGGGTGGCCAGCAGCCGGCACATCCCGTCGACGACCGCACCCACCCGGATCCGGCGCGGCCGGCCGGCCGCGCTCGCGCCGGTGGAGACGAGCAGGCTGGGCAGCTCCGGCAGCTGCCGCCGGGCGGCCTGCAGGATCCGGTTGGCCAGCTGCGGGGCGGCCGCGTCGGCCGGTTCCAGGGTCAGCCAGCAGGCGTCCCGCCGGCCCGCCCAGGCGGCCACCGCGGCGGACTTTCCCCAGCCCGGACCGGCCGTGACCAGCACCGGCCGGCCCGGCGCCGCGGCGTCCAGCGCGGCGGCCAGCGCCGGCCGGTCCAGCCAGGTACCGAGTGCGGCGGGCTGGTTTCCGGGCAGGCCGGAGCCAGCTCCAGCGGCGACCGGGACGCCCTGCACCTCAACATTGTCAAGCCATCGCGGCCTCGGCCGCGCGGTGAGCAGCAACAGATCACTCCGGGCACTCCGATCGGGCGGCCGCCGGTGGCGGGCCGCCCGATGCGTCGGACGTAGGGACTAACTGTTCTCGCTGGGCTCGCAGTCACGGTCGGCCACCGAATCCGCGGCCGAATCCGCCAGGGACTCGTCGGCGGGCTCGTCGGCGGGGCGGAGGGTCACGCCGCTGGTACCGCAGGTCGGGTCCATCGCATCGTCGCGGGCGTCCGGCTCGGGCAGCCGCTGCAGCGCGGCGAGGTCCGTGGTGGCCGGGGCCGCCGGCTCGGTCACGGGGTGGTTCTGGGTGGTGGTCATGGCTGTGCCTTTCTTCGTCACCGGGTTGTGGTGCACGCCGGGTTGGCGTGCGCGTCGGAGGATGGGACCGTCCAGGACCGCCGGCCGCCGTGCCGCAGCCGGAGCAGGAAGGCCAGTGCGCCGGCCAGGCCGACGCCGTAGTCGGCGACCACGGCCTGCCCGGTCTCGTCCGGGACCAGCAGCCGGCCGTCGCGCCGGACCGCGCGGGCGACCAGTACCCGGGCGACGTCCTCGGCCTGGCCCAGGTAGGCCGGCTCGCCGAGCGCGTCGGCCAGGTCGAGCAGGAGCTGACCGACGCCGGCCAGCCCGTGGCAGGCGGCCGTGTTCAGCCGGGCCCGCTCCCGGTAGCCGGCCGCGGCGGCGGCCCGGGCCAGCGCCAGGTACCGCTCGTCGCCGGCGGCCAGGCCGGCCCGGAGCAGGAACGTGCCGACCCCGGTGGACCCGGTGCACCAGCCGGCGCCCTCGGCCGCGGCGCCCGGCTCGGCCGGCCAGTACGCCGCGTCGCCGGCCCGGACGGCCAGCCCGGCCAGCGTGCTGGCGGCCCGCTCGGCCAGCTCGGTGTACGCGCCCGCCTCGGCCGGGCCGATCGCGGCGCCGGCGGCGAGCAGGAACGCGCCCACCCCGGCGGTGCCGTGCGCGAAACCGAGGTAGGTGCGGCCGGCCAGCGTGGACCGCAGCCCGATCGGGATCGGCCAGCTCACCTGGGCGCCGTCCAGCCGGGCCGCGCGCACCAGCCGGTCGGCCGCGGCCCGCGCCGTGCCGGCGAACCGCTCGTCCCCGCTGGCCTGCCACAGGTGCAGGTGGGTGAGGCCGGCGCCGGCCACCCCGTGCGCCACGTCCGGGTTGGGCCAGTCCACCGGCGTCCGGGCGGCCAGGTCGAGCGCGACGCCGGCCAGCCGCGGATCGACCAGCAGCCGGGCCGCGTCGTGCAGCGCCCACGCCGTGCCGGACCGGCCGAAGTAGAGCCCGGGCAGCAGCCGCTCCCGCGGCAGCCGGCGCTCGATCCAGCCGGCCACCGCCGCGACGACCGCCCTGGCCCGGCCCGGGTCGGCCACGTACGGCGCGCCCCGGACCAGGGTGTGCAGCACGCCCGCCGCGCCGTGCTGCACGGCGCACGGGTCGGTGGTGGCGCCGAACCGGCCGGCCGGCCAGTACCGCCGCTCCCCCGGCCGCGGCCCGACGAGCAGCCAGGCCAGGCCGTCCTGGATCAGCCGGTCGACCGTGTCCAGGTCCGGGCGGCGCGGGGTGAGGGTCCGCGGCCGGGGCCGGTCCAGGTACCGCTGCACCCGGTCCAGCCGCCACCGGCTGCCCGGGGCCTGCCGGAGCAGCCCGAGCACCGGCTCGGCCAACCGGCTGGCCAACGGCCGGTCCGCCGCGGTGGCCAGCCAGGCCTGCACCCGGTCCTGCACCGGCCGGCCGGCCGGCTCGTCGTCGGCCAGCACCGGATCGGTGCCGACGGCGAGCAGGAACAGCAGCGCACCCAGCCCGTACAGGTCCGCCGCGGGCTCGACGGTGACGGTGCGCTCGGCTTCCGAGCGGTGCTCCGGTGGCGTGTAGCCGGGAGTGCCGACCGGGTAGACCACGGCGCCGTTCCGGGCGGCGTGGTCGACGTCGATCAGCCAGAGTTCGCCGGCCGGGTCGACGATGATGTTGTTCGGCGAGACGTCGACCAGCACCAGGCCGGCGCGGTGCGCCGCGTCGATCAGCCGGACCAGCCGGCGGGCCAGCGCCAGCCCCGCGTCCACCGGGACGCCGGCGGCCGCCCGCTCGGCCACCCACTGCCGCAGCGTCACCCCGGGCACCGGCTCGCGGACCAGGAACACGTGCTCGCCGCCCTCCACCACGGCGATCAGCCGCGGCACCAGGCCGAGCGGGTGCAGTCGCCGCAGCAGCCCGGCCTCGTGCCGCAGCCGGTCCCGGCCGTCCCAGCCGGACGGGTCGGTGTCGATGTACGCCCGGGCCTGCTTGACCACCACCGGCGCGCCGGTCCGCTCGTCCCGGCCCTCGTACACGCCGCCGCGGCTGGAGTGCCGGATCGCCGCCAGCACCAGGTACCGCCCGTCGATCAGCACCGC
>Ga0307500_10000119_pt1 | contig 24602 bp, 19 predicted proteins | sample 14_S_MG_FD_201362 | JGI IMG/M metagenome (GOLD analysis project Ga0307500, IMG submission 201362) | Soil microbial communities from Populus trichocarpa stands in riparian zone in the Pacific Northwest, United States - 14_S | ecosystem: Environmental > Terrestrial > Soil > Riparian zone > Trees... | reverse complement strand
GACGTCGTGGCCACCAACAACGTCCACTACGCCACGCCCAACCGCCGCCGGCTGGCCACCGCGCTGGCCGCCGTCCGGGCCCGGCGCAGCCTGGACGAGATGGACGGCTGGCTGCCCGCGGCGGGCGCCGCACACCTGCGGTCCGGCCGGGAGATGGCGGCCCGGTTCGCCCGCTGGCCGGACGCTGTCCGGCTGGCCGCCAAGCTGGGCGAGGAGTGCGCGTTCGACCTGAAGCTGGTGGCGCCGCGGCTGCCCGACTGGGGCGTCCCAGCCGGCCACACCGAGATGAGCTGGCTGCGGAAACTCACCATGGACGGCGCGTACCAGCGGTACGGGCCACCGGAGGCCGAGCGGGTTCCCGGGGCGTACCAGCAGCTCGCGCACGAGCTGGACATGATCGAACGGCTCGGCTTCCCGGGCTACTTCCTGATCGTCGAGGAGATCGTCGGGTTCTGCCGGGAGAAGAACATCCTCTGCCAGGGCCGCGGCTCGGCCGCCAACTCCGCGGTCTGCTACGCGCTGGGCATCACCGCGGTGGACGCGGTCGGCTTCCAGCTGCTGTTCGAACGGTTCCTGGCCCCGGAGCGGGACGGCCCGCCGGACATCGACGTGGACATCGAGTCCGACCGGCGGGAGGAGGTGATCCAGCACGTCTACGACACGTACGGCCGGCAGCGGGCGGCCCAGGTGGCGAACGTGGTCAGCTACCGGCCGCGGTCCGCGGTGCGCGACATCGCCAAGGCGTACGGCTACGCCACCGGCCAGCAGGACGCCTGGTCGAAGCAGATCGAGTTCGGCGCCGGCTTCGGCGGCGGTCTCGACGACACCGTCGACCACGACATCCCGGCCGAGGTGGTCGAGCTGGCCGGCGAGCTGCAGCACTTCCCGCGGCACCTGGGCATCCACTCCGGCGGCATGGTCATCTGCGACCGGCCGGTGGTGGAGGTGTGCCCGGTGGAGTGGGCCCGGATGGCCAACCGCACCGTCCTGCAGTGGGACAAGGACGACTGCGCCGCCGTCGGCCTGGTCAAGTTCGACCTGCTCGGGCTCGGCATGCTGTCCGTGCTGCACTACGCGCTCGACCTGATCCGCGACCACCAGGGTCAGGTGGTCGACCTGGCCACCCTCCCGCCGGACGACCCGGCCGTGTTCGACATGCTCTGCGCCGCCGACTCGATCGGGGTGTTCCAGGTGGAGAGCCGGGCCCAGATGGCCACGCTGCCCCGGCTGAAGCCGCGGAAGTTCTACGACCTGGTGATCGAGGTCGCGCTGATCCGGCCCGGCCCGATCCAGGGCGGCTCGGTGCACCCGTTCATCCGCCGCCGGAAAGGGCAGGAGCGGGTCGAGTACGCCCACCCGGCGATGGAGCAGCCGCTGAGCCGGACGCTGGGCATCCCCCTGTTCCAGGAGCAGCTGATGCAGCTGGCGATGGACGTGGCCGGCTGCTCGGCCGCCGAGGCCGACCTGCTCCGCCGCGCGATGGGCTCGAAGCGGTCGACCGAGAAGATGGCCGAGCTGCGCGACCGGCTGTACGCCGGGATGGCCGCGAACAAGATCACCGGTGAACTCGCCGACCAGATCTACGAAAAGCTCGCCGCGTTCGCCAACTTCGGCTTCGCCGAGAGCCACGCGATCAGCTTCGCCTACCTGGTCTACGCCAGCGCGTTCCTGAAGCTGCGCTACCCGGCCGCGTTCTGCGCGGCGCTGCTGAACGGCCAGCCGATGGGCTTCTACTCGCCGCAGACGCTGGTCGCCGACGCCCGCCGGCACGGCGTGATCGTCCGCGGCCCGGATCTGAACGCGTCCGCGGCCAAGGCGGTGCTGGAGAAAGACCCGGCCAGCGCCGGCGGGTACGCGGTCCGGATGGGGTTGTCCTACGTCCGGCTGCTCGGCGATGCCCTGGCCGGGAAGGTCGCCGCCGGCCGGCCGTACGCCGACCTGACCGACCTCGTCCGCCGGGCCGAGCTGACCACCCGGCAGCTGGAGGCGCTGGCCACCGCCGGCGCGTTCGACTGTCTCGGGCTGTCCCGCCGGGAAGCGCTCTGGGCCGCCGGCGCGGTCGCCCAGGAACGGCCCGACCGGATCGCCGGCCTGGTGGTCGGCGCCGACGCGCCGGCGCTACCCGGGATGTCCGGCGAGGAACAGGCGATGGCCGACCTGTGGGCCACCGGCGTCTCCCCGAGCAGCTACCCGACCCAGTTCGTCCGGGCCGAGCTGGACCAGCGCGGGGTGCGGCCGGCGACGCGGCTGGCCGAGGTGCAATCCGGCGGCCGGGTCATCGTGGCCGGCGTGGTCACCCACCGGCAGCGGCCGGCGACCGCGAGCGGCATCACCTTCCTCAACCTGGAGGACGAGACCGGCCTGGTGAACGTGATCTGCCGGCGGGACGTCTGGTCCCGGCACCGCCGGGTGGCCCGGGAGTCGGCCGCCCTGGTCATCCACGGCGTGCTGGAACGCTCGGACGGGGTGACCAACATCGTCGCCGAACGGATGGAGCCCCTCGTGTTAGCCGTCCGCAAGACCTCCCGGGACTTCCGATGAGCCGGGCCCCCATGCGCTGGCGGCAGGCCGACGAGGCGCCGCCGGACGGGCAGGGCAGCCTGTTCTCCTCGGACGAACTGGTCACCACCGAGCGCGGCACCGGGCGGCTGTCCGGCATGGAGTTCATGCACGTGCACGCCCGGCGGATCATCAACGAGGTGCCGGCGGCGTCCCGGATGCCGTTCCGGTTCACCATCAACGCCTACCGCGGCTGCAGCCACGCCTGCACGTACTGCTTCGCCCGGCCCACCCACGAGTATCTGGGGCTGGACATCGGCGCCGACTTCGAGCGCCGGCTGGTGGTGAAGGTGAACGCGGTCGATCGGCTGCGGGCCGAGTTGCGCAGCCCGCGCTGGGCCGGCGGCCACATCGCGATGGGCACCAACACCGACCCGTACCAGCGCTGCGAGGGCAAGTACCGGCTGACCCGCGGGCTGATCGAGGCGCTCGGCGCGGCGGCCAACCCGTTCTCGATCCTGACCAAGTCCGCCCTGGTGCTGCGTGATCTGGACGTGCTGACCGTGGCCGCCAGCCGGGCCGAGGTACGGGTGAACCTGTCCATCGGCACGCTGGACGAGCAGGTCTGGCGGGCCACCGAGCCGGGCACGCCACACCCGCTGCGCCGGGTGGCCGCGGTCCGCCAGCTGAACGAGGCCGGCATCCGCACCGGCGTCCTGGTCGCGCCGGTGCTGCCTGGCGTCTCCGACTCGCCGGCCCAGTTGGAGGCGGTGGTGGCCGCCTGCGTCGAGGCCGGTGCCAGCTCGATCTCCGCGATCTACCTGCACCTGCGCCCGGGTGTGCGGGAACACTTCCTGGGCTGGCTGCGATCCCACGATCCCGCGCTGGCCGACGACTACCACCGCCGGTACCAGCGCGCCTACCTCCCCGACAGCGAGCAGAAGATGCTCACCATCCGGGTCCGCGCCCTGGTCGAGCGCGCCGGCGCCCGCTACCTCCCGCCGTCCGCGAGCCGGTCCGCATGACCGGCCCGTGGTCCGGCGGCCCGGCCCGCACGATCCTCAGCCGGGGACGACGAGGTCGGCGCGGTCGCGGCCGGCGCGGATCAGCGCGGCGTTGCGCTCGTCACTGCCGAGGGCCCAGTCGCGGGCCGCCGCCACGGTCTTGCCGAATTCGACGTGCCGGCGGATCAGCCGCTCGATCCGGGTCGGCTCGTCCGGTTCGAGGAACCAGACCTCGTCCAGCAGCGACCGCACCGGCGCCCACGGGCCGGTGTCCACCAGCAGGTAGTTGCCCTCGGTGACCACCAGCGGCACGTCCCGCGGCACCGGGATCGCCCCGGCGATCGGCTCCTCTATCTCACGCCGGAACGCCGGCGCGTAGACCACGTCCTCGGCCGGGTCGCGCAGCCGGCGCAGCAGCGCGACGTATCCGGCGGCGTCGAAGGTGTCCGCGGCGCCCTTGCGATCCCGCCGGCCGAGCCGGAGCAGTTCGACGTTGGCCAGGTGGAAGCCGTCCATTGGCGCGGCCACCGCGCCCGGCGCCAGCGCCCGCACCAGCCGGTCGGCCAGCCAGGACTTGCCCGCGCCCGGTGCCCCGGTCAGCCCGAGGATCCGCCGCTGTCCTGGCACGCACAGCCCCCGGGCCCGCCGGACAAGCTCGTCCGGCACCGCCTCGCCAGCACCACCCGCCGGCCCGCTCGTCATGCCGCCCCCGGCACCGAGCCAGCGTGACAGACGCCACCCGCCCTCCGGGCCCGGCCTGGGGCCCAGCCCGAGACCGAAGCCCAGCCTGGGGACGGGGACGGGGACGGGGACGGGGACGGAAAACTGTCAGACATCGCCGGCATTATCGCCCCGTCGAGTGAGCAGGTCCGACCAGGAGGCGAGATGACCAGGCACTTCACGATCGTGCCAGCGGGTGAGTTCAGGCTGGCCGAGTCCGGCCGGCTCGGCTTCGGCCAGCGGCTGGCGCCGATGTGGGACGGCGTCATGCGGCTCGCCTTCTGCGTCGACGGGTACCGGGAGCAGGTCGGCGTGGAGGTCCGGCAGGACGCGGCCGGCCGGGTGCGGTGCACCGTGCACGGCACGGCCGACCTGGCCGCGGTGCGCCGGCAGGTCGCCCGCTGCCTGTCGCTCGATCACGACGGCACCGGGTTCGGCGCGGTCGGCCAGCGGGATCCGGTGATCGGCCGGCTGCAGTCGGCGGCGCCCGGGCTGCGGCCGCCGCTGTTCTACTCGCCGTACGAGGCGGCGGTCTGGGCGGTGCTCGCCGCGCGGCGGACGGCCCGGCTGATGGCCGAGGTGCGGCGCCGGCTGAGCGAGGCGTACGGCACGACGTTCGAGCTGGCCGGCCTGCCGGTCGCCGCGCTGCCGACGCCGGCACAGTTGCTCACCGTGGCCGGGTTTCCCGGCCTCTCCCCGCAGAAGATCGACTGGCTGCACGGTATCGCCCGGGCCGCGCTGGCCGGGCGGCTCGACGCGGCCACCCTGCAGGCCATGGAGCCGGGCGCCGCGATGGCACAACTGCGCACGATCAAGGGCATCGGGCCGTTCTACAGCTCGCTGATCGTGATCCGTGGCACCGGCCTGGCCGACGTCCTCCCGGTCAATGAGCCGCGCCTGCTCGCCCTGGTCACCGACCTGTACGGGCTGCCCGGGGCGCCCACCGAGGCGGAGTTCCAGGCACTCGCGGAGCCGTGGCGGCCGTTCCGCACCTGGGCCGCCGTCCTGATCCGCGCCGCCGCCGACCGGCTGGACCCCGCCGACGCCGCCTAGCCCGACCCGCAGGGGCCCCGACCCACAGGCGCCCCGGCCCACGGGCCCCGACCCGCAGGGGCCCGACCCACAGCGGCCCGTGCCCACAGGCCCCGACCCACAGGCCCCGACCCACGGGCTTCGACCCACGGGCTCCGGCGGCCCTCGGACCTGCCGGCCCGACCCGCCGGGCCCGGACCCAGATCCCGGACCCGGACCCACCGGCCCCGGGCCAGCAGGCCCGGACCACAGGCCCAGGCCTGCAGGCCCGGGCCAGCAGGCGGCCCGGAGCGGCAGCAAGGCCGGGAACGAGCGGGAGGCTCATGCCAGCGGCCCGTATGTCTGCGTCAGTGGCCGATGTCCTGGGTGCCTGGCTCGACGAGAGCGCTCTCGTAGGCGAAGACGACGATCTGGGTGCGGTCCCGGAGGCCGAGTTTGGTGAGGATGCTGGAGACGTGTGACTTGACGGTGGCCGGGCCGATGTGGAGCTGTTGGGCGATCTCGGTGTTGGTGTCGCCGCGGGCGGCAGCGATGACGATGTCCCGTTCGCGGTCGGTGAGTCGGTGCAGGCGGTCGGCGACCGCGGTGTTGACGGTGGGGCGTTCGGCGAAGCGGCTGATCAGGCGGCGGGTGATCGAGGGGGCGATGAGCGCGCCGCCATCGGCGATGGTGCGGACGGCGCTGGCGAGCTGGTGCGGTGGGATGTCTTTCAGGACGAAGCCGCTGGCACCCGCACGTAGCGCTTGGTAGACGTATTCGTCGGGGTCGAAGGTGGTGAGGATCAGGATCCGGACCGGCCAGTCGGCGTCCCGCAGGATGCGTGCGGTTGCTTCGAGGCCGTCGAGTTCCGGCATCCGGATGTCCATCAGGATGACGTCTGGATGGTGCCGGTGGGCGGCCTCGATCGCTTCGATCCCGGTGCCGGCCTCAGCCACGACATCGATGTCGGGATGGGTCCGCAGGATCATGGTGAAGCCGCCGCGGACCAGCGCCTGGTCGTCGGCGACGACGACAGTGATACTCATGCCGGCTCCGCCCCGGTGGCTGTGCCGGGTGCAGCGGGCGCAGCGTGGTCGGCGTTCGGACCCGGCCCGAGACTCCGGGCGCGCTGTGACATTGATTCGCTCGCACGCTCGCTCATGCGGGATCTCCGGCCAGCGGGAAGCGGGCGAGGACCCGGAAACCGCCGTCGGGACGTGGGCCGGTTTCGAGGCTGCCGCCGAGCAGGCTCACCCGCTCTCGCATGCCGACGATCCCGTGGCCAGCCGGCTGTGGGCGGGGCGATCCCGGTTGGGCGTGGTCGACGACCTCGATGGTGATGTCCGCTCCGTCTTCGCGTAGGTGTACTTCGGTGCGGGTGCCGGATCCGCCGTGTTTCAGCACGTTGGTGAGCGCTTCCTGGATGATGCGGTAGGCCGACAGCTGCACCCGGGTGGGTAGCGGGCTCCGCAGGCTGTCGGTGACCTCGATGTCCAGCCCTGCTGTGCTGACCTGTGCGATGAGTTGGGGAAGGTCGGCGAGTCCGGGTTGGGGGCCGAGGCCGCCCCGTTCGGTCTCGGGGCGCAGCACGCCCAGCAGGTGCCGCAGCTCGTCCAGCGCCTGGCGGCCGGCCTGCTCGACCGCGGCCATCGCCTGGCGGGCGCCTTCCGGATCCACGGTCGCGACGGCCTGGGCCGCCCCGGCCTGCACCGTCATCATGCTCACCTGGTGGGCGACCACGTCGTGGAGTTCGCGGGCGATGTGGGTGCGCTCCTCGGCGACGATCCGGCGCGCCTCGGCCGCCTGCTGGCGCCGCCGCTGGACGGCGCGCTCCTCGCGTAGCCGCAGGCCCCGGCCGGTATACCAGACAACGAACATGACCACGGCGCCGAAGTCGGTCTCCGCCCACGGGGTGGACAGGACGATGCCGTCGATGATGAGCACAGCGATCGCCGCGGCCAGGGCGGCCAGACCCGCCCGGCTGGTTGCCGCGTACCGGCCCACGCTGTAGAGCGCGAACAGCGTGATCAGGCCCAGGTCGAAGTGGGCCGGCAGGACGAGCGCCCAGCCGGCGACGGCCAGGCCGAGGGTCGCGACCGGCGTCCGGCGACGCAGGTACATCCCGGCGGCACCGGCGGCGTAGACCACCAGGACGACCAGCGGGACGTCGGTGATCGACCGGACCACCAGCGAATCATCGGGGCCATCCGTCACGAACACCGTGGTCAGCAGCAGCACGGCCGCGAGCACCGCGTCGGCGGCCCGCGGCCAGCGCGCGAACGGGCGGAAGGTGCGGAACGACAGCGCCGGCCGGTTCATCATCCCTCCACCCAGACGTCACTGCCTCAGCCCGGTCGCTGAGATGTCGCGACCCAGACGGTAGGCCAGTGCACGCGGCGCCGTCATCCGCTGCACAGCGGGGCCCGCCTCCATCGCTGGGCGGAGGGCCGCGCACGGTCACCCCGCCCGGCGCCGGAGGGGCCGGCCCGTCTGGCGCCGGGAGACGGCGCCCGGTGGTGCCGCCGACGATGACGGCCATGAACTCCTTCACCCGGCGCCTCGGCGCGGCCAGCGCCCGCAGGCCGTGGATCACGATCGCCGCCTGGGCGGTCGGCGCCGCGATCCTCGTCGTGCTGGCCGGCACGGTCGGCGGCTCGTTCGCCGACGATTTCGTCGCCCCCGGCAGCCAGAGCGAGCGGGCGATGCAGCTGCTTGAGGAGCGGTTCCCGGACGCCGCCGGCGGTACCGCCCTGGCGGTGTTCGCCGCGCCGGACGGCCAGCGCCTGGAACAGCGCCGGCCCGCCATCGACGCCGCGGTCGCGCGGATCGCGGCCACCGGGCACGTCACCGCGGTGGCGAGCCCGTTCGCCGCGGGCACCGTCTCATCCGACGGTCGCGTCGGCTACGCCGAGATCGCCTTCGACGCGCCGGCGACGCGGCTCGGCCGGGGGCCCTTCGACGCGATCGACGGCGCGATGGAGCCGGCCCGGCGAGCGGGCGTGACGGCGGAACTCGGCGGCGACGCGGCGTACATCAACGCCGAGACCCCGACCTCGGGCGCGGAGGCCGCCGGGCTGCTGGCCGCGCTGATCGTGCTGCTCGTGGCTTTCGGGACGGTCGTGGCCGCTCTGGTCCCGATCGTGCTCGCGTTGCTCGTGGTCGCCGCCGGCTTCGGCGGCATCGCGCTGCTGGCCAACGCGATGGACGTCTCGGCCGCCGCGCCGACCATCGCCGCGATGATCGGACTCGGCGTCGGCATCGACTATGCCCTGTTCATCACGGCCCGCTACCGCGAGAACCGCGCGGCCGGCCAGGACAACACCACCGCGCTGGCCGACGCCATGGGTTCGGCCGGCACCGCCGTCCTGTACGCCGGCGGGACCATCATCGTGGCGATGGCCGCGCTCGCGCTGACCGGCCTGGGCTTTCTGGTCTCGATCGGGCTCAGCACCGCGCTGGTCGTGCTCGGCGCCGCCACCGCTGCCCTGACACTTCTTCCCGCCCTGCTCCGCCTGCTCGGTGACCGCATCGACCGTGGCCGGCTCCCACTGCGCCGGCGGCATGCGCCCAGCACCGCCTGGTGGAGTCTGGCCCACCACGTCTGCAGGAGGCCATGGCCCTACCTCCTCGCGGCCACGGCGCTCCTGCTCGCGCTGACCGCCCCGGCGCTGGGGATGCGGACCGGCTTCCCCGACGCCGGCGAAGACTCGGCGAGCACCAGCCACCGGCGCGCCTACGACCTGCTGGCCGACGGCTTCGGCCCGGGAGTCAACGGCCCGCTGCTGCTGGTCGTGGACCTGCGTAGCCCCGGCGCCGCTGCCGGCGACATCGCCGCGCTGTCCCAGCGGGTGGCCGACGACCCCGGCATCGCCTCGGTCGGCGAACCTCAGGCGTCCCCCGCCACGGACACGATCGTCCTGCGCCTGGTCGCCAGCACCGCACCTGCCGACGCCGCGACCTCCCGGACGCTCGACCGCATCCGCGGGCTGCTCCCCGCCAACGTCTACGTCTCCGGCCTGACCGCCATGACCGACGACCTCAGCCGGCATCTCGCGCACACCCTGCCGATCTTCATCGCCGCGATCCTCACCGCGTCATTCCTCCTGCTCATGCTGGTGTTCCGGTCCATCCTGGTGCCGCTCAAGGCAGTGCTGATGAACCTGTTGTCGATCGGCAGCGCCTACGGCGTGGTGGTTGTCGTGTTCCAGTGGGGATGGCTCAAGGGCCTGTTCGGCCTGGAGGAGACACTCGCCATCGCCTCCCCGCTACCGACCATCTTCTTCGCCGTGCTCTTCGGCCTCTCCATGGACTACGAGGTATTCCTGCTCTCCCGCATCCGCGACGCCTACCACACCAGCGGCGACAACGTCGACTCGATCGCCCGCGGCATCGCCGCCACCGGGCGCGTGATCACCTCGGCCGCGCTCATCATGACCGCCGTGTTCCTCGCCTTCGTCACCAACCCGTCGCCCTTCGTCCAGATGTTCGGCCTCGGTCTGGCCACCGCCGTGCTGCTCGACGCCACCGTCGTCCGCCTGGTCCTCGTCCCAGCCGTGATGACCTTGATCGGCCCGGCGAACTGGTGGCTGCCTGGCTGGCTGCACCGCCGCATGCCGCACCTGAGCCAGGTGTCACCGACGACCAGGCCGCCGGTGGCAGCCTCGACGCCGTGCGCTACGCCGTGACCTTCGGCGGACCCGTTACCGGGGAAGGCGGTGTGAACCCAGGGCGGCGGCGGGCCCGCGGCCCGCTGTCGTCACCCCGCTTGGATCGGTCGGCCAGACCGCCGGCGGCCTCCCCGCCCGCCGCTGGCGGCGACAACCGCCATGGACTGCTATCGGTGGTTACTGCCCGGTGCCGGACCCGCGTCGGCCTGCGGGCCCTGGCCCCGGACCAGCAGCCCCGCCAGTACCAGGTCCAGCATCCGGGCGGCCCGCGCCGGGCCGCCCGGCTCAGGGTCGATCCGCCACAGGAAGGAGATCAACAGCAGGAAGTCGTCGGGTTGGACGTCGGTGCGGAGCTGCCCGGCGGCGGCACCGGCGTCGAGCAGCCCCGCGATGGCCCCGATGATCAGCCCGTACGCCTCGGTCTCGGCGGTCTCCGTGGTCGCCGCGTGGATCACCTCCGCGACGCCGTACTTCAGCTGCCCGTACCGGGCCACCCGGTCCAGCCAGCGGCGGAGCGCCTCGACCGGCGGGTGTTCGGCCAGCAGCGCCGGCGCGAGCGCGGCGAGCTGATCGATCTCGTGCCGGTAGACCGCCAGCACCAGCGACTCCCGGGTCGGGAAGTGCCGGTAGAGGGTTCCCGGGCCGACCCCCGCACGTTTCGCGATCTCGTTGAGCGATGTGTCGCCGGCCGCTGCGAAGGAGTCGCGCGCGATCTCAAGGATCCGCCGCCGGTTCTCCCGGGCGTCGGAACGGACGGCCCGAACGGACTGACCTGCCACCGCTCCCCTTCCAGATCCTGGGTGTTGGTAAACGGAGATGTCTCCGTTAAAGTCTGGGATACGGAGACCTCTCCGCTTCAGAATCTCAGACCGCACCGGAGGAGAACAAGTGACCGAGCAGACTGTGCTGGTGACCGGGGGCACCGGCTACGTGGCGGGCTGGTGCATCGTCGACCTGCTGCGGCGCGGCTACCACGTCCGGACCACCGTCCGCGGTCCGAGCCGGACGCAGGCCGTCGTCGACGCGGTGTCGTCGGTGGTCGACCCCGGGGGCCGGCTATCAATCGCCGTCGCCGATCTCACCTCGGACACCGGATGGGATGCCGCCACGGCCGGCGCCGACTTCGTGCTGCACGTGGCGGCACCGCTGGGCGACAACACCGCCAGTGCCGACGAGCTCATCGGCCCCGCCCGGGACGGCACGCTGCGGGTGCTCCGCGCGGCCACGAACGCGGGCGTGCGGCGGGTCGTGCTGACCTCCGCGGCGAACGCGGCCAGCCCGTCGTCCTACCGCGACGACAGCGTGACCGACGAAACCCGGTGGACCGACCCCGACGACCCCACCCTCATCCCCTACCGCCGATCGAAGACGCTCGCGGAACGCGCGGCCTGGGACTTCATGGCCGGGTACGACGGCCCGACCACTCTCACGACCATCCTGCCCGGCGCCGTGTTCGGGCCCATCCTCGACCCGGACCACCTCGGATCCACCCGGATCGTCGCCCAGCTGCTGCGCGGGAGCATGCGCGGAACCCCCCGGATCGCGCTCGAGATCGTCGACGTGCGCGACCTCGCCGACATCCACATCCGCGCGATGACGTCGCCGGCAGCGGCCGGGCAGCGCTTCCTCGCCACCGGAGACCTGATGTGGATGCGGGAGATGGCACTCGCCCTGCGGTCCGGCCTCGGACCGGCCGCCGCGGGGGTCCCGACCCGAGACCTCCCGGACTTCGCGGTCCGGCTGGCGGCGAGGTTCCTCGACCCCAGCCTGCGGGCGATCACGCCGGCACTGGGCCGCCGCAACCGCCACACGAACGACAAGGCCCGAGACCTCCTGGGCTGGCGGCCACGCCCGGCGACGGAGACCATCGTCGACTGCGGACGCAGCCTCATCGCGGCGAACGCGGTCGCGGCCTGAGCCGCTGGCCCGCGGCGAGCCAACCGCGGGTCAACTCGCCCAGCCTCGGATCGGCCAGCCAGCGTCGCGGTCCGGCCGTCTCGCACCGGATCGCGGCGATCCGGGCCGCGAACCCCAGCGCCGCGGCCAACTCCGGCCAGGCGGTGGAGCGCACCGCACCGGCCCAGGCGAGGGCGCCGTGGAAGGCGTCGCCGGCGCCGAGCGTGTCGACCGCCTCGACGCCGGGAACCGACACCTCACCCGCCGTCAGCAGGCTGCCGGCCCGCGGGCCACCGCCAGATTCAGCCCGCGGGCCACCGCCGGGTTCGGCGTGGCCGGGCGGCGGGCCGGTGGGCGGGTGGTCGGGGGCTCGCCGCCACCAGCGGATCGGGTCGGGTCCGGCGGTGACCGCGACGGCCGGGACGCCGTACCGGTCGAGCAGGTCGGTGACCGGGCCGCCGGGTGGCCGGAAGTCGGCGCCGCAGGCGGCCAGGTCGACCAGGGGTAGCAGGGCGTCCAGGCCGGGCTTCCAGCTGCCGCCGTCCAGCAGCACCGGCCGGCCGGCGGCCCGGGCGGCCGTCGCGGCCGCGACGGCCAGCGCGAGATGGTGCCCGTCCACCAGCAGCACGGGGGCGGTCGCGGCCAGGCTGGCCAGGCCGGTCGGTGGGACGGCGACCACCCCGCCCGCGTTCACCGAGACCACCGACCGCGCTCCGCTGCCGGCCAGCACCCAGGCGCTGGAGACGGCCGGCGGCTCGGCCCGGTCCGGCGTCGCGTCCAGCACGGTGACCTGCCGGGACGCCAACTCCTCGGCCACCACGGCGGCCAGCGGGTGCCGCCCGAGCGCCGAGACCAGCACCACGTCGCCGGCCGGGACGCCGGTCATGCCCCGCAGCGCGGCGAACGTGACCGCCGCGTTGGCCGCCGGGCCGCCCGCGGCCAGTTCCTGCCCGGTCGCCTGCACCTTCCGGTCCGCCGTCGGTACCTCCGCCACCCGGTACACCAGGTCCAGCGTCGCCAACCCGACGAACAGCCCGGCCACCCCGCCGGCGGGGCCGGGCCAGGTGGCCCCCGGCCCGGCAGCGGCACCGGGCCCGGTCACCGGATGGTGGTGGTGATCTTCCGGCCTGCGGCGACGATGCGGGTCACCGGCGTCCGGTCGGCGATCTCGCCGAGGCGCTGCCGCTGGTCGGCAGCCAGGTCGCCGGTGAGGGTGATGGTCCGCTCGATGTGGCCGCCGGCGTCATCCGGCAGCAGGCGGGCGGCGACCTCGGCGCCGGCGAGCGGCCAGCCCTTGCGGTCGGCGTACATCCGCAGCGTGATCGCCGTGCAGGAGGCCAGCGCGGCCAGCAGCAGGCCGAGCGGGGTCGGGCCGGTATCGGTGCCGCCGGACGACTCGGGCTCGTCGGCGGCGAGCCGGTGCCGTCCGCTCTGGACAGTGACGGCGTAGCCGGTGGGACCTAGGGTCGCAGTTGCCACCAGCCGAGCCTAAACAGCAGGAGGAGCGCGTGCCCGACCAGCGGCCCGACCAGCGGTTCGCCGACGGCCCACAGTTTCCGGCCGACTTCACCTGGGGCGTCGCCACCGCGTCGTACCAGATCGAGGGCGCGGTCGCCGAGGACGGGCGCGGTCCGTCCATTTGGGACACGTTCGCGCACACCCCGGGGAAGGTCAGGAACGGTGACACCGGCGATGTGGCCTGTGATCATTACCACCGCTATCCCGAGGACGTCCGGCTGATGGCCGACCTCGGCGTCTCGGCGTACCGGTTCTCGATCGCCTGGCCACGGATCCAGCCGACCGGCCGCGGCCCGGCGAACCCGGCCGGGCTGGCCTTCTACGACCGGCTGGTGGACGAGCTGCTCGGCGCCGGCATCGCCCCGGTCACCACCCTCTACCACTGGGACCTGCCGCAGGCGCTGGAGGACGACGGCGGCTGGCTGAACCGGGACACCGCGTACCGGTTCGCCGAGTACGCCGGCATGGTCGGAACCGCGCTGAGCGACCGGGTTCGGATGTGGATAACGCTGAATGAGCCGTTCGTGTCCGCCGCGATCGGATACGGCCTGGGCGAGCACGCACCCGGCCGGCGGTTGCTGGCCGGCGCCTTCCCGGCCACCCACCACCTGCTGCTCGGGCACGGGCTCGCGGTGCCGGCGCTGCGGGCGACCGGCGACGTATCGGTCGGCATCACCGAGAACATGGCGCCGGTGCACCCGGCCACCGACGACCCGGCCGACGCCGACGCGGCCCGCCGGATGGACGGCCTGCACAACCGGGTCTACGGCGACCCGGTGCTGCTCGGCCGCTACCCCGACGACCTGGCCTGGATCTACGCCGGCACCGACCTGTCCGCGATCCGGGACGGCGATCTCGAAACCATCGCGGCCCCGCTGGACTTCATCGGCATCAACTACTACGCCCCCAACATGGTCCGGGCCGGCGGGGCGGACAGCCCGCTCGGGGTGGAGACGGTGCCCTGGCCGGACGCGCCGCGCACCGCCTTCGACTGGCCGGTGGTGCCGGACGGCTTCCACGAGCTGATGCTGCAACTGCGCGACCGGTACGGCGCCGCCCTGCCGCCGATCTACATCACCGAGAACGGCGCCGCCTACCAGGACACGCTCGGCCCGGACGGCGGGGTGTCCGATGTGGACCGGATCGGCTATCTCGACGGGCACCTGCGCGCGCTGCGCCGGGCGATAGCCGACGGGGTGGACGTCCGCGGCTACTTCTGCTGGTCGCTGCTGGACAACTTCGAATGGGCCGAGGGCTACTCGAAGCGGTTCGGCCTGGTGTACGTGGACTACCCGACGCAGCGGCGGATCCCGAAGCAGTCCTACGGCTGGTACCGCCAACTCATCGCCGACCAAGCGCGGGCAGTGTCCACTCAGGACACCTGATGACCTCCGGCCGGGTCGGGGGCACCAGCCCGGCGGCGCTGGCCGAGCCGGTCGATCCGGTCGGGCGGCGGTTCGTCGGCACCCTGGCGCTGGCCCTGTTCGGGATCTGGATGGCGTTCTTCACGCCGATCCAGCTGCTGCTGCCGCAGCAACTGGAGGACATCGACGCGGCCAGCAAGGTCACCAATCTGGGCTGGGTGACCGGGGCCGGCGCCGCGGTCGCGCTGCTGGCCAACCCACTGGCCGGCGCGCTGTCCGACCGCACCACGTCCCGGTTCGGCCGCCGGCATCCCTGGACGGCGGGCGGCACCGTGCTCGCCGCCGGGGCCCTGATCGTCGCATCGCGACAGTCCACAGTGCTCGGTGTGCTGCTCGGCTGGTGCGTGGCGCAGGCCTGCCTGAACGTCGCGTTCGCCACCCTCACCGCCGCCGTGCCGGACCACGTGCCGGTGCGGCAGCGCGGCGCGGTCTCGGCCTGGGTCGGCCTGCCGACGGTGCTGGGCGTGGTGGTCGGGGTCGGGCTGGTCACCGCGCTGACCGACAGCACCACTGCCGGCTACGCCATCGTCGCGGTCGCGATGCTCGCGGTGGTCGCGCCGTTCGTGCTGACCAGCGTCGATCACCCGCTGCCGGCGGCGGACCGTCCACAGTGGTCCTGGCCGGAGTTCGCCCGCGGGTTCTGGGTCAGCCCGCGCCGGCACCCGGACTTCGGCTGGGCCTGGCTGACCCGGTTCCTGGTCTCGCTCGGCAACGCGCTCGGCACCCTGTACCTGCTGTACTTCCTGCGGGACTCGGTGCACTACGAGCGGCGCTTCCCCGGCCACAAGGCCGAGGACGGCGTGCTGACCCTGCTGCTGGTGTACGCCGCCGCGCTGCTACTGACGATCATCGCCGGCGGCATCGCGTCCGACCGGGCCGGGCGGCGCAAGCCGTACGTGATCGGCGCGAGCATCGTGATGGCGGCCGGCGCCGGGCTGCTGGCGATCTGGCCGACCTGGCCGGTCGCGATCGTCGCGGCGGCGGTGCTCGGCGCCGGCTACGGCGTCTACCTCGCGGTCGACGCGGCGCTGATCACCCAGGTGCTGCCGGCCGCCCGGGACCGCGGCAAGGACCTCGGCGTGATCAACATCGCGAACTCCGCGCCGCAGGTGCTCGGCCCGGCGCTGGCCGCCCCGATCGTGGCGCACGCCGGCGGCTATCCGGTGCTGTTCCTGGCCGCCGGCCTGGTCACGCTGCTCGGTGCCGTCCTCGTCCTCCCGATCCGCTCGGTCCGCTGACCCCGGACGCAAGCCGTGCCCGTCCTCCCGATCCGCTGACCCGGACCCAAGCCCTGCTCGGCCTCCCGATCCGCTGACCCCGGACCCAAACCGTGCTGGTGAGCCGCTGACCCGCTGACCCGCTGACGCAAGCCGTGCTCGTGACCCGCTGATCCGCTGATCCCGGACCCAAGCCCGTCCTCATCCTCCCGATCCGCCCACCCCGGACCCGACCGGAACCGGCCGGCCCGGCCGGACCAGCCCGGCCCGGCCCGGCTATGCAGCCCGGTTCGGACCGGCCGGTTCCGACTGGCGGGACCGCGGGTCGGGAACCGATACTGCGGCGGTGCGAGCGCCGAAGAAGTCGCAGCCGCCCAGCACCGGGCCGGATACGTTCTGCCAGATCATCAGCGGCGAGCTCGCGGCGCCGACCGTGCACCGGGACGGCAGCACGATGTCGTTCCTGGACCACCGGCCGCTGTTCCCCGGGCACGTCCTGCTGGTGCCGCTGGAGCACGTGACCACGCTGGCCGAACTGCCGCCGGCCGAGGTGGACCACTTCTTCCGGGTCGCGCAACGGCTGGAGACCGCGGTCGAGCGGGCGACCGGCGCGGACGGCTCGCTGGTGCTGGTCAACAACCGGGTCAGCCAGTCGGTGCCGCACCTGCACCTGCACGTGATCCCGCGCCGGTTCCGGGACGGCCTGCGCTTCTGGCTCGGCCCGCGCCGCCCGTACGCCTCGCCGCAAGAGGCCGAGCGCACCGCCGCCGGGATCCGCGACGCGCTCGACCTGACCGACCTGACCCGGTCCGCCGGGCCGCCCACGGCCGCACCGGAGTAACCGGACCGGCCCGGGTCTCGTACTTTGGGCTGATCAGCAGCGGTCCGGGCTCCCGTACCGTGGCTGGGTGCACGCGCTTCTCCGCGCCACCTGGGGCGAGCCCCGCCCGGCCGACCCGCCGGCGCGGGTCTGGCGCGACTGGGTGATCGTCGCGGTGCTGCTGCCGGCGGTGGTGCTCGAGGGTGTGCTGCGGCCGGAGCTTCCGTGGCGGGCCGTCTCGCTGACCGTCACGGTCGCGCTGGTGCCCACGGTGCTGTGGCGCCGGACCAGCCCGCTGCTGATGGTCGCGATCGCCTTCATCGGCAGCGGCCCGGCCACCCTGTTCACCGGCGGCGACCCGGCGGACACGCACACGCTGGTGTTCCTGCTGTTGCTGCCGTACGCGTTGTTCCGGTGGGGGTCCGGGCGGGAGGCGGTGATCGGCCTCGCGATCATGTTCGGCAAGGTCTTCCTCTCGGTGCTCTCGGACGACTTCAGCCTCGGCGACGCGGTCGCCGGCGTCGCCGTCCTGTCCGCGGCGATGGCCCTGGGCGCGGCGGTCCGGTACCGGGCCGGGGCGCGGGCCCGGGAGCTCGATCAGGTCACCCTGCTCGAACGCGAACGGCTGGCCCGCGACCTGCACGACACCGTCGCGCACCACGTCTCGGCGATCGCGATCCGGGCCCAGGCGGGCCTCGCGACCGCCGGCACCCAACCGGACGCGGCGACCGACGCGCTGCGGGTGATCGAGGCCGAGGCGTCCCGCACGCTCGCCGAGATGCGCACCATGGTCCGGATGCTGCGCCGCAGCCAGCCGGCCGAGCTGGCGCCCAGCCCGCGGGTCACCGATCTGGAACAGCTCGCCGGCCGGGGCCGCGCCGGCCCGTCCGTCGACGTGCAGATCCTCGGCGACCTCGACGACCTCCCGCCGTCGGTCGGGGCCGCGATCTACCGGCTGGCCCAGGAGTCGGTCACCAACGCCCGCCGGCATGCCCGGCACGCCACCCGCATCGAGGTGCGCGTCGCCGCCGACGACGCGGTGGTGCGACTGCGGGTCAGCGACGACGGCGAGGCCAGCGCCGTCCGGCCGACGGCGGCCCCCGGCTACGGGCTGATCGGCATGATCGAGCGCGCGCACCTGCTCGGCGGCACCTGCGTGGCCGGCCCGGCGCCCGACCGCGGCTGGACCGTGACCGCTGTGCTGCCCCGGACCGGGTGGGCGACCTGAGCATCCGGGTGGTCGTCGCCGACGACCAGGAGATCGTCCGCACCGGGCTGCGGATGATCCTCGACGCCCAGCCGGGCATCGAGGTCGTCGGCGAGGCCGCCGATGGGCAGCGGGCCGTCGAGCTCGCCCACCGGCTGCGTCCGGACGTGTGCCTGCTCGACATCCGGATGCCCGGCATGGACGGTATCGAGGCCACCCGGCGCCTCGCCGGGCCGGGCGTCGAGGTGCCGTTCGCCGTCGTCGTGATCACCACCTTCGACCTGGACGAGTACGTCTACGCCGCCCTGCGCGCCGGTGCCCGGGGGTTCCTGCTCAAGGACGCCGGCCCGGCCCTGCTCGCCCAGGCCGTGCAGGCGGCCGCCGCCGGCGACGCGCTGATCGCCCCGAGCATCACCGCCCGGCTGCTCGAGGCCTTCGCCGGCTCCGGGCCGGCCGCGCCGGCGCAGCCGATCGAGGCGCTCACCGACCGGGAGGAGCAGATCCTCGCCACGGTGGCGCGCGGGCGGACCAACAGCGAGATCGCCGACGAGCTGTACATCACGCTGAGCACGGTCAAGACCCACATCGCCAGCCTGATGGCCAAGATCGGGGTCCGGAACCGGGTCGAGATCGCCATCTGGGCCTACGAGACCAACCGGGTCCGGAACCGGCGGTGACCGGTAGCCATCGGCCGAAAGTACGGCCCGGCGATCGGACGATCGGCTGGCCCGGCTCCGGCCCATCCACCGATGAGACGCGCCGCCCCGGCCGGCACGATCTGCTCATGACGATGCTGGCCCGCCGGCCTCCTCCGCTCCGCTCCGCGGCGCCCCAGACGGCACCTGCGATGCTCACTCCGGACGCCGGCTCATGACGATGCTGGCCCGCCGGCCTTCTCCGCTCCGCTCCGCGGCGCCCCAGACGGCACCTGCGATGCCCACTCCGGACGCCGGCTCATGACTGTGGTCGCCCCGACCCGGGGACAGTGGCGGCTGCCCACCGCGCTCATCGCGCTCGCGTTCGTCCCGGTGGTCGCCGGTGCGGCCCGCATCACCCAGCTGGCCGCCGGCGCGCAGACGGCGGACAACACGCGGTTCTTCGCGGCGCCGGTTCCCGTGGTGGTGCACATCATCAGCATCACCGTGTACAGCATCCTGGCGCCGTTCCAGTTCGCCGGCGGGTTCCGCCGGCGGCGGCCAGGCTGGCACCGCGCCGCCGGCCGGCTGCTCGTGCCGAGCGGGCTGGCCGTCGCGCTGTCCGGCCTGTGGATGACGTTCGGCTACGACATGCCGTACGACAGCGGTCTCCTCGCGGCGTTCCGGCTGGTGTTCGGCTCGGCCATGGCCGCCAGCATCGTGCTCGGCTTCGCCGCGGTCCGGCGCCGGGACATCGCCCGGCACCGGGCCTGGATGATCCGCGGCTACGCGATCGGCATGGGCGCGGGCACCCAGTTCTTCACCCACCTGCCGTGGATTCTGATCGTCGGGGTGCCGGTCGGTGACACCAAGGCGCTGCTCATGCTGGCCGGCTGGCTGATCAACGTGGCCGTGGCCGAGTGGGTCATCCGGACCCGGCTGCCCGCTCCGCGCCGGGCCGCCCCGGCCGGCCCGCTCGTCGCCAGCCCGGCCGACCGGTGACGGCCGCGGCGGCCGAGACGGCCGGGACGGCCCGGCCGACCGGTGACGGCCGGGCCGGCGAGGCTACGCGGTCAGCTCGGTGGGGACGGCGATCACGTCCACCATGGCGCCGTTGCGCAGCACGGTGACCGGCAGCGGGACGCCGATCGCCTCGGCGAACAGCAGCCGCTGGATGCCCTGCGCGTCCCCGACCGGCGCCCGGCCGACGGAGAGCACGACGTCGCCGCGGCGCAGCCCGGCGAGCGCGGCCGGGCTGCCGGCGATCACGTCCACCAGCCGCAGGCCGCGGCGTTGCCCGGCCCGCGCGGCGACGGCTGACGGCAGCGGGGCCGGCACGCTGACCACGCCGAGGTAGGCACGGCGCACCCGGCCCTCGGCCAGCAGCGCGGCGACGATCCGCCGGGTGGTCGCGTTCACCGGCACGGCCAGGCCGAGCCCGATGCCGGCGACCGCGGTGTTGATGCCGACCACCCGGCCGGCCGAGTCGGCCAGCGCGCCGCCGGAGTTGCCCGGGTTCAGCGCCGCGTCGGTCTGGATCACGTCCTCGATCACCCGGCCGGCCCGGCCGCTGCGGGTCGGCAGCGACCGGCCGAGCGCGCTGACCACGCCGGCGGTGACCGAGCCGGCCAGCCCGAGCGGGTTGCCGATGGCGACCACCAACTGCCCGACGACCAGCGTGTCGGCGTTGCCGAGCCGGACCGCCGGCGGGGTGCCGGCCCGGGCCCGGACCACCGCGAGGTCGGACAGCGGGTCGGCGCCGATCAGGTCGAACGGCGTCTCCGAGCCGTCGGTGAACGCCGCCACGCCGCGCCCGGACCGGGCCACCACGTGCGCGTTGGTCAGCATGAACCCGTCGTCGGTGAACACCACCCCGGAGCCGGCACCCTCCCGGACCACCTCGCCACCGCTGACCCCGCGCAGTTCCAGGCTGGCCACGTGCGGCGTGACCTCGGCCGCGACCCGGCTCACCACCTGCGAGTACGCGTCCAGCGCCGACTCACCGCGGTCTACCGGCGGCATCCGGGCGGCGGGCGGCTCCGCCCCCGACCCGGCCGAGCCGCCCGGCCCGTCGGACTCCGGCGCCTTCGAGACCTCCACCGTCACCCCACCACCTCTGCAGTACACTGCTTACACCGTTACACATGTAATAGGTCGACGGCGAGCGCGCGTTCCCGCACCACGTCCGCTCTGAGCGAACCGGGCCACACCCACCATCCAGGGTCCACCGGGTTGTCGGTGCGCGGTGTCAGAGTGAACTCAGGCGACCGATATCGGGGAGGGGTGACCCGGGGTGGCGATGAGCTTCCCGCGTCGTGGCGGCGGCCGGATGGCCGGCGGCTGGATGGCCGGCCAGCTCGGGCTGGGCGGGCCCGGCGGCGGCAGACCGGCCCCGGGCCAGGAGCCACCGGGCAGCCTGCGGGACGCGCTGCGCGACCGGGCGGCGCTGCGCCGGGTGGCCCGGCAGTTCATCCCGTACCGCCGCCGGGTCATCCTGATCGCGTTCCTGATCCTGATCACCTCCGGGCTCGGCGTGGCCAACCCGCTGCTGATCCGGCAGATCTTCGACAAGGCGCTGTTCATCCCGAACGGGCCCGACCTCAGCCTGCTGATCTGGCTGGTCTCGCTGATGGTCGTGATCCCGGCGGTGGCCAGCGTGATCGGGGTCTACCAGTCGTACCTGACGAACCTGGTCGGCCAGAACGTGATGCGCAACCTGCGCGGCCAGCTGTACGAGCACCTGCAGAAGCTCTCGCTGCGGTTCTTCACCAGCACCCGCACCGGCGAGATCCAGTCGCGGTTGGCCAACGACGTCGGTGGCCTGCAGACGGTGATCACCGACACCGCGTCCACGCTGCTGTCCAACTCGGTCGTCCTACTGTCCACAGTGGTCGCGATGACGGTGCTGTCCTGGAAGCTGACCGTGCTCTCGCTGATCCTGACGCCGCTGTTCGTCTGGCTCACCACGGTGGTCGGCCGGACCCGGCGGAAGGTGGCCGCGCAGACCCAGCAGTCGCTGGCCGAGATGAGCGCCATCACCGAGGAGACGCTGTCGGTCTCCGGCATCCTGCTGGCCAAGGTGTTCGGCCGGCAGGACGCCGAGACCGAGCGGTACGCCGAGCAGAACGAGCGGCTGTCCCGGCTGCAGCTGCGCCAGCAGATGATCGGCCGGCTGTTCTTCGCGATGGTCTCCACGTTCTTCTCGGTGATGCCAGCCGTGGTCTACCTGGTGGCCGGCCTCACCCACGACATCAGCCCGGGCACGCTGGTCGCGTTCACCACGCTGCAGTCCCGGCTGTTCCTGCCGATCGGCCAGCTGCTGCAGACGCTGACCGAGGTGTCCAGCTCGCTGGCGCTGTTCGAACGGGTCTTCGGCTACCTCGACCTCAAGCCGGACATCGTCGAGCCCGCCGACCCCACCCCGCTGCCCGACCCGGTCCGCGGGCACGTCCGGCTGGACCGGGTCTGGTTCTCCTACCACTCCGAAGCGGACGCCGACCGCGCACCGTCCACACCGGACGGCACCGGACCGGTCCCGTCCACATCAGACAGCGCCGGGCCGAACGGGGGCGGGCCGGCGCCGAACGGGAACGGGGCGACCGGGAACGGGGCGGCCGGCAAGGCGGCAGCCGGCAAGGCGGCGGCGGACGCCGACCGGCGGTGGGCGCTGCGGGATCTCTCCCTGGACATCCCGCCCGGCACGCTGGCCGCGATCGTCGGCGCCAGCGGCGCCGGCAAGACCACGATCAGCTACCTGGTACCGCGGCTGTACGAGGCGGGCCGGGGCGCGGTCAGCATCGACGGGGTGGACGTCCGCGAGCTGACCTTCGCCGACACCGCCGACACGGTCGGCATGGTGACCCAGGAGAGCTACCTGTTCCACGCCTCCATCCGGGACAACCTGCGGTACGCCCGGCCGGACGCGACCGAGGCGGAACTGGAGGCGGCCGCCCGGGCGGCGCAGATCCACGACCGGATCGTCGAGTTCGACGACGGCTACGACACGCTCGTCGGCGAGCGCGGCTACCGGCTGTCCGGCGGCGAGAAGCAGCGGATCGCGATCGCCCGGGTGATCCTCAAGGACCCGCGGGTGCTGATCCTGGACGAGGCGACGTCCGCATTGGACACCACGAACGAGCGGCTGGTGCAGGCCGCGCTGGCCCCGCTGATGGCCGGCCGCACCACGATCGCGATCGCGCACCGGCTGTCCACGATCCGGTCCGCCGACGTGATCTTCGTGATGGACCGCGGCGAGCTGATCGAGTCCGGCAACCATGACGAGCTGCTCGACCTCGGCGGCCGCTACGCCGCCCTGTACGACCAGCAGTTCGGCGGCGGCATCGTGGAAGCCCGCTGCGAGGACGGGGTGGTGCTGTCCACCGGCCAGATCGTGGACCTGGCCAAGCAGCCCGGCAACGGCAACGGCAACGGCGGTGGCAACGGCGCCGCCCGGCGTGCCGGGGGCCGCCGCCGGCCACCAGAAGGGACCGGACCGTGGCCGACCGGCGAGTGAACTGGGCGGGCAACGTCACCTACCAGGCCGCGGAGCTGTCCGAACCGTCCACAGTCGACGAACTGCGGGCGCTGGTCGCCGGGCAGCCCAGGATCCGCGCGCTCGGCACCCGGCACTCGTTCAACGATCTGGCGGACACCCCCGGCCGGCAGGTCTCGCTGGCCGGGCTGCCGCCGGCGATCGACATCGACGCGGCCACCGCGACGGCGCGGGTGGCCGCCGGGCTGCGCTACGCCGAGGTCGCCGCCGAACTCGACCGGCACGGCTTCGCGCTGCACAACCTCGGCTCGCTGCCGCACATCTCGGTGGCCGGCGCCTGCGCGACCGCCACCCACGGGTCCGGTGTGGACAATGGCTGCCTGGCCACCGCGGTGGCCGGCCTCGACCTGGTCACCGCCGGCGGCGACCTGATCCAGCCGCGGCGCGGTGACGAGAACTTCGACGGCATGGTGGTCGGCCTCGGCTCGGTCGGCATCGCCGTCAGCCTCACGCTGGACCTGCAACCCGCCTTCCAGATGCGCCAGCAGGTGTACGAGGACCTGCCGCTGGAGGTGCTGGACGACCACTTCACCGACGTCGTCGCCAGCGCGTACAGCGTGAGCCTGTTCACCGACTGGCGGGCGCCGCGGCTGACCCAGGTCTGGCTCAAGCAGCGGCTGGACCAGCCGGAGCCGGGCATCCTCGGCGCGCCCTGGTTCACCGCCCGGCCCGCGGACGGCCCGCGGCACCCGGTGCCCGGCTTCCCGGCGACCAGCTGCACCGAGCAGCTCGGCGTGCCCGGCCCCTGGTACCAGCGGCTGCCGCACTTCCGGCCCGAGTTCACCCCGAGCGCCGGGGACGAACTGCAGACCGAGTACACGGTCGAGCACCGGGACGCGGTCGCCGCGCTCCGGGCGCTGGACCGGGTCCGCGACCGGATCCACCCGGCGCTGCAGATCTGCGAGATCCGCACGATCGCCGCCGACCCGCTCTGGCTCAGCCCGGCCTACCAGCGCGACAGCGTCTGCATCCACTTCACCTGGATCGCCGACGCCACCGCCGTCCTGCCGGCCATCGCCGTGGTCGAGGCGGCGCTCGCCCCGTTCGCGCCCCGCCCGCACTGGGCGAAGCTGTTCACCCTCGACCCGGCCGACATCCGCCCCCGCTACCCGCGGCTGGCCGACTTCGCCGCCCTGGCCCGCACCCTCGACCCCACCGGCAAGTTCGGCAACCCGTTCACGGCGCGCTACCTGGACGGCTGAGCCGCGCCGGCGAGCTGACCCGGCCCGGGCGAGCCCCCGGCCGGTGCGACCTCCGCAGGCGCGGCCTCGGTCGGTGCGGTCTCGGTCGGTGCGGCGAGGGCCGGCGGCAGGTCGTTGGCGTGCAGCAGGATCAGCCGCTGGGTCGGTCGGGTCAGCGCGACATACAGGTCGCTCGCGCCGCGGGCGGACTCGGCCAGGATGGCCGCCGGGTCGACCACGACCGCGGTGTC
>Ga0307500_10000118_pt1 | contig 24739 bp, 23 predicted proteins | sample 14_S_MG_FD_201362 | JGI IMG/M metagenome (GOLD analysis project Ga0307500, IMG submission 201362) | Soil microbial communities from Populus trichocarpa stands in riparian zone in the Pacific Northwest, United States - 14_S | ecosystem: Environmental > Terrestrial > Soil > Riparian zone > Trees... | reverse complement strand
AAAATCACGTGGTGAGGCGGCGCCGGCCTTGCCGACGTGGCCGGACGAGATCTATCGCGTGCTGAAGGACGCCGGCATTCGCCAGGTCGCGATGGTGCCGGACGCCGGCCATAGCCGCCTGATCCGCTCGTTCGAGGCCGATCCCGAAACCCGCGTCGTGACGCTGACGACAGAGGAAGAGGGCGTGGCGATGCTGGCGGGCGCGTGGCTCGGCGGTGAGCGCGGCGTTCTGCTACTGCAGTCGAGTGGCGTCGGCAACTGCATCAACATGTTGTCGCTGCCCGTCATCTGCCACATGCCGCTGTTGATGATCGTCACCATGCGTGGCGATTGGGGCGAGTTCAATCCGTGGCAGATCCCGATGGGGCAGGGCACCCGGCCCTCGCTGGAGGCCATGGGCGTGATCGTGAACAAGGTGGACGAGCCTGATCTGGTCGCCTCCACCGTGCAAGGCGCGGCGCACCTCGCCTTCAACAGCTGGAAGCCGGTGGCGGTGCTGCTCGGACAGCGCGTGCTCGGCGCCAAGAACTTCAAGGAGCTTGCCCGCAAATGACCAATCCGAACGCACTGCTGCATCGCCGCGACGTCGTCAACGAACTCGTGCGCGACCGTGCCGATCTCCTCGTCATCGCCGGCCTCGGCGCGCCGAACTGGGATGTTTCGGCTGCGGGCGATCATCCCAACAACTTTCCGCTCTGGGGCGCGATGGGCGGCGCCTCGATGATCGGGCTCGGGCTGGCGCTGGCACAGCCGAAGCGAAAAGTGCTCGTCATCACCGGCGACGGCGAGATGCTGATGAATGTCGGCTCGCTCGCGTCAATCGCGGTGGAAGCGCCGAAGAACCTGACGATCGCCGTCCTCGACAATGAGCGTTTCGGCGAAACCGGCATGCAGAAAACGCCCACTGCTTTTGGTGTCGACCTTGCCGCCATCGCCACCGCCTGCGGCATCCGCACCTCGCGCATCGTGCGCACGATGGCCGAAGTCACCGAGCTGCGCGACCTCGCGCATGAGGGGCGCGAAACGGCCTTCGCCCAGATCAAGATCAGTCCCGAGGCGCTGCCGTTCGTGATGCCGCCGGCGGACGGCGTCATCCTGACGACACGGTTCCGGCAATCGGTGCTCGGGGACGAATCGCTGTTTAATTGAGGCGTGCCACCTACACGACGTCGTCATGCTCGGGCTTGTCCCGGGCATCCACGTCTAAGGTGGACCTCGCACAAGCAAGACGTGGATGGCCGGGACAAGCCCGGCCATGACGGAGATTGGGTACAACGGCGCTACGCCGTCATGTTGATCTTCCAGAGGCCTTCCTTCGAGAGCTGTTGAATCTCGGATACGATCAGCGTCGCAATCGTCGTCGTTGCGATCGACGGCGGATGGGCGATCGGCGAGGCAAGAATCAGTTCGCGCGATACAGACGGGCTGACGGCGGCCATCTCCAGCCGTTTCGACGCCACTTCCGTGCGGATGGCAGACAGTGGCAGCAGCGTATAGCCGAGCCCTTCTTCCATCAGGCTGATCTGCGCGCGGTAGGAATCGACCTCGATCATGGCGTCGAGTTTTAGCTTCTCGCGCGCCAGCGCCTTCTCCAGCAGCGCCCGCAAGCCGTGCGAGATGCTCGGCAGGATCAGCCTTTGCTTCACCAGCCATTTCAGGTCGACCTGCTTCCGCTTGCTCAGGCCCGAGCCTGGCGGCCCGACTGCGACGATATCCTCACGGCCGATCGACTGGACCTGAAGATGCAGATCGACCGCGGGGCCGTAGATGATCGCGAGATCCATTTCGCCGCGGTGCAGCCACTCGACCAGATGGCCGCCATAGCTCTCCACGATGCGTAGCGAGACGTCGGGAAATTCGTTGATGACGCGGCGGGCGAACCGTCCGGAGAGCACCGCGCTCACCGTCGGTACCAGCCCGAGAATGACGCGGCCCGACGGATTGCCGTTCGCGGACTTCAGGTCGTCGCTGACCTGCTCGATCTGGCGGATCAGCCCGGTGGTGCGGTCGAGCAGCATCCGCCCGGCGCTGGTCAAGAGCATGCCGCGGCCGTTGCGGACGAACAACTCGACGCGCAATTCATGTTCGAGCAGCTTGATGTGCCGGCTCAGCGCCGGCTGCGCGGCGCGCAGCCGGTCCGCCGCCTTGCTGAGGCTGCCCAGCTCGGCCACGGCGCGGAAGGTGCGCAATTGTTTGAGGTCCATCGGATGCCTAAATACTTATTCGGCAGCATCATATGCGGTTTCAGGCAAGCCCGTGCAATTAGATCAATGCTCCCATGACATGAGAGTTAATGGCGCCGCCGGGCGTGACGGACCGCGCGCGATGCTGCTAGTCATGGACGTGCGATCCACACTTGGAATTCCCGATACATGACCTTGCCGTCCGTCACCCCGTCCGAAGTCCGCACCGCGCTGCTGCTGCGCGAGGAAATCGCGCTGCTCGATGTCAGGCACGAGGCCGCGTTCGCCACCGGCCATCCCCTGTTCGCCGCCAACATGGCGGCGGGCCGGATCGCGCTGGAAGCCGAAGCGCGGCTGCCGCGCAAGGATGTGCCGATCGTCCTCTATGATGATGGCGAAGGCCTCGTCGGCGTAGCGGCGGATCGCCTGAAAGCCCTGGGCTACAGCAATGTTCGGCAGCTCGACGGCGGGCTGCAGGGCTGGAAACAGGCCGGCTTTGAGCTGTTCCAGGACGTCAATTCCTATGCCAAGGCGTTCGGGGAGCTGGTGGAGCATCGCCGCCACACGCCTTCGCTGGCCGCCGAGGAAGTCAGCGCCCTCATTGCCAGTGGCGCCAACATTCAAATCCTCGATGTCCGCCGATTCGACGAATACGCGACCATGAATATCCCGGGCTCGATCAGCGTACCGGGCGCCGAACTGGTGCTGCGCGCGGGCCGCGCCGCGCCGGATTCCGAGACCACCATCATCGTCAATTGCGCCGGCCGCACCCGCTCGATCATCGGCACCCAGTCGCTGATCAATGCCGGCGTCACCAACAAGGTGCGGGCGCTGCGCAACGGCACCATCGGCTGGACGCTGGCCAAACAGAATCTCGAACACGGCTCCAGCAAGCGCGGCGAGATCGGTGCCATCGCCGGTGGCGAAGCCAATGCGCGCGACGTCGCCTATCGCGCCGGCGTCCGCCACATCGGGCTTGCGGAGATGGCGGCTCTGCAGGCGCAGGCCGATCGCACGCTCTATCGCTTCGATGTGCGCTCTGAAGAGGAATACACCGCCGGCCATCTCGCGGGCTTTCGCCATTACCCCGGCGGGCAACTGGTGCAGGAGATCGACATGGCGGCTCCGGTGCGCGGCGCGCGCATCGTGCTATCAGACAATTTGCGTGTCCGCGCCGACATGACCGCGTCCTGGCTCGCGCAGATGGGATGGGAAGTGTTGGTGCTCGAAGGCGGCTACGACGGCAAGCTCGAGATCGGCCCGCCGCTTGCGATCCCAAAGCCCGATCCGTTACACCGCTATCGCCGTCCCTATGAGGGCACCGACATCAAGGAAAGCGCGATGCAGGCCTATCTCGACTGGGAATACGGCCTCGTCGAACAACTCCGCCGCGACGCCACGCATGGATTTTTCGTCATATGAGCCGCGCGTAGGTTGGGTGGAGCGATAGCTCAAAGAGCGAAGGCGGAAGCGATATCCATCAATCGTCGCCGCCCATCATGCTCTCGAGCTTCTCCGCCGCGTAATTCTCACCGATCGACATCGCGCAGATTCGCGAAATCTGCACGTAGGCCAGACCGCTTTCCCCGGCCCATGCATTGAACTGCGCCTGCACCTTGGCGAGATCGCGCTTCGAAGTGACGGTCTCCGCGATGTCGAGCCCTGCATCGCGCAGGCACAGCACGACGTCCCTTGACGTGACAAAACCGTCCCAGCCGAGGAAGCGCAGCATCATCTGCCCGGTATTGCCGCCGAGCCGGCTGCCGCGCTTGGCCAGCAGTTCCAGTAGTCCCGCCTCGTCGGATGACGGCCAATTCGCGAGGAACTTGCCGAAGCTGCCATGCTCCTTGGCGATGTCCCTCACGAAGCTTGCATTGGCGCGCACCGACATGATCTTGGCGCCGTTGCGGACGATGCCTGTGTCCTTCATCAGGTCGTCCCAGAACTCGTCCGGCTTCAGTGACAGCGGCCCCGGCTTGAAGCCGACAAACGCCTTCTCAAAACCCGGCCATTTGTTCTCGATCACGCTCCAGGCAAAGCCTGCGCAAAACACCCGCTTGGTCATTTCGGCGAGAATCCGGTCATCACCGAGCCTGGCGAGCGCCTTCGGGTCGGGCTTGGCCGGCAGCAGCTTGGCGAGCGCTTTGGGGCCGCCCTTGCGCTTCTCGGCCCGGGCGCGAATGGTTTTGAACGCGGTCACGGTGTACGGCCCCCCTGAACGACGGCTGATGTGAAAAACAGGCGTAAAACGCCTCAAAACCGCAGTGTAGCCGATCATTTCCTGATTCCCAGCGTCGCTCCATGCCGCGCGAGAGGTTAACCGTCGCAGAAGTGATCGGCTGACCTGCAAAGAATGGATGGCGTATTGGCTGGTTTTCGCCTAAAGCACCCGCAACCTCAGTGAAATCGGTCAGGCCGTACGGCTGCGCTTTGTGAAACGCGCAAGCCTCGAGCCATTTCGGTTCGAGGCGGTATTCAACATTTCCGGCTGATAGAGCCAACCTGGGGTCTGACATCTCGTGACATTATTGCCCACCCATCCGCCGCTCGCCCGAGCTTTGGCGGAACGCAACTTCGATCGCCTAACACAGGTCCAGACCGCGGTGCTGGCCGACGATGCTGCCGGCCGCGACCTGCTGGTTTCGGCGCAGACCGGTTCGGGCAAAACGGTCGCCTATGGCCTGGCGCTTGCGAATAACCTGCTTGACGGCGCCGAGCGGTTCGAGCGGGCCGCCGCCCCCCTGGCGCTGATCGTCGCGCCGACGCGCGAACTGGCGCTTCAGGTGCATCGCGAACTCGCATGGCTCTATCAATATGCCGATGCGCGCGTGGTCTCCTGCGTCGGCGGCATGGATCCGCGCCGCGAGCAGCGCGAGCTCGCCGCGGGCGCCCACATCGTGGTCGGCACGCCCGGACGGCTTTGCGACCATTTGCGGCGCGGCCGGCTCGATGTTTCGGAGCTGAAAGCGATCGTGCTCGACGAAGCCGACGAGATGCTCGACCTCGGCTTTCGCGAGGACATGGAATTCATCCTGCAGGCCACGCCGGACGATCGCCGTACGCTGCTGTTCTCGGCGACCCTGCCGCGCGGCATCATCGCGCTGGCGAAGGAATATCAGCAGCAGGCCTTTCGTGTCGAAGTCGCGGGCGACGAGGGCGGCCATGCCGACATCGAATATCGCGCGATCCGGATCGCGGCCGGCGATGTCGAGCACGCGGTCGTCAATATTCTGCGATTTTACGAGTCGCCGAGCGCGCTGGTGTTTTGCAACACGCGCGAAGCCGTTCGGCATCTGCAGGCGACGCTGCTGGAGCGCGGCTTCTCCGTGGTCGCGCTGTCAGGCGAACTGACCCAGAACGAGCGAACCCAGGCACTGCAGGCGTTGCGGGATGGCCGCGCCCGCGTCTGCGTGGCGACCGACGTCGCTGCGCGCGGCATCGATCTGCCGAATCTCGACCTCGTCATTCACGCCGATATCCCGAACGATCCGGAAGTCATGCAGCATCGCTCCGGCCGTACCGGCCGCGCGGGCCGCAAAGGCGTCAGCATCATTTTGGTGCCGCCGGCGCGCAAGCGGCGCGCCGAGGTGCTGCTGAACCTGGCCGGGATCGATACGGTCTGGGGCACGGCGCCCCAGCCGGATGAAATTCGCAAGCTCGATCAGGAGCGCATGCTGAAAGATGCGCTGTTTTCGGAGGAAACGACGCCTGAGGATCTGGCGCTGGCGCAGGCCTTGCTCGCCGAGCGTTCGGCGGAGGACATCGCCGCGGCGCTGGCGCGGCTTTATCGCGCGCGGTTGCCGTCGCCTGAGGACATTCTCGATCCCGGGCAGGGCAGTGGCCGGTCCCGCGAGGATCGCGGCCGGGAAAGGGAAGGCCGCTCCCCGCGCGGCGACGATCGCAGCACTGCGCCGCGACCGAAGAAGGGGAAGTCATCGGCGCGTCACGGCATGGGCGAAGGCAGCGTCTGGTTCAGCGCCTCCATCGGCAGCCGGAAGAATGCGGAAGCGCGCTGGCTGTTGCCGATGATCTGCCGCCGGGGCGGAATCGACAAATCCGACATCGGTGCCATCCGCATCATGGACACCACCACCGAATTCGAGATTTCCGCCCGTGCCGCGGAATCCTTTGCCGTCAAGATCCGTCGTCCTGACAAGGAAGACAATATCCGCATCGAGGCGATGAAAGACGCACCGCGCGAGCAGGTTCGGGAGAAGGAATGGACGCCAAAGCCGCACGGCAAAAACGCAAAGACCTCTGACAAGCCGGCGTTTGACAAGAAGCCGCATTACGATACCAAAAGACGGGATCGGGGCGAGCAGGCGCATGCGGGAAAGCCGCGCCATGAAAATGTAGCGTCTGCAAAGCCCGCATTCGGCAAGAAGAAAAAGAAGAAGTTTCGGGGCTGACCGGCGGAATCTCCATCTTGCGCCGCCGTCGCCGATCTGACGGAGGCGCGTCATGGATGCCAGCTTCGGGCGAGACACGGGGTCACATCGTGCCGGTGCGATCGACCGCCGTTCTGTTCTCGCGCTTTTAGCTGCGACGTTGATGCCTTCCCGTGTCGGCGCCGCGCAATATCCGTCCCGGCCGATCAAGATCATCGTGCCGTTCGGACCGGGCGGGTCGGGCGACATCACGGCGCGCCTGATCGGCAAGCAGATCGAGGAGAAAACCAAACAGGCGGTCGTCATCGACAACCGCCCCGGCGCCAACGGCATCATCGGCACCATGGCGGTGAAGATCGCCGAGCCCGACGGCCATACGGTTCTGCTGATCACCACCAGCACCCATGCCGCCAATGTCAGCCTTGTGCGCAACCTGTCCTACGATCCGGCCGCGGACTTCACCGTGGTCGGCGTGTTTCGTTCCAGCGGCAGCTACCTGATGGTGCGGCCGCAGGCGCCATGGCGCGACCTTGCCGATTTCATCGCCGCCGCCAAGGCCGCGCCCGGCAAACTCACCTTCGGCTACTTCAATGCCTCCTCGCGCACGCCGCCGGAGTATCTCGGCAAGCTCGCCGGGGTCGAGCTGCAGGGCGTGCCCTATCGTGCGATCGCAAATGCGGTGGCGGACTTGATCGGCGGCGAAATCAATTGCCTGTTCATGGATACGACCGCCTCGAATCAATATTTGCAGAATGGCCAGCTGCGTCCGCTGGCGATCACGCGGTTGAAGCGTGCGCCGGCCACGCCCGATGTGCCGGCCGTCGCCGAGACCTTTGCGGGCTTCGAGCTCACCGGCTTCCTCGGCATGGCCGTCCCATCGGCCACGCCTCGCGATATCGTAGAGCGATTGAACGGGCTGATCAACGAAGCCCTGGCCGCGCCCGCGGTACGTGGTCGGATGGACGAGTTCGGCCTGTCGTGGGACATTACGGACCTTGCCGCCTGTGAAGCCGAAGTGCGGGCGGAGCGCGAACGCTGGACCGAATATACGCGCGTTGCCGGCATTCAGCCCGAGTGATGCACCAAAGCGAGAACGATCATGAGCGTCTACATCATCGCCCAACTGAAATTCACCCGCCGCGAACTCTACGACCGCTACCAGTCGCGCTTCATGGGCGTGTTCAAGAAGTTCAGGGGCAAGCTGCTGGTCGCGGACGCGCATCCGGTGGTGCTGGAAGGCGAATGGCCGCGCGACAAGGTCGTGATCATGGAATTCCCGGATGACGCCGCCGCGCAGGAATTCCAGAATTCTCCCGAATATCAGGAGATATCGGTGGATCGAAAAGCGGGCGCCGACGCCATTGTGCTCACGGTGAGAGGCCTGTCCTGAACGGCCGGGCGAGCACGACTTCATATCCCCGTGAACTGCGGGTGAAGCTGCGCCCAGGTTTGGTCAAGGGCATTGTGGTAATGATGACCGTCATATAAAAAAGCTCTCGCTGTGTTCAATCGTTGCAGGAGCGGCTTCCATGGGAACGGCAATCGTCATCGGTGTTGGGCCGGATCAAGGCCTCGGCGCACAGCTCTGCAAACGCTTTGCGGCTGAGGGCCTCAATGTTCTGGTCGCCGGCCGAACCTTGGCGGCACTCGATGCCGTCGTGGCCGATATCGTCGCCGCGGGTGGGCGTGCAGTTTCCGTGGTCGCGGATGCGACCAGCGAAGCCGATATCGTCGCGCTGTTCGACCGGGCAGGCAGCGACCTCGAACTGGCGATCTACAACGCAGGCAACAATACGCCAGGCAAGATCATCGATATGGAGGCCGGCTATTTCGAGCAGAGCTGGCGCGTCGTATGCTTTGGCGGCTTCTTGTTCGGGCGTGAAGCCGTCCGCCGCATGGTTCCGAAAGGCGCAGGCACGCTGTTGTTCACGGGTGCGAGTGCGTCGCTCAGGGGACGTTCGGGCTACGGTGCGTTCAACTCGTCCAAGGCCGGGCTTCGCACGTTGGCGCAGGCGATTGCAAAGGAATACGCAAGCGATGGTATCCATGTCGGCCACGTGGTGGTCGATGGTGCGATCGGCGGTGAAAAGATCAAAAAGCGATTCCCTGATGCGGCCAGCCGCGAGGATCGACTGATCAGCATCGACGGTATCGTCGATGGCTTCGTCTTTCTTCACAAACAGCCGCGCCGGGCCTGGTCGTTCGAACTCGACGTGCGAACCTCGCACGAGAATTGGTGAATCCCGCCGGATATTTCGGCGCCTGAGATGGCGGACCAGCGCTGAGTTGATACGCGTTGGAACCACGGCAAAAGCCGCAGCTTGGATAAGAATGACATTGGCGCCTCTCGCCTCAAGCGCGTCTCAAGGGTTCATCAAGCTTCCTCACGTCCATTTGTCTCGCGCGACGAAGGTCCTGTGAACTATCTCACAGGCCGTTTTCGCGCGGGCTGACATTTTGCCCACGCGAAACACCAGCATGCGGGGCGTCATCGATGCGTACTTTCTCCGAAGGCGAGTCCAGGCCGCGCACCCAGCGCAAGGGATTCTTTAAGTACCTGCTCGAAGCGCTGCACCGCTCGCGGCGCCGCAACGCGATACAGGTGCTGCGCCGCTACCGTCATCTGATTGCCGGACAGGCTCAGATTCGTCCTGCGAGCCATGTGCCGCAATCCCGACAAAATGAAAAGAGCAGCCTAAATGCCCACGGAAATAGCACGCTCGTCCGCGCCATCCACCAGGCGCGCCAGAATGCCCGGAATGGATTCGCGTGACGTAACCCCGCTCAGCATCACTGCGCTAGCCATCATCGCCATCCTCATACTGGTCCTGCATGTCGCAGGCGGCGACCTGCTCAGCCGGTCGCAGGCGCATGCGTCGGTTGCTGCGACCGACGCCGAAACGGTGTGCCCGGCGGATCAAACGGCACCGGTGCCGTCACTGCCGTTCGACTAGCCGACCTGTGAGGGGCGAAACATATGACGGATCTGGCGACCAATATTCTATTAAGCGTCGCCGTGTTTGCCGGTGCTTTTGTCTCGAGCCTTGCCGGCTTCGCATTCTCCGCGGTCGCAGGCGCGATCCTGCTGCGCATTTTCCAGCCGATGGAGGCGGTACCGCTGATGATGGCATGCAGCATCGGCGTGCAGGCCGCCAATTTATGGGCACTGCGCCGGAACATCCAGTGGGAAGGCAGCCTGCTCCTGATCGTCGGCGGCGCACTCGGCATCCCGGTGGCGATTTATCTGCTGCAGAATGCCGACACGCATATTCTGCGGATTGCGTTCGGGATCATCGTCGCCCTCTACGCCGGCTACATGCTGTTCCGGCCGACGCTGGCGCGGGGTACCGCAACAACCAGCCGGCATCTCACAGCGCTGATCGGATTCGGCGGCGGCCTGGTCGGCGGCTTGACGGCGATGCCCGGCGCTATTCCGACCATCTGGTGCGACATGCGGGGCCTGCCGAAGAGCGACCAGCGCGGGCTGGTGCAGCCGTTCATCGCCATCATGCAGGTGCTGGCGCTGGCCATATTGCTTGGGCGCCAAAGCCTGTCTTCCAGGCTCGTAGTTAACCTCGCCATCAGCCTTCCGGCGCTGCTTGCGGGTTCCGCGCTCGGCATTGTTGCATTCCGGAACATCAACGAGATCGGGTTTCGAAGAACGATTCTTGTGCTATTGCTGATCTCGGGCGCCTCGCTCGCCTTGGCCTGATTCTGGCGGGCCGAGCTTTGGGGCCGCGACATCCATCTGGCCAAAGAGAATCATGACCGCACATCAGCGCAACGTTTCCGCCTCGATCGATCCCGTGAAACTCGACCGCCTCGCCGAAGTCGCCGTCAAGGTCGGCTTGCGGCTGCAGCCGGGACAGGACCTGCTGCTGACTGCGCCCTCGGTGGCGCTGCCGCTGGTGCGCCGGATTGCCGAACATGCCTACAGGGCCGGCGCTGGTATAGTGACCCCGTTCCTGTCGGATGAGGAGATCACGCTGGCGCGCTATCGCTACGGCAACAACGAAAGTTTCGATCGCGCCGCCGGCTGGCTCTATGAGGGCATGGCGAAGGCGTTCACCGCCAACACCGCGCGACTGGCGATCGTCGGCGACAATCCGATGCTGCTGTCGGGCGAGGATCCGGCGAAGGTGGCGCGCGCCAGCAAGGCCAATTCGATCGCCTATCAGCCGGCGCTGGAGAAGATCGTCAATTTCGACACCAACTGGAACATCATCGCCTATCCGAGCCCGGCCTGGGCCAAACAAGTGTTTCCCGATGTTCCGGAGGACGTCGCGGTAGCAAAACTGGCGGACGCGATCTTTGCGGCGTCCCGCGTCGATCAGGACGGCGCCGTCGCCGCATGGGAAAAGCACAACGCGGTCCTGCGCGAGCGGACCGACTGGCTGAACGGCCAGCGCTTCCATGCGCTGAAATATTCCGGCCCGGGTACCGATCTGACGATCGGGCTTGCCGACGGCCACGAATGGGAAGGCGGCGCCTCGACCGCCAGGAACGGCATCACCTGCAACGCCAACATCCCGACCGAGGAAGTCTTTACCACGCCGCATTGCCGTCGCGTCAGCGGCCATGTCGTCTCTTCAAAGCCGCTGTCCTATCAGGGCACCCTGATCGACAACATCGCGGTGCGGTTTGAGGAGGGGCGCATCGTCGAGGCAAAGGCCTCGCGCGGCGAGGAGGTGCTGAAGAAAGTGCTCGACACCGACGAGGGCGCCGCCCGTCTCGGCGAAGTTGCGCTCGTGCCGCATTCCTCGCCGATCTCCAAGAGCGGGCTGCTGTTCTTCAACACGCTGTTCGACGAGAACGCGGCCTCGCATATTGCGCTCGGCCAGTGCTACTCGAAATGCTTCGTCGGCGGCGACAAGCTGACCCCGGCGCAGATCGCGGCGCAAGGCGGCAACAAGAGCCTGATTCACATCGACTGGATGATCGGATCGGCCGAGACCGACATCGATGGCGTTCACGCCGACGGCCGCAGCGTCCCGGTGTTTCGCAAGGGCGAGTGGGCGTGAGACGATCTCTCACGCCGGCCGTCGTCAATCGAACTTGAGCTTGTAAAACTTCGTTGCCGTCCCGGAGAACAGCGCGGTCTTTTCCGCCTCGCTGTACTGTGTGGCCAGCCGCTTGAAGGCGTTGAAGATCACCTGATAGCTGCACTGACCCTTGTCCGGCGGAAAGTTGCTCTCGAACATGCATCGGTTGGGCCCGAACGTCTCGATGCAGGTTTCGATGTAGGGACGCCACGCGGCCGCGGCTTCCTCGGAAGACGGCGGCTTGGGCCGCAGATGAAAATCATAACCGAGCAGGCACATCGCGAGTCCGCCGAGCTTGACGACGACGTTTTCACATTTGGCGATTTCCTGGATCGAGGCCTTCCACACCGGAAAGATTTCCTCGCGCCGCCCGGCATAGCTGCCGATGCCGATCGGCCCGCCGCAGTGATCGAGCACGATTTTGGTGCCGGGAAAGGCGCGGGCAAGATCGGCGAGTTCGCCGATCTGCGGATGAAACAGCCAGGCATCGAAACTCAGGCCCAGCGGCGCGAGGCAGGCAAAACCTTTTCGAAACGTGCTGTCGAGCAATAGGCCCTTTGGGCGGGTCGCATACATGCCGGCCACATTGGGATCGGCATCCCAGGCCGATGAATGCCGGATGCCGCGAAAGCGGCCATTGCCGGCAACGATCTCCGCCTCCAGCACCGCCTTCGCGCCGTCGCCCAGCAGCAGATTGACGTGGCTGACGATGCCGGCGCAGATCGCGGCCTTGCCATAGCCGCCGCTTGCGGCCATCGCCGCCACGCCATTGGCGAACTCGACCTCGCCGACGGGCCGGAACGCCTCAGGGCCGTGCGCGCGGTACATCGAGCGGCAATCGACATAGACAGTGGCGATGATGTTATGCCCGGAGGCGATGTCGGCCGCCATCTCCTCGATCATGTAACGCAGGCCGCCGCGGTCCCAGAGATGGTGATGCGGATCGACGATCGGACGGGCGGGATCGATGATCGCCTCAGTGTACTGCGCCAGCCAGTCTTCGCGCGGATCGGCGTAGAGCCCGCTCTTCGAGGCGGGTGCAGTGCTGACGGCCATGAGTTTCTCTCCCCTGGTGTTGTTGGTTTTTATTTGCGTCATTGCGAGCGCAGCGAAGCAATCCATCTACCAGCGTGTGGCACTATGGATTGCTTCGCTTCGCTCGCAACGACGGCAGTTGGCGGTTGTGCGTCACAGTCACACCCCATCCAGAATGATCACCGTCGGGGTGCCCGGCAGCGTGTCGCGTGAAATCTTCAATGTCCGCTCGGTCCGCTGGTCGATGACGAATTGCTGGCCGATCAGGCGCATGAACTCATCGAGCGGGGTGGCGAAGCGGTGCATCGGCAGCACCACGGCAGAGCGCAGCCGCTTGGTGATCTCGGAGACGCCGTCGAGCGACATCGTGTAAGTGCCGTCGATCGGCACCATCACGATATCGAGCCGGCCGATCGCCGCGAAATGCGTGTCGTCGAGTTTGTGATGCAGATGGCCGAGATGGCCGATGCAGAGGCCGGCGACCTCGAAGATGAAGATCGAGTTGCCGTCCTTGATCATCGCGCCGCTGGAGTCTTCGCCATAATAGCGGCGGATGTCGGTGGGGACGTTGCGGATATAGACGTCGCCGACGCGCGTTGAGACATGCGCCGCCTGTCCATTCTCGCCCCAGCCATGCAGGACGTGCGCAATCTTTGGATCGGGGAATAACGTGTAGTGGGTCGAGTGCGCACGGTTCATGGTGATGACATCGGGCAGCCGACCGGTCCGGTAGGCGCCGTTGAAGTCGGTCGCGATCCGCACGCCGCCGGGCGTATCGATGTAATAGGTGGAATGCCCGACATAGGTGATCGCGACGTCTTCGGCCTTGGCGGCAGTGCGGCGAAGGCTGACGGGCACGGCGAGCGGCGGGGCGTTCGCCATCGCCAGGCACTCGCTGCGCAACGGCTGCTGCTGGGCGGCTGCAGGCGCGATCAGTGAACCGAGCAAGGCAAGGGCTATGGCGAGGGATACGTTCAGCGATCGCAACATGGCATGACCCAATCCGCGGCAAAGGCCGCTGCGGGTACTGTATCGCCGAAATCCGTGGACGTCATGATGGCATTCGCGCACGGCAGTGCGCCGGAATTGCTTCATCGGGGATGGGCAAAATGCCGTATTGTAAAATTCACCCAGGGAGTTTTCCGTGACTGAAAAGACCGCCGCCTCGGCCCCGCATGCCCCGTCATCGAAGCGGCTGGAGCCGTTGCGCCAGGTCGATGCCGGCGTGCTGAGTATCGCCTATTACGAGGCGGGTCCCGCCGACGGGCCGGCGGTGATGCTCATGCATGGCTTCCCCTACGACGTTCATTCCTATGTCGACGTCGCGCCGCAACTGGCGGCCCAGGGATGCCGCGTCATCGTTCCCTATCTGCGCGGCTACGGGGCGACCCGGTTTCGCGATTCCGCGACGCCGCGCTCGGGCGAGCAGGCGGCGGTCGGCGCCGACATGATGGCCCTGATGGACGCGCTTGAGATCAAGCGCGCGGTGTTCGCCGGTTACGACTGGGGTGGCCGCGCGGCCTGCGTCGGCGCGGCGCTATGGCCGGAACGCTGCATCGGGCTTGTCTGCGTCAATTCCTACCTGATCCAGGATATCGCCAACGCGATGGCGCCGCAGCGCCCCGAGCGGGAGGTCGCGCTGTGGTACCAGTATTACTTCCAGCTCGAACGCGGCAGGGCAGGACTCGCCGCCAACAGGCGCGAAATCGCCAGAATATTGTGGACGCAATGGTCGCCGAACTGGCCGTTCGACGATGCCTGTTTCGAGCGAACCGCAATCGCCCACGACAACCCCGATTACGTCGATGTGGTGATCCACAGCTATCGCCACCGTTTTGGCCTGGCTGACGGCGATCCGCAATACGCTGAAATCCAGCGCAGGCTGGCGGCGCTGCCACCGATCACCGTACCGACGATAACATTGGACGGCGCCGGCGATGGCGTTGCGCCGGCAACCGACGGCACCCGCAGCGCGTCGAAATTCACCGGCCGCCGCGTCCATCGCGTGGTGCCGCGTGCCGGGCACAATCTGCCGCAGGAAGCGCCCGCGGCGTTTGGCGCGGCGGTGATGGAACTGATCAAGGCATAACCGATGCCCGATGCCGTCGACCGCCGGCGCCGTTTGCTGCTTGGCGCGGCCTTGTCGGGCGTAGCCGGCAGGGCTTTTGCTCAGGCTGGTGCACCAGCGCGCTCGGCCGCCGCGCCGCTGCCGCGGCGGATGGAGCCATTGAAGCATGTCGATGCTGGCGTTCTCAACATCGCCTGTCATGAGGAGGGCCCCGCGGATGGTCCAGTTGCGATCCTCCTGCACGGCTTTCCCTATGACATTCACACCTATGCAGATGTCGCCCCACAACTGGCCGCGCAGGGCTGTCGCGTCATCGTCCCTTGCTTGCGTGGCTTCGGCGCGACACGGTTTCGCGACCCGGCGACGCTTCGGTCCGGCGAGCAGGCGGCAATCGGCGCCGATGTCATCGCGCTGATGGATGCACTCGGCATTCCGCGGGCGGTGCTGGCTGGGCACAATTGGGGTGGCCGCGCCGCCTGCGTCGCCGCGTCGCTGTGGCCGGAGCGCTGCCGCGGCATGGTGACCGTGAACAGCTACCTGATCCAGGACCTTGCGCGGGCCATGGTGCCGATCGGGCCGAAATATGAAGTCGCACTCTGGTACGAATATTACTTTCAGACCGAGCGCGGGCGGGCCGGGCTGGCTGCCAACCGGCGCGAGATCGCCAGGATATTATGGGAGCAGTGGTCGCCCGAATGGGATTTCGACGACGCCACCTTCGAGCGCTCCGCTATGGCGCACGACAATCCCGACTATGTCGACATCGTGATCCACAGCTATCGCCATCGCTTCGGCCTTGCAGCAGGCGATCCGCAATATGCGGGGCTGCAGCGGCGGCTGGCAGATCTGCCGCCGATCTCCGTTCCGTCAGTTACACTGGATGGCGACAAGGATGGCGTGCTGCCGGCGAGCGACGGACGCGCGAGCGCGTCCAAGTTTACCGGCCGCCGCATTCACCGCGTGGTACCGGGCGCGGGACATAACGTGCCGCAGGAAGCGCCGGAAAGATTTGCCGCCGCTGTTATGGAGTTGATCCGCGGCTAGGGTCGACTTTGCCGCATGGTCATCGGAGGCGGAAACAACCATTCTCGCTGCGCAAGTTCTCCAAGAAGAACAGAAATTTTACAGGGCGGAATTCCATGGCGAAACGTCACGTCTTGCTTGCGATCTGGCTGGTCTCCCTTGCGCCGATCGCTCCGGCCTCGGCCGAGGAGTTTCCGAGCCGTCCGATCACCTGGGTCGTACCCTTCGCGCCGGGCGGCATCACCGACACGACATCGCGCATCGTCGCCGAGGAAATGTCGAGGACGCTTGGCCAATCAGTCCTGATCGATAACCGCGGCGGTGGTGGCGGCACGGTCGGCACCGAACAGGTGGCGCGCGCCAAGCCCGATGGCTACATGATGATCTATGGCACGCAGGGCACGATGGCGGCCAATGTCACGTTGCGCAAAAACCTGTCCTACGATCCGCTGACGAGTTTCCTGCCGGTGCATCTGGTCGGTGAAAGCCCGAACCTGTTCGTGGCCTATCACGAAGCGCCCTATAATTCGGTGCCCGAGTTCATCGCCTATGCCAAACAGAATCCGGGCAAGGTGACGTTCTCCTCTTCGGGCGTCGGCACAGCGACGCATCTGGTCGCCGAATTGTTCAAGACGGTCACCGGCATCGAGATGCAGCACGTGCCGTATCGGGGCAGCGCGCCGGCGCTGAACGACATGATCGCCGGCCGTGTCGACGTCATGTTCGATTACCCGGTTTCGGTCGGTCCGCATGTCGAGGCCGGCAAGCTGAAGGTGCTGGCCACCACCGCGCCGGATCGCCTGCGCGCATTTCCCGATGTGCCGACCATGGCCGAACTCGGCATGAAGGACATGACCACCCAGAGCTGGTCCTCGATCATGGTGCCGGCGGGAACGCCCGCACCGGTCGTCGACCGGCTGGCGGCGGCGGCGCATGCAGCGCTGTCGTCGGAACGCGTGCGCACGCACTTCGAAAAGGTCGGCACCCGCCCAATGATGCTGCAGAAGGCCGAGATGATCCCGTTCATCGAAAAGGAGATCAAGCGCTGGGGCGATGTGATCGAACGGGCGGGGCTGGAGAAGCAGTAGGGCTAGCCCCGCCGCGGGCTGATCTTCCACATCCTGGAAGTGTAGATGTTGTCAGCGCGCAGGTCAGGCCGTCGCCAATCGGTCGAGCAGGGCCATCATGACCGGCGCGTCGGGCATCGGCAGCACCTGATCGACCCGTTCGATCAGCCGCGATTGCAGCAGCGTGTTGCGCGCCTTGCCGATGGTTCCGAGCGGCCCGCGGAAGCCGTGCTCCTCCCAGGCGAGTTCGAGCAGGCTCTCGCTGACCAGCGCATCGATCAGTTCGTCCGCGGTGCGGTCGGTGCTGATCAGCGGATGCGCTGAGAACGCCGTCGGCCGCGGATAGAGGATGACCGGCTTGGAAGGCGCGCTCGCCTCGACCCGCTTCCAGCGGTCGGCGTCCTGAAGCACCCACTCGATCAACTGGTTTTCGTAACCGACGATCAACGGCTGGGCGCCGGCGCCGCCGGCCACGTAGTCGTCGAACAATTTGCCCGAGGACGGCGGTTTGTACCCCATCCGGCGGAATACGGTCGCGACGTCGCCGCCGATGCGCCCGAGCGAATCCAGCGCGATCACGTCGCCGCTGAGCAGGCTCGCGGTGAGCCCTGCGAACATGAAGCCGGAATTTGACTTGTTGGGGTCGGTCGAGACGACACGGGCGCGGCCGAACAATCCGCTCACGCCCATCGCCTCCCAGGTCTCACCGGCAATGATCGCCTTGAGCACCTTGAGCAGATCGACCGTGTAGCGCGGGCCGCCGGCGGGCTCGGCAAAGCCGCCTTTGACCAGGCCGTCGGCGATGCGGTCCCACGAGTAGAGCACGATCGGCGAATTGAAGATCACCTGGTCGCGCGAAATCTTGACGCCGGAGTTGCGCGCCAGCTCGACCAGTACCGACGAGGAAGGCCACAGGAATTGCGGCTTCTGATCGAGCAGTGTGCGCTCGCGCACCATCTCGACCGAGCCGGCGCGCCGTGCATCGAGGATCAGTCCGAAGCGGCGCTCAAGCAGGTTGCGGACCCGCGTATTGGCCAGAAAGCCTTCCTTCTCGCCGCCGGCGAACCCCGACAGTCGTTTCGGTTCGCCGAACCGGCCGGCGATCTCGGGATGTTGCCGCAGATAGACATAGCCACCGGTGCCGGCAGCGCTGGCGGCGAGCAGTCCAATTCCAAAGGCCCGACGGGAAATAGCCATCAGGCTCTCCTTTTACCCGGATCGGAAACAGGAAGCTTTAACGAGCCGAGATCCTCATCGAGCGAATTTTTCAGGAGCTTGAGTTCGATGTCGAGATTGCCCAGATCGGCTTCCTGCAGATTTGTCGCGTAGTGACTAAAGGCGGTGTCGAGCCGGTCGATCAGATCGCTCGTCGCCACCAGCCGCGTCGTGTCGCGGTTACCGCTCTTTTCGAGTACCGCATAGGCCTCGGCGAGGTCGGCTGCACGCGGCAGGTAGTAGGTCAGGAAACGCCGCACCCGATCGACGCGCAGCGGATCCTCCTCCACGCCTGCGAAGATCTCGCGCGAAATCCGCGCCATGTGCCGGACGCGTTCGGCGACCGCCTGGGTGCGAATCGTGCTCACGGCGACTTCGAGGCGGATCGCCAGCGGCTCGGAATCGGTGAGGAGTTCACGCGCCAATTCTATTTTTCCCCGCGCGGCGCCGCTGGCGTCGAGCCGCTCGAACAATTGGCGCGGCGATAGCATGAACACCAGCCCTCCGCCTGCCGCGGCGCTGATGATGCCGGCGATCCAGAACGGCATGCCGACGCCGATCGCCAGCACCGGCAACAGGATCGCAGCCGCCGCTCCAGCCGCGATCCAGTTCATTCCTGACCATGCCGATGGCATTCAGTTGTACCCTCGCACCGCGCGAAAAGCCTGGGTCAGACTCTTGGTGCCGTCGAACACCCTTCCGCCGGTCAGCTTGGCCAGATTGTCAAGCTGGCTGCGATCGGCGTCGTCGCCGAACGTGACACCGAACACCGGCACGCTACGTCCATCGGCGCGCCACGCGGCCTCGAACGTCGACATGGTGCCCTGGCTCTTGCCGTCGGTCATGATGACGATGGCCGGCAAGTGCTGGCCGGCATCGAGAAGCGGCTTCATCGCGGCAAGCGCGCGTGCGCCGCAGGTATAGAAATCGGTGCCGCCTTCCGCGCGCAGTTCGAGCGTTTTGGTCAGGAGGCCGGCCTGATCGGATTCTTCCCCGCTCCCCGTTGCCGTCCACTGCACGCGCTCGCTGAATGGCAGCACGATAATCCGATCCTGCTTCGACCATTGCACCAACACCTCGCGGGTGCGCGCCGGCGTCAGCAGGAATCGCATCGCTTCGAGCAATTGCTCTTCCCCGTGCCCCTTCATGCTGCCGGACACATCAATGCACAAAGCGGTCAGCGAGGGTCGCCGCAGGGCTTCCTGGTAGAGCGACAGCGCCTTTTGAATGACCGCGGGCTCCGGTGGCCGGACAACCGTAAGCGCGCGGCTCGGATCGAGATTGGTGGTCGCATCGGCCTTGAGCGGTGCGGCGCGGCCAAGCTCAACCCGCCGCGCGGTCGCCGCGATCCGCGCCTGGGTTTCGCCCTTGAGCAGGAAAGCCTGGAGGTCGGCAAAAAAGCTTTCGACCTCCTTGCCGCGCCCACGATCGACAAAGCCGAGCGGGGAGTCGCCGACCGATACGCCGTCCTCGGGATAGATCGCGTAGAGCGGCTCCTTCCTGTCGGCGATCAGCTTGTCGTTGGTCTCCTTGATGACGGCTTCGTAGTTCCACATCGCCTCGTAACGCGCGCCAGTCCGCTCGCCTTCGCGGTAGAGATCGGCGAGCCATCCGCTCGATCCCGAGGAGCGCTCGACGCCGCGCAGCAGGCCCCGCACGGTGGCGAGCACCTCTGACTTGTCGAGATCGCCGGATTCGATGAGATCGGGCTTGCCGATCCCGGCCGCCAGCATGGCGAGATAGGCCGAGGCGCCCGAATTCGATTGGGTCGCAGAGGTCATGAGGAATTTCAGCCGGCCGCCCTCGACCGCGGCGAGGATATCCTTTGTCGTCACTTTGGCGCCGACCCAGCCCAGCGCCTGCGCCTTGGAGCGCTTGACGCCGAGGATAACAGGCATTTGCGCGATCGACTTGACCGATTTGACGCGCCGGGCGGTGTCGAACATGTCGATCCAGATCGATGCCGCGGGCCACACCGCGTCGGCCTGGGGATCATTGCCGGCCTTGAGCGCCAGCGCAATATCCAGCGAACCCTGGTATTTCACCGTGCAGGCGGCGCGGCGCGACTGGCAGAACTCCTGGACCATCGGCTCGAGGATGTCGTTTTCCGAGCCCGACAGAATGGTGAATTGCGGGCCCGGCCCCGAGCAGGCGCCGAGTGCCGACGCCAGGAGCAGGCCGGCAGCGAGCCGTAGCGCAGCCATGCTCATGCGGGCGACTTGGACAACGCTGATTTCAGCTGGTCGGTCAGTTGCGCCATCCGCTGCTCGATCTCGGCGCGCTTCTTGCGGCCCTCCTGCTGGACGTTGAGCACGCCCGCGATGGTATCGACCAGGTCGGTGTTGGTCTTTTCCAGCGTCGCGATGTCGATGATGCCCCGCTGCGATTGCTTCTCGATCTCGATCGCCTGGGTCTTCATCATTTCCGAGGCCTGCTTCATCATCTCGTTGGTGGCGTCGGTGACGGTCTTCTGTAAGTCGAGCGCGGATTTCTGCCGGGTGAGGCCAAGCAGCAGGATCATCTTCTGCTTCCAGACCGGTATGGTGAGTTCGGTCGTGGCCTGCAGGTTCTCGATCAAGGTCTCGTCGCCTGACTGGACGATCCGGATCTGCGGTAATTGCTGGATACCGATCTGGCGCGCCTGCTGCAGATAGAAGACGCGCTTTTCGAGCCGGTCGAGCGCCTGGGCGGCATCCTGATAGGTCTGCGCCGCCAGCATCGCATCGCTGCCGGCGCCGGTTGCCTTCGCGGCTTGCTCCAGCTCGACCAGCTTGCCGTGGCGAAATTCTTCCGCAAAGGCCTTGCCGGCGGCGATATGCGAATCGAGCTCGCCGAGCGAGGCTTTGGTCTGCTCGTGCAACTCGTCGAGAACGGCGATGTCGCGTCGCAACGTTTCCTTGTTGCGATCGAGTTCGATGCAAACACGGTCGACCTGCGAGGCGACGTCGCCGAATTGTTCGGAGAATCGTCGCAAGCGCGATTCCATCGACGAGAACAGGCGGGAGAAGAAGCCGCTGTCCTTCAGCGAGGCGGGATCGAGACCGCGCGCCTTGGCCAGGATGTCCGACAGCAATTTGCCTGTGGTCCCGAGCTCCCGGTTCTGGGTCTGGGCAAGGATACGGTCGGCGAACTCGACCACCGAACGCTGCGCGCGATCGCCGAAGGTGACGATGCGCGACCGGTCGGAGATGTCGATCTCGGATTTGATGCGCGTTACCGCGGAGGCGTCCACCATGACCGCCGGGACATTGATGGTTTCGCTCATCGCGCTTCCTCTCCTCAAGGGTTCATCCCCGCGCGCAACATGGTGCCGCGGCAGAGGTCTGGCAAGATATCCGTCGCACGCGAACAAATCGATGACGTCTCGCGTATTCTGATTTGCTAATCAGGTCGCGCGAAATCTATCTCGGGTTCAACAGGATGGTGAATAAGCTGGCAACTTGAGCGGCGATGCGGCGAAGGCGCCGTCATCAAACTGTCATTCGATTGTCATATTCGACGCGGGCTGATCTTCCACGTCGCAGCCAGGATCGCCGCGGTCATCGCGCCGCTGATGATTGCGGCGATCGGAATGGTGACCGCCAGCGCCGCGGTGGCCGCCCAGCCGATCGAGCAGAAGGCTTCCGCGAATGTCGCCAGCCGCGAGGAAGTCTGACGGCGGCGGAACTGGCTGCGCTTGGCCTGCACGCGGAACCAGAGCTGGATCGCGGCAGCGGAGGCGGTCGCGACGATGACGCCGAGCGCGGTGACGATCGCCTGCGTCACGGAGGCAAAGGCAAGCGCTGCGATCAGCGGCACGAAGATGGCGCCGATTGAGAGAAGCACCACTTCGACCTTGGCGCGGATCACGTACGACGGCGGCAGCGGCGCGGTCGCGACCAGGTCGGCGGCGTCTTCGCCCGAGATCGTCAGCCAGGCAAGACCGCCGGCAAGCTGGCCCGCCGCCATCACGATCACAGGCGTGATCAAAACGATCGCGTCCGAACTTTCAGAGAAGCTTCGCCATAGCATCAGGGCCGGCGGCACCAGATAGAGCAATTGCATCAGGCTTTGCGACAACAGCCAGGGATCGCGCCGCAGCAGCAGGAATTCCTTGGCGCGCAGCGCCTGTTGCCGCGAGCCGCCGCGAAATGCGGTCGTGCGCGGTCCGCGACGGACCGACCGGGCGGTCGCGGCGACGCTGACGATGGTATCGGCAAATCTCGGCGAGAACGCCGCCATCACGACGCCGAGCAGCACGAGCCCGCCGGCCATCAGCCACGACAGTACCATGCCATCGCCGATCGACGCGCGCGCCGGCCACCACAGCGGACTGTCGAGCGCCGGCGCATAGGCTGCAGCGGCATCGGAAGTCAGCACCGCGAAGCGCGACAACGTACCGTAGGAAAGGATGGCTGCGATCTGCAGGGCGATGACGAAGCCGGCACCGATGATGGCGGCTACGATCTGCGCGACGAGACGGGTGCGGCTCGGACCGATCAGCCTGAACAGCGCGATCGTGATCGCGATCGCAACGGCCGCGGCCGTAAGGCCGATAGCGATGACGACGCCGAATGCCGAAAGCCATCGGATGCCGCCACCGATCACGAGAACGTCGACAAAGGGCGTCGACAGCAATAGCGCCATCCCGATCACGGCCAGTCCGATCGCCGCGATCCGCACCGAGAACACGTTGGCGAGATTCGCCGGCGACGACATGATGAGATCGAGATCGGCGCGGGCGTAGAACACCCGCGTCACCGATTCGATGGCCTGCGACAGCATCAGGGCCCAGGCGAGAAAGATGCTTACCGTGATGACGATCAATTCCTGCTTGCCGAGCGGGGCTTGCAGGTCGGCGAAGCGGCCGATCACCGCATAGGCCGGCAGGTGCATGATGGCGACGAACACGGCGAGAGCGATGATCGCGCGCTTTCGTTTTCCGCGCCTGCCGCCGATCATGGCCAGCCATTCGCGCCACGCCAGGCGGATCTCGTGCCGGGCAAACCAGCTGAGCGCCGCGGCCGAACTCATGCGGCGGCCGCGTTGGTGTCGACGAGGGCGATAAACATGTCTTCGAGGCTGGTGTCGTTGCGGCCGTTCTGCTGGCGCAGCTCGGTGAGGGTGCCCTCGGCCACCAGCCGGCCCTTGGCGATCACGCCGATGCGGTCGGCCATCCGTTCGGCGACTTCGAGAATATGCGTCGTCATGATCACGGTGCAGCCGGCACGGACGCGGTCCTGCAGCAATCCCTTGACGTGACGCGCCGACAGCGCATCGAGGCCGGTCAACGGCTCGTCCAGGATGATCAGGCGGGGATCGTGAACCAGCGCGCCGGCCAGCGCCACCTTCTGGCGCATACCCTTGGAGAATCCCTCGCAACGTTCGTGCAGATGCGGCTCGAGGCCAAGCGACAGCAGAAGCTGCTGCGCCGCGGGTGCGGAAACCGCGGGATCGATGCCCCAAAGGCCGGCGACGAATTCGAGATATTCGAGCGGCGTCAGCTTGTCGTAGATCATCGGCTCGTCGGAGACCCAGGCCATGATCTGCTTGGCGGCGACGGGATCGGCGAGTGCGTCGATGCCCAAAATGGAGACAGAGCCGGCGTCGGGCCTGAGCAGGCCGGCGACCATCCGCAAGGTCGTGGTCTTGCCGGCGCCATTGGGGCCGAGCAGGGCGTAAAATTCGCCGGTGCGAACGGTCAGGTCGAGCGCGTCGACCGCGGGGCGGTCAAAACACTTCGTTAACCCTCGCACTTCGAGCGCCGATACATCTGGCTGCATGATGACGGGACGGTCCGGTTTCGCTTTGTCGTCGAGGGAACATGGACCGAAGAACTTTCGGCACGGTGAATCGAGCGGGCCAAATCGTGCCGAACCCCGCAACTTCCCGGGCTGCGGCATTTCTCCGCAATTGTTAACGGCGGCGCGGCAAGCGCTTTGTTGACAGCGGTCGGCGCTTTGGGCTCAATGCAGCGGGACATATGCGGCTACAGGCTTCGCGCCGGCGATAGCGTGTAGACACAAGATGCGGAAAAGGCGGTCGAAGAATCGCCTGGCATCGGGGAGGGTAATGATGCTGGACTTCGTTCAGCAGCTGGTGAGTGGCATCGCGCTCGGCTGCGTCTACGGCTTGATAGCGCTCGGCTTTGTGCTCGTTTACAAGGCAACCGAGGTCGTCAATTTCGCCCAGGGCGATTTGATGATGCTGGGCGGGTTCTTCGCCTTCACGTTCATCGGCATGCTCGGTCTCAATTACTGGCTCGGATTCGCCGGCGCGGTCATCGCCATGGCGGCGTTCGGCATGCTGGCCGAACGTGTCGTGGTGCGTCCGATCCTCGGCTACCCGCAGTTTTCCATCATCATGGCGACGATCGGCCTCGGATATTTCCTGCGCTCCGTGGTCGGCATGATCTGGGGCACCGACGATTTCAAGATCGAGACGCCGTTCAGCGACGGCGTGCTGCGGATCGGCTCGCTGGTGCTGGCCTACGACAAGCTTTCCGTGATCGCGGCAACCGTGATCCTTTGCGCGCTGCTCTATCTGTTCTTCAACCGCACCACGCTTGGCACCGCGATGCGCGCCAGCTCTGAGAACATGCTGGCCGCCTATTACATGGGCATTCCGGTCAAGCGCGTGGTGTCGATCGTGTGGGCGATCTCTGCGGCGGTCGCGACGGCCGCCGGCGTGCTGCTGGCGCCGATCACCTTCATTCACTCCAATGTCGGTCTCGTGCTGG
>Ga0307500_10000117_pt1 | contig 24892 bp, 22 predicted proteins | sample 14_S_MG_FD_201362 | JGI IMG/M metagenome (GOLD analysis project Ga0307500, IMG submission 201362) | Soil microbial communities from Populus trichocarpa stands in riparian zone in the Pacific Northwest, United States - 14_S | ecosystem: Environmental > Terrestrial > Soil > Riparian zone > Trees... | reverse complement strand
CAGCGCGTACTTCTTGATCAACGCTTCGATGTCGGGCCGCAGTTCACCATCGCCTGCAAACGTAAGCGTAAAATCAATCCCGGATTTATTAAGATGTCGGACCGCTTCAACTAGAAGAAGTTGTCCTTTTTGCTCGCAAAGCCGGCCGACGCAGACCAGGTTTCTTGAGTCGGAATAGGTCGACGCGCCGTCGAAGTAGGAGGCCTCGAGACCGCAGTGCACGACGTGAATTTTGTCCCATTGCGAATTGTCTACTAGGCGGAACAGCTGGCTGCGACCAAATGAGCTTACGGCAACGACAAACGTGGCCCGGCGGATCTTCTCGGCAAGCCCGATGAACTCAGGCTTGTCGAATTCCTCTGGCCCATGAACGGTGAAACTCCAGCTGGGGCCGCCGAGTACATGTGCCAGCATGGCAACTTCAGCTGAGTTGGTCCCGAAATGGGCGTGGACATGACGCACGTCTGACTCGGCCGTCCAGCGTCGCACCAGACAAGCTTCTGCGAGATAGATCAAATGGTAAGGCAGGGGGCGGTCTGCCCTCCGTCCCATGCGTACGGCAATCCGCAAAGCGCTGGCGAAATGAGCTGGGCGTGAGACGAGACAGCTCAGGAAGGCGCCGGCGATAGCAATCCAACCGCTTTGCAGCACGTATCTCGTCTTCCCGCGTTCGGCGAGATCGGCTTCGTCAACCAAATCGTTGTCCCAGCCGCGAACCGAAATCCGCGTCACGTCGAAACCTTGCCGCTCCAGTGCCAGGATCTCGCGCCGGATGAAGCTGTGGCTCACCTTTGGATATTGATTGATAAGATAGGCAATGCGCATGGACTCTACTTGTATTCGATAAGATGGCCGTGAACCCTGAGAAGCCGGTCACGCGCAAATTTGAGTTGACCAACCGCCTCCGGAAACCGTGACAGTTGCTCGAAAAAGGCAAACTGGAGCTGGGTAGGCCAGCGCCCGGGCATCCGGTTGATACGTCTCAAGATCTGCAGGGGATAGACTAGGAAGAGAAGACCTCCCCACCATCCGAGGACGATCAACGCGCTAGCAAGCAGTAGAGGAAAGCCGAAACCCCATAGCTGAGCCCTGCGCGATTCCCAAACCCAGTGCCGTTCGTCCAGGTCCCCGTGGAGATGTGCCCCTTGCGCGAACGCATAGCCGCTGCGGAGCTGTCGCCGCCACCATTGCCTGAAATGAAGCATGGCTGCATCATGCCACGCCATTTCGTGGTTGAGCCGCCAGATCTTCCAGCCAGCCGCTCGCAGCCTGATGCAAAGCTCCGGCTCTTCTCCCGCGATCAGCTCGTCGCGATAGCCTCCGGCCGCTTCGAAAGCGTCGATGCGCATCATGACAATGCCGCCACAGGCGGGAACTTCGCCAATCGGAATGTCCCATTCGCGATCGCACATCCGGTTGTAGATCGAACGGTCAGGGTATCGTTCCCGTAGCCGGCCAAGCACGGCGCAAACCTGTTCGTGGGAATGCATGAATGTGATAGCTGCAGCCGGCCAGGATCCGTTTAGTTCGCAATCACCGTCGACAAATTGCACGAATTGCAAATCGGGAGCGATTTTCCGCAGATGGCGAAAGCCAGCATTGCGGGCCCGTGCGGCTGTAAAAGGATTGGAGAGGTCCAGTTCTAAGACTTCGACCCCAAATTCGTGAGCACATGCTGCTGAGTCGTCCGATGAACCGGAGTCGACATAGATGACCTTCGCGGCGCCGGATACGGATCTGAGACATTGCTTCAACCGCTCGCCCTCGTTGCGGCCGATTGCTACTACGCCAAATGAAGATGATCGATCGTCTGGCATTGTCAGCCGCTGACCAAAAATCGGCAGGCCAGCATGACCCAAAATCCCGGGGCACCGCAATCGTCGCTATGTGCGGTAGGGTCACTTGGGACTTTCTCGAACATGCAATGAATATCCTGGTTCTATCGCGTCGGTTGCGTCGCCCAATGCGTGGGTCTTAGAAGCGATAATACAATTCCAATCTTTTCTCTCGCCGCGGTGCGCGGCCTGCCTCTCACCGGCCGCAGAACGTCCTTGATTGTTGCCAACAATGCGCCACAGGCTGTCAAGATGATCGACGTCATTAACCCAGCCAGACCATGATGCTTGCGGAAATACAGAAGCTCACTTTCAATTTGCAGCCTTGCAATCTGCCGCCCCGCGTCAGTCAGTGGGGCTTCGCTCTTTGCACTTTCTCCGCCAATATGAACAACCTCAGTATTCGGAAAAAAATAGACCTTCCACCCCGCATGAATCGCCCTGCGACAATGATCGACTTCCTCGTAGTAGAGAAAAAATCGAGGGTCAAATAGTCCGATCTGATCGATCACCTGTCTCCGGATCAAGTAGTAGCAGCCCGGTATCCAGTCGCATTGGCGAATTCCGCTATGGTCCCACTTCATGTCATCGATCAATCGGCTGTTGCGGAAGAAGCGATCCAGGCCGGTGCTGACCAGAAACACATTCCACGGCGTTGGAAAAAACCGGCATGAAGGCTGTAGAGTTCCGTCTTCGCCGACAAGCTTGACTCCCAGAATGCCGCAGCGTGGAGCCGACGTCATGAAGTTCAGCGTTTTGGTGAACGTATCAGGTGAAACAAACGCGTCAGTGTTGAGGAGCAACACATGTTGGCCCTCGATTCTGGAAATCGCCTGATTATTGGCGCGGCCGAACCCGACGTTGGTCAGGTTTTCGATTAACTCCACAGCCGGGTATTTCGTGCGGAGAATATCAACTGAGTTATCCCGCGATGCGTTGTCGACCACGATCGTTTGAATTCGCAAGTCTCCCTGCGCAGCGGCAAGTGCAGAGAACAGCCGGTCGAGCAGGTGTGCGGTGTTGTAGTTTACAACCACCACGGTGATGTCTGGACCGTCGGCCTGCTCCGGAGTTTGCTCGGTCACTGAGCTTGAATATCGTGATGGAGGCATCATGCGTCAATTTCCAGGAGCGTGGTAAATTCCGAGCGCAACCGCGCCGCTTTCCACGTGATTGATGATAACCGCGTTAGCCCCGATCCGGGCACCCGCCCCGATGTCGACCCGTCCCAAGATCTTGGCGCCAGCGCCGATGTCGACGTGGTCACCGATCCGGGGAACACCAGGTCCACTTCGGGTGCCGATCGTAACTTGCTGAAATATCAGGCAATTAACGCCGATTTGGGCGCTTGGATGAATCACGATACCGTTGGGATGAGGGATTAGAAGGCCTCCGCCGATCTTACAGGTTAGGGGTATTTCTGCCCCAGTAATGGCGCTCCAAAATCGATGCCGCAGCACGAGCCATTTCCGCACGACATTTGCCACGATCCCGCGTCTGCTCTGCCAGCGTTGGTAGCCTCGTATCGTTGCCAATAACCTTCGACTGGGGTCCCAGAATTGCGCCGGCTCCTCCCGGGTCCAGTCAGCAATCTCTGGAGGGCGACTTTCGTTCAAGGGACAATCCTTTGCGGTACCAGCCCACTCGTCGACAACAAAGACCACCCTCATATTCGACAGGTTCCCAGCGATATTATGCCCACCATCTCTCAAATCAATCGAGCGTTGAAATAATGCGATTGAACTTAGGCAACAGCCCTGCGCACGTGCTAGACAGTTGTATTTCGAATGGGAAGCCGTTTTCCTTGTTCTAAAGTGGAGTTTGGATCCAACGATGACGACTTTGCCGGCGCTTCTTGTGATGATCGTGTTGGTGCCGGTTGCCTTAGCCGTATGGGTGCTTTTCGTTGAAATTGCCGCGGGCTTTTTGACGAAGCGCAATTCCCTTAATCCTACGAAATATTCCACACGGTCATCGATCGCCGTTGTTGTTCCGGCACACAATGAAAGCCGCGGGTTGCTGCCGACGTTAAGCGACGTCACATCGCAGTTGCGTCCCGGTGACCGGCTCCTGGTCGTCGCAGACAATTGCAGCGATGATACCGCGCAAGTTGCCGAGGCCGCTGGAGCGGAGGTCGTCGAGCGCCGCAACCTTGAAAACGTCGGCAAGGGATATGCCCTTGATTTTGGTCTTCGCCACCTGCAGGACAACCTTCCTCAAGTTGTTGTCGTGATCGACGCAGATTGCCGGTTGGATACGGACGCGATCGACCAACTGGCAACAATCTGCACGTCGACGGGGCGGCCGGTGCAGGCTCGCTATGTCATGAACGCGCCGGACGGGTCCGGGATTGGCCATCGGGTTGCTGAATTCGCCTGGCGCGTCAAAAATTCTCTTCGTCCGCTTGGGCTCGCCGCCCTCGGACTTCCGTGCCAGTTGATGGGAAGCGGAATGGCATTTCCTCGAAAAGTTATCTGTTCCGCCAAACTCGCGACGGGCCATCTCGCGGAAGATTTGCATCTAGGCCTCCAATTGGCGTCCGCCGGCCATCCGCCGTTGTTCTGTACAACTGCGACGGTGCGAAGCGAATTCCCCTCTACGCCCGAAGCGGCCGCGGCGCAGCGGCAGCGTTGGGAGCAGGGGCATCTTCACGTGCTTTTAACGGAGGCGCTTCCTTTCGTTTGGACCGCGGCGGTCACGCGCAATTGGCGTCTGCTGGCTCTTTGTCTTGATACGGCGGTTCCACCGCTAACGCTGCTCGGATTTCTGATTTTGGTGACGCTGCTGATGAGCAGCCTAGTTGCATTGATAGGGGCAGCTATTGCGCCCCTGATGATGAGTCTTGCAACCCTGATGCTTTTCGGCGTGAGCCTATTTCTGGCTTGGGTCAGATGTGGCCGGGAGTTGTTGCCCGCTCGATCGCTTTTTTCGACGGTTCCATATCTCGGGGGCAAGCTGGCTATTTACGCACGTATCGTTGCTTCCAATGGAGCCACCAAATGGGTAAGGACCGACCGCAGCAAACCGGATTGAAAAACCTGCCTTTTTACTCGATTATCAAAATCGGTCCGTGCAATACATACCATTCATGCGATTGATATTGCTGTAGGATTTGTTTTTTAAATGATCGCGTTTGATTCCAGTGCCAAATGGCAGCTTGGAAACAGATCGTTCTTATGCGATCGATGAAGATGTCGAGTAACTAGCAACTTGAGGCTCCTTTGTTGGCCAGCCGATCTAACGATGGCGGATTAGGCTCGTCCAAGCCGAGGTTTCCCGATGATGGTGGCTTCTCCTGCGAGAGCGACCGGCCTTTAAAGAGGAGCACCTCGTCGGAGCCCGACGACCTGTCCCGGGATGTCTATGGAGTGCTTGGCATACCGGTTGACGCAGTTGATTTGCCGGCCGTCGTTCAGCGCATCGGTCAAGCGGTGGTTCGCGATACACCGTTTCTTATGTCGACCCCGAATTTGAACTTTCTGGTGAGCAGTCAAACGGATCCAGAGTTTCGCGAGTCCTTGCTAAGAAGCGATCTTTGCCCAGTCGACGGAGTCCCTATTGTGTGGATCTCGCGACTTATTGGAATTCCAATTCGCGAGCGGGTGGCCGGCTCAGATATATTTGACTGCCTGAAGGCTCGGAAAGAGCACCCTGCGACGGTATTTCTGTTCGGTGGGCCTGAAGGCGTTGCCGAAACAGCGTCGCGGGTACTGAACGCGACGGCAAGCGGCGTCGTCTGTGTGGGTGCATTGTACCCGGGCTACTGCTCGATCGAGGAGATGAGCAGCGATAGCATCATCGATTCAATAAATACCTCCGGCGCGCGTTTCCTGGTGGCCTCACTTGGAGCTCAAAAGGGACAGGCCTGGTTGCTGCATAATCATCATCGCTTGAAAATTCCTGTGCGATCTCACCTCGGCGCGGCAATCAATTTTCAGGCTGGCCTTTTGAGGCGCGCACCACTTTTTGTCCGTAAGTTTGGGCTCGAATGGCTCTGGCGAATCAAGCAGGAGCCATATTTATGGCGACGGTATTTCGAGGATGGCAAAGTCCTCATCAATTTGATGCTGACGAGCGTACTCCCGCTGGCTCTCGAAAGGACTTGGCGCCGCATACGCGGGACAACGGGCGAACTCTGGGTTTCTGCGCGCGGTGAGGGCGGCATAAGCCTCGCCGGGATGGCGACCGGCAATAACGTAGCAAGCGCGATTTTGGGTTTTCGCGATGCTTTGGCAAAAAGCAGCCAGCTCACGGTCGATGTTTCCGAACTCCGGCTGATCGATGCCCGCTTCTTCGGTCTTTTATTGATGGTGAGGAAACACCTGCACGAGCAGGGAGGTCGCCTCGAATTTGCAGGAATTTCTCCACGCATGGAGAGAGTATTCCGCCTCAATAGATTTGGCTTCCTCTTGCCCTCACGCGACCCCTCGCGAGAGACGGCTCATTTGGAATTGAGCAGCGCAACAACGCGACAACGCGCCTGTTGAGACATTTCTTTCATCATGCGACCCGATACAGATGCGTACACGCCGTCACGGTATATGACGAACAAAGCTTGAAGAGAGTGCTATGTTAAAGGTCTCTGCTGCCAGGATTGGCCAGATTTTCGTCGTGCTGTCTTTGGGCCTCCTCACCGGCTGTCAAACGCCGGAGGAGCGGGCGCAGGGTTACTACGAACGCGGTATGGCGCTGATCGAGAAAAAGGACGATCTGAATGCACGCGTCCAACTGACGACTGCACTAACATACAAGAGCGACAAGATAGAGGCGTGGCGGGCGCTTGCAGGGATCGAGGAGCGGCTCAAGTCGACGCAAACCTTGTTCCAGCATTTGCGACGGATCGTCGAACTCGACCCGAAGGATGACGACGCGAGAATCAAGCTCGGCAGGATCATGTTTGAAAATGGCCCCGCTGAGCCGGCGCTGAAAATTATTGATGCGGGCGGCGATGCCCTCAAGTCACGAGCGGATTATCACGCGCTTCGCGCAGCTATCCTCTTGAAGACCAAAGATACGCCCGGTGGTGTTCGTGAAGCCGAAAGCGCGATTGCACTTGAACCCGGAAACGTGGAAGCGAAACTATTGCTTGCTTCAGAGAAACTGTCGCGCGGCGATGCTGATGGGGCTACGCAACTTCTTGGAAGTGTTCCCGCGGATTCGAAAGAGGATCCCCGCGTCTCGCTTTTGAGGGTGCAGATCTTCGGAAAGAAAGGCGATCTGCCTCAAGCAGAAGCCACGCTCAAAAAACTGATCGAGAGCCAACCTCAAGATACGGCACTGCGGACCTCACTTGTTCAGCTCCATGTTGGCCAGCGCCGGTTTGACGATGCTGAAAAGGAGCTTCGCGCGATAGCGGCAGCAAAGCCAGCAGATGGCCGAGCTCAGCTAGACGTCGTGCGCTTCCTGGTGGCAACCAAGGGGGCGGGCGCCGGCAGGGATGAGCTTTCAAAAAAAATCAAGGCAGGCGGTGATGTCTTTGCCTATCAGATGGCATTGGTCGATCTCGACATTTTGCAAGGAAATGCCGACGACAGCGTGAGTTTGCTCAATACGCTCATCAAGACCGGCTCGCCGGAGCATGTTTTGGCAGCGAAGGTCAAACTGGCCGAAATCAATGTCGGCCGGAAGGATTTTTCCGCGGCCGAGCCAATCATCGCCGAGATCCTGGACAAAGATCATCGTAACACGACCGGGCTAAGGCTCCGCGCCATCATACGCATTGAACGCGGGCAATTTGATAACGCGATCGCCGACCTGCGTGAGGCGCTCAACGATCAGCCGAAATCGCCTGACTTGCTGTTATTGATGGCGACCGCCTATGAACGCAGCGGAAAACCTGAACTCGCTGATCGACAATATGCCGATGCTTTGCAGTCATCTGGCTTGGCCCCAAGCGTGGGCTTGCGGTACGTATCCTATCTTCAGAGCCGCGGAAATATTGCCCAGGCCGAGGACGTCTTGGTTGAGGTGGCAAAACGTAACCCGAGTAATGTTCAAGTTCTAACGACTCTGGCCGAAATCCGGCTCGCACGCCAGAACTGGGTGGGCGTGCTTGCGATTGCCGATGCATTTCGTGCTGCCGGCAACAACGCAGGCATTGCAGACCAGATCAAGGCCGCAGCATTGGCTGGTCAAAACAAGCCCGACGCCAGCATCGCGGCACTAGAAGACGCCCATAAGGCGGCTCCTGACGTCGTGCAACCCGTTTTTTCACTTGTGGCGGCCTATACGCGAGCAGGCAAGTCGGACAAGGCGGAATCGCTTCTAAACGAAATGCTGAAGAAATTTCCCTCCAATGCCGAAATGCTCGTCTTGATGGGGCAAACCCAGTTTGCCAGAGGCAAGGCCGAAGAGGCCCAAAAGAGCTTCAAGGCTGCGATTGCACAGCAGCCCAAAAATGAAATCGGTTACAACGCGCTGTCAGCGCTCTACGTCGGTCAAAAGAACTACGGCGAAGCGGACAATGTTGTTCGAGCTGCGCTTAAAGAGCGGCCTGACAGCGTGAACCTTCGTTTGACCTCGGCAGGGCTCTTGATCAGCAAAGGGGACAACGACGGTGCCATTGCCGCCTATGACGCCATTCTGAAAGATCAGCCGAATTCATTTGTGGCGATCAATAACGTCGTCAGCCTGTTGCTGGACAACAGGTCCGATAAAGCCAGCCTTGATCGGGCATTTGCCTTGGCAGAGAGACTGAAGGATTCAAACGTTCCGCAATTTGAAGACACGTTCGGTTGGGCGCAATACAAGCGCGGCAAGACCACCGAAGCGATCGGGATCCTGGAGGATGCCGCCAAAAAACTCCCCAACCTGGCGGCCGTCAAATATCATCTAGGCATGAGCTATGCGGCGGCCGGGCAACCCGCCAAGGCCGCCGAACAATTTAAAGCGGCACTTGCTTTGGAGCCTGACGGAACTGATCTTAAAGAAAAGATCCGAACGGCGCTGAAATAGATCAGTCTCCGAGCGGGATGATGTTCGTATGTTTCGACAGCACCGCCATGATGGTGTTTGAGCTCGCGGGACCCGCACCGCCAATGATCGGAAGTCCCGTTACGGGATCGAACACCAGCGCACCCCCTGAGGTAGCCGTTCTGTGAAGATACCGATAGGTCAACGAGGCGTTCCAATCCCGCGCTAATATGTAGCTGTAGGTGATAGAGCTCGAAAAGAAGTCACTTGTCGTCCCAGACGTAGTCTGTCGGGAGATGTCGCCGGCAATTGAAACGCTCGACCGACCATTGATAATTTGGTCCAGACCGGCGTGGAGCGTAGTTCTCTTTGCAAGCGTGCCAAGCACGCTAGGTGAAACGCTTTGGCCCACCATGAGATTGAGTGTGGTGTTCTTCAAAATTCGGTAAATCGCGTGTGCGTCACCAATGAATCCAACCGTCGATCCCCCCGTCGCTGAGGTCGTGGGAAATATTGAAGGCCCAAACTGTGAGGCTGTGCCGCCCTGCGAGCTGGAATAGATCACGCCCGCGCTACCGCCATAGCTCAAGACTCGCGAGATCGATGTATCAAAGCCGGCCGTATTTCGCAGAATGATCACGTCGGAGTGCGGCGTTGTGTTGTAGCTCAGCCATTCAACCTGCGACGTAGCCGACACTGTGGTGAGCGGGCTGATTTGGCGTCGCCAAGTGCCAGTCACGGTTGAATCGGTAAATTGTGTTCCGGCGCTGGCGGGATCGAAGGCCGTCAGCGACGACGTGGCCGAAATCGAAATCGTGTCCAGTGCCGACAAACTGCGCTGGACGCCGCCTCCTACCATTACCCGCTCGGTATTGCCGTTGGCCCTGGTTGCGAAGCCGAGATCGTTGAGAACCGCGACGACCGTGCTGGACTGACTAAAGGTTCCGATCAGCCATTCCCTGTCCTGCTGGTTCTTTCCCCAGGTTTCGTACCGGGCGTTGACGCCAAGCGAGTTGGACTCCGTCTGATTGATGCCCTCGGTCCCAGGCCCCCAGTATTTCTGGTAGCCGACGTTCGCGTCGATGGTCAAACGCGAGGTTTGGGTCCGCGCCAGCGCATTTGCGGTCACGTTGGTGTAAGAAGCGAGTGTCCCGCCGGCCAGCATGCTGCGCATAAACTGGTTGTCGCTCGCTGACACCGTCTCGCTGATCGTGGAATCCAGCGACCAATCCCACGCCAGCGCAGGCGCTGGTGAAAGGCTCAAACAAGCCAAGAGTGCTCGGGTCGCGTATCTCACTGAAATCGCCTGACTGGATGGTTACTCAAAAAGGCCCCGTTCGGGAACCAGGATCACGTCGCCGGGCTTAAGCGGAATGTTGCCCTGAAGATCGGCGCCAGACTCGTAGGCCCTGTAATCAAAATTAAAAATAACTTCTTCGCCACCACCCTCACCACCTCGGCGCACCTGGATTCGACGTCTGGCCGCATAAGGTCCAAGCCCACCTGCGAGCGCGATCGCCTGCACCAGGTTCGTCGCCTGACGAACGTTGTACGGACCAGGTCTGAGAACCTCGCCGGTGACAAATATTTTGGGTTTGAGATCTTCTTCCGGGACTTGCTCCCTGGCTGCGTTGGCCAAGGCGACGGTGACGTCAAGATCCCCATCCTTGTAGTTGCGAAGTAGTCTCGTTCTGAGGATCTTCTCAAGCCGATGGGGCGTTAGTCCTTCGGCTTTGATATGGCCGGCCAAAGGAAACGCAATCTCGCCGTTCGGATCGATCACGACCGAGCGATCGAGCTTAGGATCCTGCAAAACTGAAACGTTCAGTGTGTCTCCAGGCTTAAGCGTGATGATTTGGGCCTGCGCCGTCAGCGGCGTGATAGCCAGGAGCAGCATTGCAAAAAGAAAACGCATCTCCCACCCCAAACAAACACATTCGATTAAGTTCGCCTCATTCCGGTCAACTATGGACACCGACTCTCGCAGGCGCAAGATGAAGTGCATCTACATTAACTGTCTCAAAAAATGAAAATAGTATATTTTACAGATACTTGGCGATTTTTGAGGGTTTATGAAGCGGTAAAATGCTGAACTGTTGCTTATCTGCAATAACCTGGCTCACAATATCGGACGAAATCGTCTGGTGGCCGTTGGCAAAACCGTAAACGAGGGCGGTGTCGCAGAGAATGTTGATCATGCGCGGAACACCTCCACTAGCCTCCGAAATCCTCGCTGCTGCATCGAGGGTAAACATAATGCGCTTGGCGCCCGCGGCCTTCAGCCGGAACGCGATGTAATTCGCAACCTCGCTCTCGCCGAGCGGTTGCAGGTGAAAGTCCGAGGAAATGCGCTGGGCGAATTGGTGCAGCTGTGGCGCGATAAGGAGGTCGCGCAGCTGGGGTTGTCCAACGATGATCAACTGCAAAATCTGATGCTTGTCGGCATTGATATTCGACAGCATCCGCAGATGTTCCAATGCCTCTGAGCCCAGGTTTTGCGCTTCGTCAATGATCAGGATCGTCCGGCGCTTGCCGGCATGCTGACGGTAAAGAAAATCCTGTAACCGCTTGAACAACGTGGGGTAATCACCTTCAAACGGCTGGTTAAATGACATCAGTATCCACTGCAGCAACTCTTGACGTCCCTGCGGTGAATTCGAGATCAGACCCATGGTCACATTGGTGTTTAACTTCTTCAGCAGATAGCGAAGCAGGGTGGTCTTTCCCGAGCCTATTTCCCCAGTGATTACCGTGAATCCGGCGTTGTTCATGACGCCGAACTCAAGCATCGTGAAGGCCATGCGATGCATGCTGCCCCAATAGATCAGATCCGGGTCAGGCAGAATCGTAAAAGGCTTCTCGCGCAGCCCGTAAAAGGCCTCGTACATTGAAATTCCTTAACTCTTATCGACGTCCGAGAGCCGCAATTGCGCAGATGCTGCTTCAGCTTCTTCGGTAGAAGTAACGCCCGCGCAGCAATAAGTTAATGGTTCCCCACCGGACATGAGCCGTTTAATTTCAGATATGGAAATGTTACACTAATTGCTTCAGAGAATCTTCATCTCCCGCATAACGTGGTTTCTGCATGCTGCAAAAGGTCGCTTACGACGATGAGATGCAGGAAGAGGGCCAAAGTAATCTGCTGCGGCCGATGTACTACTGGGAACTGCTCAAGCGGCGCATTTTCTATTTCGTGATCCCGTTTGTGCTTATCGCCTCCGCGGGGATCGGGACTGCGTTGGTTTGGCCTCCGACCTATCTGTCCGAAGGCAAGATCCTGGTTCAATCCCAGCAGATCCCGACCGAGTTGGTCCGCCCGACCGTCACCAATGCGGCCCAGGAGCGCATCCAGGTTATCGAGCAACGCACGATGACGCGGGAAAACATGCTGGCGATCATCGACAAGTTCCAGCTTTTTCCCAATCAACGCAACCTGATGTCGGTGACGCAACTGGTCGACTTGATGAAGAAAAAGGCCAAAATCGCCTCACTCGCCCAGCCGCTGGCTTTTTCCAGGCGATCCGAAAACCCGACAATTGTCTTCACGGTAGGTTTCGAGGATTCTGATCCCGCTATTGCCGCCCGAGTTGCAAATGAACTTGTGACGCGCATTCTCAACGAGGACCTTCGCGACCGCACCAGCCGCGCGACTGACACGACCAAGTTCCTGAACCGCGAAATGCAGCGACTGCAGGCGGAAAATGCTGCTATCGACGTCAAGATCGCCGAAGCCAAGCAGGCCCAGATGAAGCCCGCGTCGGCTAATGGGGCCGATCAACTAGCCCAAATGCGGGCGGAATATTCGCAGAAGAGTGCGGTCTATTCCGAGAAGCATCCGCTGATGAAGACTTTAAAGCGGCAAATGGACGCAGTGGAAAAATTAGCCGCTCCGTCGGTTGGTTCCGACGGGGTTGGGCTCGAGGCCCTGCAATCGCAGCAGGAAACCATTCAGAAGAATATAGAGATAGCCTCCGCCAAGTTTGCGGCGGCACAGCTCGGCGAAGCTTTGGAGAAGAATCAGCAATCCGAAAAGCTCGAAGTCATTGAGCAGCCGACCGTCCCCCAGGAACCGATCAAGCCCGATCGACGCAAGATCATCGGGATGAGTTTGCTGTTGGCGCTGGCGGCGGGAGGAGGGCTGATCTTTCTTTTGGAAATGTTGGACTCGACCATTCGCCGGAGCGACGACATTTACAGCCTGATCGATAGTCAGTTAGTGGTGTCGGTTCCCTATATCGCTACTAAGGACGAACAGCTCCGAAGCAAGCGACGACTACGTATTCTCATTTTTGTAGCTGTGCCGGCGCTTCTCGTCTTTTTGGGCCTGGTGTTTTTCTTGATGCCGCCACTCGATCTGATGATTGCAAAAGCTCGCGTTGGCCTGTTCCGATAGACGCTTCATCGATTTCGGAGACTTTTCTTGGATCCCATCAGACAAGCCGTTGAACTTGCGCGAGCAGGCAATTCCGCGCTGCGGGGAACTGCTTCAGATCCGTTTTCGTCACTGTCGCCTTCAGTGGCCGATCATACCCAGTTCCGTGAGGTCAAGCTCGATCCGAAGCACCTGGAATCGACCCGGATCGTAGCGCACGATCCGCTGCACGAGCATGGGCGCTACTTCGACATGCTCCGCACCCAGGTGCTGCAAGCCATGGATGAAGCGGGCTGGCAGATGTTGGCAATCACGTCGCCGACGGCGGGGTGCGGCAAATCCGTTACGGCATGCAATCTGGCGCTGAGTATCGCTCGGCTACCCGAGCGGCCGGTGCTTTTGATCGACATGGATTTACAGAAACCCAAGGTCGCAGAGTATCTTGGGATCGATTTCAAGGGCGGACTTTTGAGCGTTCTTGAGGGCGGCGCCCCGTTGATGAGTAGAGTTGTCCAAGTCTCGATCGGACAAAATCGAATGCTCGTGTTGCCAACGGAAGTCTGCAGGTCAGGTTCGGCAGAATGGATGGCGTCCCAAACGATGACGGCGCTCCTGGAGACAATCAAAAGAGAATTCAGGTCTTACGTCGTTATCCTCGACATGCCGCCCGTTTTGGTCGGCGATGATGTCATATCGGTTCTGCCTCAGATCGACTCGGTGTTGCTGGTGACAAGCGTAGGCGCCACGACCTTGCCCGACATCAAAGAGTGCAACAAACACCTCAGATCCGCGCAGGTCGTTCGGGTCGTGGTCAACAAAGTCACCGAACGAAATGAGAAGTATTACGGCTATTACTAAAGTGCCGAACGGCAACTCAGAACCGGAATTCTGCGGGCATAAAGTCAGCAATAGTCGACGCCGGAACAAAGTACTTGGCAATGTCGTGAGTCTCTTTGACACCGGTTTCTTGGCGAGTCCTGATCTGCGAAATTTTCCGGCTCATAATGCCGAGTAGGCATTTTTTTTTCGGATCGAAAACCCCGGATCCAGAGTTACCGGTTCTTGCGACATCGCTAATGACGGTACTGAACCGCCTGACGCTAGGCGGAAGCCATACCGGGGACAGTACCTTTGAATGAACGGTTTCTTCTGGAATCACCGTCACGACGTCCTCGCCCGGCAAAAGCGGTGCCTCGCACAGCGAGACAAGACGAAGCCGCAAGCCCGGCGGCAAGCGGTCGTCGTCGATCGCCAAAAGGGCAAGATCAGTGCGCTCGAACGAATCCTGTTTTAAGATCCGTGCGGGCAAGTCCAATCCGGCGATCGTCACCTGCGTCCGATTAAGCAGCGCCTCTCCCACGACATGGGAAGCGGTAAGCACCAAACCTTTGCCAAGATAGATTCCTGTCCCGGACCGGCCTTTATCTGCTGTCTGGTTGATTGAAACGGCATTAGCTTGAAGCGAATTGTCCGCCTCCTCGGCGCGAACGCAGCTGGTCATCAAAAGCAACGCAACGATCAGGCGGAAAAGCGGCATTGCGTTAGTCGATCCGATCCCAACTCTCCGCCCTTGGCGTGAAGCGGCCCATCACGAGCCGATGAAGAATTTGCGATCTTCCGGGGCAATCGCCGCCAGCAGATCGCGGACAAATTTGTTTTGAAGCTTGTAAGAGACGTCTTCCGAAATGCCGACGGTTGAAACGCGAAACAGCGCGCCATCGGGTATCAATCCCTGTATGCCGTACTTCATTCGCGCCAATTGTCGGTCAAACACGCCCGTAGCTATATCATTGCCAATGCGCATCCAGTAACTGACCGGCTCAAACCTGCCTTCCTTTGCAGCGGTGACGCGGCTCAGCGTGAGTGGCGCTGTGCCCTCGCGGTAAGCTACCTCGGTCACCGTTTTTTTAGACACGCGGAATCCGGCTGCGCCGTAACAGACTTCCGGCAAATGTGATTTCAATCGGTAATCTTGGACAGGTCCATAGGCGACCAGAAACATCACGATGTTGCCGGCGCGGTCGGTGTACCCCCGGGCAACCTCCTGGCTATAGATTTTGGCGGACAGGTCTTGCCGGACGTAGCCGGTCGGCCCGGAAGGCGTCACCAGACCGATACTGGGAACATAGGTCCACTCGCCAAACTTGCGTGGAATGGCGCTTTCTAAATCGGGGGCCCTGGAAGAATTTGCCATCAATTCGCGAGGCCGGAGCCCCTCTGCGAGTGCTGCCGACGTCAGGATGGCAAACGACGCAAGGGCGGCCTGAACCGGATTAATCTTCATGGGCGTCTCAGGGGTTCGAATGCAGAAACAGAGGGGAAATATTACCCGCAAAAAGCTCTCAACGCAGGGTCAATTTAGCGGTAGTTTCCTGCTTTTCCAGCTTTTTGGCCAAATTACAGGTAAATGACGGTTTTCTAATTAGACCCCGCGAAAAGCTCGACCAAGACCGCGGATATGGCTATCAGTTCGCAGCGCTAGACACCGACCGAACCTGCATTGATGTAAGTAGTGCTTATCGAGGTGTTTGTAGATTAAATTCGGAGCTTTTGGATGAGTACCTCGATTTTTGGCCAGGTGCGCAGAGGTATAATCGTTTCACTATGCGGCTGTGCGCTGCTCGGATGCAGCAAGAAAGTTGAAGAGAAGACCGAAGCGCCGAAAAGCCAGGTTGTGGCTCGCATTGGCGATGAAGTAATAACCAACCAGGAACTCGATAACGAATTCCGGCTCGCCAACATACCGGTCGACAAGCGCAAAGATCCCGCAACCGTAAAGCAGATTCTGGGCGACTTGGTCATGCGCAAGTACCTGGTGGGCCAGGCTCTGAAAGCGAAGCTCGATCGTGAACCAACCGTGCTGCTGGATATGCTGCGTGCTCGCGAGCTGGTCTTGGCGAATGCCGTCGGAACGCGAGAAGTGATCAAAAAAAGTTCTGCAATTTCCAAGTCGGACATAGACAGCTATATCGCCAGTCATCCTTTGAAATTTGCCAATCGCCAAACGATATCGGTTGAGGAGATTGTCTTCCCAATTGGCGCGATTTCACAAGCCCTCGTCGACGCCACCAAGGATATGAAGATGCTCGATGAGGTCGACCAGAAACTCACGGCGATGGGAATTGTTCATGGCCGCTCTATGGGGGCTCTCAACAGCGCCGACGTCTCGCCAGAGTTTTTCAATTTAATACAAGCCAAGAAGGCGGACGATATCTTCTTTCTTCGCACCGGTCCAAATGGGGTTTTCTTCAAGGTCAAAGCCATTGAGAGCCGGCCGCTGGAAGGTGAGGAGGCAGTCAACATGGCGCGGCAGTCGTTGCGGGCTGAACTCTTAAAGTCGGAGTCCAGCATGATGGGAGTCGCAGCCAATCTAGAGGCCAAGTATGAAGGCGATTTCGCAAACATCATGAAGCAGGAGTCCGCGCAGCCCGGTGCGCAGAAGTAGGACGTATCTCGCTTTAACTTCGAATCGTTGGGGGGCGGGCGATGACTACAGTCTTCGACTATCTAACGGTTGCATGTTTCTTGTCCCTGATCGCAGCGTTCTTTTTGTTCACTGCGCAGGATACCCGAACCTTGTTGCATTTTTTGATATCTGCGGTGGCCTTTGCAATTGCAAACCAGCTCGGCAACAACGGTCTAACGCTCTTTGCCCTGGCGCTGATCATTGTTGGGGCCGGATACGCTGTGCTCGTTGGTAGAGGAAAATCTTGAGGTAAGCCCGGCCGGAAGGTACTTGGGCGACCATTACAGTCCGCGCTTGGCGCCGATTGCCCACCGGTTTCTGAAATGCTAGGTTTGAGAGCATGTTATCAACCGAGATGAGCCTGATTGGATGACTTTTTCGGACGCTCTTTCAGCGAAGCGGACGTTCGCCTCGATGGGGGCGCTGTGGCCAATTCTTTTGGCTATCGCAATTCTGGCTGCTTATATCCCGACCATCATCACCCTGGCCTACGGGCCATGGCAAACCGAGCAGGAAGGTCACGGGCCTTTAATCATTGCTGCTTCGCTTTGGCTCGTATGGCAATCTAGGGGGGCCCTTCGAGAAGCTACTTTGTCGCCGGCGCCAATTGCGGGTTGGTTGGTATTGCTCTCGGGGCTCGTCGTTTTGGTTTTGTCGCGTAACCAGGATGTCTGGTTCCTTGAGGTGGCATCCGAAATTCCGGTCATCGCCGGGTGCGTGCTGCTTCTGGCGGGCTGGAAGGTATTGCGCATTCTTGCGTTCCCGATCGGATTTTTGATTTTCTCGGCACCGGCGCCGGGCTGGATGGTTGATGCAGCGACCGTCCCTCTCAAGGTCATGATATCGGATTTGGTGACGCACGTTTTGTACTCCGCCGGTTATCCGATCGCCCAAAACGGCGTCGTAATCATGATCGGGACTTACGAGCTGCTTGTTCAGGACGCTTGTTCGGGCATGAACTCAATCTTTGCCCTCTCTGCGATTGGCGTGTTCTACGTCTATGCCTTTCGCTGGCACGAAAAAACTCGTGGGTTGATTCTGATTTGCTTGATTATACCAATCACAATTACCGCGAACTTCCTTCGCGTGATTGCGCTGGTGTTGATCGCCTACTACGGTGGCGTAGATAAACTTGAGGGACCGCTTCACGACCTAACAGGAATTGCGCTGTTTATCGTTGCGGTGATCTTGATGTTCTTGTGTGATGCTTTCCTGACGGCGTGCGCTGGCCTTGTCCGCAGGATTCTTTCTCCGAAGCCAACGACGAATCCTGCAGGGTAAATCGGATTATCGAGCACGCGCGGTGCAGGTTTCAATGTCTGCGGCCCTTCCACAGTTCCAGGATTAACCCGCAATGCCAACATTTATCTTAACGTGCGGGTCTCGTTGAGATTGGCGTCGAACACCGTTAGCATCGCTCGCCGGATAAAGCCTTGTCCGGATTTGCAATCAGGCCGTCGTATACACCACTATTACTTTGAGTATTTCGATGACGAATCATAACGCTCTGCTGGCATACTCGATCGACCTCTTGAATTTGAGGTTGTCTGCGTCAATTGTGACACGCTTGGAATTGTCTTCGATTGCCCGGAGGGCGCGTCGTCCTCGACCGAAATCAAGTGCCGGCACTGTGGCGCCTTGCGGGGCACGCTTGGAGACCTTCGCAACCTATCTCACTCGGCCGGCAGGATCTGTTCGAGGTATAAGTACCGTATTCTGCAGCGTTGACAGCATCGTCAATGGCCTCGCCTAGAGCGTCCTGATGACGGCTGTAAAACGTCCAAATCGCAAATGACGAATAGCATCCGGTCTCGTGATTTGAAGAGATCAGCCGACGGGACGGCTGTTGGCACTTTCCGTTCTGGATTTAATCGCCAGCGCATAGATCTCAAGAATCTGATCGATCTTATGCTCCCAATCAAAGTTTTTGCGCGCCCGAGCGTGGCCAGTTCGGCCCAACCGAGTCCGCAAATCGGGTGACGTCGCAAGTTTGGTCATGGCATCGCAAAATCCGGCAATGAGGGACTCACGCGAATCTGGCTTGATCAGGATGCCGCAGGAGCTGTCGAGATAATCGATCGGTCCGCCCCAGGCCGTTGCAATGACCGGTAGCCCCATTGCCATTGCTTCCAGCACAACAGCGCCGCCACATTCATACAGGCTTGGTAAAACCAAAACGTCCGCGTCCCTCAATCGCGCCGCGCACGCTTCTTGAGAAAGCCATCCAGAGAAATACACGACAGAGCTCAATCCCATTTGGTCAATGAGCGCTTGCCAGTTCGCGCGCATTGGTCCGTCGCCGATGATTTCGAGCGAAAGCGGGAGCTGGCCAAACAGCTGGCGCACAGCTTGAAAAACAATATCGAGCGCTTTCCAGTCGATCAATCGCCCCACGAATATGAACTTGGTTAGTTCGCTTTGTTGCTTTTCGACTGGGCTCTGCTGCCATATCGAAAAATCGACACCGTTTTCGACGAGCTCCACGATACGACCGCCGATGCCGCGCGGGAGCGCATCCTGCGTTCGACGGTTCGCCACCAGGATGACGTCGGCGCGTTGCTTCCCTGGCAGCAGGATATTGACAAAGTTGGCCAGCCAACGACTAAACTTAATCGCTAATCTGGAAAGAAGGTGTCGCTCTCTTCGAAATGCATCGGGATAATCCATCCCGCCATTGAGTGGCCCGATCACAACGGCTGCTCCCAATCCCCACATCAGCGACGGGGTTTTTGGTGAGACCGGAATAGGTTGATGGACAATCTCAATCTTGTGGAGTCTTACCAGGTCGCGGACAACACGACGTTGAGAAAGCTGCGTGCTGAGGTGAACAATTAGTCCCGTTGTTGCGTCCGCCAAGCGACGTGGCAAACGACGGCTATAGCGAGACAGCATCTTATGCATCGCCGTATCGGCCACAAAATACAGCCGATCAAGATGTTCGGGAAATTGTTGGGAGAGCTCTGACTTAATACGCGCATGTACGACCAGCCGTACATCCTCATTTCGCGCGAGAAGCAAGCGAAAATAGTTTAACGGAATGAACGCTTCCCCCCCGAACTGGTTAGAGGCGTGGTCGGCGACGATAATGATCCGCATGAGGGGCGTTCAATCCGGTCTTGAGGAGGCGAGGGGTAGTACCCGGTAAAGTTTCAGCGAACGTTCCCGCGGAACTAGCTATTTTTTTGGCGGACCTTCACGGGTGCGGTTGGGCCAAGTTGACATGATGCGCCTGGCGTCCGCAGCTAATAGCTCTTTCTTTGCGCCCACTTCAGCCCGCACGAGTTTGAGATCATCATCTTGATAAAAGTAATCTGAGCAGCGAGAGTTGTAGTCGACAATGAGAAGGTTGTAGGCGCGAGCATCTTCTGTCCCTTGAACTTCCTGCTTAACCATTTGCAGCCGCTCTTGCTGAAAGAGACAATAGCGGACTCCATCCAAGGCGAGTCGTTGTCCGGTCCCAACCGGGGGCTTCGTTTCGGCGCTTAGGGACGGCGCGGGTTGTTGAGGTTGAGTTTCGACCAAAGCTCTTAGCACGATGGAGCGTGCTTGGTTGAAATCGACGTAATACACTGCGAGCGCCGCAAGCACGACTAGGGCAAAGCCAGCCAGAGCGATGATGTGTTGGCGCTTGAGCCTTCGCGTAACGTTGAGCCGCGGGATTCTCGATCCAAATTTCTTACGGAGCTTGGAGAAAAAAGTATCTTTGGTTTGATTGTGAATGGGCTCGAAACTCTCGATCGTGAGCTCGACTCCCATGAAGGACTTCATAAAGTTGAGGTTGTCGCGTAGGGCTTTCAGAATTGTGGGTGCAGCAGAAACCCTTTCTCCATAATCCACCAGGCCGCTGATGAGGCTGGCAACGGCTGCAGCAGCCTCCGGCTTATTGCTGAGGTGTAGTGCGAAATCGCGCATTATCTGCCAAGGCACTTCAGACCAACGGGTTGCCCTGGTCGTGTTCACCGCTTGGGAAAAGACGTCCCAAAGACGTTTCACGGGCTCACAAGACGCATGCACGAACCCATCATTCTCCAGGGATTGAATCAGCGGGCCCGCGTCAGCCTCTAGCTCTTCGAGCGTATCCTGCAGATTTTTCATGCTGGCATATTGTGACAAGGTCGCCATTAAGCGCGTGTCTTCCGCCAGCTTTTCAAACGAAGTCGGCACCGCGTTGAAGACTTCGCTGGTAACCTCGGCAATCTTGATCGCGATCTCGTAATGCTCGGTCTCAGCGAGATTGGTGATCAGCAAACGCAAACGGTCGACCGGCGTTTCAAAGTCCGGTTGGAAGGGTCCTTGATGGGCACCCCAGATCAAGAGTGGTTTCGATAGGGAGTTCCAGCGCAGAACCGCGATCGAGAGCTCCTCAATAAGCGCTGCGTGATCGGGGGGCTGGGCTTCTATTGCTGCACAGGCGTTTTCAATTTGATCGAGGGCGTCCATTTGCGTGGAAGCGACGCGCCAGCGATATGAACCGAGCACACTTCCCAACGCTTCAACAAGAGGGCGCTCACAATTGGCAAGGATCTGCTCAGTGCACTCCAACAACGGTTCCACGGCGTCTTGAATGGTGTCATATCCGGCAAACAGCGCTGCGGTATGGGTCTTTAGTAGCTCATCCAGGCCTTGATTGACGCTTACCCAGGACGGCGCTGGAACACCAGCCGCCGCCCTGCATGCTTTCAACCTCGCATAGGTGTCGGCCGCATCGATCGCTACGTGCGACTCGAGCAGGGCGTAAAGGATCGTAGTATCTGCTGGTCGATGGCTTGAGATATGAGCAATAAAATTCGCCCGTGCGAGCGGCCAAAGTCCATCAGAAAAATGGAGAACTTCCTCAGTTGAATTGTCGCTGGAAAGTGCGGCGTAAAAAATCTCATACTCTGGAGGAGGACAATCGAGCGGGTAGGTGAGCTCGAAAGCCAGGCGTCGGTTGGTATCGAGAAGCGCGTCGCGTGCGAAGATCGAGGCGGCCGGAGCCGACATGGGATTATGTTGCGCTCGACCAAATGCGTCGCGGATTTGCTGGTCTGTCGCCATCGGAGTAACCCGGAGGATCCGCCATGGCTGTCCCAACAGATCGAATGTGTGCACGTTTCCTGTGCGGCTAACGTCCATCTTCAGTTTCTAACTGATTTGCCTGGATCAAATACTTGTGCGCATCAAATATTCATGGGCTGGATTAGCTTGGGAAGCAGCAAAAAGAAACATACCAGCCCCTCAATACCTCGAATATTATCCCTCAAAATATCCGACTAAACGAGTCTAAATTGCCAGGCTGCCAGCCCCCTTAACTTTGGCAACGTCGATAAACCAAAGCGGTGGACCTGGCGGCGGGAATTCCTTCGATCTGATGGTTAAATCGATCGAGAGGAGACTGGCCTTGACCTACCCCTGAGAATTTCGTCCGGAAGGAGTGTGTCCGGCCTGAAGGAGGACGGACGAATGAAGCGAGGAAAGTTTGTCTCCGAACAGCACCGAGTCCACCGCAATGCCATGCTAGCCTGGTGCGAGGAGGCGAGTATCGACGGGCATTTCATTGGCCTCAGGTAAGCTGATCCAGAATGCCTTCGTTGAGAGCCTCAAGGTCGCGGTGTGGGTGGCCGACTACAATGGCAAGTGCCACGCATTCGTCCCTGAGCTACAAACTCTGGCGGCCTGCACCGCCATACCATATTCGCCGTAACGGACGATCGCCTGCAACCACAAACGCCTCACCCGGCCGCCGTGCGCCACCCACGTGCAGTACAAGCGCAAGATCCAACGGCCCCGCAATGAAGGTTCAGCGGGAGGGCATCCTCCCTCAAGGAAGCCGTCCAGGATGGCTTGGGGCGATCTGAGGAAATTTTGTGCGAAGGCGGGGATGAAATGGGGTGGATAAGTGTGCAATCGCGCTCTTGCATCATATCACGCTAAAAGCGGTACTTATCTAGCTGGTGAATAACTAGAACTTTTCCGAGTGGCTCTAATACCACGCTCCCCGAAAAATTAACCGCCAATGGAGTTTTGCGGTTCCGTTTGTGCCCCGCACATAAATCAACTTGTTGCAATCTATGCGCAATCTAGCGAATCTACAGTAAAAGTTGAATGTTTGACTCGCTAAAATTTTAACCGTATTTCTAACGCAAGATTTCTTCAAATTGTCCTATTTCGGGGGCGGAGTGTCATGAAAAAGTCTATTGCGCTTGCGGCTTTGGTTGCGACGGGTTTGTTGGGTTCTCTCCCGGCGAAAGCAGTGACGGTGGTAGAGTCGATTGGTGGCACTGCTATTTCAGGTGAAGGAGAGGGGACCAGCCGCCTCGGAACAACGACCTTTGATTTCAACTCTGGAGTGACGCCCTCAGGTCTTACCGGTGGCGCTATTGTCGTAAATTCCCTTGCGAATTTTTACTCAGCGCCGACCGGAGATACATCCAAATATTTTACGGTCGGGAGTTTTGGCACGCCTGAGACTGCCACTTGGCTCTTCGCAAGCGGTCTTACCTACTTTGGCTTATATTGGGGCTCGAAGGACGCGTACAACTCGATCAGCTTCTTCGATGCGAGCAACGCACTGATCGGGACATTTATCGGCCCAGCTCCAAATTCAGGTACCCAGAGTGCCTACGTTAACTTCGACTTCACGGGTGGATCGGCCACAAAGGTCACGTTTACTTCGACCAGCGCAGCCTTCGAGTTGGACAACGTAGCCACCATTGCCGCCGTTCCTGAACCCTCGACTTGGGCCATGATGATCCTCGGCTTCTTCGGCGTTGGGTTCATAGCTTATCGCCGCAGGTCTAACAAAATCGCTTTTCGGATCGCCTGATCTGTAAGTTAGTTGTTAAGCGAAAGGCCGCCCTTGAGGCGGCCTTTCTCATTTTGTTGCTCGATTGCCGTAAGTCGGTAACGGCGCAGCAGGAACCTAATGTTGGTCCTGCGAATGACAAAAACTCCCGGCCTAAGCGCAGCTAAGACCGCTCCGATGAACCGAAACATGTCTCGGATAGAGCAAGTCATATTCGGTAAAAAATTGTCACGACGGTGTTTTTTAGCGCGGCCTTGGTTGCAACGGGTTTGTCACGCCGGATTTAAATGAAGCGAGGCCGCTTGGAATTGATTGTGCGGAGCGGCCGGCGCACGCCTCGGCTGCCCGGTGAATAGGCTAAGGTTAATTTTGCCGATAGCACAACTTAAGGGTGCCATTACGTGAAAATCGGCATATCTAAAAGAAAGCTGATTTTGTTTACTTGTAAGACTGGCAGGAAACGTGACTGCGGCAAAATAGACTTCTACCTCAGTGGTTGCAGGTGACACCTTTCCGCATCTCTCCAACTCCAGCAGAAATCGCTAAGGTAACCTATGCGCTCGTGCCTCTCAGTTGCTAGCGAATTGAGGACGGGTGGAAAACCCGCTTCGTTGCCGAAAGGAACGCGCATCTACGCGATCGGCGATATCCACGGCCGGCTAGATTTATTGGAAACACTGCTGGCTGAAATCAAAACGGACGTCGCAATGTACCCGATATTGCGATCAGTTTACGTCTTTCTGGGTGACTATATTGACCGTGGCAAATGGTCACGAGAGACGATTGATCGGCTCATCAAGCATGGCGAAGAGCACGAGTCGGTATTCTTGAGAGGCAATCACGAACAGCTGGCGATTGCCTGCTTAAACGATCGCGCTAGAATTGATCAGTGGCTGCGGCTAGGAGGCACAGAAACCTTGGCGTCCTACGGCGTCGTTTCCGATTTGTCGACCAACCGCAAACGAATCGCTGAGACGCAATTCGCGTTCAACAATGCGATCTCGCCTGCGCATTTCCAGTTCTTTCGAACCTTGCGGAACTCGTTCTCGTGCGGCGATTACTTTTTTGCTCATGCTGGCGCCAAACCCAAAGTCGATTTGTCTCGTCAAAGCGAAAGCGATCTATTGTGGATCAGAGGAACGTTTCTTAATTCGGATCATGATTTCGGAAAGATCATCGTACACGGCCATACCCCCGTTGGCGAAGTTGAGGTCCGGATCAATCGGATCAATGTCGATACCGGAGCGGTTGCGACCGGGCGTCTAACCTGCCTCGTGCTGGAGGATCAGGCCGCTTGGGTGATAGATACCTCTGCTAATGCCAATAACGTGCATTAATGCCCGACTCAAAATGATTGCCTTTCACTTAAGCTCTTGCGAGGCTCCGGGGGGCAGATGTGCGCAACGAATGCCGACGCAACGACGCTGGCAATTGTCGCTTCGTCGCGCGGCGGTTGGGTCGATGACGACTGAGCGAAAGAAAGTGAATTGACTTGGGGAGCGCGAAAGCAAAAGACCGCCCGA
>Ga0307500_10000116_pt1 | contig 24915 bp, 20 predicted proteins | sample 14_S_MG_FD_201362 | JGI IMG/M metagenome (GOLD analysis project Ga0307500, IMG submission 201362) | Soil microbial communities from Populus trichocarpa stands in riparian zone in the Pacific Northwest, United States - 14_S | ecosystem: Environmental > Terrestrial > Soil > Riparian zone > Trees... | reverse complement strand
TCTCTTCTTGGTTCAACAGGGGATTTCTCGTGCTGCGCAGGATAGACTGGTCGACGCCAGCGAATATTCTGGAACAGATCATTCGTTATGAAGCCGTCCACGAAATCCGCGACTGGAACGATTTGCGACGCCGTATCGACCCGATCGACCGGCGCTGCTACGCCTTCTTCCATCCCCAGCTCAACGACGAACCGCTGATCTTCGTCGAGGTCGCGCTGACCGAGACGATCCCGACCGCAATCGCTCCGCTGCTCGCTGCCGAGCGTCAGCTGGTGCCGACCGAACGCGCGCGCACCGCCGTGTTCTATTCGATCTCGAATACGCAAAAGGGACTTGGCGGCATTTCCTTCGGCAGCTTCCTGATCAAGCAGGTGGTCGAGGAATTGCGGCGCGAATTGCCGAAACTTGACACGTTCATCACGCTGTCGCCGGTGCCGGGCTTCATGCAGTGGCTGAAGCAGGCCGAGGACGTTCCGGTCAGCGACGAGGAACGGACGCTGCTGGAAAATCTCGACAAGCCCGACTGGTTCGAGAATGCGGAACTGACCGCGCAATTGCGCGCCGTGGTCGAGCCGCTGGCGGCGCATTATTTCCTCAAAGCCCGGACGCCGAAGGGCCGGCTGATCGATTCGGTCGCACGCTTCCATATCGGCAACGGCGCGCGGCTGGAGAAAATCGACTGGCTCGGCGACCTCTCGCCCAAGGGCCTGCGCGAATCCGCAGGCATCATGGTCAACTACCTCTACCGTCTGGAAGACATTGAGAAGAACCACGAGGCCTACGCCAACCAGGGCGACATCGCCGCATCAAGCGCGGTAAAGAAACTGCTCAAGACCGAAGGCCGGCGGCTTCTGGATATGCGGCTGTCGTAGAGCGGCGTGCGGATTTCATTCCGCCGCTCGACTGGAACGAGGTTGCAATGGCCGATGGCGCCACACCTCCCCGGCCGACAGGTCCCTCTGAGCGGATCGACGCCATCGACGTATTGCGGGGCCTGGCCTTGCTCGGCGTCGTCGCAATCAACGTCGTCACCATATTTCGCGTTTCGATCTTCCAGCAGTTTCTTTTCCCCAAGCCTCCTCTATCTTTTTCGTCAATCGACAGCGCCATCGAAACCATCCTGACGCTGGCCGTGGAGTTGAAGGCATTGGCGCTGCTTTCGCTGCTGTTCGGCGCTGGCCTTGCCATTCAGTTCGAGCGGCTTGCGAAGAGCGAGCGGCGCACATCGCTCCTCGTGCGCCGGCTCGTCGTGTTGCTGGCGTTTGGGCTCATCCACCTTTGCCTGATCTGGAACGGCGACATTCTCACCGAATATGCGCTCGCCGGATTCATCGTCCTGCCGTTCCTGTTCGGTCCGCGCTGGCTACTGGCTGTCGCCGCGCTGGCGTCTCTCGGGTTGTATCTTGAGATGCAGGTCTTTCCGCCGCCGGGATTGTGGCCCGGCACGGCCGCGATTGCCCAGGATGTCATCGATGCCAACCGCATCTATGCGACGGGCGACTTCCTCGACGTGCTGGCGTTCCGGCTGCGCGAGATTCCTCTTTTCGCTGTCCTGCACGTCTATATCTTTCCGCGCACGATCGGGCTGTTTCTGCTCGGCGCGTTCGCCTGGCGCACCGGCATTCTGCGAAACCCATCGCGCCATCTGCTGTTCTCGATCGCCGCCGCCTGTATCGGCCTTGGCGCGGCATTGATCCTTTGCCATGCCGGCGGCTTTATCGCCGGGGGCTCTATCGCGGGCGGCCGGATCCGCGCCCTGGCAGAACCTCTCGGCACCATCCTGCTGGCGCTGGGTTATGGCGCCGCCATCATCGGCATCGCCAATATCCAGAGCGGAAAGAGGCTGCTTGGCTGGGCCGCGCCGCTCGGACGCATGGCCTTTACCAACTACCTCGCGCAATCCGTCATCCTTGGCTGGATCTTTTACGGCTATGGGCTCGGCCTGTTCGGCCGCCTCGGCGTTACCAGCGCGCTGGCTATCGCTCTCGCCGTCTACTTCGTGCAGGTGCCGTTCAGCGCGTGGTGGCTCAGCCGCTACCGATACGGTCCCGTGGAGTGGCTGTGGCGCACGCTGATGTACGGTGCGGCGCAACCGATGCGGCAGATGTAGCGCCCGGCTCAGACCTTGTATTCGTAGAGCAATCGGGCGCGAATGGTGCCCTCCAGAGCCCGGATGTCCGCGAGCACACGCTGGCCGTCGGCCGCGGAGGCATCGGCGTCGAGCACCACGTAGCCGACATCGTGGTCGGTCTCGTAATATTGCGCAGCAATGTTGACCGAGTGGCGCGCGAGCACTTCATTCAAGCGCCCCAGCATGCCCGGCAGATTGCGCTGCACCTGAATGAACCGCGTCCCCGATGGCCGCGGCGGCAGCTGGACCTGCGGGAAATTGACGGCGCCCATCGTCGAACCGGAATCGCTGTAGTCGATGAGCTTGCGTGCGACCTCGGCACCGATGCGTTCCTGCGCCTCTTCGGTCGAGCCGCCGATGTGGGGCGTCAGAATCACATTCTCCAGACCCTGAAGCGGCGACACGAAAGGGTCTGCGTTCGAACGCGGCTCAACCGGAAAAACGTCAACCGCGGCGCCGCGAAGCCGGCCTTCGCGCAGCGCGTCGGCAAGCGCCTCCAGGTCAACGACCGTACCGCGGCTGTTGTTGACGAAATACGCCCCAGGCTTGATCGCCGCAATCTCCTCGCGCCCGATCATGCCATGCGTGGCTGATGTCTCCGGCACATGCAACGTCACGACGTCGCTTTGTGCCAGCAGCTCACGCAAGCTCGCCGTCGGCTCGGTGTTGCCGTGACGAAGCTTGTCGGTGTGATCGTAGAAGATGACCCTCATTCCCAGCGCTTCGGCGAGATTGGAAAGCTGCGAGCCGATATTGCCGTAGCCAATGATGCCGAGCGTCTTGCCCCTTACCTCATAGCTGTCGTTGGCAGACTTGTCCCAGCGTCCCTGATGCGCGGCGTTGGAACGCGCGACGATCCGGCGCAGCAGGATGACGATTTCGCCGATCACCAGCTCTGCCACGCTTCGCGTGTTGGAAAACGGCGCATTGAACACGGGAATCCCGTTTCGGCGCGCGGCGTCACCATCCACCTGATTGGTGCCGACGCTGAAGCAGCCGATCGCGATCAGACGGTCCGCGGCCTCAAGCACATCCGTGGTGATCTGCGTGCGTGAGCGGATACCCAAGAGATGCACGCCTTTGATGGCTTCCTTGAGCGCATCGCCCTCAAGCGCCTTGGACAAGCGCGTCATGTTGGAATAGCCCGCAGCCTCGATCAGCTGCACGGCGCTGTCGTTGACACCTTCGAGGAGCAAGACCCGGATCTTGTCTTTTGCGAGCGAGAGTTGGGGAAGCGAGGTGGCCAAGATCGTGGCATCCTTCAACAGTGGATGAATGGTAAATGGCGCCCCGGAAACCCGTGATCGGCGGGCGGAGCGAACGTCCTGCCCACATGCGAATGCGGCGATCATGTCCCCGTTGCGCAAGCCACATGATGGGAGGCCCGATCGTCCCGGTCCACGAATCAGCTGCCCGGATGGAGCGTAGTAGGTGCCCTCGGAGGTTTCAATGTGACCGTCAGCGACGCGATTTTGGCCTCGGGAGACATCAAGACGTTTTTCAGCGCTGGATAGGCGTCTAGCGACTTGCTGTCCATCAGCGCGGAAAGCGCGGTTTCAATGCTTTCATATCCCAGGCAGCGATAGGCATCGAACTGCGCAGGATCGAAGAACTGATCGACCGTCGATTGATGGGGAAATTCCGGATTAGAGGCCAGGTATCCGGCAGTCTTGAAATCCATCTGCTCAATCACGGTGGATTTGACATAGATCAGGAGGCCGTCCTTTTCGACGGGATGGTTGTAGGTGAGCTTGCCGAGTGCAAACGGCGCGGCCGCATAGCGTGTGTCGGCCGGATAGTTGCGCCGATCTTTTCCCGGGTACATCACCAACTGTGCCGGCCCCATGCCCGTTTCGAATTCCAGCGAGGCACCAAAGTCTTCCTCGATTCGCCGTGTGGCTGAGACCAGCGATGCCAGGCTTATTTTCGGATCGGCTTCGCCATCGACGATCAAAATGACCTTGGTTCGCCGTCGTACCAGTTCGTAGAGCGCAAGATTCTCAAAGTGCCCGCCGTCGGTCAGTTCGAGATATTTGCTGTCGAATGTGTGCGCCTGCTGAAAGACGCCGGAGACCAATCCCGGGTTCAAAAACGTCGGTATGCGGCGAAGCTTTCCGGGAGTCGCGAAGAATGGATTCCCTATCCAAAGGCCGAGCCGGATATTGAGCAGCGACATCACGGCTGAAACCAATGGATTCCTCGTAATGCCGGTTCCAATATATCCTGCGCTTGCCGTTGCTGCTGCACCGGATGCCGCCATCGCAGAAGGCAGCGTCAGCGGACCGTTCACCTTGATGTATTGCGGCGTTGACCGCCACCCAGTGGCGGTGCTGCCTACATACAGCGGAGATATGATGAAGTTGTCACCGCCGCGCGAAGCATATTTCTGATGAAGATCGTTGATGAGGATGGCATTGGCATTGATGAGCGGATAAGGCAGACCGCTTAATGAGAGCCGATCGAGTTCCTCCATCGATAGACTGTCGGCAAGCGGCGTGGTGGTGGTTGCCATCTCCCTGACCGAAGCGCCGGTCGGCATGAACGCCTCCATCAGGCGGTCCCGGTAGAAGCGGTGCAGTCCGACGTAATTGATATTGCCCCACACCGCGATCCAGCACGCGAGCAATATGGAAAGTGAAATGCCAATTCGCAGTGCAAGCGCAATTCCATCCCCGTCCACAAACGACTGTGGGTGGACCAATATCAGAACCAGCACATAGGCGAAAACGACCGTAGCATAGAGATAGATCACGGCGCCGATGGTCGCCGCAATCTGCCCGACGAGACCGGGAATGATCTTGAACAGAAACGTGTAGTAACCGTAAAGCGCGGACGCGACGCCGGCGACAACGCTGAAAACGCCGGTGATGGTGCTGCCGGTGCTGCCGCTACCGGCGGCAAGATTTTTTGCGATGACATAAGGAGCGAGGGGTATGGTCCCCAGGACGAAACAGATGATCGTGAATGGAAACAGCTTGCCAATGGTGGTTTCCAGCTTTCGGCGCAACCAGTAACTCTTGTTCAGATTTGTGTCGGTGGCGTAGTCGGCGACCAACGTCACGGCCACCACAGCGGCAGCGACTATCGCGAGAGCGAGCAGGAAGATGATGGACGCGTCCATCGCCCTAAACGTATCCACCATCGTGACGCTGAAAAGCCCCAACACAGCGAGGATCCAGAAGGCCGGCCATTTCTTCGAACGCGGCCCCGGCGCATCCGCCGGTGCGTGACTGACCAACGCGAACAAAATCGCAGCGAACACGAAGGCAGCCACCGACAGATATGAGAGATAAAGCGGGACGGCGAAAATCACTCGATAGCGGTATACATCGAGTTGAGGCAGCACTTGTTCGAAGTAGTCCTCCCAAATCACCGGCATCGCTTTGCCGAGTGGTGGGTACAGCAAAATCTTTGCGGCTACCAGCTCCACCGCCAAATCCACCAGGAACAGAAGTCCCATGACAAGCGTCAGCAGCGGCAACCAGGTCGCAACGCTGATGATGATCGTACGCAATAGCACGCCAATCATCGACCACACGGTAAGCCCGTGTCCTGGCGTCAAATAAGAGCTGTGCGCGCGGAGGAAGGAGAGGACAAGTTCCGGTTTCGGGTCAGGAGACTTCGGGGCTGGCGACGGCGCTTCCGTCGTTGCTCCCGTAGGATCGGGCTTTGGATCGGAAGATTTCTTATCGGGCGACACCGCCTCCACCGCACCGGTCGTGGGGTGAGCCGGCCCGTACGGGAAATTATACGGTCGTGTCCCATAAGCTCCCCGATCATCGCACGATGGGACCTTGTCTACCGGCAGGTCTGGTGTCCGCCCCTGAGACCACCACCATTGAAGTGAGGACGCGATGTATCCGCCACCGGAGACACTCGAAATGTACTGGAATCTTCTCAGGAGGTCGTGTTCAGCGAGCGATTGAAGCACGCCCAGCGCGAGTGACGCGGATCGGATGCCGCCTCCGGATAGGCCGATACCCCACCATTCGACACCTTCACTACCTTTCCCACCCTCCAGGTCTGGACGTCCGGCCCTGATGTGCTTGCGTTCGGCGTCGATGACGTCAGTGGCGGAAAGCAGCAATTTGGCCTCGCGCTCCGTCGGGCTAAGCGCAATGAGCTGTCTTTCATACTCAGCTTGAGCTTTGATTTGCGCTGCAGCCTGGGCCTTGGTTTCGGGCCGTGTGACCTTGTCAGGCATGGAGGTCCTCTGAAAAGGCCATTCGCAGGCGCAACACCCTGCTATCGTGTCAGCATGATAGCCGGGCGAACGCTTCGCGCTTGTCCCGGCGGAAAACTAGGGCGACGACAACGACCATCGATGTTCGGGCGCACGTTTTGCTATACCAAATCTTGCAAGCCCCTCCAGGTCGTTGATCCGGAGAAACGCTCCGCCGGGCGGGACGGTGCGCTTGAACACGATGCATTCCGGCGTTCCAGCAACGACGCGATACTGTTGCATCTCGACGCGCTGCCCTGCGAACTTTTCCGAACTCGCGCTCGCCTTGGTCACACCCAACAGCACGAAGGGCTGGAAGTAGGTCCCCGTGTCGACGACGCTGGTGTCGAACGAGAATTGCCCGCGATTGCTGCGCGCATTGAAGGATATCGTATCGCCGAGCTTGCTGTTCGTGGGATGGCAAGCCTTCCGACGCCCAGTGTAGCTGAAATGAAAACGGTCCATTGTCGCGTCGTCGGCAGTTGAATACCCGACATCGTGATAGTCGTCGTACGACTTCGCCGATACGCGGCCCGCACCGAATTCGGCAACCCTGCCACACGGGCTATTGTCGAAGATCTGAGTCCGCCGAACCAGACGCAAGGGCTTGGCCTGGGTGTCAGCCAGTTCTTCGCCCGACTGCCGGAGACGGCCGGTCTTGAGAACCACCACTCCAGCGCGCCACGGTTCGAAGGTTTCGTCGAGCACATAGGCGAACTCGGCTCTGATGCCACCAAGGGCGGCACCAGCGTCCGGCATTTCTGTCCAGCCGTACGTTCCCACGATACGATAGAATAGCTGCCCGTCGTTGAGGCTCTTCGCGACGCTGGTCAGGACATCGCAGGATGCGGCGAAACCGCTCGAGGTGACGACGCATGTCATGGCCACGGAGGTCAGTGAACGTAAGGAACTGAGCAACAAATTGCCCATGATGCCCTCCCTCCAGCAAATGACGCGATTGCAATGAACGTCGCTATGGCATTTGGTATAATGCGACAAGACTACCCGCTATAGCTGTAAAGTCAATTGCAGCTACCGTCTGACCAAAGGCCCTCCAGGGACCGGGCAGCCGGCCTCCTGTTCGGCCTGGTGTTCCACGCTCGAGGTTTGCCATATTCCGGTAGCTGATGGTGCACCGCATCCCGCACTTTCGCTGATGCGAACGGTTTCCTGGTTGGACGATGTAGGAGACCCAAGGCGTGCTCACCGGCAATGCGAGCGCAGCGAAGCAATCCATACCTTTCGTGCGGCACGATGGATTGCTTCGCTGCGCTCGCAATGACGGATGAAGCGATACCGCGTCAGGACGCCTTGTCGCGGAAATACGGCTCGACCGGGCCGTGCACCTTGATCGTCAGCGGGTTGCCGTAGCGGTCCTTGGCGTTGCCCGCGGTGACGCGCACCCAGCCCTCGCTGATGCAGTACTCCTCGACATTGGTTTTCTCGGCGCCCTTGAAGCGGATGCCGACATCGCGCGCGAGGATCTCGGCGTTGTGGTAAGGGCTGTTCGGATCGACCGAAAGACGGTCGGGGAATTCATCGTTCATCGCTTTGTTGGTCTCGTTCACAGCAGTGCCTCGATTTCTTTTCTTAGCCCCTCAGGCGTAGCCGTCGGCGCGTAGCGTTCGACCACCCTGCCCGACCGGTCGACCAGGAATTTGGTGAAATTCCATTTGATCGACGGTCCAAGCAATCCCGATTTCGCGTTCTTCAGATGGCTGAACAACGGATGTGCGTGGCTGCCGTTGACGTCGATCTTGGCGAACATCGGAAACGTCACGTCATACTTGGTTTCGCAGAATTCCGCGATCTGTCTGGCGTCGCCCGGCTCCTGCCCGCCAAACTGGTTGCAGGGAAAGCCGAGCACCGCAAAGCCGCGCGCCGAAAGTTCGCGCTGCAATTGCTCCAGGCCTTTGTACTGCGGCGTGAATCCACAGGCGCTCGCGGTGTTGACGATCAGGAGCACCTGACCTTCAAACCGTTTTAGCGGAACATCCTCGCCGGCGAGCGACTGCGCCGTGAAATCGTAAACGCCTGGCATCGTGTTCTCTCGAATCAGCCCGCGGGATCGATCGCCGCCGACGGTGTTCCGCCGGCTTCGATCGCCTCGCCGGCAGCAAGGCATAAATCTTCGCGGTAACGGCCGGAAACCAGTTGCACGCCGACGGGCACCCGTCCGACCAGTCCGGTCGAGACCGTTAGCCCGGGAAGCCCCATCAAGGGAATGGCGATCTGCGGCAATTGCGCATGCCAGACGCGCGCGAACGACGCCTCATCCTTGCGGTCGAGCTGATCGGGGAACGGCAACTCGCCGGATACCGGCATCAGCAGCACGGCGTAGTTTTCGAAGAACGCCAGCCATTCGCGCGTCAGCGTCAGGCGCCGCGTCAGCGTCTTCGACAGGTCGAACGGGTGCACTTTTGCGCGGTTGCCGCGCAGGCAGGCCAGCGCGCCGGGATCGCCTTCGCGCTCGGCCATTTCCAGTTGCGCCTCATAGCCGTCGCCGAGCCAGAGTTTGGTCTGCAGGTCGGCGGCTTCGCGCAGCGGCGGCGTGTTGGCGATTTCCTCGACGGTCCAGCCGGCGCGTGCGAGCCGCTTGCCGGCATCGGCAACGGCGGCCTTCACTTCGGGGGCAGGATCGAGGCCATCCGGGTTGAGACACATCGCGACGCGCTTGGGCATCGCCGGCCCTTCGAGCGGCGCCGGCACCCACCAGGGATCGCGGTAATCCTTCGCCGACATCGCCGCCAGCGCGATCCTGATATCGCCGATGGTACGGGCCAGCGGGCCCGAGACGGCGCTGATCTGCGGCCCGATCGGCCGCTCGGGAAGCGCCGCGTTGAACGCCGCGACGCGGCCCATGGTCGGCCGCAGGCCATGCACGCCGCAGGCGTAGGCTGGATAGCGGATCGATCCCGCGATGTCGGTGCCGTGCGCGATATGGCCGATGCCGGCCGCGACCGCGGCCCCCGCGCCGCCGGACGAACCGCCCGGGGTGATCGAGGGGTCGCGCGGGTTTTTGGTGTCGCCATGGATGAGGTTGGTGGTGAACCAGCGATAGGAGAACGCCGGGCAGTTGGTGCGGCCGAGAATGACGGCGCCGGATTTGCGCAGATTGTCGATCACCGGGTTGTTGCTCTTGGCGACGGCGTCGCGCTGCAGCTTGAGCCCGTTGGTGGTGGCAAAGCCTTCCTGGTCGATATTGACCTTCACCGTCACAGGTACGCCACCGAGCGGGCCGGCGTCCTCGCCGCGCCCGATGGCGGCATCGACGGCGGCAGCCTGCGCCAGCACGTCCTCGGGCCGGTGGTCGACCACGGCATTGATCTTGGGGTTGACCGCGTCCAGCCGGGCCAACCCAGCCATTGCCGCCTCCTTTGCCGAGACTTTCCTCGACCTGATCAGCGCAGCCATTTCCGCAGCTGACAGGCGCCATAGATCCTGCATGCAAAACTCCGTATCGATTGGCGCCCTTTTAGCGCCGGGCGCAGGGCAATGCCAGCGGGGGAGTTTGCGGCGCGCTGCTCCCTCTCCCCGTCCTTCACGGGGAGAGGGCTGGGGTGAGGGGCTCTCTCCGCGCACCCAAATGGCAGTGATGACGCGGAGGCAGCCCCTCACCCCGCCCCTCTCCCCGCGAAAGGGCGGGGAGAGGGAGCAGAGGCGTCAACTCGTCCTACCTGACCCGGGCGGCGAAATAGGCGAGATCGGCGATCTGCTCAGGCGTGATCGGCCCCATCACGTCGGCCATGCTGCCGTCATAGCCGTGGCGGCTGTTGTCCTTGTATTCGCCGAGGGTCTTGGCGAGATAGTCCTCGCGCTGGTTGGCGATGCGCGGGACGTTTTCCTTCCCCGACAAATCGGGGTTGTGACAGGTGTCGCAGCGGTGCTGCTGCACCAGTACCTGACCGCGCTGCAGCCGCGCGGGATCGCCGGCGTCGGCCAGGGCTGCGGGCTTCGGTATCTTGGCGATGAAATCGGAGAAGATTCGAAGATCGTCGTCGGTCAGCGCTGTCGCCATCTCGTTCATCGGCTCGAAGACGCGCAGCTTTTCGCGGAACATGAAGAGCTGGATCAGCGTGTAAGGCGCCTGCTGCCCGCCGAGCGAGGGCGTGTTCTCGGTTTGGGACTGGCCGTTCTCGCCGTGACAGGCGAGACACGGAACGATGCGCTGTTCGATGGTTTCGGCTGATACGGACGTTGCAATCAACGCAAACACCAGTGCCGCTATTGTTTTACGCATCGGCCATTCCCGGCGTTTCATCGTTCCGGGACGATGCGAAGCATCGAACCCGGAACCTCGAGATTCCGGGTCTGGTGCTGACGCACCATCCCGGAAAGACTGCGACTCATGATGGCGCTTGAGGCTACTACTTGCCCGCCACTTTCTGCTTGCCGTAGGTGATGCGGTAGACGGCGCCGTTCCAGTCGTCGGAGACCAGCAGCGAGCCATCCTTCATCGGCAGCACATCGACCGGGCGGCCGATATACTTGTTGTCTTCCAGGAAGCCGGTGATGAGCGGCTCCATCGACTTCATGGTGCCGTCCTTGTTCAGCTTGACGACGACAACGTCACCGCCGACTTTCTTGGAGCGGTTCCATGAGCCGTGCCGGGCGATGATGGCCACGTTCTTATAGGCCTTCGGGAACATGCTGCCGGTGTAGAATCGCATGCCCAGCGCTGCGGAATGCGGGCCCAGCAGGCCGACCGGCGCGGTGAAATCGCTGCAGGACTTACCCCAGCCGAATTCGGGATCGACGATGTTGCCCTGCAGGCAGTACGGCGCGCCGAAATGTTCGCCGACCTTGGTGATGCGGTTGAGTTCGTCCTCCGGTACGTCCTCCGACATCCAGTCGCGGCCATTGTCGGTGAAGTAGAGCTGCTTGGTCTCCGGATGCCAGTCGAAACCGACGGTGTTGCGAACGCCCCTGGCGATCACTTCCACGCCCGAGCCGTCGAGATTCATCCGGCGGATCTGGCCGTGATCGTCGTCATGCAGCACGTTGTTGCCGGGCTGGCCGACCGGAACGTAGAGCTTGCCGTCGGGGCCGATGCCGATGAACTTCCAGCCATGGGCTTCGTCCTTTGGCAGCTTGTCGTAGATCAGGGTGGGTTTCGGCGGATTCTCGAGGTTGTCCTCGACCTTCTCGATCTTGGAGACCTTCGACAGTTCAGCGATGTAGAGCGTGCCGTCCTTGAACGCGATGCCGTTCGGACGGTAGAGGCCGGAGGCCAGCACCTTGACCTCGCGCTTGCCGTCCTTGTTGACGATGGCATAGACCTTGTCGATCAGGCGGCTGCCGACAAACACCGTGCCCTTGTCGCCCAAGGCAAGCGAGCGCGCATTCGCCATGCCCGCGGCATAGACCTCGATGTTGAAGCCGGCCGGCACTTTCAGCTTCGCCGTCGGCAGTTTGTCCGGCGCCGCGGGGATCGGCGGCGGCGCATTCGGCGCAAGCTTGGCAGCGGCTTCGTTGCCGGCGGGCCGGCCGATCAACGGCGATCCTGGCGGAAGCGGCGCGGCTGCGGGCGCGGCACCGGCAGCGGGTGGTGCGGCGGGCTGCTGGGCGGCGGCACCGAGCGTGAATGCACTGAGCAAGGCACCGGCCAGCAACAGGCTGCGCGGCACCGACGAATGGCTGATCATGGGTCGTTTCTCCCTGGCGGAAGCCTTCTCTCTACGCGCGGCACATGAGGGTGCCGACGCCGGTGGCTTTCCGGACGGCAATCTCCAATATTTTTCCGTCAATACGCAACCGGAAACATGCGTCACCGAAACTGCGTCCACCGAATGGTCTGCGCGACGCGTCCCGCGTCAGTGCTTGGTCACCGAGCCGCCGGGGGCATCGAGGATCGCTTCGGCGAACGGAAACTCCAGCACGATCTCGCCGTCGTCGTCGGTCACCTCGATGATCGCGCTCAACAGCGCGCCGTCGGCGCCGTCGGTCTTGAGCAGCTCCCGGATCATGGCGCGCGCCATTTCCCAGGCGCGATCGGGGTCGACGAGCACTTCGCCGTCGGGGTCGGAAATCAGCTCATCGCCGATACGGGTGTTGAAGTAATATCGCGGCATCGGCGGAAACCTGGCTCCTGGTTGAGGCCCCGCAACCGGAGGCCGTCACTATCCCACATGTTCTTTATCCGGAGCCGGCAGCGCCCCGTTACATCAAGAATTGCCATTCGGGGCGGTGCGAACAACCGCGAAATGCTTGATCCCACGTTGTTTTGACCGAGGCCCTCCGCACAACTCCGTGAAAATCTCTTCGCGGCGCAGCATAAACAAATGGAGTTCCAGGCAAAAGATTTAACTGGCGAACTTTTTGATCCGCAGTACCTTAACCTGCAAGGGCGGAGTTCGTCCGGTATCAGAGGGAGAGCCGAATGGCCTGGAAAGCACCAAAAATCGTTGAAGTTTCGGTCGGCATGGAAATCAACATGTATATGTGCGCCACCCGCAAGTAAGCGGTAGCGCATTTCAAATCTCACGCAGGTGGACTTCCGGGTCTGACACGTTCCCGACAGTGGAACTGTGTCCGAGGCCGGTGTCCACTTTGCGGCGTTCTAGTTGAGGCGCGTGTAATTCAGGCGCTTGTAATTCAGTTCGTGTTTTCAAGCCTGAATCTCCAGGAGACGGATCATGCTTCGCGTCGTCGTCCTGGGCGCCGCGGCCGGCGGCGGCATTCCGCAGTGGAATTGCGGATGTGCGGTGTGCCGGAAAGCACGAGGCGACAATCCCGGGCTGCACAGCACCCAGGCCTCGATCGCGGTCAGCGCCGATGGCGCGCACTGGTACCTGATCAACGCCTCGCCCGACCTGCGCCAGCAGGTGATCGTGACGCCGCAGCTTCACCCCAAAGCCGGACAGCTCAGGCACAGCCCGATCGCCGGCGTGATTCTGACCAATGGCGAGGTCGATGCGGTCGCAGGGCTGTTGTCGATGCGCGAGGGTTCGCCCTTCATGCTCTACGCGCATGAGCGGGTCCTTGCGATTTTGCGATCCAACAGCATCTTCAATGTGCTCGGCGAAAACAACGTGAAGCGGCGGCCGATCGAGGTGGACGTCGCGTTCGAGCCGGCCCTGCCCGACGGCTCGCCATCCGGCATGGAAATCCTGCCCTTCGCGGTGCCCGGCAAGGGCGCGTGGTATCTCGAAGGCAAGGCGCATCCGGCCGGCGGTGACGGCGCGGGCGATACGCTGGGGCTTCGGATTCTGGACAAGGGCAGCGGCAAGTATTTTTATTTCCTTGCCGCCTGCGGACGAGTGACCGACGATCTGAAATCGCGCCTGGCGGGCGCCGCGCTGGTGTTCTTCGACGGCACGGTGTGGCGGGACGATGAATTGATCGTCCAGGGCCTGGGCACCAAGACGGGACAAGGGATGGGCCATATTTCGATGTCGGGCGAACATGGCGCGATCGAGAGCCTTGCCGGCCTCAATATCGGCCGCAAGATGTTCCTGCATATCAACAACTCCAATCCCGCTTTGCTCGCGGGCTCAGACGAGCGAAAGGTATTGGAACAGGCGGGCTGGCAGATTCCAACCGATGGAATGGAGATCACGCTGTGAATGTCATGGCCAAGGGGAAAATGACCGCGGAAATGACCGCCCTGTCGATTGGCAAGGGCATCACGCTCAGCAATGCCGATGAACTCGAAGCGATGCTCCGCCACATCGGCGCGACGCGGTATCACAATCTGCATCCGTTCCACCGGCTGCTGCATGGCGGTAAGCTCAACAAGGGACAGGTGCAGGCCTGGGCGCTGAACCGCTATTTCTACCAGAGCACCATCCCGCTCAAGGACGCGATGGTGATCTCCCGGTTCCGCGACCGCGCCACAAGGGTCGAATGGCGGCACCGGATCGAGGATCACGACGGCGATATCGGCAGCGAAGGCGGCATCGAACGCTGGCTGAAGCTGACCGAAGGCCTCGGGCTCGACAGCGCCTATGTGGAATCGACAGAAGGCATTTTGCCCGCGACGCGGTTTGCGGTGGAGGCCTATGTGCATTTCTGCCGCGACAAGACCCCGCTGGAGGCGATCGCCTCCTCGCTCACCGAACTGTTCGCGCCGAACCTGCATGAGGAGCGCATCTCCGGCATGCTGAAGCACTATGATTTCGTCAATCCAGACATCATGAGCTATTTCAGCCGGCGCCTGACGCAGGCTCCGCGCGACGCAGGCTTCGCGCTGGAATACGTCAAAGCCAACGCCAAGACGCCGGCGGAGCGCGAGGCGGTCTGCAATGCGCTGATCTTCAAGACCAATGTGCTTTGGGTTCAGCTTGACGCGCTGTATCATGCCTATGTCGAGGGCCACATACCGCCCGGGGCATTCGTGCCCAAAGGAGACTAGCGATCGATGGCTGCGAGCCGCAACATCAGTGTCAGCGAGGCGAGCCGGCCGAAATTGCCGCGGCACGCCCGGCTGAAATTCGATGAGACGCGGCAGGTCTGGGTGATCCTGGCGCCGGAGCGCGTGCTGGCGCCGGACGAAATCGCTGTCGAAGTGCTGCAGCTTTGCGACGGCGTTCGCAGCGTCGGCGACATGGCCGATCAGCTCGCCGCCAAATATGCGGCGCCCCGCGAGGCGATCCTGACCGACGTCATCGGGATGCTGCAGGACCTCGCCGACAAGGGCTTTCTGACCGAAGCGCGTGAGAAGACGTCATGAGCGACATTCTCGCCGAGGGCAAAACGGCCGGCGCCGCACCCAGCGACGGGCTCGCGATTCTGGAATCGCAGCGCTCGACCGCGGAGACGTTCGGCATTCCCTTGGCCGTGCTCGCTGAGCTAACGCATCGCTGCCCGCTGCAATGCCCCTATTGCTCCAACCCGATCGAACTCGACCGCGGCGGCAGCGAACTGACCACCGAGGAATGGAAGAAGGTTTTGAGCGAGCTTGCCGAAATCGGCGTGCTGCAGATCCATTTCTCGGGCGGTGAACCGACCGCGCGCAAGGACCTGGTGGAGCTGGTGCAGCATGCGACCGATGTCGGGCTGTACAGCAATCTCATTACGTCGGCGGTGCTGCTGACCAAGGAAAAGCTTTCAGCGTTGGCCGATGCCGGCCTCTGCCACGTGCAAATCAGTTTCCAGGGCAACGAGCCCGGGGTGGCCGATCGCGTCGCCGGGCTGAAGAACGCGCACGAGAAAAAGATCGAAGCCGCGAAATGGACGCGAGAGCTCGATATGCCGCTGACGGTCAACGCCGTCATGCACCGCCAGAACCTGCATCAACTCGCAGACATCATCCAGATGGCGGTCGATCTCGACGCCGACCGGCTGGAAGTAGCCAACGTCCAGTATTACGGCTGGGCGCTGAAGAACCGCGCCGCCCTGATGCCGACGATCGAGCAGATCGACGAGACCAGCCGGATCGTCGAGGAAGCCGCCATGCGGCTGAAGGGCATTTTGGCAATCGACTATGTCGTGCCGGATTACTACGCGCTGCGGCCGAAGAAATGCATGGGCGGCTGGGGCCGGCAGTTCTTCAACATCTCGCCCGCCGGCAAGGTGCTGCCCTGCCACGCCGCCGAGAGCATCACAGGGCTCGAATTCGAATCGGTGCGCTCGAATCACTCGATCGCCTGGATCTGGCAGAATTCCGAGGCCTTCAACCGCTATCGCGGCACCGGCTGGATGAAGGAGCCGTGCAAGAGTTGCGAGTTCAGAGAGATCGATTTCGGCGGCTGCCGCTGCCAGGCGTTTGCGCTGACGGGAGACGCCGGCAATACCGACCCGGCCTGCACGCTGTCGCCGATGCATGAGCAGATCTTCAAGCAGGCCGAGCGCGAGGCGGCCGCGCACCAGGACCGCTTCCTCTATCGCAATTTCGCCGGCGGCACGCTGGAGACGGAAGACGAGCATGGCGCCTGACGCCGATGCCGGCAAATCGGTCAAACGCGCCGATCCGTTTGCGCCGCTGACATCAGAGCAGCTCGTCGTCAGCGACGGCCACGATATCTATGTCGAGAGCGTCGGCCGGCTCGGCGGCATTGCCGCGGTTTATCTGCATGGCGGGCCCGGCAGCGGCTGCCAGCCGGATCATCGCCGGCTGTTCGACCCCGAGCGTTTCCACGCCGTGCTGTTCGACCAGCGCGGCGCCGGTCGCAGCCGTCCCAAGGGCCGCCGCGAAGCCAATACGCTGCCGCACCTGATCGCGGACATGGAAGCAATCCGCGAAAAATTCGGCTTCGAGCGCTGGATGATCGTCGGCGGCTCCTGGGGCGCGACGCTGGCGCTGGCCTATGCGCAAGCCCATCCCGACCGCGTCACCGGCATTGTGCTGCGCGCCACTTTCCTCGGCACGATCCAGGAAATCGAAAACGGTTTTCTCAACGTGCTGCCGCGGTTCTATCCCGGCCTCTACAACGACTTCATGAGCGTGCTGCCCGAAGGCGAACGCGCGCAACCGATCCAGGCCTATTTCCACCGTATCCTCGATCCCAATCCTGACGTGAATATTCCCGCGGCGCGGGCCTGGGGCGAAACCGAACGCATTCTCTCTGAACACACGCCGAACCGCACACGCCTCGATCTGGCGGCGCTTGCTTCATCGCGGAGCCTGCCCGCCACGCCGTTCATGGAAGCGCACTATTTCGCCAATGACTGCTTCATGCAGCCGAACCAGTTGTTGCGTGACGCGGGCCGGCTCAAAGGCATCCCCGGCATCGTCGTGCAGGGCCGCTACGACCTGCTGTGCCCGCCCGCGACCTCGCACGCGCTCGGCGCGCTGTGGCGCGAGGCCGAGATCCGCTTTGTCGAGGGCGCCGGCCACACGCTGTACGATCCCGGCGTCCGCGACGCCGTGATGAAGGCGATCGCGGACATGGCTTCCAGAACCAGCAAGTAGGAATCAAGAAAAATGCCGATAGCCGGAAAAGGCATGCTGCTGACGTCGATGAACATCGACCCCGCGCACGAAGCCGAATTCAATCGCTGGTACGACCGCGAACATCTCGAGGAGCGCGTGGCGATCGACGGCTTCCTCGAAGCCCGCCGCTATGTCGCCCACGACGGCAATCCGAAATATCTCAGCCTCTACTCCACCGAAACCTTTGAGGTGCTGGACAGCCCGGCCTATCGCACTGCGCTGGCGAACCAAACGGCATGGTCGAAGGCCAATATCGCCCACTTCCAGAACATGATCCGCGCGGTCGCACGCATCACGATCAGCCGCGGCACCGGCCGCGGCGCGGCGCTCGGTATCGTCCGGCTGCGTCCGGCCGGCGGCGAGGACAAATTGCGCGCGGCCCTGCGCGAGCAGCTTGATCCCGCGGAACTCGACGGGATCATCTCCCTGCATTTGATCGAGAGCGATCCGGTGCTGTCGAAGCCGATCACCGATGACCCCTCCGCGTCCAATCCCGGCGCCGGCGACTGGTTCGTGCTGATCGACGGGACCGATGTCGGTGCGGTCTCCGCGGTAATGCCGCGCTTCAGCGGCAATGCCGCCTTGAAGCCGCTGATCATCTCGAGCGGCGTCTACCGGTTGATGTGGGATCTAGGGAAGAGCGATATCGGCGGCTAGACCCAAAACGGCCCTTATGGTCGACGGCAGCTTGAGCCGGCATCCAACGGCTTGCGCGACGTCCGACAGGGATCCTTGCCCCGGACGCTCGACCTGCCGGAGCGGAAACTGACCGCGCCGCAAACGTCGAAATGCCGATGAAGGTGCTGTTAACCGGTTACCGGTAAATCCAACGCCGGGATTTCATCCCGGCCAGGAGCTGCTTGGCTTTAGCCCGGGTCTGCCCGGTTGCGCTGCCGAAATTCGGCTTCGATCGGTTTCCCGATATCCTTGATCCGGCAGGTGAGAACTCCTGCCGAAGTATCTAACATGGCTTTAAATTACGCTGCTCATGTTACCTCTGAGATGAATCATGGCCGCTTCAACAGCGCCGCTCATCTTCGTGGCTCGGAATGACCATACGGGTGGTCCTGCGATCCGCTCGGCGCTTGGTGATGTTACCGGTTACCGCTATCTTCAGCCGTCACCGGAGTTGAATTGCATGGCGGAAAAGCCCACGGGCACCGTGGCCGAGATTTTCGCCGCCTTCCTCAAACTGGGCCTCACCTCGTTCGGCGGGCCGATCGCGCATCTCGGCTATTTCAGGACCGAATTCGTCGAACGGCGGAAATGGCTGAGCGAAAGCAGCTACGCCGACATCGTCGCGCTCTGCCAGTTCCTGCCCGGTCCCGCCTCCAGCCAGGTCGGCTTTACGCTCGGCATCCTGCGCGGCAACGGCCTGCTCGGCGGGTTGGCGGCGTGGTTCGCCTTCACCATGCCGTCGGCCCTCATTCTCTTCGCCTTCGCGCTCGGTGCGACGGCGTTCACCGGCCCCTTCGCCGAAGGCGTGCTCCACGGCCTGAAACTGGTCGCGGTCGCCGTGGTGGCGCAGGCGATCTGGGGCATGGCAAGGAGCCTGACACCGGATCGCGCGCGGGCCGCCATCGCGCTCGCCGCTGTTGCGATCGTGGTTTTCATCGGCGGATCGTTTGGACAGATCGGCGCCATCGCGCTTGGGGCCATCGCCGGGCTCTGGGTGTGCCGCGGCGATGGGTCGGGGCCTGCGGGCCATCTCGGCTTTTCGGTATCGCCTCGATACGGCTTAGCCGCGCTCGTGCTTTTCGCGGTTCTATTCCTGCTAACGCCGCTGGTGGCGGCACGAACCGGCTCGCAGGGCCTTGCGCTGTTCGACGCATTTTATCGCTCCGGCGCGCTCGTGTTCGGCGGCGGCCATGTCGTGCTGCCGCTGCTGCAGGCGGAAGTCGTAACGCCGGGCTGGGTCAGCAACGCGGATTTCCTCGCCGGCTATGGCATGGCGCAAGCGGTGCCCGGACCGCTGTTCACCTTTGCGGCCTACCTCGGCGCGATAGGACCCGCGCCCAACGGGCTGGCTGGAGCGCTGATTGCACTCGTCGCCTTGTCCCTGCCGGGGCTGCTGCTGGTCTACGGCATGCTGCCGTATTGGGATGCGCTACGCCTGCATCCCAGCGCGCAAGCCGCCATGCGCGGCACCAATGCCGCCGTCGTCGGCATCCTCGGCGCCGCGCTCTACAATCCGGTGTGGACCAGCGCCGTGCTCACCTCACGCGATTTCGCCGTCGCGCTGGCGGGCTTCCTGCTGCTGACGGTCTGGAAGCTCGCGCCATGGATTGTCGTCGTCCTGCTGGCGGCGGCAGGCGCCATTCTGCGGCTGACCTGAACACACGTCATTGCATCTGCGCATGTTGCTCTGCGCGACATGCGCGAACTTGTCGCGTTCGAAGTTGAAGCTGCACCGCACATGCTGCACTGCCGCATTCACACACAATGCTAAAGTCCAAGCAACCATGCAGTTGAAAGCTGGAGATCGCGCAAATTTGCCTTTGTGCCGCGTCTGGAATGGCTCTAATAAGATAAGCCTATGATCCAATTCAAAAACCACAAGAACGCTCGTTAAACGTTCTCAAGCAAAATAAGGCCGCGCTTTCCTTGAAATTGCGTGGACAAGGTAGGAATGAAACCGACTGATATTTCGGCGCCAGACTACTTTCACAAAGTTGTCGATTGCCAATGGGCCTGCCCGGCACACACGCCAGTTCCCGAATACATCCGTTTGATTGCAGAAGGGCGTTATAGCGACGCCTACATGATCAACTGGAAATCGAATGTGTTTCCCGGAATTCTGGGACGCACCTGCGATCGCCCGTGCGAGCCGGCGTGCCGCCGCGGCCGCGTCGAGGAAACCCCGGTTGCGATCTGCCGCCTGAAGCGCGTTGCCGCCGACTTCAAGGACGACGTCAAGCACCGGATGCCGAAGCCGCTGGCGAAGAACGGCAAGCGCATCGCGCTGGTCGGCGGCGGTCCTGCTTCGCTGGCGGTGGCGCGCGACCTCGCGCCGCTCGGCTATCACTGCACCGTATTCGATGCCGATCCCAAGGCGGGCGGCATGATGCGCAGCCAGATTCCAAAATTCCGCCTGCCTGACACCGTGATCGACGAGGAGACCGATTACATCCTCAACCTCGGCGTCGAGTTCAAGGGCGGCCATCGCATCGACAGTCTGAAGAAACTGCTCAACGAAAAGTATGACGCGATCTTCATCGGCTCCGGCGCGCCGCGCGGCCGCGAGCTCGACATCCCCGGCCGCAAGGAAGCGGCTGCCAATATCCACATCGGCATCGAATGGCTGTCGTCGGTCTCGTTCGGCCATGTCGAGAAGATCGGCAAGCGCGTCATCGTGCTCGGCGGCGGCAACACCGCGATGGATTGCTGCCGCACCGCGCGCCGGCTTGGCGGCAACGACGTCAAGGTGGTCGTGCGTTCCGGCTTCGAGGAAATGAAGGCGAGCCCCTGGGAAAAGGAAGACGCCCTTCACGAGGACATTCCGATCCTCAATTTCATGGTGCCGGTGGCATTCAAGCATGTGGCCGGCAAGCTAATCGGCGTCACCTTCCAGAAGGTGAAGGCCGAATATGACGCCAAGGGCCGCCGCAACCTGGTGCCCTCGGGCGAACCCGACCAGACCATCCCTTGCGACGACGTGCTGGTCGCGGTCGGCCAGGAAAACGCGTTTCCCTGGATCGAGCGTGACTGCGGCATCGAGTTCGACAAGTGGAACATGCCGCAGGTCGATGCCAAGACGTTCGTATCGACCAATCCAAAAGTCTTCTTCGGCGGCGACGCCGCGTTCGGCCCGAAGAACATCATCTGGGCGGTTGCTCACGGCCATGACGCCGCGCTGTCGATCCACAAGATGATCTCGGGCGAGGACATTACCGAGCGGCCGCTTCCCGAAGTGCATGTCTCGTCGCAGAAGATGGGCATCCACGAGTGGAGCTACGACAACGACGTCTCCGGCGACAAGCGCTACAAGGTGCCGCACCGCGACAAGGTGATCGCGCTGAAGGACATCAGGACCGAGGTTGAGCTCGGCTATGACGTCAAGCTCGCGCTCGGCGAAGCGCAACGCTGCCTGAACTGCGACGTGCAGACCGTGTTCTCAGCGCCCGCCTGCATCGAATGCGACGCCTGCGTCGACATCTGCCCGATGGACTGCATCACCTTCACGGAGAACGGCGAGGAAGAGGATCTGCGGCAACGGCTGAAGGCGCCCTCGCCGCACCCCGACCAGGCGCTCTATGTCGCCGACGGCCTCAAGACCGGACGCGTCATGGTGAAGGACGAGGACGTCTGCCTGCATTGCGGGCTGTGCGCCGAGCGTTGCCCCACCGGCGCCTGGGACATGCAAAAATACCTCATCGATATGACTTACGCGGGAACGACATGCCAGACCAAAGCCCGATCAGCAGCGTAAACGACTTCGTCGTCCGCTTCGCCAACGTCAACGGCTCGGGCTCCGCCAGCGCCAACGAGCTGTTCGCGCGCTCGATCCTGCGCCACGGCGTGCCGGTCAGCCCGCGCAACATCTTCCCCTCCAATATCCAGGGCCTTCCGACCTGGTACGAGGTGCGGGTGACCGAAGCCGGCCATCTCGGCGCCCGTGGCGGCGTCGACTTGATGGTGGCGATGAACCCGCAGACCTGGGACAAGGACGTCGCCTCGATCGAGCCCGGCGGCTATCTGTTCTACGATTCGACCAAGCCGATACCGACGTCGAAATTCCGCAACGACATCACCGTGATCGGCGTGCCGCTGACCGCGATCACCAACTCGACCTACACCGATCCGCGCCAGCGCCAGCTATTCAAGAACATCATCTATCTCGGCGCGGTGTGCGCCCTGCTCGACATGGACGCCAAATTGGTCGAGCAATTGATCGGCGAGCAATACAAGGGCAAGGAAAAACTGCTGTCCTCCAACGTCCACGCGCTGCATCTCGGCCGCGACTGGGCGCTGCAGAATTTGAAATGCCCGATCGGGCTGCGGGTGAAGAAAGCCGACAAGGTCGGCGACCGCATCTTCATGGAAGGCAACAGCGCAGCGGCGCTCGGCGCGGTCTATGGCGGCGCCACCGTCTGCGCATGGTATCCGATCACGCCATCGTCGTCGGTGGCCGAGGCTTTCACGAGCCACTGCAAGAAGCTGCGGCACGACCCCGAGACCGGCAAGGCAAAATACGCGATCGTGCAGGGCGAGGACGAGCTCGCCTCCATCGGCATCGTGATCGGCGCCTCCTGGAATGGCGCGCGCGCCTTCACCGCGACCTCCGGCCCCGGCATCTCCTTGATGACTGAATTCATCGGTCTCTCCTACTTCGCCGAAATTCCGGCCGTGATCATGAACATCCAGCGCGCCGGCCCTTCGACCGGCATGCCGACGCGCACCCAGCAATGCGACATCATCGCCTGCGCCTATGCGTCCCACGGCGACACCAAGCATGTGCTGCTGTTCCCGGAAGATCCGGCCGAGGCGTTCGAGTTCGCCGGCCATTCGTTCGATCTAGCCGAACGGCTGCAGACCATGATCTTCCTGATGATGGACCTCGACATCGGCATGAACCACCGGCTGTGCCGTCCGCTGAAGTGGGACGAAAATCAGCAGTACGACCGCGGCAAGGTGATGACCGCGGAAATGCTCGACGAGCCCGGTCGCGATTTCGGCCGCTACCTCGACGTCGACGGCGATGGCATCCCCTACCGCACCTATCCCGGCACGCATCCGACCAGGGGCTCGTTCTTCACCCGCGGTACCTCGCGCGACCGCTACGCGCGCTATTCGGAAGAAGGCGCTGTTTATGCCGACAACATGCAGCGGCTGGTGCGCAAGTTCGAGACCGCGCAGGACATGGTGCCGCGGCCGTTGCAGGCCAACGCCGCCAAGCCCACCAAATACGGCGTGATCTATTTCGGCTCGACCGCGCCGGCAATGGACGAGGCGATCGGACTGTTGGAAGCGCGCGGGCATCAGCTCGACCGCATGCGCATCCGCGCCTTCCCGTTCCACTCCAGCGTGGCGAGCTTCATCGCCGACCATGATTTCGTTTACGTGGTCGAGCAGAACCGCGACGCCCAGCTGCGCCAGTTGATCGTCAACGAGAACGGCATCGATCCGGTCCGGCTGGTGCCGATCCTGCATTATGACGGCACGCCGATCACCGCCCGCTTCATCGCCAACGCCATCGGCGACCACCAGGATCATCTCAAGGTGACCCCTCTCCGCAAGGCCGTGTCATGATCGATGTGTTGATCTCTCCGGCGTCATGCCCGGCCTTGTGCCGGGCATCCACGTCTTCCTTTTTCTCGGCCAAGACGTGGATGGCCGGGGATAGGCGCGCGGAAGCGACGCCGTCCTTTGGACGTCTATGCCCGGCCATGACGAGGCTGGAGTCGCAGGTGCTGTCATGACCTACATTGCAAAGCCGAAGTTTCATCATCCCGGCCTGCCGAAGAACGAACTCGGCTATACCCACCGCGACTACGAGGGCAAGATCTCGACGCTGTGCGCCGGCTGCGGCCACGACTCGATCACCGCCTCGATCATCGAAGCCTGCTACGAGCTCTCGATCGAGCCGCATCGTGTCGCCAAGATCTCCGGCATCGGCTGCTCGTCGAAGACGCCGGACTATTTCCTCGGCAATTCGCACGGCTTCAATTCGGTGCACGGCCGCATGCCCTCGGTGCTGACCGGCGCCAACCTCGCCAACCGCGACCTGATCTATCTCGGCGTCTCCGGCGACGGTGACAGTGCCTCGATCGGCTTCGGCCAGTTCGCGCATTCGATCCGGCGTGCCGTCAACATGACCTACATCGTCGAGAACAACGGCGTCTATGGGCTAACCAAGGGCCAGTTCTCGGCGACCGCCGACCGCGGCTCGAAGTCCAAGAAGGGCGTGATGAACACCGACAACGCCATCGACCTGGTGGCGATCGCACTGCAGCTCGGCGCCAGCTTCGTGGCGCGCAGTTTTTCCGGCGACAAGAGCCAGCTCGTGCCGCTGATTGCGGCCGCGATCCGGCACAAGGGCGCATCCTTTATCGACGTCATCAGCCCGTGCATCGCCTTCAACAATCATGCCGGCTCGACCAAGAGTTTTGATTATGTCCGCGAGCACAACGACGCGGTGAATCGCCTGGACGTACTCACCGGCCGCGATCCGATCACGGTCGATTACGCGCCGGGCACGGTGCAGGTGGTCGAACAGCATGACGGCACGCGGCTGGCGCTGCGCAAGATCGACGCCGATTATGACGCCAACGACCGGCTGGCGGCCATGACCTTCCTGCAGAAGCATGCCGCCAGGGGCCAGGTGGTCACCGGGCTGCTGTATGTCGATCCGGATTCGGAAGACCTGCACACCCATCTCGACACCGTCGAGACGCCGCTCAATACGCTGGAAGCCGAGGACCTGTGCCCCGGCACGGCGGCGCTGGAAAAGATCAACGCCAGCTTGCGGTAGTTTCAAAATTCGTAGCCCGGATGAGCGCAGCGATATCCGGGGCGGTGTGACGCCACCCCGGATATCGCTGCGCTCATCCGGGCTACAGACTGCGGGCCTTCATGGTTCTTCGAGCGATGCGAGTCGTCCGTGAAGAAAGGCTAAGCCACTGATCGGGAATCTCGATTTGGGCTGAGGGGCGTTTTCAGATTGCAAGGTTTTGATGCTTTGGGTGTCAG
>Ga0307500_10000115_pt1 | contig 25088 bp, 20 predicted proteins | sample 14_S_MG_FD_201362 | JGI IMG/M metagenome (GOLD analysis project Ga0307500, IMG submission 201362) | Soil microbial communities from Populus trichocarpa stands in riparian zone in the Pacific Northwest, United States - 14_S | ecosystem: Environmental > Terrestrial > Soil > Riparian zone > Trees... | reverse complement strand
TCCCTCGTGCTGGCCAAGGTGGTGGTGACGGCGTGGAAGGAGCGCCTGGCCGTGATCGTCTCCCCGGACGGATCCACCCGTCCACGAGCCGACTTCGGCGAGTCGTGATGACGGTGCGCTCCTTCTACCTCGACATCCGGGACTGGGCGCTGCACGACGCCTCGCTCGCCCCTGGGTAGTCGCCTCACCGACCCCGACCGGTGCTCGCAGGACGTCGTTCGGACGCACGGGGCGGTGGACGAAGGACCGTTGGATTCTCGTGGGGATGCCCACCAAGCCCGGTGCGCCCGGGAATCATGCGTCGCTCAGCCCAGAGCGGTTCGGATCGCGTCGGCGAGTCCGGTGGTCGGCCTCCCGATCAGCCGGCTCAGGTCACCCGACTCCACCAGCAGGTCGCCGCGCGCGACGGCGACGTCGGAGTCGGCCACGAGGCGGGCCATCGGCTCGGGCACGCCCACTGACTCGAGGAAGGCCTGGTACTCCGCCGGCGGCTGGTCCACAGGTCTTGACGATTTCCCCCCGGGCTGCCTGAGTTCGTAGCGGCTCTGCAGCGGCCCAGGGCAGCGCCGGAAAGCGCAGGGTTCCAGGGCGCGGACGGCACCCACTTCCTCGTGCTGTTCGACCAGGGTCAGGTGGCCGCCATCACTGCGACCGAGTCGCCTCAGGCCACCCGCCGATGCTCCGCCCGACCGTCTGACGTACCGGGCACGGCACCTCGGCCCGCCCGGGGTACCCGCGTTTCCGCCCCGGGATGTCGATTGGCGGGGGTGCCGCGTGTCGTACCGGTGTTGGCAACACGAGAGGAGCCGAGATGGCGAGCGGGAGAGCACACAGGAGCGGGCAGTGGTTGCGGCGGACGGGGCTGGCGGTGGTGCTTGCGCTGCTGCCGGTGCTGCTGACCGCGAACCACGCCTCGGCGGCGGTGGACGACCAGTTCTGGGCGTTCACCACCGACGGCTGCGGAGAGATCCACTTCGTCGACTTCGGGCCGGGGGCGCCTGGGGGCGGTAACAACGACGACTACACCGAGATCTACGACAACTGTTACGGCAGCTTCGACGACGGGCTGGGTGTGCGCGCCCGCGCCTGGGTGGGCAGCGAGTACCTGGGCGAGCAGTTCAACTTCAGCGGGTCGGCCACGGTGATCTGGGATCCGTTCGCCGCGCGCGGCAACGTTGCCGCGAACGAGTGGATCGTGCTTGAGGTCTCCCTGGTCAGCAGCCGTACCGATCCGACTCCGGAGCAGCTGGAGATCCGGAGCCAGCGCAGCGTCGACGGCTGAGGCCGGCGGCCGGCGAAGGTGGCGGTCACGGTCGTGGTTGAAGCGGCCCGGCCATGACCGCCACCCCCGCGCCGGCGGTGCGATCCTCTGGGGTGGAGGGCGGATGCGGTACCTGATGCTGATCTGCGGGGTACCTGCCGGGCCGGGACGGTGATGGCGCGCGCGACCTGCTCGGCGTGAGCGGCGACCTCGCCGGCGCGCTGGTGCAGTCCGGCCTGCGCCAGGACCCCGGCCACCTGCGCCAGCGCCTCGGCCTGCCGACCCGGGACGGTAATGGAGCACGCGAGGGCTTCGGCGCGAATGGTATTGCCGAGGTTGCCCCAGACGGCCGCGAGGTGGGGTGGATGTTCGTGTTGCGGTCGGTGAGTTGGTCGCGGTGGTAGACCAGCCGTAGCGCCCCGCCGAGATCCGGAGTTTGTTGGGCGGCGATCAGTTCCAACGCGGTGCGGGTCTGGGTGAGTGCGGCGGCGTCGCCGCCGCTGAGATCTAGCATCCGGTCGTGTCGGGCGGTGTCGGTGGCGGCGGCGACCACACGAGGCAGGTCGGCGAGAGTGGTCAGCAGCTGGTAGTAGCCCAACAGCAGGTATTCCGGTGTCCCGGCCGGCCAACCCTGCTCCCGGTAGGTGTCTGCCCAGGCATGCAGCTGGTGCTGGTATCCGATCAGCCGTGATCCGGCGAGGTAGGTGGCAGCGGCGACTTGGAGTTCCTCGTGCCCGAGCAGGTACACCTGCTGACCATCGTTCCAGCGGGCTCCGCGGCGGGTGAAGGTACGCCCAGCGACGGTGTGCAGGACATCCTCGACCTGCCAGAGCGGCACGCGGGTCAACTCGGCCAGGTCCGGGCCACTCAGGCCACCACGAGCGGCGGTGAGCAGCCCGAGCAGGCCTTGCTCGGTTTCGGTCCCTTCGAGTAGGCGGCGCACCTCCCGCTTGCCCAGCCGCTGCATGTTGTGCGCGTAGTCCGATGGGGTCAACGGCCGCACGATCGCCGGGTTCCGCAGAGGGTGCCAGTCCGGCACGTCATCGGGGATCGGCGGGTTGGGCCGCCCGGCCACGATCACCCGCATCCCGGCCGGCGGATCGCCCGGCAGCAACCCCGCGATACTGTGCGCCCCCGGGCCGGCGGTCACCGACCGCTCCTCATCCAGCCCGTCGACCACCAACACCAACAGCTCCCCGTACGCGTCAAGTGCTCGCGCCGTACGCGTCAACAGATTCAGCAGGTACGCCTCGCGGGTGGTCTCACTCAAGAAGCCGGGCAGATCCGCCCCGCTCAGCTCAGCCAACTGCGCCAGCAGCACCTCGATGAACGCCTCCCGCGTGTCCTGCCCAGCCAGCCGCGCGGTAATGAAGAACGACACGAGCCGAACCTGACCGACCAACTCAGCCGGTGGGTGCACTACGAGCGTCGACATCAACGCCGACTTCCCTGCCCATGCACCCCCCCGCCACCACATAGGCCTCCCGGCCGGGATGAAGGCAGAACTCGGCCAACTCGGCCAACTCGACCGCGCGCCCCCGCAGTTGTGGTGGCGATCCGCTCCACCTGCCGCACATAGGCCAACACTGCAGGGGCCGGCCGCGGAATCCCGCCGCCAGCAATCACCTCACCTACCGGCGAGGCCGCAGGAGTCGAGGGAGCCGCGGACCCGAAGTGCTGTGTGACTGGCCCCGTGAACACTGGGCCTACAATCTGATCCCCACCGACCTGGTTGACCCGCGCGTAGCCCCGCGCCGGCGCGTCCTGCACCATCACCGGACCACCCACGCGACCTGCCGCCGGCTCCACCGACGTGGCGTCCAACAGGTAGAGCGCCACCCCGGCAGCCACGGCGCCTAGTGCGGCCACACCAGCTACGACAAGGACCAGCCAGGCATGCCCGTGCAGCCACCGATCCGACAGCAGGCTGGTACTCGCGTTGCCCGCCAGCCCGCCCACCACGCCAAGCAGCACGCCAAGCAGCACGCCGAACCCAGCCAGCCACGCCCCCCACGTCCGCCCCCGCCCCGTCGCCATCGACGAATCGTCTCAGTCTGTCACCAGACTGCGACACAAACACCCGAACCAAGGCTCGCCAGACAGCAAGAATCCAGCGAATCTCGAATACGTGAGGTATGCCCTCCAGAGATATCACCCACAGACGGTGGTCGACCATGCGCAAGGCGATGAAACCAATCTGCCGCAGCCCCGGCTCCCCGCGGGTCGAGTACCGGCTGTCGGGTCGCCGGAGGGGGTTGCACCCTCCGGCTCCCACGGATCCCCGCGTGAAGGTCTCCCTTCACGGGGCTCTTCTCATCCTGGTCGTGTGGGGCTTTGTCAGACGCGGCCCCAGAACGCGGTCGTGCGGGTCCAGTGCGCGAACAGGGTGGGGACGCGTTGGACGAGCCCTTGCCACCAGGTCTTGGCGCGCCGGTACGACCGGAGCCGCCGGTATTTGTTGCGGGCCCATCGCATCAGGTAGGCGTTGATGCGGGTGAGGAGCGGATACAACTCCGATGGCCGGTACCGGCCGTAGTAGTTGATCCAGCCTCGCACGATGGGGTTGATCGTTTCGGCGAGGCTGTCCAGGGTCTGGGTGGTGCGGGCGTGTAGCCGCCAGGCGCGGGCTTGGCGGCTCATGGCTTTCAGCGCGTCCTTGCTGACCGCGGGTGCGAACGAGGTGAAGATCGCCCCGGTCGCGGTGTTGCGGCTCTTGCGTGGACGGAACGTGTATCCCAGGAACGTGAACGACGTGTGCTCGGGTGAGCCTGGGCGCCGCGAGTTCTTGCAGTACACGGTTCTGGTCTTGGTCGGATGCAACTGTAGTCCGACCTCGGCCAGCCTCCGGCCGATCGCTGCGCGGACCTGGTCGGCTTGCCGCCGGGTCACGCAGTGCACCACCGCGTCGTCCACGTAGCGTTCGAACCAGACCGCCGGGTATTCCCGGGCCAGCCAGGTATCGAGGGCGTAGTGGAGGAACACGTTGGCCAGCGCGGGTGAGACCGCAGACCCCTGCGGGGTCCCCCGCTGCGGTATCACCTGCGTTCGGTCCGGGTGCTGCACCGGGGCGGTCAGCCACCGGCGGACATACAGCAGCACCCAGGACTGGTCGGGGCGGAGGTTGGCCGCTACCGCCTTGATCGTCAGGTCGTGGTCCACGCTGCCGAAGAAGTCCTGGATATCCAGATCGATCACCCAGTTCCGCTTCCAGCAGCGATCCCGGCACATCTCGACCGCCGCCAGCGCCGACCGCCCGGGCCGGTAGCCGAAGGAGTCGGCATGGAAGATCTGTTCCATGCGCGGCTCCAGCGTCATGGCCACCACAGTCTGGGCGATCCGGTCAGCGACAGTCGGCACGCCGAGCACACGAACCCCACGGCCAGCCGGTTTCGGTATTTCCACCGCTTTCACCGCCGGCGGGAAGTAGGTGCCCGAGGACATCCGGTTCCAGATCCGGTACAGATTGTTCCGCAGATCCTTCTCGAATTCCTCTACCGTGACACCATCCACCCCGGCGGCGCCCTTATTGGCCTTGACCTTCTGGTACGCCTCCCACACGAGCTCCTTCGCAATCACGAACGGCTTGTTCTTCGACTTCGTCGAGTCCACCCGATCCCTCCCAGCCCAGGCTGGTTGCCCGAACGAACACGACACGGATGAGCCGGCCCCTTCGCTGTTCCCTCCATTACGAGGGCGTCATCACTACTACGAGCCGGTCCGCCAGCAGGACCCGCGACGGTACTCGACGTCTCACGGTTTCCGCCGCTTGACGCACTCCCTCTCACCACCCGCACCCCACGGGCAGCGGTGTCGGGTCCCGCCTTCCCACGTTCCACGCAGAAGCCGCAGACCAGGATCGCGCCGCCTACATGCCGGGCACCACCTGGCCAGAAAACGGGACACCCCCGCCAGATTCATCCCGGGACCTGATCACCGCCCCGGTTCTGATGCCACCTAAATAGTTACGACACGTCATCAGCGGTTCGCTTGCGCTCGCCTTCCCGATCCCCACCTGACGCAGATACCCACGCCTTTTCCCTGACGCTCACCACGACGGTCACTAACCAACGCAGCTCAGGGCGGTTTGAAGCCATCCCCCGCCGGACGGCTCCGAGGGGCCACAAAACCCTCATCTCCCACGCAGCACCACATCCAGTGAGATCGGCCTACATTCCGAACCTCACCTTCTGCGCTCGTGGCGCACTGATCAACTATCCTCAAACAGAAGCGGACACTCGATCATGGATGGTCAGGGTCGGAGGCTTCGGCTTGAACGCCAGTCAGGTACCGGCGGATGCTGCGCCTCGCACCATCGCCAGCGCCGTCCTTGCCGGCCTCGCCGTGGCTTCCAGCGCAAGAAGCCAACGATCGGCTGAGCGGCCGGACGGCGCCCCTGTGGGGCGCGGGTCGACGTAGCGCCCGTGTCCGATAGGTGACCCCTCACGAACAGCCGCGATCCAGACCGTCGTGCCCCCGGCCGGACGGCCGAGTACGCCTCGCTCGTCCGGCTGATCCAGTCCAGACAGAGGGGTGAATGGCGCATAGTTGACACTTGGCGCGCCGTTTGGGGGTTTCGTGGTGGCTGGTGGGGTGTTCATCAACTACCGGGGTGTGGACAGCCGGAGCTACGGGGCGTTGCTGTACACCGAGCTGTCCCGGCACTTCGGCGCTGACCTGGTGTTCCTGGACAGTGAGTCGATCCCGGCCGGCGCTGACTTCGCCGAGCAGTTGCTGGCGCGGGTGCGGGGATGCCGGGTGCTGCTGGCGGTGATCGGCCCGAGGTGGCTGACCACCGTGGGTGGTGGTGGCCGGTGCATCGATGACTCAGCGGATTGGGTTCGGCGTGAGTTGGTCGAGGCGCTGGCCGCCGGGATACGGGTGATCCCGGTGTTGACCGACGACGCCGGCCTGCCGGCCGAGGCGGACCTGCCCGCGGATATCGCCGCGTTGGGCCGTTGCCAGTACCGGCGGCTGCGGCACCGGGAGGCCACTGCTGACCTCAACCGCCTGCGCGCGGACCTCACCGCCGACTCGGTCCTGCGCGCCGCCGCCCGCCGTGGTTCGGCGCGGGCGTCAGGGCCGGACGTGGTCCCAGCGCAGTTGCCCGCCGACGTGTACGGCTTCGCCGGCCGGGTCGAGCACCTGGCCCGCCTCGACGTCCTGCTCGCCACCGCCGGCGCGGAGGCGCCGACGGCTGTGGTGATCACCGCGGTGTCGGGCACTGCCGGTGTTGGGAAGACGGCGTTGGCGGTGCACTGGGCGCACCGGGTGGCGGGTCGGTTCCCGGATGGGCAGTTGCATGTGAACCTGCGCGGGTTCGACCCGGGTGGGCAGGTTGTCGAGCCGGCGGTCGCGGTGCGGGGGTTCCTGGAGGCGCTGGGGGTGGCGCCGGAGCGGGTGCCGGCGCAGTTCGAGGCGCAGGTCGGTTTGTACCGCAGCGTGCTGGCGGGCAGGCGGGTGTTGGTGGTGATCGACAATGCCCGCGACGCCGAGCATGCTCGCCCGCTGCTGCCGGGCACTGCGGGCGCGTTGGCGGTGGTGACCAGCCGTAGCCTGCTGTCGGACCTGGTCGCCGCCGACGGTGCTCATCCGCTGCGGCTGGACCTGCTCACCGACGCGGAATCGTGGGAGTTGCTGGAACGCCGGCTCGGCTCGGCGCGGGTCGCGGCCGAACCGGATGCCGTGGCGCGGATCATCGGGGCGTGCGCGCGGCTGCCGCTCGCGCTGGCGCTGGTCGCCGCCCGGGCCGCCACCCACCCCGGCTTCCCGCTCGCCGCAGTGGCGGCCGAACTGGCCGAGGCGGCGGGCCAGCCGCACCCGCCCGCTGACCCCGACGGCCGGGACGACCTGGACGACGTGTTCGGGCGGGTGCGGGCGGTGTTCTCCTGGTCCTACACCACCCTCACCCCGGCCGCGGCCCGCCTGTTCCGGCTGCTGGGCCTGCACCCCGGCCCCGACACCGCCGCCCCGGCCGCGGCCAGCCTCGCCGCCCTACCGCTGCCGCGGACGCGCCGGTTGCTAGCCGAGCTGGTCCGGGCCGGACTGGTCGGCGAGCCGGTGCCGGGTCGGTACGGCTTCCACGACCTGCTCGCCGCCTACGCCACCCATCTCACCCACACCGAAGACAGCGACCAGGAGCGGGAGGCGGCCACCGTGCGGCTACTGGACCACTACACCCACACCGCCCACACCGCCGACCGGCACCTGTACCCGGCCCGCGAGCCTATCCCGGTCCCGCTCACCCCACCCGCCTCCGGCGCCACCCCCGAACAACCCGGCGACCACGACACCGCCCTGGGCTGGTTGGACGCCGAGTGGCAGGTGCTGCTGGCCGTCCACCAGCATGCCGCCGGCACCGGCCGGGACACCCACACCTGGCAGCTGGCCTGGGCCCTGGACACCGTGCTGCACCGGCGGGGGCGCTGGCACGAGCGGACCGGCGCCTGGCAGGCCGCCCTGCCCGCCGCCGGCCGGCTGCCCCACCCCGCCGCCGCGCACACCCACCACAGCCTCGGCCGGGCGGCGACCACGCTGGATGACCACGAGCGGGCGCACACCCACCTGCACCACGCCCTGCACCTGTACACCGAGGCCGGCGACCTGTTCGGCCAGGCCCACGCACACCTCACCCTCGGTGTCCTGTGGGAGCGGCGGGGCCGGCCGGAGCAGGCGCTCGACCACACCCAGCAGGCCCTCACCTTCTTCCAGGCCACCGGCCACCGCCACGGCCACGCGACCGCGCTCAACAACGTCGGCTGGTACCACGCCCTGCTCGGTAACCACACCGCCGCCCTCACCTACTGCCAGCAGGCCCTCACCATCCACCAGCAGCTCGGCGAGCGCTGGGGGCAGGCCGCCGCGTGGGACAGCCTCGGCTACGCCCACCACCACCTCGGCCACCACACCCACGCCACCGACAGCTACACCCACGCCCTCACCATCCACCGCGACCTCGGCGACCGCTTCTACGAAGCCACCGTCCTGACCCACCTCGGAGACACCCACCACGCAGCCGCCCACCCTGAGGCCGCCCGCGACGCCTGGACCACCGCCCTGCACATCCTCACCGACCTCAACCACCCCGACGCCGACACCGTCCACACCAAACTCGCCACCCTCGACCACCCGCCAACCACCCAGCCCGGCCCAGACCCGGCCTGACCGGCCCGATCCACCCGCGACACCCGAGCCGTGTCCGTCCGGGGAACCCCCAACGGACACCCGACGATCATGCTCGTCGGACACGGTGACCAGGCCGGGAGCCGCCTCATTTGGGCCGTCCGCTGATCTGTCTCACCGTCGGGGGCCTATCCGTACGCTCCCGCGCCGTGTCTTGTGAGGACGACGAACCTCGTCGGCGGGCCGGCGCCGGACGGCCGACTGGGCACGGTGCGTGAGTAGTGGCTGAAGGACCTAGTTTCTGCGCGAACCACCGCAACGCCACCCTGACCTGCGTCGACAGGTCGACCCGGACGGACGCTCGGAGTGATCAACAAGCGTTGTGCAGGTCAGATGCCAACTAGTCTTCGTGGTGGACCAGACGTACCACAATACGAACCACTTCGTCCTGGTCGATGGTCCTGAGATCGCGATCCGCTCGGTGGCGAAACGGCAGGTCAGGGCGAGTGAGACCAAGTGACCGCTGCCATGGAGATGATCGACTCGGCCGGCCCAGACGAGCACGTTCACCGGCTCGTGCAGGTCGATGGGTCGCCGGGTCGGGCCGGGGGCGTCCGGTCGCCGTTGGTGGATGTGTGGGTGCGACGGTGCGGCACGCTGATGGTGGCCGGCGTGGCGGCCTACTCCTCCTACGAGCATCAGCGGCACTTCGCCGCAACTGGCGGCGCCGACCCCACCGGAGCGAAGCTGTGGCCGCTGTCCGTTGACGGCCTACTACTACTGGCCAGCGTTGGCCTGCTGCGCACCGGACCGCACGCCAGCCGACGTACCCGCTCCGTCCTGTGGGTCGCGTTCATTCTCGGGATCGCCGTGTCCCTGGCCGCGAACATCGCCGCCGCGCCAGTCCTGGGGTGGCAGCCGGTCCTCGTCGCCGGCTGGCCACCAGTCGCCCTGCTGCTCGCCGTCGAACTACCCGCCGACCACCCAACCCCCGCACCCGCCAGCTCCACCACCAGCCCGGCCTTACCGCCGCGCTCGGTGTCCGGTGACCGGAAGGTGGCCGCCGTGCCTACCTCGCACCCGGCCGGTAGTGCAGTGGTGGGGACCGCGGAGCAGCGGATGTGGGCGCACTACCAACACGAACGCGCCGCCGGACGGACACCGACCGGAGCCGACCTCGACCGTGTTGCCGGCACCAACAACTACGGCCGCGCCGTCCTTACCCGCTGGCGACGCACCGGCCGAATAACCGCCCAAGCCAAGTAACGACCCCGCCCACCGCGCACCAGGTTGGAGTGTTCCCGCTTTTTTGGACAGCGGTTTTAGGCTGCGAGTTGGTTGAGGTGTCTGTAGCCTAGTTCGTATTCTTTGGGTGTCAAGTATTCGAGGGTGGAATGACGGCGGATGGTGTTGTAGTAGTTCTCGATCCAGTCGAACGTCTCTTTCTTCAGGGTCTTGAGGGTGGGCCAGGGCCGGGTGTGGATGAGTTCTTTCTTGTAGGTCGCGAAGAAGGATTCGGAGACGGCGTTGTCGTAGCAGATACCGGTCCGCCCGAGTGAGCGGCGTATCTTGTGGTCGGTGCAGTACTGGTCGAACTGGGTGGACGTATATTGCGTGCCGCGGTCGGAGTGGAAGATGACACCGGCCGGCGGGCGGCGGCGGGCGAGGGCCATGTCCAGGGCGGCGGTGACAAGATCGGTGCGCATGTGGTCGGCGATGGCCCAGCCGACGACGGTCCGCGAGTGCAGGTCGATCACGGTCGCGACATAGGCCCAGCCGTCCCAGGTCTTGACGAAGGTGATGTCGCCGCACCAGTGGGTGTTGGGGCCCTCGGCGGTGAAGTTCCGGGCGATCAGGTCGGGGGCCGGTACCGGCCGATCGCCGGGCACGGTGGTGCGTTTCCACGCCCGGGGGTGGCGTCCGCGCAGGCCAGCGGCGCGCATGAGGCGCCAGACCCGCTTGTGGGACAGCAGCCGGCCCAGCGCGGCCAGGCCGGCGCGGACGCGCCGGACACCGGGGTTTCCGCGGCCGTCGCGGTACAGGGTGGCGATCAGGGTGGCCAGGGCCGCGTCGTCGGTGGCGCGCTGGGACGGTACGGCGGCCAGCCAGGCGTAGTAGCCCGACCGGGACACGCCCAGCTGCGCGCACATGAACGCGACGGGGAATGCTTCGGTGTCAGCCCAGTCCGCGATGGCAGCGAATCTCACTGCTTTCCCTTCGCGAACCAGGACGCCACTTTTTTTGCGAACTCCACCTGCATCTGCAACTCGGCGTTGGCCGCCCGGGCGTCCTTCAACTCGCCGCGGAGCCGGACCAGCTCGACCCGCTCGGGCTCGTCCAACGGCGCATCCACCGGCCTCGGCCCAGCCGCGTCATCCCTCGCCTTCTTCACCCATTTTCCTAACGTCATCTCGTGAGCACCGATATTCCGGGCCACCTCGGCGACCGGCCGGTGATCATCGATGACGAAAGCTACCGCCTGAGCCTTGTACTCCTCGGTAAATCGACGGCGTGTCGAACCCATACCCAAAACTCCCGACGGACCGGGCAGCTAATCACCGTGTGTCCACCAAACCGGGAACGGTCCAGGTCGCCCGATTCGCAGCAAAGTAGTTCGTTCAATCACGGTTGCCGGCGATGTGACGTTCGATCCGACATAGCTCAATGGGTGCTTTCCTGACTGCCGTAGATGGCTCGCGGCTGTCGCGGGGACGGGTTGCCAGCTGGTGGCAGGCGGTGCTCAGGTAATAGGGCGTACTGATCGGGGTCTGGCGCGCCGTTCACACTCCGCAGTGATCGACAGTGGGCGGAAGAGCGGCGTGTTGGCTTGCGTCTACCGGGAGTCCACTTCCGTCCGGGCCATCAGCCAGCTGACCTTCCTTCACCAAGCAAGGATCCCGGGGCATATGGGCGCGCTAACCTACCCTGGGAACTGCTTCTCAGGGCTCCGCCGTCAGGCCACGCTGGTTCGGCCCTACGGGTCCTCTTGGGCGGCCGAGTAGTGCGCAAATTCGTGGATTAAGACGAGTAGCTCTGCAGCTCAGCGCCGTGTGGCCATCATGATCTTGGAAGGTGGTCAGGCGGGTCCCGGCGCAGCCCCGCCGGGGAGATCCAGGTCAGGGCCGGCGGTAGGGCACGCGCCGGACGAGTATGGGGTGGCTGGAGCCGCGGGCGACGGACAGTTGCTGCTCCTGAGCCACCGACACGGCCAACACCACCGCTGCTGGCGTGTCACGAACATCGAGGACCAGGACGTTCGACAGTACCCGGCCCGCTGCCGGTCCCGGCGCGGTCGACGACAGCAGCACATCTACCCGGTCACCGGGCCGCACCGTTCCTCCGACGCTGGTCTCGGCATCGCGGTCCAGCGCGACGATTCCTAGGCGGTCGAGCGCGCCGATGGCCAGCGTCGGTCCAAGGCTCGACCTGCGCAGCGGCTGGTCCTGGCGTTCGGGGGCCAACGTGTACCGTCCGATCACGGCATCCTTGTCCAGCACGGGATCGCCCGGGACCTCGCCGGTCGACACGGCAGTTCGGCGCAGGTCGCGCTCCTCGATCTGGTGGTAGGCGGGCAGGTCGGTCGCCGCGACGTAGGCGTCGATGGTCCGGCGGACGTTGGCCAGGTAGAGAGTCCCGCCGGCAGCGAGGATGAGACCGATGGTGAGAGCGAGCCGAGAAAGTCGGAACCGGCCGATTGCCCGCGACCGTGCGCCGGGCGACTCGTCGGCAGTCACCCGACGACATTAGCGAGCCGCCATGCCGATTCCCGGACGACACGGGCGGTGGTCATAGGCCAGGTTGACCTCTGCTCGCCACCCCTGGCGGTGTTGCGCACCGGCTGCAGCCCAGCAGAGCCGCTGGCAGGGCTGGTAGGCGGCCGGCTTGTCGGGCACCACCGAGCCACCGACGGCGGAGCAATGTATGGCGGATGCCACCGCTGCCGAGCCGGCCCAGCAGAGGATTCGAGGGTCGTCGTCTGGCTCCCCTGGATCGGAGCACGACCGGTCAGCGCGACAACGACCGCGGTCAGCGCCCCCGAGGATTGTACCGGCATGCTGGGAGGATCGACCCGGGACCTGCTCGGCAGCGGTGGGGCGCCCATACGACGCCGTACCGCGGTCCGGTGGGCAGTCGAAGAAGGGGTGCGGGAACAGCCTAAAAGCGATGCTGCCCGGCACAAGATCGTCGCCGGAATCCGAGATCCAACGGACAAGGAACGGTTCACCCCCTGGATCGGAGATCAGTGGGCGCGCTTCATCGCGGTGACTCCGAGCAAGTCGCCACATGTCGTTGCGACTCGCGTTGGCTTCACCATGAATCGTGCCTTAGTTCGGGCGACTGCCACGATGTCGCCTTTGGTGGAGTCGCTGTGGCCTATCCCAGCCCGGCGAAACGTTCGTCACTATGAATTCCTCGATTGTTCTGAACGCGGCCTTTTCATCTCTCACATCGCTGGGGGTGGGCCACTGTTCTAACAGGAGGTGGCGGTAGAGATCAAACGCTGTGCGCTGCTGCTCACCCAACTCCATGGCGTTTGAAAGAGAGAGGCAATAGAAGCTGTAGGCAATCAGGCCTCCGCCTGCAAACCACAAGAGAAAGAGCGTCGGTGAGCCCGCCGTGATCAACAACATGATGCCACCGGTAAATGCAGTCAGCATTGCTTGAAATGCTACGACTAGGGGCAGTTCGTGTTGTTGCATAAATTTCTCGTAGTCCTCCTGGAACTGTGTCGGAAGAAGCGGGAACAATCTGGGCCAGAAGTAGATTGCGTCCATGCCGTAGTGCAGCAAGGAGTATCGTTCGGCCGCGAGGAGAATGTTGCCCAATCGGGTCGGCAGGACGTCTTGCTCGTCGCCATCGTGCTCAACCAAGCGGTATCGAGAATATGCTAAATCTTGGCGGGGTCCGCTCGCGCTCTCATATTTGGGATCCTCGTCGCCATCGAGTACGTCGCCTGAGTCGTCGTCGCCTTGCCATAGACGCCATGCCTGCTGGCTGTGCCACACAATGCCTGGAGTACGGTCACCAAGGATCCGCATGATCGGATAGCCTTCAAACAGGCGAACTATATTGCGCCATTGGCTGGCGACCGCGCCGGCGAGAAACCAGATTCCGGCGAGGTACACGAGTACCGATACTGCTTTGGATAGAAGATCGAGGTTCGTCCACCACAGGCCGAGACTATGCAGTGAGCCGAAGCACGATACAGACAACGACGCTAGCAGGCTCGAAAAGACCAACGTGGGCAGCAACGCATTGAACAGGAAGCGTCGTCGGAATACTGTCGACAATTGGGAGAGGGCTTCGGTCACCATGACTGTTCGCTAACGCCTACGCGGCGGCGGGTCTTCCCTGAACATTGTCTCGTTCCTACACCTTGGACATAGGCGTAAATTGGCCCCACGCCATGCCACAAGATCGCAATAGCTGCATCTGAAACGGTATTTGTAGCTACGGCGATGGGGATTTCCGGCAGGTCTCGAGCCGCCAGGCGACATCGCACCTCCTTCCGGGAGGACCACCCGAGCAAGATCGGCGTTCGTCTCTTGACGTGCATGCACGCTATAGCAGACTTGCGGCACCCCGCCTCGGCCGGGTGGAGCTGTCCCGGATCCGATCTGGACGACCCGCCGCTCGGTACCGCACCGAGTCCACCGTTCGGGGTAGCTGGTAGTACTGGATAGCCGTCCTCGGGCGAGCACGTTCGCCCCCTCTCGGCGACAGCGGGGGCGCTGACCAGCCCCGACTCCCTCGCAGTCTGGTCGCCTTGCACCGCGCCAACCGTGAGTTGACGGCCGCAACCGCGCCAGCCACGGCGACAGCTGAGGTCGCCCACGCCGACGGCAAGAGGACAGGAGCCAGAGGCCGGACCGACCGGAGCTGCGTCCAGAAACGCGCCGTCACAACGGCATGATCGGCCGGTCGACCCGACGAAGACCTCGAGCATGCGGCAGCCCGCATCGGCGACCAGTGCCTTCTGGGGCGAGTGGGCCGCCCGAGGTCGCCAGCGCCTGGCCCTACGATCGGCGCGTGAACCAGTCCGAACCGGGGCGCCGGTCATCCGCTGTCGAGATCAGCGCGGGGCGGCGTGGCACCGACGAGCCTAGAATCGACTCGTTCTACGAGTCGGTCGGCCTCCGAGCACCAGGGAGAATTCGTCCTCGAGATGAGTTTCTATTAGCCTGTGACGGTGACGAGGTCGTCGGCACCCTCATGTACTGGCTGACGCCGGACCCAGATGGCGCGTGGCATCGAGTGTACGGCGATAGTGGGCGGCTAGAGATTTGCGAGCTGAACATCGCGCGCAAGCGCCAACGCACCGGTTTCGGCAAAGCACTCATTCACTCTGCGGCTACGATCGCGCAACTGAACGGACTGCCGTACCTGTGGGCGTGGCCGAACCCGAACCCGGTTTCGTTGCACGCTGGTCGTGTGTTGTTCTTCGAGGCGTGTGGGTTCACCAAGTTCGAACCGAGTGATGGGCGACTGCTAATGGTGGGCGCCACCAGCGCTGTCTTGTCCAAGACGACCCTCTCCGGCTAACACCCGATAGTCTGCGGACTGACAGTGAGATTGTGGGGCGAGCGCCTCCCAGCGGAATTTGACTCCCGCCGGCAGAGTCGCGGCCCGCTCCGCGGCCAAGAGAGGTTGCCGGTCAGCTCACCACTCCCTCACCGGCAGTCGCTTCGAGGCTAAGCATTGCCGTGGCAAGGGCTTCGATAGCGGTGCGGGGATGCCGCTGAATCTCGGGATACCGCTCTAGTGCTCGAATCTCGAGCTGTGACATCGAACGCACAAGTAGGACTGGACCCTGATTGTCTTCGTATTTGACTAGAAGAAGCGATCCTACGCGCATACACGCCTGCGGGACCTTCTCAAGCCCGCCGAGCAACTTTTCAACCGCCTCGGCGGTCTTGATGTCAACGTTGGCCTGGCGTTCCTCGATACCTGCTAGTTCGAGCGCGCGCTCAACCTTGACTAGTCGTTGCCTTACCTGCTCTGACGTAAGGCCGCGGCGAAGAGCGGTCCTTGCTTTACGCAGAATCGAGCCTTGACCAATCTCTACCTCGACCGGAGCTTCGTAGCCTAGGACGATGGCTAGTGCGTCGAGGGCATCGAATATGGCCCGTCCGACGGCGAAGTCCTCTGTGTCGAGATATGCTTCGACAACTATACCCGCTGCTGGCCGGTTCTCGTCGTCGACCGATGGTTGGTAGGGCGACTCGAGAAAGACCGTCAAGCTCTGCTTGTCAGAACTAAACCTTGTCACTTCATACGGGTGCGCGGCGCTACGTGCCCGCTGACCAGTTGAGCGTCGGCTATGGTCGTCCGCTGTAGGCTCAACCACCGGCCGACCTGAGGGCAAGGAGGAGCTAGCCGGCGGCGTTGCGGCACTAGACGATTCACCGCTAGCTCCAACCGCGAGGGCTTTAACGCTCGCAGCCTGCAAGCTTCCGCGGTCTTCGGCAATCTCGAATTCGACGCGCTGCCCCTCCTCCAAGAACCTACTACCACCCATCTGGATGGCCGAGTAGTGAACGAAGACATCAGGGCCGCCGTCGACGGCAATGAAGCCGTAGCCTTTCTCGGCGTTGAACCATTTCACGACGCCTCTTGCCACGAGTCCCTCATTCTCTTGTCTGCATAACGGCGTACCCACTCGCAGGCTCCGACCGACACCGCAGCCCGGGATGTGTACCCAACTGGTCGTTCGGCCGCAACCACCATAACCGAAACCTTCGCGCCATATCGACCTCGCTCTGAGACTCACTGGACACCGAAGAGCTGCACGATACGGCCGGCCAGACAGTGCGCCATACCGGCATTCAGCTGCTCGATCTTCGCCGTGGTGACGTGACGATCCCACAGGTGGCCAAGCATCGTCGGCTACCTGGCCTGACCACCTGATCAAGCGGACTGGTCCCAAGCATGCGGTGCGGTACACCCTGCTTGTGTTCTAGATCAACAATCAGCAGACCGGTGCGGCTGGTTGATCAAGGCGTCCGCGCGGCGTCGGTGCGACGTGCTCGCACCGCGTCCGGCATGTCCGCAGCAGCGTCGGCCCTCGGTCGGCGTCGGTGCCCTCGATGACGGCGACGGTGTAGGCCGACCAGCCTGTGGCGATCGGACGATCGGGCACGATGTGTGACTGGTGCTGACGGAACCTAGTTTCTGCACGAACCACTGCAACGAACGCCCTGACCTGCGTCAATAGATCGATGCCGACGGACGCCTCAGGTGATCAATAAGCGTTTGTGCAGGTCAGAGGCCAGTTACTCTTCGTGGTGGAGCTAACGTGCCACAATACGAACCACTTCGTCCTGGTCGATGGCCCTGAGATTACGATTCGTCCGGTGGCGAAGCGGCAGGTCAGGGCCGGTGAGATCCGGTGACTGCGGCTGCGGTGACGATCCGCTCGGCCGGCGCAGCCGGTGCCCTTGAGAGTCGCATCGAGGCCGACCGATCGGCACGTGCGGCCAAGGCCCGTCGGTCACCGTCGACGCTGGATCTGTGGCTGCGGCGCTGAGGCGCGCTGCTGGTCGCCGGGGTGGCGGCGTACTCCTCCTACGAACACCAACGCCGCTTCGCGGTGGCCGGCGGCGCCGAGGCCACGGCGGCGAGGCTGTGGCCACTATCGGTGGATGGGCTGGTGCTGCTGGCCAGCATCGGCCTGCTCCGCGCCGGCCCGCACGCCACCCGGCGCAGCCGGTTCACGCTGTGGTTGGCGTTCGGGCTGGGGATCGTGGTGTCCCTGGCGGCCAACATCGCCGCCGCCCCAGCCCTGGGCTGGCAGCCAGTCCTGGTCGCCGGCTGGCCACCAATCGCCCTCCTGCTTGCCGTCGAACTGCTCGCCCACCGCACCGGTCCCGAACCACACGCCAGTTCGGACCGTCGCGACACTGGTGAACGTGGCGATGGCGTCGACGCGACGCAGGGTTGGCGAACGCAGCAGCGCGAACTGTGCGGGTGGGGACGGCTGAGCAGCGGATGTGGAAGCACTACGAGCGCCAACGAGCGAGCGGCCGGACGCCGCCCGGCGCCGAACTGGACCGCATCGCTGGCACCAACAACTACGGCCGCGCCGTCCTCGCCCGCTGGTGACGCACCGGCCGCACACCAATTCCAAACGCATGACCAAATGACCAGGCGGACCGGACGCCGCCCGACTCGCGGCACGGTCGCGCGCTTGCTCGCAGTGCCTGAACCTCGTCGACCGGGCGACGAGGGCGTCTGTCGGCGTACAGCTTGATGTGCCAGACGGGAGCAGGTGCACTCATCGCTTCGGCGCCGGCCAAAGCCACCATCCGGGACAGCGTCGCGGCGCTTCCTGCGCTATGACCCGTACGCTTCGGACTCCGACCTGAGCAGCTCGTCCAGCGCCCGGATCAACTCGTCGATGTTGCCGGGTGCGAGGCGCGACGCCACGGATAGGGCGGCCGGGAACTCCGCCGCGGGCACTGGTGGCCCCCACAGGTAGCCCTGGCCCAGCGTGACGCCGAGGGCGGCCAGCGCCTCGCTTTGCTCCTTCGTCTCCACACCCTCAGCCACCACGGTCAGCTCCAACGCGTGGCTCAGCGCCACGATGGCCCGGACGATAGCGTCGTTGTCAGAGCGCTGAAGTAGGTCGTACAGGAAAGCGCGGTCGATCTTCAGGCCGGTGATCGGCAGAGAACGCAGATAGCTCAGCGAGCTGTACCCGCTGCCGAATCCGCGGATGAACAGGTTGACGCCCATCGCCTGCAGCTCGGACAGCGTCTCGCCGAATACGCGCGGGTCGTCCTGCGTGATTGACTCCTCCAGCTCCAGCTCCAGCGTCAGGGCCGCAGCAGGCAGGTCAAAGCGCACCAGCTCGCCGGCGAGGGTGCGCGGGAAGTCCGGATCGTTCAGCTCACGGGACCACACGTTCACCGACAGGTAGAAGTCGTCCGTGACAGTGCCGTCGGTCCGCCATCCGGCGAGCCGGTTTAGGGATTCCTCGCGCACGCGGGCCCCGATCTGTGCGATCAGCTCGGACTCCTCGGCGATCGGCAGGAACGAGCTGGACGGGATCGAGCCCCGCGTCGGGTGCGTCCACCGGGCGAGCGCCTCGGCGCCACGGGCATGCCCGGTGCTGAGCTGCACGATCGGCTGGTACGCGACGTGCAGCTGCCCCTCGGCGAGCGCGGTGCGCAGCTCGGTCTCCAGCTCCATCCGCTCCCGCACCTGGTCGCCCCAGTCTGAGCCACGAACGATGATGCTGCCGGAACCCTCCCTTTTCGCGAGGTACATCGCGGCCTCGCACTTGCGCAGCAGTTCGGGAAAGGTGGCCCCCGGCTCGTCTCCGGCCCCGTGCACCACCACCGCGATCGACGCGGTCACCGTCACGTCGACCCCGGCGCCCCGGAACGGCTCGGCGAAGATCCCGCGGACCTGGTCAGCCAACCGGACAGCCTCGTCCCGGCCGCCCGCCCAGGCCACCAGGAACTCGTCGCCGCCCATCCGGGCCACCGGCGCGCCGACCGGCAGCACGGCACGCAACCGCCCGGCCACCTGGGCGAGCACTTCATCGCCGGCCGTGTGACCCAGCGCGTCGTTGACGGACTTGAAGCCGTCTAGGTCGAAGAGCATCACCCAGACGTCCCCGGTCTGCTCATCGAGGAGCCGCGCAACCCGCCGCCGGACCACACGGCCAGTCAGCAGGCCGGTCACCGGATCGGTCTCCGCCTGAGGCTCCACACGAACAGCCGCGCCGCCGTCGTCGGTGACCTCAAGCACCCTGCGCATAAGCCGGCCCGATGCGCCGTACTGCACGAGGCGCTCGGCGAACGAGCCTGAGACCCGGCCGGAACGCGCCGGCGACAACCGTGGTCGCGGCGTGGGCTCATCGGCCACGGGATATCCACCACCCTCTAGGCGGCGGTCCCGCCCGGTCCAGGCTCGTCGCCGTGGAGTCCAAGATATCCAGCACCTGCTCACCCGTCAGCTCGGACGCTTTGAACGGGCCGCTTAGCACGATGCACCCGTCAACCCGGCTACTCTCGCCGAACGTTGGGTAGGCGACCATGCCCTCGGGCTTAGCGGATCGACGCAGCTCACCCCAGCTAAGGCCGTATCGTTCGGCCACCGGGCGGCCCTCCCACGCGCCGCGGCCCTGCCGGGTAGCGGACTGGACGAAGTCTCGCCACTGCTCGGACACGATCTCCTCGGTCTCCGCAGCAACGCCGGCCAGCCCCACGCCTAGACGCACGGAGTGCTGCACGTCCCTGACCGCCGCGACCGCCTGGAGGGCAGTGACCAGCATCAACCGTCCCCGCACCCAGAGGCCCCGCTGGCGGTAGTAGCGGATCGCCACTTCGTCCCAGCGCGCGCCGGTCACCTCCACGACCTGATCGGCGGACGGCGGCTTGCACGAGCTCGTGGAAGACGGCGTAATAGGCGGCCGAGACGGCACGGCGCAGCGCGGCGGGGCGCGGACTCGGGACAGCGACGATGTCGTCCGCGAAAGCGAGCAGGTCTACTCCGACGATCGGCGCGTCAGCGAGCGGCATCGCGCGCCCGCGCCAGTACCTCCGCCGGGATGCCGGCCTGGCGCGCGCTCCGCAGGGCAACGTGCCGGACGTAGACCTCCTCGCCGATGCCGAGGCTCCAGGCACGCTGACGAATCGTCCGGTCCAACGCCCGGAGCCCAGGATCGGGCCAGGTCAGCTCACCCGGAGCGGGGTCGTCCATGAGCAGGCGCACCCTGACGACCTCGTCGTCGATTTCCGGCCGCCAGGCAGCCTCGACCTGGACGTCGTACAGGCGGAAGCCCTCGATCACCTGGTCGCGCAGCTCATCGGCGAGCGCGGCGAGCATCCGGTCGTTGGTGCCACCCAGCGGAGCGGGGACATACAGGGCTTCCGACATGCCGACAGGGTAATCCGGAATAGCGGGTGCAGGCGTGAGCATTGTTCGATCCTCTTCCCGTTGCAAAATCGAAAGGGAACGAAGACCAATTCTCTGAGCAACGCGAATGCTGCCTGGAGAATTCGCCTCGCGTCGGCCATCGGCGGCTGACGCGAGCAACGCTACGAGCCGGCGGATGTGGATGCCAGCCCGCGCGAGGACGCTGTGGACAGCGACGTACCCTGTGGATGGCCGTTTGCGACTACGGGGTACGAGTGGTAATAAGGAGTGGAGCTAGTGGAAGACGCCGATGCGGTCGGCCAGCGGTCGCAGTTCGGTGCGGATGACCGAGGTCTCCCGGCGGAGCAACTCCCGCACCATCGCGCGGACCTCGATGTTGTAGCGCATCTCCTCGGCCGATTCCTGCTCGGCCTTCAGCAGCATGTGGATCGCGGCGACGTCCTCGGTGCGGACGCCGTAGGCGCGGGCGAGGCAGAGGTAATGGGCGAACCGCCGCTCGACCACCGACACCGAGGAGATGTCGTACCGCTGCGTCTGCCGGATCGCCTCGCCTGGCCGGGACAGCTCCATCGCCAGCCAGACCCGATGGATCCCGACGTTCGTCGGCCCGAACACCGTGCGGAAGTCGTTGCGCTCGCCGAGCAGGGTCGCCACCCGGTCGGCGATGTCCAGCTCGGTCACCACGCCGTGCTCGTCGCCGAGCCGGGCGAACTGCACCGCGCGGAGCAGGTGTAGCGCGCCGAAGACGCTCATCCGCTCCGGCGACGCCTCCGAGAGCGTCGGCTCGAGCTCGGCGGCGGCGTCGCGGGCGAGCGCGGCGACCACCTCGGTGTGGCCCTGCTCGCAGAGGATCATGCCCAGGTTCCAGGCCGCCGCGGCCCGGCAGTCGAGGTCGTCGGCCTTGACCGCGGCCGACATCGCCCGGTCGGCGGCCAGCAGCGACACGTCCTGCGCGCCGACCCGCTTGGTGAACGCGCGGACCAGGAAATACAGCATCGAGGCCGAGCGCAGCACGCTGGCCCGCTCGGCGCCGTCCACCAGCGGGATGGTGGCCCGCAGCTCGGTGATCACGCCCGGCAGCATCGCGCCGAGCAGTGCGAACGGCCGGCGCTGCTGCCAGAGGTTCCAGGCCGCGTCGATCTCCCGCTCCAGCCGGGCAACGTCGGGCGGGCCGGAGATCGCCGGCGCGTAGGCCGTCATCGCCACCCGGATCGACGGGACGGCCTCGTGCTCGGCCGGCTCGTCCGGCAGCTCGCCCACGGGCAGGCCGGTCAACTTGTACAGGTCGCGCACCCGCAGGATCCGGGCGATCTCAATCCAGTCGGAGAACGCGGCGACCTGACGCTCGCCGGACTCCCACTTGCGCCACGCGGAGACCGTGCACCCCTTCAACTGGGCGCATTGCTCCTGGGTCAGTCCAGCGCGCCGGCGGTAGAGCCGGATGCGCTCGCTGGGTGGCAACGTCGGGTCAATCGCTACCATGGCCTTCCCCGCACACATAGTTGGTCGCCGCGATGGGCCACGGCGTGGACGGGCGGTGCACAAGGTGGGTTTAGCACGGCCCAACGCCGCCCCGTCAGCATATTAGTCTTCCCGTCCGATTTCCGGTGTGCCGAAGGGTGCATGCGGTCAGGCGAGCGCCGGGGGCAGCACGGATGGCTGGCTGTCGCCGGGCGCGGCCATCGCGAGCAGCCGGCCGACCTGTTCCGGCGGCCCGGGACGACCGAGGAACGAGCCCTGCCCGGCATCGCAGCCGATGTCCACCAGCCGGGCGGCCTGGGTGGCGGTCTCCACGCCGTCGGCGGTCGCGGTGAGCCCGAGCCCGTGCGCCAGCGAGACGATCGCCGTGACGATCTGCAGGTCGGACGGGTCCGGCTCCAGCGGGCAGAGCCCCTGCACGAACGCCTCGGCGATCTTCAGCGTGTGCACCGGCAGGCTCCGCATCAGGGCCAGGTTGGCATGGCTGAGACTGAAGTCGGCCATCGCGAACCGGACGCCCCGGGCGGACAGCGCGCGGACGGCCGCCGACGGCTCCTCCACGTTGGCCCGCGCCGCGCTGCGGTTCAGCTCGAGTTGCAGCCGGCGCGGATCGAGGCCGGTGCTGTCGAGGATGCGGAGCACGTCCTCGACCAGCCGGGGATCCTCGGACTGGCTGGCGGACAGGCCGACGCTGACGAACAGGCTCATGCCCGGGTACGACTGCTGCCAGCGGGCGGCCTGCTCGCAGGCGGTCAGCAGCAGCCAGCGGCTGAAGGTAGCCGTCTGGCCGGTCTCCTCGGCGAGGCTGACGAAGCGGTCCGGGCCGAGCAGACCCTGCCGCGGATGCCGCCAGCGCGGCCGGGCGTCGACGCCGGCGAGCACGCCGTCGGTGAGCCGGACGACCGGCTGGTAGTCGACGAAGAACTCGCCGCCGGCCAGCGCCGACGGCATCATCGCGGACAGCGTGTACCGGGCCATCTCGTAGGCGTTGCGCAGCGGGTCGAACAGCGCCCACCGGCCCTTGCCGTCCGACTTGGCGCGGTAGAGCGTGGCGTCGGCGGCCCGCAGCATGTCGGCCGGGTCGGTGCCGGCGACCCGCCGCTCGACAATCCCGATGCTGGCGGAGACGGTCAGTTCGTGGTCGTCGATCCACATCGGCAGCAGGAGCGCGTCGAGCACCCGCTCGGCCACCTCGATCACCTGGTCGGGCCCGGTCGAGTCGGCGACGAGGATGACGAACTCGTCGCCGCCCATCCTGGCCACCAGGTGGCCCATGGTGGAGACCGACTTGTCCAGCCGGCCGGCCACCTCGACCAGCAGCCGGTCGCCGACCGCGTGCCCGAAGCAGTCGTTGACGACCTTGAAGCCGTCCAGGTCGACGAAGCAGATGCCGAGCCGGTCGCCGGGCCGGGCGTCGGCGAAGACCTGGTTGAGGTTCTCGTGCAGCAGCGCCCGGTTGGGCAGCTGGGTGAGCGGGTCGTGGGTGGCCAGATACCGCAGCCGGGTCTCCAGCAGGTGGCGGTCGGTCACGTCCTCGAACATCGTGACGACGCAGCCGGTGCCCGCGGGCTCCTCCGGGATGAGCGACATCGTCACGTGGGTCCACAGCACGGTGCCGTCGCCGCGGTAGAGCGGCTTGTCCGTCTGGAAGTGGTCGCGCTCGCCGCGGACCAGCGCGGCGTACGCCGCGGACACCTCGGCGGCGTCGTCCGGGTGGACGAAGTCGGCGATCGAGTGCTGCCGGAGCTCCTCCAGCGGATGCCGCAGCATGTCCAGCAGCGCCTGGTTGGCGTCCAGGATCGAGCCGGTCAGGTCGCTGATCCCGATGCCGACGGCCGACCCGGCGAACACCGTCCGGAACCGGGTCTCGGTCGCGTGCAGCAGCGACTCGGCCCGGTTGCGGGCGATGAGGGCGGCCCGGATCAACGCCTCCTGCGCGGTCAGGATGCGATCCCGCAGCGCGGCGGTGTGCCCCGCGGCCAGCTCGCCGAGCAGCTCGGCCAGCCGGGCCCGTGCCTCCGGTTCGGGCCGGTCGGTCGGGTCCGGGGTGCCGGCGCCGAGCAGGCCGACCGTCCGGGCCAGGCTCTCCGGCTCGGTGAACCCGGCATCGGCGAGTAGCCGACCGATCTCGTACCCCGGCGCCGGGCTGAACGGCTCGGCGGCCAGCGCCTCGGCCAACCGGTCGGTCAGCAGGTGGAGCAGGGCCCGGAGGTCCGCGCTCGACATCACCACGTGGCTGGTGCCGCGCAGGGCATCGAGCCAGGCGCGGGCCAACGTGATCCGGCGCGCCACGGCCAACCGACCGGCCGCCACCGGCGCTGTCTCCTCGGCGTCGACCGGCTGCCTCCCCTCCGCACTCACCGTTTGCGCCCGACGCCGGCGTACGCGCCGAACAGCGTCTCCGGCACCGCGACGTCCTCGGCCTCACTGGCTGGCCGCCACTGCGCGACCCAGGTCAGACCCGGCGGTACCAGCTCGAAGTCGCCGAACAGCGCGGCGACCTCGTCCCGCGGCCGCATCGTCACCGCGGCCACCCCCTGGCGGTACATGTTCGTGGCGTTGGTGAACTGCGCGGAGACCGGCCCGTCATCGGTGCCGTGCGAGATGATCAGGTAGCTGCCGGGGACGAGCGGGGCGGCGAACTCGCCGATGATGCCGGCGGGGTCGTCGCTGTCCGGGATGAAGTGCAGCACCGCCACCATCAGCAGCGCGACCGGCCGGTCGAAGTCGATCAGCCGGTGCACCGCGGGGTCTTCCTGGATCCGCTTCGGTTCGCGCAGGTCGGCATGGATGACGGTGGCCTGCTCGTCCTCTCCGAGGATCGCCTCGCTGTGCGCCACCGCGACCGGGTCGGAGTCCACGTAGACCACCCGGGCCCGCGGGTCAGCCTTCCTGGCGACCTCGTGCACGTTGCCGACGGTGGGAATGCCGGAGCCGAGGTCGACGAACTGGGTGATGCCGGCCTGGACGCAGTAGCGGACCGCGCTGGTGAGGAAGGTCCGGTTGGCCCGGGCGAACAGCGGCGCCGCCGGGAGGACCTTGCGGATCTCCGCGACCAGCGCGCGATCCGCGGCGAAGTTGTGGAAGCCGCCGAGGTAGCAGTCGTAGACCCGGGCAATGCTCGGCTGGTCGACATCGATCCCCCGGGGCACCCAGTCCGGTCGCTCCATGCACGGCCCTGTCTGACTCGTTGCCGACTGGCCGGGGCACCGCAGCACAGCGACGGTCCGGCCTCCGACCCCCGTCGACTTGCTAAGAATGTCTCACAGAAAGCTGAAAGGGCATTGAGCAGTGTATGGCGAACTATCTGTCCAGGTCTATGTCCGTGTGACCGGGTGACGCC
>Ga0307500_10000114_pt1 | contig 25202 bp, 15 predicted proteins | sample 14_S_MG_FD_201362 | JGI IMG/M metagenome (GOLD analysis project Ga0307500, IMG submission 201362) | Soil microbial communities from Populus trichocarpa stands in riparian zone in the Pacific Northwest, United States - 14_S | ecosystem: Environmental > Terrestrial > Soil > Riparian zone > Trees... | reverse complement strand
CCTCCGGAGGGGCTCGGCATGGAGGTCGACGCGGGCGTAATCAAAGGCGGCGGCTACCTGCGGTTCGCCCCGGAGAAGGGCGAGTACGGGGGCGTGCTCGACCTCTCGCTGGAGAACGTCGTCCAGATCAAGGCGATCGGGTTGCTGACGACGAAGATGCCGGGCAGCGGCGACGGGTTCTCGCTGCTCCTGATCCTGACCGCGGAGTTCCCGCCGATCCAGCTCGGCTTCGGCTTCACGCTGATCGGCGTCGGCGGTCTGGTGGGCACCAACCGCACGATGGCGGTGGATGCGCTGCGCAGCGGCCTGCGCAACCACGCGCTCGACTCGATCCTCTTCCCCCCGGACCCGGTGCGCGACGCGCCGCGGATCCTCGACGACCTCGGAGCGATCTTCCCGCCGGCGGAGGGCCGCTACCTGTTCGGCCCGATGCTCGAGCTCGGCTGGGGCACGCCGACCCTGATCAGCGCCAGCTTCGGCTTCATCCTCGAGCTGCCCGACCCGGTCCGCATCGCGATCCTGGGTCAGGTCAAGTCGCAGTTGCCGAGCGAAGACGCCGCGCTCGTGCAGCTGCACATGGACGTGCTCGGGATCGTCGATTTCGGCCAGAAGACGCTCTCGATCGACGCCACGATCTACGACTCCTCGATCCTCGCCTTCTCGCTCTACGGCGACATGGCGTTCCGGCTCAACTGGGGCGACGCACCGAGCTTCGCCTTCTCGCTCGGGGGCCTGCACCCCCGCTTCCAGCCGCCGCCGGGGTTCCCGAGCCTGCGGCGCCTCACCCTCAGCCTCGGGTCGGGCAGCAACCCGCGCCTCAGTTGCGACAACTACATGGCGGTCACGTCGAACTCGGTGCAGTTCGGCGCTCACCTCGAGCTCTACGCCGCGGCGATGGGCTTCGGCGTGCACGGCTGGCTGGGCTTCGACGTGCTCTTCATCCTCTCGCCGTTCTCCTTCGAAGCCGGCATGTCGGCGGGCGTCGACCTGCTCGCCGACGGCGACGTTCTGATGGGGATCAGCCTCGACTTCACGCTCAGCGGGCCGACGCCCTGGCGGGCGCGCGGCACCGCGACCTTCACCGTCCTCTTCCTCGACATCTCGGTCGACTTCGACATCAGCTGGGGGGACGACCAGAAGGCGACGCTGCCGCCGGTCGACGCTCTCGACCCGCTGCTCAAAGCGCTCGCGGACCCCGGCAACTGGAGCGCGACGCTGCCGGCGAGCGCCGAGCAGGCCGTCTCGCTCGGCGCCGCGCCGCCGGCCGGGGAGGCGATCGTCGTGCATCCGCTCGGCCGGCTCGCCGTGCACGAGCACGTGGCGCCGCTGAACGTGACGATCTCCCGCTTCGGCAGCGGCGTGCCGGCGGGCTGGAACCACTTCGAGATCGCCGACGTGAACCTCAACGGCAAGGTCGCCGCGACGCAGGTCGTGCGGGACCGCTTCGCGCGCGGGCAGTTCTTCGAGATGCCCGACGAGGACAAGCTGTCGAAGCCGTCGTTCGAGATGATGGACGCGGGCGTCCAGGTCGGGCTCGACAACGGCGTCCAGGGCCACCTCTCGCAGCTGCAGGTTCACTACGAGACGAAGATCGTCGACGACCCGGTCCTGCCGCCGCGGCTGCTGGCGCTCTACTGGCCGCTGGTCGAGGCATTCAAGGTCCAGATCGAGGTCGGCGCCGCGGCGCTATCGAAGGTGCTCACCAGCGGCGAAGCGAAGTACGCGACGCCCGGCGCCGGCGGCGGCGTGGCGACGGCGGAGGTGGCCCACGTGATCGCCTCCACCGAAGACCTCAGCGTCGCCTTCGACCTCGGCGGCGCCGCCGGCCAGGTCTTCGCCGAGCAGGCGCTCGGGCAGCACCTGGCCGCTCACCCGGAGGACGTCGGCAAGCTGCAGGTGGTCCCCTTGCACGAGGCGATGGCGGCATGAGCGAGCCGCTGCTCGCCGTCTACGACTTCGTCGCGCACTATCGGCGCGGCGCCGCCGCCGACCTCGACCAGCCCGACCCGCTCAGCGGCCCGCTGCCGGCGCGCGGCCCGCTGCACGCGAACTTCACCCTGCGCGCGACGGCCGGCGACCAGGTCGACAACCGGAGCGGGTTCGCCCCGGTCGAGCTGTACGGGCCCGGCGACGTGCTCGGGGTCGATCCGCGCCATGTGATCAAGACCGAGCCGCGCGATCGGACGATGAACTACGAGCCGAACTACTTCGCCGGGATCGAGTTCGACCACCCGGAGTTCCCCTGGCTGTTCACCCCGGCGGCGCCGAACGGCGATCGCCTGCGCCCCTGGGTCGCGCTCGTCGCGCTCGTCGACGGCGCCGAGTGGAAGCCGGCCGACAGCGGGGGGCCGCTGCCGGCGATCGAGGTCACGACGCCGGACGCGCTGCCCAACCTCGACCAGTCCTGGGCCTGGGCGCACGCGCAGGTGAGCGGCGGCATCGGCGCCTCGACCGTCGAGAGGATCCAGATCGATGCGCCCCAGCGCGCGCTCTCGCGCCTCCTCTGCCCGCGCCGGCTGAAGCCCCTCACCCCCTACACGGCGTTCCTCGTGCCGGCCTTCGACGCCGGCCGGCAGGCAGGTCTCGGCCTGCCCGCGCCTCCCGGCGACAAGGTCGCCCCGGCCTGGCCGGACCCGGCCGGGGTGACGCTGCCGGTCTACTACCGCTTCTCCTTCCACACCAGCGAGGAGGGTGACTTCGAGTCGCTCGTGCGGGCGCTGAAGCCACGCCGCCTGCCGAAAGAGGTCGGCATCCGGGACATGGACGTGGACCGGCCGGGTTGGGGGCTGCCGAGCGCCGGGACCCCGCTCGGCCTGGCCGGCGCCCTGCGCTCGGTCGAGACGCAGGAGACGGTCTGGTCGGGGCCCGACCGCGAAGCCTTCCAGGCGGCCCTGACCGAGCACGTCAACCGCGGCGCGGCGCCGGTGACGACTGCGCCGGGCAGTCCCGACCCTGTAGTCGAGCCGCCGCTCTACGGGCGCTGGCATGCGGCAGTCGCCTCGGTCGACCCCGCCGCCCCGGGGTGGATCGACGAGCTCAGCACCGACCCGCGCCGCCGCGCGACGGCCGGCTTCGGGACCCGCGTGGTCGTCGCCGAGCGCGCCCAGCTGATGCACGCCGCCTGGCAGCAGGTCGACGGAGTGCTGAAGGCGAACCAGCTCGTGCGCCAAGGCCAGCTCGCCCTGGCGGCGTCGCAGGCGGTGTTGGCGAAGCACCTCGCCCCGGCGGACACGGCGACCGTGCTCGCCCTGACCGAGCCGCTCCACACCCGCCTGCTGGCCAGCCCGCGCACCGTCGCCGCCACGCTGGCGGGCAGCTCGCTGCCCGCCGGGGCGCTGTGGCCGACCTTTCGCCGCCTGGCCCGCCCGCGCGGCCCGATCGCCCGCCGCCAGGGCGGCGCGCGACCATTCGGGCGCCTGATCGAGCGGCTTGCCGCCGGCGAGATCACGCCCGAGCCGCCGTACCTGGGCCCGAAAGGGATGATCGGCCTCGGGCAGAGCGCCTCGGGCATCCCGGGGGCGCAGCCGGGCGGCTGGTTGGCGCAGCTGTCGCCGCTGCAGGCGCTGCTGCTCGCCCTCCTGCTCGCCCTGCTCGCGTTGATCGCGATGCTGCTCATCGACGGCGTGCTGCTCGCCGTGCTCGTCGCCATGGCGGTCGGGATCGCGGTTTGGCTCATCGCCGCATGGGCGCGGAAGAAGCACCCCGGCGGCGAACTCGAAGGCAGCGCCCCCGACGCGGTCGGCGGCGGGCTGAGCTTCGGCGACCTCTCGCCCGATGGGTTCGGTCAGGCGCCGCCGCACCCCGGCTTCGAAGTCGTCGGCGAAGGGGTGGCGGTGCCGGCCACGAACTGGCCGCCGGGCCAGCCGCCCGGCGCCGCCGACTCCGCCGACGGCGGCGCCTTCCGCGGCGCCGGCGAGCGGCTCGGCGAATACCTGCAGGCGCCGCGGCCCGAGCAGCCGAAACGCCCCCGGCCGCCGCTCGCGCAGCTCGGACCGACCCTGCTCGAACGCCTCGATCCGGGCCTGACCATTCCGCACCGCATCGGCTCTCTGATCGCGATCGACGACGGGCTCGCGATCGTCGTCTGGGACCCGGAACGCTTCGACGAGATCATGGCCGCCCCCGAGTTCCCGCAGCCGATGTACGAGCCGCTGCGCGACCTCTCGCAGGAGCTGCTGCTGCCGGGGCTCGAGCTGATCCCCGAGAACACGCTCGGGCTGCTGGCCGAAAACCACGCTTTCGTCGAGTCCTACATGGTGGGGCTGAACCACGAGATGGCGCGCCAGCTCCTCTGGAACAACTACCGCACGGATCAGCGCGGCAGCTACTTCCGGCAGTTCTGGGACGTCCGCACCTACGTCCCCGGGCCCGGCGACCCGAGCGACCCCGACAAGCTGCGCGAGCTGCTGAAGGACGTCCCCCCGGTCCATCGCTGGCCCACCTGGAGACCGCTGGGCGAGAACCGCAACAGGCCGCACAGCGGCGGCGACAACCTGATCCTGCTCGTTCGCGGGGACCTCCTGCGGCGCTATCCGAACACGGTCGTCTACGCCTGCGAGGCGGTCTGGAACGAGACGACGCACCAACACGACATCCCCGACCCCGAGGTGCACAGGAACCCGATGTTCCGCGGCACGCTGTCGCCGGACATCACCTTCTTCGGCTTCGACCTGACGAAGGGGGAAGCGCTCGGAGACCCACACGATCACAGCAAGCCGCAGGGATGGTTCTTCGTCTTCCAGGAGCAGCCGTCCGAGCCGCGCTTCGGGCTCGAGCCGGCGCCCGAGCCGTTCGCGCACCCGGCCGTGAGCGAGTGGAACGACCTCACCTGGGCGAATCTCGCCGCGGATGCGGCGGCATTCGCGAAGCTGGAGCACGCGTCCCCGGCGCCGCTGTTCGGCAGCGTCACGCCGAAGCTGAACCCCGACGGCGAGAATCCAGGGGATCCCGACAACCACTGGGGAACCGACGCGGCGCAGATGGCGTTCATCACGATGCGCCGCCCGGTGCGGGTGGCTGTGCACGCCGAGACGATGCTGCCGAAGGAGGCCGGATGACGTCGCCGCCCGCGTTGCTCCTGCCGGTGCGGATCGAGACCAGGTTCGAGCTCGAAGGGCCGCAGCCCGAGCTCTGGGTTCGGGTCTTCCCCGATCAGATCTCGATCGACGCGCACGACCCGAGGCTGACCGAGGCCGAGGTGAGCGCCGGGCGTCGCTACTGGCGGGCGCTCTGGCGCGCGGGCGTCGCCGACGAGGACGCCCCGCGACTGGCCTGGCAGTCGCTCGCGCAGCGTTTCGGTGCGACCCGGGCGGCGTTCCTCGCGCACGCGCCGACGCTGACGCCGGCGAACCTCGCGCAGCGACCGGCCGCGGCGACTCCGGCCGGCGTCGATCCCTCGCCGCCGCCGGACTTCCCCCCGCTGGACGCCGCCGATCGACGGCCGGCCGCCCCGGCGCGCGCGCCGCGCGCCCTCGGGCTGCCCGACCGCTGGACGGTGACCCTGATCCGGGGCGGCGGGGTCGTGCACCGCGCAACGTCGGGGCCGGTCCGCGCCGAGCTGGCGGTCGGGCCCGATCCGGCGACGCCGCCGACGCCGACGCCCGACGGGCTCAAGGTCGACGACGGGGTGCTCTGGATGGTCGACTTCGAGGAGGCGCTGGCCGCCGGCATGGCGCTGCGGATCCCGATCGGCCCCGAGGACGCGCGCGCGGGCTTCGACCGCGTGCTCGTGCACGGGCTCGCCGCGTCCGCCCCCGGCGACGGACCGGCCGCCATCCGCTCGGTCCTCGACTCGCATCGGTTCACCGACGGTTTCGCGCTCGTCCCCCAGGGCGCACCGACGAACAACACTCCGGACTCCGCGGCGGGCTACACGCGCGCCGATCCCGGCTTCGAGGGGAGCTTCGCGCTGGAGGCGGGGGAAGCGCGGCCGCCGCGGGACGGGCAGGTGCTGGCCGACTTCCTCGGCCTGCCGGCGGAGGCGATCGAACGCGCCGGGCACGCTGAGCGGACCGACCAGGAAAACGCGCGGCGGATGACCCTGGCGCTGTGGCCGGCCACGCTCGGCTACTTCCTCGAGCAGATGATGTCCGAGGTGGTCGGCGAGAGGGCGCGGGAGCAGGTGCGCGCCTACGTGCTCGACCTGGTCCGGGGCCGCGGCCCGGTGCCCGCGATCAGGATCGGGCAGACCCCGTACGGGATCGTGACCGCGACCTCTCTCGCGCGCTACAGGCCGCAGCGCGAGAGCCGGGTCTCGGCCGCCCTTGCCGACCTGCTCCGACGGCTGTGGCCGATCTGGCGGCGGAGCGTGCCGGCCGTTCCCCACGTGCAGCGCGGCGGCGACCATGACGCGCAGCTCGTCGGCATCCTCGGCATGGATGCCAGCTCGCGCGCCTACCGCACCCGGCACGCGCTCGGCGAGGAGCTGCTCCACCACACCATGGCGTGGCTCGACGTCGGCGGAAAAGACGAGGACGATTTCATCGAAAAGCCGGGCAAGGATGCGCTCGCGAAGCTCGGCTACGGCGCCTGGGACCCGCGGCTGATCCACCTCGCGCTGAGCAAGGTCGAGCATCCGGTGCCGTTCCCGATCGTCGTCGACGGACCGGTCTCGGAGAGCGATGGGCTGCCGCCCGTGCCGTTGCCCGACGGCACGACCGGCAACTACATCTCCTGGCTGCGCCACGCGTCGCTTGAGGAAATCAAGAACGACGGGCGCGCTTTCCCCGGCGGCCCGCCGGGAGCGCTGCTCTACCAGGTGCTGCGCCACGCGGTGCTGACCGAATACGGCCGCCTCGCCTGGGGAATCGCGATCGAGGCCGAGATGGTCGAGCCCCGTTTCGCCCGCGAGGCGGAGCTCGTCGGGTTCGCCAAGGACAAAGGCAGGCCGACCGTGTGGGAGGTGCTGGCGAGCCCGATGCCGGGGAAATCGCCGGAAGGACCGGCGGTTACGACGATCGCCGCTCACATCGCCGACCAGGTGCGACTGCGCGCGCCCGACTTCCGCCGCCTGTCGGAGCTGTTCGATGCCCTCGAGTGGCTGGAGGGCCTGCCCACGGCGGAGCTCGAGCGGCTCTTCACCGAGACGATCGACACCTACAGCCACCGGATCGACCCCTGGATCACGGCGCTCGCCTTCGAGCTCGACCGTTCCCGTCGCGGCGGCGGGCCGCGCGAGTTCCACCTCGGCGCCTACGGCTGGCTCGAGGACCTGCGGCCGAGCCCGTCGCCTCCGCACGTCGAAGCGGACCTGGCCGAGCAGGTGGCCCTGGTCGACGAGCTCCGGCGCCAGCGCTTTCCGCACGCGCCGCCGCCGCGCCGGGCTCGCGCTCCGCGCGAGGACAACGCGGGCTTCATCCACGCTCCGTCGCTGCAGCAGGCGCAGGCCGGCGCGGTGCTGCGCAACGGCTACCTGACCCATCGCGAGAGCTCGAACGGCGAGCTGCTCGCCGTCGACGTCTCCTCGCAGCGCACCCGCATCGCGCTCGATCTGCTCGAGGGCATCCGCCAGGGACAGCCGCTCAAGGCGCTGCTCGGGTATCGCTTCGAGCGCGCGCTGAACGCAGCCGGCATGCAGGTCCTGCTGCAGCCGTTCAGGGACGCCTTCCCGTTCCTCTCCAGCCAGGTCACCGAGCCGGCCGGCCCGGCCGAGTCGGTCGCCGCCGCGAACGTGGTCGACGGGGTCGCCCTGCACGCCGCCTGGAAGGGCGGAGCCCTGTGGCCGGGCGGCTTCGGCGCGTCCCCCGGGCAGCGCGAAGCGGTCGACGGCTTCATCGCCGATCTCGACGACGTCCTCGACGCGCTCGGCGACCTCTCGATCGGCGAGAGCGTCTTCCAGATCATGCGCGGCAATCCGGTCAAGGCGGGCGGGATGATCGACGCGATCTCGCGCGGCGAGCGCCCGCCCGACCCCGAGCTCGTTCGCACCCCGCGCGACGGCATCGACCTCACGCACAGGGTCGCGCTGCTGTTCACCCCCGGCCCGGCGCGCCGCTCGGGCTGGCCGGGTGGCGGCCATCCGCGAGCCGCGGCCGAGCCGCGGCTCGACGCCTGGGTCAGCACGCTGCTCCCCGATCCGGCGCACGTCCGTTGTCGCATCCGCTACACGCGTCCCTCCGCGCCCGGCGGCGAGCTCACCGTCGCCCTCGGCGAGCTCGATCTGGGCCCGCTCGATGCGGTGGCTCTTGCCGCCGTGACGGGCGACACCCCGGCCTCCGAGCTCGAACGGCGCCTGCGGTACCGCGCCGCTGAGCTGGCTCCGGCCGACGCGACGGACCTCGAGATCGTCTTCGAACGCGATCCCGCCTGGGGAGGTGATGTGCGCACCTTCCCCGAGCTCCTGGTCGCCGCCCAGTACGTCCTGGCGCTGCTCGCGGACTCGCGCCCCCTCGCGCCGCAGGACCTGCTCGAGCCCGAGCGGCCCGCCGAGAGCCACGGGGCGGCGCTCGACAACGCCGAGCTCGACGCGCGCTCGGCCGCGGCTCTGGCACGGATCGACGCCTGCGCGTCCGCGCTCGAAGCAGCCGCCGGCGCGCCGGCCCTGCGCGACGCGCTGATAGCGGGCAGCCTCTTCGGCGTCCCCGGCGGCGTTCCGGGCTCCGCTCAGGGGACCGACCCCGAGACCGTCGCGGCGCTGGAGGACCAGGCGACGGCGCTTGCCGCAGCGCTGCGCAAGCGGCACGAGGACGCCACGGCGGCGGACGCCGCGTTCGACCGAGCCGCGGCGACGCCGGAGCAGCTGCGCGACCATCTCGCCGGCCTGCTGCAGATCGTCTTCGGCGAGGACTTCGCCGTCTGCCCGCGCTTCCAGCCGGCCGCAGCCGCTGAGCTGGGCGACGCCTTCGCGGCCTCGCAGTCCCTGCTCGACGGCGACGGCGACGCCCCCGAGCGCTGGCTCGCCCAGCTCGCAACCGTGCGCGCCGGCGTCGGGCGCTGGCAGGCGGTGCGTGAAGGGGCGCAGCTCCTCTCGCGCCGCTTCCCGCCTGCGGCGACGATCGCCCAGATGCCTCGCGCCGTCCCCGACCGCTGGCTTGCGCTGCCCTTCGCGCCGGGGGCGCAGGCGCCGATCTCCGGGCGCGTATCGATCGTCGCCGAGGTGCACCCGGCTCACCATCCGGGCCAGCCGCATTGCGGCCTGATCGTCGACGAGTGGCCGGAGCGCATCCCGGCAGCCGAACAGAGCACCGGGCTGGCGTTCCACTTCGACCAGCCGAACGCCCGCGCGCCGCAGGCGCTGCTGATGGCGATCAGCCCGGACGAGCGACCGTCCTGGGACGACGAGGCGCTGGAGGCGATCCTCGGCGAGACCCTCGATCTCGCCAAGGCGCGCGGGGTCGACCTCGAGAGCATCAGCGACCTCGGGCAGCTGCTGCCGACCCTGCTCTTCCCGTTCAACGCCGACGGCGAGACCGTCTCGCTCCAGTTCGAGGACATCCACTAGCGATGGCCTCGTTCACGATCTGGAGCCGGCTCGAGCCGCGTACGCGCGAGTTTGGGATGGAGCGTGGGTTGCAGGCCCAGGTCCGCGACGCGCTGTGGATGCTGACCCGCCAGTGGCAGGTGGGCGAGTTCCTCGGTGAGGATGCCGGCTCGCCGATCTCGACCACCGTGCGCACCGAGTCGGTCCGCCTGACGAGCTTCCAGCCGGGGCCGGCGGGCGCGGTCGAGCCTCTGGCGGGGCGGCCGCCGCTCGAGGTCCATGTGCAGCGCGAGCCGGTCGTCGCGACCCTGCGTGAGTCGGTTGCGCTTGGCCTGCGGTTCGAGGGGTTGCTGCGCGATCGCGGTGTCGAGGCGCACGCGCCCGCCTTTCGCCACGCCTTCCCGATCACGGCCGACGCGCCCGGGACCGAGGTGACCGACCCGGCCTCGAGCGCCCGGCGGCTGCTCGCGGCCGGCCGCGTGGCCGACGGCGAGCGACTGGTCGCCGTCGTACGCGCCGTGGCCGACCCGCACGGGCTCCCGCCGGTCGCCGCGGCGCCGGTCGCCGATCGAGCCGCGCTGGTGGACGCGCTCGACGCCCTCGTCGCTCACCGCGACGCGCTCTTCAGCGAGCCGGGGGGAGACAGCTCATGGGTCCCCGACCAGCTCGAGCACGAATTCGCCGTCGGCTCCGAGAGCCAGGCGGGAGCGATGACGCTGCGGGCGCGGCAGTTTCGCAGCGAGCAGCTCGACTGGCACTCGCTGAGCGCCGAGGCCGACCCGCTCGGGCCGCCCGGGGGCGAGCCGGTGAGCGCCGAGCAGCGTTCCTTCATCCCGACCAACGTCCGCTTTCGCGGCATGCCTAACTCGCGCTGGTGGAACTTCGAGGACGGGGCGACCGACTTCGGCAAGCTCGACGCTGAGAGCGTGGACCTGGCGAAGCTCGTGGTGATGGAGTTCGCGCTCGTCTACGGCGACGACTGGTTCAACCTGCCGCTGCCGTTGCCGGTCGGGGCCTTGAGCCACGTCTCGGCGCTCGTGGTCACCGACACCTTCGGCGGTCGGACGGCGCTGCGGCCGACGGGCGAGCAGGTGCCGGGGGGCGAGCGCCCGTGGTCGATGTTCGGGCTCACCGGCGTGCCTCCCGAGCGCGACCTGCTGCTGCTCGCGCCGACCCTGGGCGCCGTGCTCGACGGGCCCGAGCTCGAGGAGGTGCTGTTCGCCCGCGACGAGATGGCGGCGATGTCCTGGGCGGTGGAGCGCACGCTGCAAGGAGGCATGGATGCGCCGGTCGACGGATACGAGCTCTACCGCCGTCGCCTCGCCGCCTCGCCCCCGCCGGCTCCGCGGACGCGAAAAGACGGCGAGCCCCCGATCGAGTACGAAGTCGGCGCCGACGTGCCCGACAACTGGATACCGCTCGTGCCGGTGAAGACGGCGACGACGTCCTTCGTCTACCGGCGCGGCGTCATGGGCGGCCCCGGCGGCCACCCGGCGAGGGGCCGCGTCCTCGAGCCCGAGCATGCCTTCTACGTCGCCGAGGAGGCGATCCCGCGCGAGGGCGTCGAAGTCGTCCGCCGCTTCCGCCGCACGCGTTGGAGCGACGGCTCGACGCATCTGTGGATGGCGCGGCACGTGCGCATCGGTCGCGGCGGCGCCGGCTCGGGGCTCGAGTTCGACGTCGTGCGCGACGTGCCGAAGGCGCCATAGCCCACGCCCCAGGGGTCGCCGCTCGCTGCGGGATCGCTCAGCGTCTGGCGGCTTCGAAGGAGAGGCGGCAGCCTTGCCACTCCAGCTCGCCCGTTGCCGAGCGCGGACCTGCGAAGACGAGCTTCAGCGAGGCGCGACGGGGCCTGCGGACGCCCGCCTGCCTGACGACGACGGTCTTGCCGCCCAGCCCGCCGGCGACGGCCGGGTTGCGCTTGCCGATTGCCCAGGTGGCGAGGCCGGAGAGCGCCAGCCGGGCCGGGCGGCCGGCGGCCTGGACCTGCGCCTTCGCCTTGCCGCACTGCGGGGCCGCCGAGGGCCCCAGGGTGAGGCTGAGCTCGGCGATCGTCCCAATGTGCGGCGCGATCGACAGCTTCCCCTTGCGCACGTAGCCGAAGCGCGAGGAGAGCTTCCATGCTCCGGCGGCAGGCCGCTTGGGCGCCACGCCGGCGATCTTCGCCCGCGCCGAGGGACCCTTGCCGTTGCCGTCGGTGAGGCCGGTCACCGTCGCGGTCGCTCCGTAGCCGGGCTTGATCCCGGCGAAGACGACCGAGTTCCGGCTCGCGGCGGCGATCTGCAGCCTGCGCACGTCGTCGCCGCGCCGCAGGTAGACGGCGTGCCGGAACCCCGGCCTGGGCGCCTTCCAGCTGACGACGAGGCGAGTGCCGTGGCGGGCGATCCGCGCGCGCCGCGGGCGGGCCGGGCGCGGCGGGCCGGGGGCGCGGTAGGCGCCGACGTCGAGGCTGGTGCGCGGGAGGCCGTTCTGCTCGACCAGGGCGACGATCTTGCGGCGGCCGGCCGGCCCTTCGGCGGGATGGAAGGTCGCCTTGCCGGTCCTGGCGGACGTGGTGGCGATTACGTTGCGCACTTCCTTGCCCTCCTCGACGAACTGGATCCGCTGGCCCTCGATCGGCTTCAGCCGCCAGTGGAGGACCCGGGTGCGGCCCTTCCCGGTGACGTTGGCGTATACGGCGGACTTCGGTAGCCCGAAGGACTGCCGCACCTGCCGGATCGGCACGATGCCGTCGCTGCTCAGGGTCCAGGTCCCGGCGGCGGGCTGTTTCAGCACGAAGTAGGTGGTGTCGTCGCCCGACTGCACGGCGAGCATGTCCTTGGTCTTGGCGAACGGCGCCGCGCTCGTCGCCGCGATCGTCTTGCCGTGCGGCCCGATCAGGGTCACGCTCGGCGCCCCGCCGACGCCTTCGACCGCGAAGGCGGCCTGGGGTAACCCCGGTCGCAGCTGGAAGCGGTTCGCCGCCGCGAAGCGAGCATGCCCTCCCGACGGATACGCGGGGCGCCACGGGCCGAGGTCGCACGAGCCCCACCAGAGGTCGAAGTCGCCGCCCCATTCGTAGCCGATCCCGGCGCTGCCGATGTAGACGTCGACGCAGGCGGCAATGCCGATGTTGGAGACGATGAAGCCGCCGCCGGCGCAGGGATCCGGCGCCCAGGGGATGCGGATGCAGGCGTGCACCATCCCTTCCAGCTCGGCCGCGTCGAGCCCGTCGACGAAGCCGTTGACTTCGCCGTTGATGTAGGCGACTTCGAGGTCCCAGTTGAGCTTCCCGCCGAGCTCGAAGAGGCCGGTCGAGGAGTAGCGCATGAAGACGTTGCCGAGGCTGAACTTGTCAGCCAGTTTCGCGTTGCCGCTCACTTCGAAGACGAGCGGATCGTCGAGCTTGGCTTTGAAGGCGCCGTTCACGCTCACGGCCGTCTTGCCGGCGACCGACGGCCCGGCGCTGAACCCGACCGTGCCCGAGAGGGCCAGCGGGCTGCGTTCCCAGCCGAAGCCGATCGACTGCAGGTAGACGCCGGGCGAGACCGCGACGTTGAGGTTGCCGACGGCGCCTTTGAGGAAGTCGAGGTCGCCTTCCTTGAGCCCGATGCCGGCGGTCAGCGAGTAGGCGCTGGCGAAGCGCAGCGTCAGCGTCGCCGTGCCGGCCCAGGTGCCGCCTTCCTTCCACTTGATCGAGACGTCTTTGAGCTCGACCCCCGCCGCCTCGAGCTTGGCGACTTTGATTTCGAGCTGGCTGAAGTTCGAGCCATGTTCGTTGTCGGCGGTGAACCCGGCCGCGACGGAGATCGAGCCGAAGTAGTTGAAGGGCCAGAACTCGAGCTTGAAGGTCGGGTTGACCTGCGCCTTGCCCGCTTTGGTCAGCGAGACGGCGACTTTCTGCAGCGGCAGCTTCGCCAGCAGGCTGACGTTTTTGCCTTCGTATTCGAAGATCTGCTTTGCGCCTTCGCCCGGCGTGCCGAGGTCCCAGTCGACGTCACCGAGGTAGAGCGGGACGTCGGGGTGGTCGGCGAGGGTCACCTCGATCGCATCGGCGACGCTGCTGCTGATCGTCCTGTATTTCTTGTTGATCACGAGCCGTTGGGTGCCCGTGCGCGGGGTGAGGGCGAGGCCGTCGACGTCGACCGTCTGGTCGGTGGCGACGAGGACGTCCGGGCCCGCCGAGCGCAGGCACTCGTCGCTGTGCACGTCGAGGTAGGGGGCCTTGAAGTCGTGCACGCAGTTCTCGATCACCCGCACCAGCGTCTTCGCCGAGCGTGGCGCCGGGCCCGCGCCGGCGCTGGGCGTCGCGATGACCGTGATTTCGGAGTAACTGCTGGGTTGGGGTGGCGCGCCCGAGTCGGCGCTCAGTTTCAGCATCGCGCCGCCCGCGGTCCCGGCGGCCGGGTTGGGTGCGAAGGAGGCGCTCATCCCCGGTGGCAGTCCGGAGACGCTCAACGAGATATCGCCGTTGGAGCCGTTGACGCGGTTGAGCCCAATCGGGATTTCGGCGAAGTCGCCCTGGGCGACGTTGGTCGGGCCGCCGCCGAGGCTGAGCCCGAAGTCCGGGGCGGGCGGCGCGTCGGGGTAGGTGAGGGCGAGGTCGTCGAAGCCGATGTCCTCACTCAACGACGGGGAGGCGATCAGTTCGAAGGAGGCGATGTCGGGGTTTGGAGAGCTGACGGTCAGCTGCTGCGTGAGGGGTTTGCCCCTGGTCACGACGACGGCCGAGGCGCCGATTTCACCGCCCGAGGCGTTGCGGGCGACCAGTTTCACTTCCGCCGTCGAGGAGGGTTCTTCGGGCAGTTCGATCCAGCCGACATAGGCGCTGACCGAGCTCGCCGTCCTCGTCAGGCGGCCGATCGAGACCGGGGTGAAGAACTCGCACGCGTTGCCCGCGCCGACGCAGTTGGCGATGCTCGCGACCCGATCCCCCGAGTGGGCCAGTCCCGGCGCCGATTTCACCAACGGGAACCAGCCGTCGCCTTCCGCGGGGCCACGGAAGAAGACCCCGTCCGCTTCCTTGTACTGGTCTTTGACTTCCGTGCCGGCGGGCAGGTCGTCGAAGTTGACGACCTTCGTCTCCGCGTTGGCGCTGGCGGCAAAGGCAGGCACGAGCAGCGTCGCCAGCACGGCGACGAGCGCGCACCTGGCGCGGCCAGTGAATGGACGAGATCGCTTGGCCAAGTAACGAGAACCTAGCCGCAACCGGCCGGTCTTGCCATGTATGCAGACCGACGTTCGGTTCTCGAGCTCAGCCGGCCTGTGACGCGCCGGCGGGGGTTATCCGGTCGAGCTCGGCGAGGTCGTCCTCGCTCGGCCGCCAGGCGATGGCAGCGACGTTGGCGGCGACCTGCTCGGGCCGGGTGGCGCCGGCGATCACCGAGCCGACCGCCGGCTGCGCCGCGAGCCCCACGATCGCGACGTCGAGGACGCCGATGCCGCGCTGCTCGGCGAACGCTTCCAGCGCTTCGACCACGTCGAACTCCTCGTCGCTGCCGGGCTGCTCTGCAGAGGCGAGCCGGCTGCCCTTGGGCGCCCGTTCGCCGCGCCGGTACTTGCCGCTGAGCAGTCCCTTGGCGAGGGGGAAGTAGGGCAGGATCGAGACGCCGAGCCGCTCGCAGGCCGGCGCGACCTCCGCCTCGATCTCGCGCTTCAGCAGGCTGTACTCGTTCTGCAGGGTGACGAAGCGCGCGAGGCCGCGCTCGCGCGAGATCCGCTCGGCCTCCTCGAGCTGCGCGGCGCTGAAGTTGGAGCAGCCGATCGCCGTGACGAGCCCCTCGCGCACGAGCTCGTCGAGCGCTTCGAGGGTCTCCTCGAGCGGGGTGACGCCGTCGGGTTGGTGGTACTGGTAGAGGTCGATCCAGTCGATCTGGAGTCGCCGCAGCGACCCCTCGATCGCCCAGCGGATGTACTCGCGCGAGCCGCGGGGTGCGCTCGGCACACCGTCCGCTCCCCTCATCTCCATGCCGAACTTGGTTGCCAGCACGTACTCCTCGCGACGCCCGGCGAGCGCCTCGCCCATCAGCCGCTCGCTCTCCCCGCGGCCGTAGACGTCGGCGGTGTCGAAGAGGTCGACGCCGGCGGCGAGCGCGGCCTCGAGCACGGCGGCGGTCTGCTCGCCGTCGATACGGCCGCCGAAGTTGTTGCAGCCGAGCCCGACGACGGGGACCTCGAGCTCGGAGTCCCCGAGGCGACGGGTGGGAAGCTCGTTGCTCACCGTCGGCAGGATCGCAGACCGCGACCGCCGGCCCGCTCGGCTATTTGCTCGCGGTCACCGTGGCGCTGGTGTAGACGGTTCCGGCAGAGGTCGCCGCCGTGATCGTGTCGGTGAAGCTGCCCGAGGATTTGCTCGTGTAGGTGAACTGGCTCGCGGTTTCGGCGGCGCCGGCGGTCGGGATGGCGAGCGTCAGCGGGGCGCCGGCGATCGTGCCGCCGGTCGAGGTGACTTTCACCGAGTGACCGCTGCCGAGGGCGGAGACAGTGTTGCCGAGGCTGTCGGCAACGGCGACGTTGGCTTTGATCGTGTTGTTGTTGCCAAGGCTCGTGACCGTGCAGGTAAAGAGGCACCCGGCGCCGATGCTGCCAGCGCCAGCGGTCAGGTGGGTGAGCGCGAGCTTGGACGCCGTGCCGGGGCTCACCGTGATCGTCAGACCGGTCGGCGTGGAGATCGTTCCGTCGCTTGCCACGACGCTTGCCGTCTCCGCCTTGTTGAGCTTCATCACGCCGTTTTTCGACGAGGCGACAATGGCCACGCCGGCGCTGAAGCTGATCGCGGTCGCGCCGCCGAAGTTGACGGTCGAGCCGCCGCTGTTGATCACCGTCGGCGCGCCGCCGCTGGGGCTCGTCCCCGCTCCGGAGAAGACGAGGTTGTGCGAGCCGATGTATTCGGTGGCGGTGTTGCCGTAGGGGTCGAGGGCGGTGACGGTCAGGTTGTCGGCGGCTCCCGCGACCGGGGTGGTCGACGCCGCTGCCAGCGAGAGCTGGGAGGCGGGGGCGGGGGAGACCGTTACGGCCGTCGCCGCGCTGGAGATCGAGCCGTCGCTGACCGTGAGGCTCGCAGAGCCGCTCTTGTAGAGCCTCATCACACCATTGCCGGCGCCGGAGACGGTCGTGACTCCGGAGACGAAGGTGATCGTCGTCGCGGTCCCGAACGCCTTGGCGCCGCTGCCGTTGTTCGTCACCGTCGGGGTTTCGCCGCTGGGGCTCGCCGATGCTCCAGAGAAGATCAGGTTGTGTGAGCTGTTGTAGGCGGTTGCGACGTTGCCGAAGGCGTCCAGCGCGGTGATCGTGAGGTTGTCTGCCGCGCCGGCGACCGGCGTGGTCGAGACGGCGGCGAGCGAGAGCTTCGTTGCGGCTCCGGAAGTGACGGTGACTTCCAGGTCGGGTTCGCTTTTAATCGACCCGTCGCTGACTTTGAGGTTCGCCGAGCCGCTCGTGTACAACGTCATCACGCCGTTGCTTGCGCCGGAGACGCTTGCCACGCCGGCGGTGAAGGCGATCGCCATTTCGGCTCCGAAGGCCTTGGTGGTGCCGGAGCTGTCGGAGACGGTTGGGACGTTGCCTCCCGGGCTCGCCGATGCTCCGGAGAAGACGAGGTTGTGTGAGCCGCTGTAGCTGGTGGCCGTGTTGCCTTTCGCGTCCTTGGCCGTGATCGTCAGATTGTCGCCGGCGGCTGCGGCGGGGGTCGTTGTCGCGGCGCTGAGAACGAAGTGGGTGGGAGCGGTAAGGGTGACTTTCGCCGTCGCCGGAGCGCTGACCGCGGTCCAGGAGCGCCAGCGCGCCGTCACCGTGTAGATGTGAGTGCCGACTTCGAGTCCTTCGTCGGTGCAGCTCGTCGCGCTCGACGGCGCCGCTTTACCGGGGCAGCTGCCCGCCGGTTCGTCGCCGTCGCGGCTGACCGTGTAGGTGACAGCCCCGGGCCCCGGCGCCGTGACCGCGCTCCAGCTCAGGGCGACGGCGCCAGGGGCGGGTGCCGCCGAGCCGATCGTGGGCGTGGAGAGCCGCGTCACTTCGGCGGAGGCTTCACCGGCGCCGGCGCCGGTGAAGTAGGCAAAGGCCGTACCGGTCACCGCCGCGACGGTGACTGCGAGCACCGCCGCGCCGGCGAGACCGGCTGGTCGCTCGAGCCTCATCCGTGCGCGCTCCCGGTGAATTCGAGCGGGAAGCGGGCGCCCTGGCAGGCGTCCTGGTCGACCGGCAGGTCACGCAGCTGGATCGCCGGCGGGAGCACGCCCTTCGCCGGCAGCCGCACGGAGCCGCCCGCCGGGACGACGAGTGGCTTCGTCGCCGAGGCGCTCGAGGGAGTGAGGGCGAGGTTCTCGGCGCTCCCGCAGCCGGTGGGGTCGGAGGGGATCGCGACCCGCAGGTCGGTGACCAGAATCGGTGCGGAGTTGGGATTTTCGACGGTCAGCGGCAGGGCGAGGGGAGGCGCCCCGGGGTGGAGCGCGTCGAGGCCCGAGAGGTCGGGGAGGATCGTGAAACGCTTGGCTTCGAGGCGCGTCCAGCGGAATCCGGCGATCTGGCTGCGGCCACTCCGTCGATCCACCGTGCGGACGCCGAAGGAATGACCTCCGGTGGCCAGCTTCCTGAAGAAGACCGGCGAGCGGCAGCGCTGCCAGCCGCCGCTGTCGAGACGGCACGAGAACCGGGCGCCCGTCAACCGAGCAGAGAAGGTGAAGCGAGCCGTCGAGGAGAGCGTCCGGACACCCGGGTGGGTGAGAATGCGGGGCTTCGGCAGGCGGGTCGCCCGCGCCTGGCGGCCCGCGCCCCCGGCCTCTGGCGCATGGGCATGGCGTGCCGCGTAGGCGACCGCCGTTAGGCAGCCGCCTAGGCAGGCGAGCGCGAGCAGAGCCCTGGCGCTGTCACGGCCGATCCGTCCCATGCCGAGAGCCCCGCTCCGATCGGGGGGCCGATTAGTTGTTGGTCAGGTGCAGCGTCAGGGTGGCGCCCTGGCAGGCGTCCTGGTTCGTCCCGGTTTCGTTCATCGTCAGCGTTCCGGTCGGCGTCACGCTCTGGCCGCTGCCCGGTCCGAACGTGTGGTTGACGGTCACCGCGGCCATCGAGAAGTCGGGGTTGCCGCCGCTGATCGTCGTGCTGCAGGTCGAGTGCCCGGCGTCGACCGTGATGCTCCCGAGGGTGATCGTGCCGACTCGCTGCGAGCCGGACGACGGGTTGTCGACGGTGAAGCTGACGGGGGAGGAGGTGCCCGGATAGAGGCTCGAGCTCACGGTTGCATGCAGCGTCATGGCCGAGCTCGAGCCGACGGTTGCGGTGCCGGTTCCGGAGCCGCTCGAGGTGAAGTAGGCCAGCGCCACCCCGGCAACCGCCAGCGCGCCGACGCACGCGAGCGTGGTCAAGGCGCGTTTCTTGCTCTTCCAGGACATCCCCCAACTCCTTTTTCGCGGTTTGCCGGAGCGAGCGCTCCGAGGGCTGACCATCGGCCCACCCCAGGGTGGCCTTGAGCTTTGAAACGGCAATCAGGTTCGCCCGTCTTGTACGGGCTGTACAAAGCCCTTCTTCGCAAGCCGTGAACCGCGCACTTGCAGGCGCCACCGCTCCGCTAGGATCTCCGAATCTTGAGTAGCCGTTCGCGCCAATTCTTCATCCCGGCCCTTCTGGCGCTCGCCACCTGCGGCCTCGTTGCCTCGCTGGCGGTCGCCAGGTCCGACTCCGGCAAGACGTACGTGACCAGCGGTTGCAAGGGCGCCGCCTTCAAGCCGAAGCGGATCATCCTCGCCTGCGGCGACGCCGGCCTGGTGGCGACGAAGCTGCAGTGGAAGCAGTGGGGCGCGAATCAGGCAAGCGGCAGCGGCACGGGGGAAGAAAAGGTCTGCACCCCCAACTGCGCCGAAGGGACCGTTGCCAAGGGCAAGATGACGCTGGCGCTCTCCAAGCAGCGTTTCTGCTCACAGGACGGCAAGCGCCACTTCACCAAGGTTCACTACAGCTGGCCCGAAGGCGCGCCGGGGGAAGGCCCCAACCAGGGGAACATCCCGCTGCCCTGCTCGCTCGTCTCGAACTACTAGCAACAGGAGGTTCAGAGGCGAGGTGAGAGGCTGGTCGCGATGAGCGACTCCTCCGTCCGGTCGGGTTTCAGCGGGCGCACCGCCTGGGTTCGCAGCCTGCCCGGGCCGCTCCGCGACTTCCTCTCGACCGAGACGGGCAGCGCCGGCGTCCTGCTCGCCGCCGCACTTACGGCGCTCGTCTGGGCGAACGTCGATATCTCCTCCTACGACAGCGTCTGGAGCACCAAGCTCTCGATTCAGCTGGGCGGCTCGGGCATCTCGCAGAGCCTGCGCGCGTGGGTCAACAGCGGCCCGATGACGTTCTTCTTCTTCGTCGTCGGGCTCGAGGTGAGGCGCGAGTTCGACGTCGGCGAGCTGCGCGAGCGTCGCCGCCTCGCCCTGCCGGTGCTCGCCGCGCTCGGCGGCATGGCGGTCCCGGTGGCGATCTACCTGGCGATCAACGGCGGCGGCGACGCGGCGAGCGGCTGGGGCGTCGCGATGTCGACCGACACCGCCTTCGCCCTGGGGATGCTGGCGCTGGTCGGCCCGCGCTTCCCGGATCGGTTGCGCGGCTTCATGCTGACGATCATCGTCGTCGACGACGTGGTCGCACTGCTGGTGATCGCCTTCGCCTACAGCGGCGACGTCTCGGCCACGCCGCTGCTGATCGCCGCCGGGGTCTTCGCCCTGATGCTTGTCGCGCTGGCTCTGCGCATCCGCCATGGCCTCTTCTACTTCCTGCTTGCGGCCGTCGCCTGGGTGGCGCTGTTCGAATCGGGGGTCGACCCGGTGGTCCTCGGCCTCGCCGTCGGCATGGTCACCTGGGCCAGCCCGGCGGGACGGGACGAGCTCGAGCGGGCGACCAGCCTCTTTCGCAGCTTCCGCGAGCAGCCGACGCCGGAGCTCGCCCGCTCGGCTCGCTCGGGACTGCGGGCGGCGGTCTCGCCCAACGCCCGCCTGCTCTCGCTCTACCACCCGTGGACGAGCTACGTCGTCGTGCCGCTCTTCGCTCTCGCCAACGTCGGCATCGCTCTCGACGGTGACTTCCTGGCCAAGGCCTACACCTCGCCGGTGACGCTCGCGATCGTCGCCGCCTATGTGCTGGGCAAGCCGGTGGGGATCACCGGCGCCGCCTGGCTCGTCACCCGGCTCAGCGGTGGGCGGCTGCGCCCGCCGGTCGGCTGGGTCGCGACGGCGGGCGGCGGGACGATCGCCGGCATCGGCTTCACCGTCTCGCTGCTGATCGCCGCCCTGGCGTTCCACGGGCTCGAGCTGCGCGAGGCGAAGCTTGGCGTGCTCACCGCGGCGATCTGCGCCTCGGCCCTGACCTGGCTGGTCTTCCGCGCCACCGCGAGGCTGCCGCGCCGGATGCGCGTCCGCGCCCTGCTGGGTACCTCGGAGACGCTCGTCGACCTGGCGCTGCCGGTCGATCCCGAGCGTGACCACGTGCGCGGGCCGGCCGAGGCGGACGTGACCCTGGTCGAGTACGGGGACTTCGAGTGTCCCTACTGCGGCAAGGCGGAGCCGGTGATCCGCGAGCTGCTCGCCGACTTCGGCGACCTGCGCTACGTCTGGCGCCACCTGCCGCTGTCCGACGTCCACCCGCGGGCTGACATTGCCGCCGAGGCGGCCGAGGCCGCGGGCGCCCAGGGCGCCTTCTGGGAGATGCACGACCTGCTGCTCGGCCACCAGGGTGACCTCGGCCCGCGCGCCCTGCACGCCTACGCCGAGCAGCTCGGCCTCGACATCGAGCGCTTCCGCGAGGACCTCGACCGGAACCGCCACGCCCCGCACATCGAGGAGGACGTCGACTCCGCCGACGAAAGCGGCGTCACCGGTACCCCCACCTTCTTCGTCAACGACCGCCGCCACGAGGGCGCCTACGACATCGAGACCCTCACCACCGCAGCTCGCGCCGCCCGCGCTCGCGCCGTGATCGCTTCGTAGCGTACTGTCAAGTTTACGACCGACCTTTACTATTAACAGTGGTTTTCTTGATTAGTCGACTATAAGTGTCTAGCCTCCCTGTGAAATCCCCGGGCGCAAGGCCCGGCCAGCAAGGAGGAATACAGATGATCAAGAGGACGATTCTCGCTGCCTGCGTGACGGCATTCGCCTTCGCGGCGCTGCCGGCACTCGCCACGGCTGAACCAGTGACAAACAACCCCGGTGACCCATACCTGGAAGGGGTTACCGAAGGCAAAAAATTTACCGTGGCGGGAGGCGAACCGAAGTTGACAGCGTCATTCGGGACCGTTAAATGCAAAAAAATCAGCGGGAGCGGTGAATTCTTCGACCGGGAGACAGGCTCGCTAACTCTCAAATTCGAAGAATGCATTGGTCCGCTCGGCGTCAAATGCACTACGGCCGGACAGTCCGAAGGCACGATCGCGACGACAACACTACCTTTCCACCTGAAAACGGTCGCACACCTGAACGCCAAAGGCGAAACAGAACACAAACCGGGTGTGCTGATCACACCGGGACCGAGCAACGAACACGGGCCACACTTCTATACGTTCTCATGTCCGCTGCTAGGCGCCATCTCTCTCGGCGGCAACGGCCTAATCGGGACAATCACGAAACCGGAAGAGGGCGTGGCGTCGAACACGATGACGCTCTCGTTCTCCTCGACCGAACCGGGATCGAACACTCAGACACATCGATTTGTCACAAACGATCCAACCGAATACGACCGAAAGACCAGAATCAACGGCGGCGAAACAAAAACATCAGCCTTGGACGCTGAAACAGTGATCACCTTCGCGGAAGGAATGAAACCGACCCTCGAAACAACACCACTGGAATAGACCGCTGGCCGTAATCTCTGAGCCCTTTGATGGAAGGTTGTCGCTCACCTCACCGGCCCGCGGCCGGTGAGGTGAGTAAGCCGACAGCCCGGAAGTGGGCCGGGCGGCGATCGCGTCAAGGCGAGATCAGCTGCCCACCGTCCTTTAGCCGCCGTCGCTTCTACAACCGCCCCACTGAATGAGGGCCTTGAGGCGATCTGCGTCCTGCGGCTGCGCTCCACCGGAGCCGAGATGCCAAGCCGTTAACGACCGCCGCCACGAGGGCGCCTACGACATCGAGACCCTCACGGCCGCCGCCCGCGCCCGCGCCGTGATCGTTTCGTAGCGTACTGTCGAGTTTATGGCAGAGTCGATTAATTAACAGTACTTATCTTGATCAATAGACTATAAGTGTCTAGCCTCCTTGTGAAATCGGCCGGGCGCAAGGCCCGGCCTGACAAGGAGGAATACAGATGATCAAGAGGACGATTCTCGCCGCCTGCGTAGCGGCATTCGCCTTCGCGGCGCTGCCGGTGTTGGCTGCGGCTGAACCAGTGACAAACAACCCCGGCGATCCCTTTCTCGAAGGTGCTAAAGAAGGGACAAAATTCACGTCGGCAGGAGGTGAAGTAAAACTGACAGGTGCCGCCGGCACCATCAAATGCAAAAAAAAGACTGATAGTGGCGAATTCTTCGACCCGGAGACAGGTTCGATAATCATCACCTTCCACGAATGCACCAGTCCGATCGGCACTGCTTGCACGACGTCTGAACAGCCGGCGGGCACAATCAGAACGACAACACTGCCGTTCCACCTGAAAACGGTCGCACACCAAAACGCCCTAGGCGAAACAGAACACAGACCCGGCATACTGATCACACCGGGACCGAACAACGCACACGGCCCGCACTTCGCCACCTTCGAATGCGGGTTCGTCGGCAAAATTGAACTCGGTGGTAACGGCCTTATCGGAACAATCACCCAGCCCGCCGAGAACGTAGCATCAAACACGATGACGCTCTCGTTCACCTCGACCGAAGTGGGATCGACCACCCAGACACATCGCTTCGTCACAGACCATCAGCGCGAAACAGAAGGATTGCCACCAATCGAATACGACCTGAAAGTCAGGCTCAACGGCGGCGAAACAAAAACAGCGGCCTTGGACGCTGAAACAACGATCACCTTCGCGGAAGGAATGAAACCGACTCTCAAAACAACACCAACACCGTAGACCGTTGCCGCGCTCAGCCCGAATCAGCTCAGGCACCTGGCGGAGCGCGTAGTGATGGAGAGTTGGGTCGCTCACCTCGCCGGCGGCGGCCGGTGAGGTGAGCAGCTGTGCTCACCCTGGCAGACCAAGTAGCGATCAGTTGTTCCCGCTTGGCCGCGTGACGATGTGGTCGAGGACCCGTTCGCCGTCGACGTGGAGGATGTGTACGGGGGGTGTAGGGGCCGTCGGGGCCGCTGAAGCGGCACTGGAACCTGACGCCGACTTCGGCCGGGACTCCGCTCGGGCAGCGCACGTCGGTCGGGCGGTAGCCGGTGTGCTTGACGACGAAGGTCGTGACCGTGCGCTCGGTTGCGCGCGGCCTGATCGTGCTGCCTTCGCCGCAGCCGGCCAGGAGTACGGCAAGGCAGGCGGTGGTCAGGACGATGCGCCGCACGCGCGGAGCCTATGGGCTTTTAGAGGGTCAGGGCGTCACTGATGCGACTGTGGCCGGGGTAGCGATGACCGGTTTCGATCAGCCTCTTTTCGTCGTAGAAGCGGCCGGCCCACCAGGAGTCAGGGCGGGCGAGCCGCGTCGCGGCGAGGATGGCTGGGATTCCGAAGAGGACGAACACGCCAATGATGCTCAGGGCGTAGCGCCCCTTCAGGCAGCCGACGACCACGAAGGGGGACATCGCAATCCAGAGGACGAGAAGAGTCATCTGACTCCTATCGTCGGTTTGACGGAGTCTTTAAGTCCCGCGCCGTCGCTTCTGGCGGTGAGGAACCGGTCGACCATCCGCGCAAAGCGGCGGCGCGACTGGAAGAGGAAGGCATGGGCGCCGGGGAAGCGGGCGAATCTCGCGTCGGGGATGCGGGCGGCGATGCGGCGCAGGTTAGTCGGAGGGACGACCGGGTCGCGGGCGCCCGCCGCGGCCAGCGTGGGGGAGACGATGCCGGCGAGCTGGTGGTAGTTGCGGTTGCTGCGCAGCCATGGGTCCTCGGCGGTTACCTGTCGGCGGACGGTAGCCGTCGGAACGTGGAAGTCGTCGGGGATCTCGCCGCTGCGGCTCGCCCACACGAGGCGGCCGAGGAAGCGCTGCGCCTCCGATTGTCGATCGGGCGGGTAGAGCTCGCGCAGGATGTCGCGAAGCGGTGGATCGGGCTCGCTGTCGATCGCCTGCGCACGGGGCGTGCCAAGCACGGTGCGGGTGCCGCCCGGGTTGGTGCCGGCAAGGATCAGGTGCGAGACCCGGCCCGGGTGGTCGATCGCGAGCCGCTGGGCGACGAAGCCGCCCATCGACCAGCCGAGCACGTCCGCCCTGCGCACGTGGATCGCCCGCATCAGCCCTGAGGCCGAGTCGGCGAGGGAGTCGAAGGAATTGCCGCGCCACGGTCCGGACATCCCCACGCCGGGATAGTCGAAGAGGATCAGCCTGTGCCTGCGGGCCAGCAGCCGCAGCAGCGCCGGATCCCATTCGGACATCGTCGATCCGGTCCCGGTCAGCATCAGCAGCGGCTCGCCCCGGCCCTGCTGGTACCAGGCGATCCGGGCTCCAGCCACCGGGGTCGCCTGGACCGCGGTCCGGAATGCCGCCGTCTCGGCCTGTCCGCCGTCTGCCGGCAGGACGCCGCCCGCGAGCAGGGCGGCAAGTGCGAGGACGATCGCCGGGCGGGCTCGCATTTGACCGGCAGCGTAATCGCGCTATCCTCAATCAGGACTAACTACAGAAATTGGAGTTAGAGATGGCTTATCTCCTGATACCGCTTGATGATGCGATCGTCTTCCCGGGGGTCT
>Ga0307500_10000113_pt1 | contig 25576 bp, 28 predicted proteins | sample 14_S_MG_FD_201362 | JGI IMG/M metagenome (GOLD analysis project Ga0307500, IMG submission 201362) | Soil microbial communities from Populus trichocarpa stands in riparian zone in the Pacific Northwest, United States - 14_S | ecosystem: Environmental > Terrestrial > Soil > Riparian zone > Trees... | reverse complement strand
CGCCGGCGCGGGCTGGCGCGGGCCGCTCGCCGAGATGCCCGCCGGCACCCTGGACGAGCTGATCACGCTGAACCTGCGGGCCCCGATCCTGCTCGCCCGCGCGCTGCTGCCGGGCATGCTGGCCCGCGGCACCGGGCAACTCACCCTGCTGGCGTCGATCGCGGGCCTCACCGGGGTCGCCTCCGAGAGCGTCTACGCGGCCACCAAGGCCGGGTTGGTCGTGTTTGCCGAGAGCCTACGGCTGGAGGTGGCCGGGTCTGGCGTGGGTGTCGCGGTGGTGAGCCCCGGCGCCGTCGACACCGGGTTCTTCGCCCGCCGCGGCACCCCGTACGACCGGGGGTTTCCCCGCCCGCTGGACGTGCGGCGGGTGGCCCGGGCGGTGGTCCGGGCCACCGAGCGGGACCGGGACGTGGTGCTGCCGCGCTGGCTGGGCGTGGCGCCGAAGGTCCGGGCCGTGCTACCCGGCACCTACCGGCGCCTCGCCCGCCGCCTCGGCTGACCGGCGGGTCAGCTGCCGTTGTAGATCACCCGCTCCGGGACGAACCGGACGGTGATCCGCTGCTCGGTCGGGGTGCGGCCGGGGTAGCTGTCCACGCCGAGGTACTTCTTGGCCAGCGCGTCGATCACCGCGTCCCCGTCGCTGGTGTCCAGCCGGGCGCTGCCGGTGACGCTGAGCAGGTGGTACGGGTTGTCCGGGTCGAGCACGCTGACCGTGACCCGCGGGTCGCGGCGCAGGTGCCGCTCCTTGGCCCGGCCGACCGCGGTGTTGAAGACCACCTCGTCGCCGTCCACGTCCACCCAGACGACCGTGCTGTGCGGCGAGCCGTCCGCGTACAGCGTCGTCGCCCAGGCGTAGATCGGTCGGCGGAGCAGGTCCTTAGCGTCGTCCGTGAGCGTGGCCATGCGGGTTCCTTCCAGCTGAGCCGGGGGTTGTCGCTAGCGGCAACTCTGCCAGCCGGCGACCCTTCCCGCCGCCCGGGCGGTGCCGGGTGGCCCGGAAGTCAGTCAGCCGGGCGGGCGGAGCCGGCCCGGCGCAGCCGGATGCCCTCCGAGTTGAGCGCCCGCCAGCCCCAGAACGTGCACACGGCGATGGTCAGCAGGGTCAGCAGCGGGCTGAACAGGCCGCGGGCGAGCAGCCCGGCATCGATGCCCCGGTGCAGGAACAGGAAGTTCAGCGCGGCGTCGGCCACCCGGGACAGCCCCCAGATGATCGCCACGTTCCGGAACATCCGGCGCACCCGCCAGCGGCCCAGGATGTGCGCGGGCACCGAGACGAAATCCCGGGCCAGCCGGACGGTGACCGGCCGGCCGACCAGCGCGCTGCCCATGAAGAGCGCGGCCATGAGTAGCGAGCCGAGCACCGGCTGCAGCAGGAACAGCAGCGCGCTGGACGCCACCAGCGCCACGCAGGCCCGCCCGGTGAACATGCCGACGCAGAGCATCAGCGTGCCGGGCAGCCGGCGACCGCTCACCCAGCGCACCACCACGATCAGGTAACACCAGCTCAGCGCGGCGGCCAGGGCCGGGCGCAGGCCGCTGGTGTGGAACACCAGGCCGAACAGCGCGGTCGGCACCAGCACGCTCTCGGCCAGCAGCCGGATCGCGCCGAGCAGAGCCGGCCGCAGCGGCGGCAGTTCGATCACCAGCGGGAGGTTGGCCCGCACCAGGACGCCGGCTCGAGGAGCCAGCACTTGCTCGTCGGCCCGCCACCGGGGCCCGGCCCGCATGGGTGCATCTTCCCGCATCAAGGGGCTGAGTATGCACACCTCGGCTGTGTCCACCGAATTTGGCCGTCCGTGGTCACCCGGCCGGATGAGGGCGGGCCCGCACGTCGCTCGCCGGCCGCTCGGCGGCCGCATCGGTCGGCGCGTACTCGTCGTGCACGTTCGGCGACTGGGCGAGTGCGATCACGCCGACGATCACCAGCAGGCCGGCCGACGCGACGCCGGCCAGCGCGCCGGGTGTCTCCGGGGCCATGCCGTCGAAGACGAACACGCCGGCCAGGTAGCTGGCCACCGGGTTGGTGATCGTCATCGCGGCGACCGCGGTCGGCAGCGAGCCGGCGGCGAACGCGTCCTGTTCCAGCAGCAGGCCGAGCAGCGTGGACGCGGCCAGCGCGTACCCGGGCCAGTCGGTCGCGGTGGCGCCGACGCCGCGGTGGATCAGGTCGCCGGTGGTGAGCGTGATGAAGACGGCGCTCATGCAGAAGCAGATCCCGGCCGCCACCGAGACCAGCGCGGCCCGCACCTGGGGCTGCTCCTGCGCCCGGCGGCCGGCCGCGACCAGGCCGACCACCAGCACGATCGCGGCGGCGGTGGCCAGCAGCACGTGCGGCCGGCTCGGGTCGCCGCTGTCCGGCGCGGCGCCGCGCACCGACAGCAGGACGATCAGCCCGGCGCAGACCGAGGCCGCGCCGAGCCAGTCCCGGCGCAGCATCCGCCGGTGGCTGAGCATGGTGCCCAGCGGCAGCGCGAACAGCAGTTGGGCGACCAGCAGCGGCTGCACCACCGAGATCGAGCCGAAGTGCAGCGCGGCCGCCTGGACGAAGAACCCGGCCAGGTTGGTCAGCCAGCCGAACAGCCAGATCCGGTCCCGGACCAGCCGGTGCAGCAGCGTCACCACCGGCAGCCAGGTGGTCCAGTGCCGGGCCGAGGCGGTCATCGCCGGCTCCTTGGCCGCCGCCGCGCGGCTGGCCGTCCGGTGCGCGGCGACCTGCTGCAGCGCGGCCGAGGCCGCGAACATGAACGCGGCCAGCAGGCTCAGCGGGATGACGACGAGCAGCACCGGCTCAGCCCGGGCCGGCGGTGGCGTCGGCCAGCTCGGCCCGGCTGCCGCCCTCGTCGCGGGCCCGCGCCCGGGCCCGGACCCGCCGGAACACGGCGGCCGCGACCAGCTCCACGGTCAGCGTCAGCAGCAGGCCGGCCACCGCGTCCAGGATCCAGTGGTTGCCGGTCATCACGATCACCGCGGTGGTGGTGCCGATGTGCAGCACCCCGGTGCGGCGCAACCACCAGGGCGCCCGCTGCACGATCAGCGTGATCGCCACCCAGGTCGCCCAGGCCACATGCAGGGACGGCATCGCGGCGTGCTGGTTCGCCGTGGACGAGACCAGCCCGGTGCCCCAGGAGCCCCAGGTGCCGTGCTGCTCGACGGTGTCCACGAAGCCGGCCGCGGGCAGCAGCCGCGGCGGGGTGCACGGCCAGATGAAGAAGAACGTGATCGCCAGCACGTTGATCGCCAGCAACGAGGCGATGTGCCGGCCGTAGTTCGGCCGGTGCGCGAACCGCAGCCACAGCACCACACCCAGCGTAGTCGCGAGGTAACCCACCGCATAGTGGTAGTTGGCGACCTGCGATATCAGCTTGTGACCGGAGGTCCACGCGTTGATCGACCGCTCGGACGGCAGGTGCAGCCAGCGCTCGGCGGCGTCGATGTTGCCGGCGACGCCGTTGGCCCTGGCCAGCCGGCCGGCGACGTTGCCGGCGACGACCAGGTAGAGGCTGAACACCAGCAGCCCGGCGCCGACATCCCAGAGATCCCGCAGCCAGGCCGGCGCGACGGTGACCTCCAGCCCCCGCGCCCGGCTCGCCTGCCCGTTCGTCAACCCGTCCTCCCCGCCCCGGTGCCGGCCTCCCTGCCGCCACCCGCTTGGTGGCACCCGCCCGGTACCACCCGCCCCGGCGGCCGCCGGGGCAGCGCCGCCTGCCGGCGGCGCTAGAGATCCCGTACGGCCCGGATCGACTCGCGCAGCGAACCCGCCGTGGCGATCACCGCGGACGGCTCGTAGCCGCAGTGCGCCATGCAGTTGTTGCAGCGCGGGTCCCGGCCCCGGCCGTACTTCTCCCACTCGGTCGTCTCGACCAGTTCCTTGTACGTCTCGGTGTATCCGTCCGACATCAGGTAGCACGGCCGCTGCCAGCCGAACAGCGAATACGACGGGACGCCCCAGGCGGTGCACTGGTAGTCGACCTTGCCCTCGAGGAAGTCCAGGAACAGCGGCGAGTGGTTCAGCCGCCAGCGCCGCCGCCGGCCGGCGGAGAACGCCTTGGCGAACAGCTCAGTGGTCTCCCGGACGCCGAGGAAGTGCTCCTGGTCCGGCGCCTTCTCGTACGCGTACGCCGGCGAGATCATCATCCGGTCCACGCCGAGTTCGTCGTTCAGGTAGTCCAGGACGTCGATCACGGTCTGCGGGGTGTCGGTGTTGAAGAAGGTGCTGTTGGTGGCGACCTGGAAGCCGCGCCGCTTGGCGTCGCGGATCGCCTCCACCGCCGCGTCGAACACACCCTCCTTGGCCACCGCCTCGTCGTGCCGCTCGCGCAGCCCGTCGATGTGCACCACCCAGGTGAAGTACGGCGAGGGCTTGAACTTGTGGATGTGCTTGGGTAGCAGCACGGCGTTGGTGCACAGGTAGACGAACTTCTTCCGCTTCAGCAGCTGGCGGACGATCTCGTCGATCTGCGGGTGCATCAGCGGTTCGCCGCCGGCGATCGAGACCATCGGCGCGCCGGACTCCTCGATCGCGCCGATCGCCTGCTCCACCGGCATCCGTTGCTTGAGGACACTGGCCGGGTGCTGGATCTTGCCGCAGCCCGGGCATTTCAGGTTGCACGCGAACAGCGGCTCGAGCTCGACGATGAGCGGGTACTTCTTCCGGCCGCGCACCTTCTGCCGGAACATGTACATGCCGATCTTCACAGACTGCCGCAGGGGAACCCCCACCGTCAGCCCACCTCCCTTTCCGCTTCGTCCGCCCCGAGCTTGTTCGCCGGCACTGACAAGTTCCTGACAACCGGGGCCGCCGCGTGCAGCGAGCGCAGCGCCGACAGTCCATTGCGGACGATCCGGACCGAACGCAGCGGCTGCGCCGGGGTGTCGGAGACCGCGCGGATGACGACCACCGGCCGGTCGCCGGCCGCCGCGGCGAGGATCGCCGACTCGGTGTCCACCGCGATCGCCCCGGTGGCCGCGATGGTGGCCCGCTCCGGCCCGTCCACGAGGTGGTCCGCGGTGTACATCCGTCCGATATGGACCATGTGGCCGTACCGGCGGAGCACCTCGGTCAGCTCCTCGACCAGCTGTTCAGGTTCGACGCACCGGACCGGTCGGGCCGCCGGCACCCGACCGCCAGGTGCGGACCCCGTGAGGTCGGACCGGGCCAGGTCTGACCCGGCCAGGTCTGACCCGGCCAGGTCGGAGCGGGCCAGGTCGGACCGGGCCAGCCCGGGAGTGCAGTCCACTTCGGACGCAACGACAAGGTCGCCGGGATGCATCCCGGTCATCAGCCCGCCGCAGGTGCCGGTGATCAGCAGCCCGGCGTACCGGCCACTGTCCAGTTCGGACCGGATCCGGCCGGCCGCCGCGGCGGCCCGGCGCGGCCCGGCGCCGACCCGCAGCGCCGGCACCCGCCGGCCGAGCGCGACCCGCTCGGCCAGCAGCGGCACCACGACCAGGGCGGTCACCCGGCGGCCCGCTGGTCGGCCCGGCCCAGGTAGCGGCCGAGCGCGCTGACCGGGAACACCTGCCGGTACAGGTGGTAGTTCAGGTAGAAGTCGCCGGGGAAGCCGGTGCCGGTGAACTCCGGCTCGTCCCAGCTGCCGTCCGGGCGCTGGGTGCGCACCAGCCAGTCCACCCCGCGGGTGACCGCGGCCGACCGCTCGCCCGCGGCCAGCAGCGCCAGCAGCGCCCAGGCGGTCTGCGAGGCGGTCGAGGTGCCCCGGCCGATCCAGCCCGGATCGCGGTATGAGCGCAGGTCCTCGCCCCAGCCGCCGTCCGGGTTCTGTACCCGCTCCAGCCAGCGCACCGCCCGCCGGATCGGCGCCACCCCGGGCGCGACCCCGGCCGCCACCAGCGCCGGCAGCACCGCGCCGGTGCCGTACAGGTGGTTGGCGCCCCACCGGCCGAACCAGGAACCGTCCCGCTCCTGGTGCCGCAGCAGCCAGGCCACCCCGCGCCGGGCGGCCGGGTGGTCGGCCTTCCCGTCGGCGGCCAGCATCTCCACGATGTGCGCGGTCACGTCCGCGGACGGCGGGTCGATCACCGCGCCGAAGTCGCAGAACGGCAGGCTCTCCGCCAGCCGGCGGGTGTTGTCCGCGTCGAACGCGCCCCAGCCGCCGTCCTTCGACTGCATCCCGATCACCCAGGCGACGCCGCGCTCGACGGCCGCCCGGCGGGCGCCCTCGGCGCCCCCGGTGACCCGGCGCAGCGCGAGCACCACCTCGGCGGCGTCGTCGGTGTCGGGGTATCCGTCGTTGGCGAACTCGAAGGCCCAGCCGCCCGGTGCCAGGCCGGGCCGGCGCACCGACCAGTCGCCGGGCACCCGGATCTCCTCGGCCACCAGCCAGTCGGCCGCCCGGATCAGCTCCGGCGCGTCCGCCGGCAGCCCGGCGTCGCGCAGCGCGATCACCGCCAGCCCGGTGTCCCAGACCGGCGACTGGCACGCCTCCAGCCGGCGCACCGGACCGTCCGCAGTGGACTCCAGCACGGTGAAGCCGGCCAGCCCGGCCAGCCCGGCGCGCAACACCGGATGGTCGCGCGGGTAGCCGAGCAGGTGCAGCGCCAGCAATGAGTACACCCAGGGCGGCTGGATCCCGCCCCAGGAGCCGTCCGACTCCTGCCGGGCGACGATCCACTCGGCGGCCCGGCGCATCGCCAACCGGCGCAGCGGCCGGATCGGGTGCCGGGCGTACCGGTGCAGCAGCACGTCCAGCCGCTGGAACAGCCCGGGCACGCCGCGGCGCGGCTCCAGTTCCGGCCGCCGGGCGCCGGTACGCAGCTCGGCCAGCTCGAACGGCACCGGCACGGACGGCCGCAGCGTGCCGACCACGGTCAGCGGCACCACGGTCTGCCGGGCCCAGCAGCCGAAGTCGTACACGTTCAGCGGCATCCAGCGGGGCAGGAAGATCAGCTCGGGGGGCAGCGCCGGCAGCTCGTCCCAGGACCACAGGCCGAGCATGGCGAACCAGACCCGGGTGAACACCCGGGTGCGCTCCAGCCCGCCGGCGCCCTGGATGTACCGCGCGGCCGTGCGCATCCAGGCCGCGTCGGCCGGGTCGCCGGCCAGCCGCAGCGCCGCGTACGCCTCGACCGTGGTGGACAGCTCCGGCGGGCCGCCGAAGAACGTCGCCCAGCTGCCGTCCGCGCGCTGCTTGGACCGGATCCAGCGGGCGGTCTGCTCGGTGAGCACCGGGTCGCTGATGCCCAGCACGTGCCGGAGGAAGAGGTCCTCCGCCTCGATGGTGACGTTGGTCTCCAGCTCGCCCTTCCACCAACCGGCCGGATCCTGCTGGCTGAGCAGGTGTGCCGCGCCGCGGTCGAGCGCCGCCGCCGCCGACAGCACCCCGCTGTCGGCCAGCCTGCTGTCGGCCACGCCGTTGTCGGCCAGGCCGTTGCCGGCTGGCGTCGTCCGGGCCGGGCCAGCCGCTGCCGGTCCGGTCCGGGCCGGCATCACCGGTCCCGCTCGGTGACGAACCGGGCGACGGCTTCCAGTTCCTGCCGGGAGCCGGTGGCGAGCGCGGTCTCCTCCAGCGCGGCCAGCGCGCCGGCCAGCCGGCGGTCCGCCTCGGCCACGCACCAGTCCCGGGCCCCGGACTCCTCGATCAGCGCGGCGGCCCGGCCCACGTCCGCCTCGTTGGCCGGCGGCCCGTCGGCCAGCAGCCCGGCCAACTCCTCGCCGGCCGCCGTGCCGGACCGCATCGCCGCCACCACCGGGCTGCTCCGCTTGCCGGTGCGCAGGTCGGCCAGCACCGGCTTGCCGGTCACCTCCGGCTCGCCCCAGATGCCGAGCAGGTCGTCGATCAGCTGGAAGGCCAGGCCGAGTTCGAAGCCGTACCGGTGCAGCGCGGCCACCAGCGGCGCCGGCGCGGCCAGCGCCCGGGCCCCGATCGAGGCCGCACAGGCCAGCAGCGCGGCGGTCTTGTCCGCTTCCATCCGCAGGCAGGCGTCCATCTCGATGTCGGTGCGCGGCTCGAAGGCGAGGTCGTCGAACTGGCCGCGGATCAGCTGGTGCACCGCTTCCAGCAGCGCGGCCAGCGCATCGTCCCGGCCCGGCGCCGGCGACTCGGCCGCGACCTGGACGGCCAGCGCCAGCACCGCGTCACCGGCCAGCAGCGCCTGCGGGGTGCCGTACACCGCCCAGGCCGCCGGCTGGTGCCGGCGCTCGGTGTCGCCGTCCATCACGTCGTCGTGCAGCAGCGAGAAGTCGTGTACCAGCTCGACCGCCGCCGCGGCCGGCAGCGCCAGCTCGGCCGGGCCGCCGGCGGCCTCCGCGGACAGCACGGTCAGCGCTGGCCGGATCGCCTTGCCGGCGCCCCTGGTCACCGGCTGGCCCTCGGCGTCCCACCAGCCGCGGTGGTAGCCGGCGATCAGCCGGGGCCGCTCCGGCAGCCGGTCGACGGCCTGCCGCAGCACCGGCTCGACCAGGGTCTGGGCGCGGGCAATGGTCTCGGGCAGCACGATGGTCATGCGGGATCCCCACGGAAACGTGGAGTGCGCTCTGCGCGCGGAGCGTTTTCGTGGGGTGTTCTCATGCGGCACTTCCCCCTCGTCTGTCGGCCGCGCCGCGCCGGGTCGGCGAGGTGCGGGTGAGGTGGTCGAGGGCGCCCCGGACGGCGGACCGTCCACTTCGGACGGCGCTCTCCATGGTGTCCGGCCAACCGGTGTCGGTCCAGGCGCCGGCCAGCACCAGGCCAGGCAGCGCGGTGGCCGGCCCGGGCCGGAGGGCCGCGCTGCCCACCCGCTGCCGGAACGTGGCCCGCCGCTCGCGGGTCACGAAGAACTCCCGGATCCGCGCGTGCCGGGCGCCCGGCAGTACGCCGGCCAGCGCGGGCAGGAACGTCTCCCGGATCTCCGCGGTCGGCCGGTCGATCCAGCCGTCCGCCGCGGACACCGAGACCGCGAGGTACTGCCCGTCGGTGAGGCCGGACGGTCCGGTCCGGTCGAACACCCACTGCACCGGCGACCGGACGGCGGCCGCGAGCGGTACCGGCAGCACCGGCCGGTCGTAGATCACGTGCACGTTCACGATCGGCGAGGCGCCCAGTGCGGCCAGCCGTTCCGGCGCCGGCAGCGCGCCGGGCGGCAGCAGCTTCTCCGCGTCCGCCGCCGGGACCGCGAGCACCACCGTGTCGGCCCGGATCGGACCGTCCGCCTCGGTGTGCACCAGCCAGCCGTCGCCGGTCGGTTCGACCCCGCGGACCACGGCGTGGGTGCGGGTGGCCACCCCGGCCGCGGTCAGCGCGCGCAGCCCGGCGGTGCCGTGCAGGTCGCCCAGCGGGACCGCGGACCAGCCGATGTCACCGGCGTCCGCGGTGTCCAGCAGGCCGGTGCGGAACACCTTGGCCGCCGTCTGCAGCGAGGCCTGCCGGGCCGGCAGGTTCAGCGTGGCGATCGCGAACACGTCCCAGAAGGCGGCCAGCATCTGCTCGCTCTGCCCGTGCGCGGCGAGGAAATCGCCCAGCGTCCGGGTGTCCAGCGAGCGGTCGGCCGGGTCCAGGCGGCGCAGCGCCAGCGCGCCGCGCACCACCTTCGCCCGCTGCAGCGGGGTCAGGTGCCGGTAGCCGGCCAGCGCGGAGGTCAGGTGCGCCGGCGCCGGCAGCGGGTCACGGCGCAGCCGGGCGCGCACCCCGCCGGGCGCCAGCACGGTCACGTCCAGCCGGTCCTGCAGGGTGACCTGGCCGGCCACGCCGAGCCGGCGCAGCAGCGCGCGGTACTCCGTGCAGCAGCGCAGGAAGACGTGCTGTCCATTGTCGACGGTCAACTCGCCGTGCTGGAACGAGGTGGTCGCCCCGCCCAGCCGGGGCCGCCGCTCCAGCAGCGTGGTCGGGACGGCCGCGTCGGCCAGGCCGAGCGCCGCGGTGATCCCGGCCAGCCCGCCGCCGATCACCACCGCGTGCGGCCGGCGCCGATCCGGGCCGTGCCCGGGCCCGGCGGCCCGCGGCTCGGCGGAGCGGGGTTCGGCGGCGCGAGCTTCGGCGGCGCGGGGCTGACCGGAGCGGGGCTCGACCGGGCGGGGGGTGGTCGGCGCGCCTGCCGGCGGGGCCGAATCGGTCGTCGTCATGCGGACCGCCGCAGCAGCGCGCGGGCCGCGACGGCCAGCTTCGCCTCCCGGCTCAGCGAGGTCCGGCCCAGGCAGATCCGTTCCGGGTCGGCGTCGATCACGTCCAGCAGTTGCCGGTAGATGCCGGCCATCGCGCCGCAGCAGGCCGCGCTGCGCCGGTCCAGCAGCGGCAGCAACCCCAGGCCGTCGTCGTAGAGTTCGCGGGCCCGGGCCACCTCGCGGCGGACCAGGTCGACCAGCCGGCCGCCCTGCGGGTCCAGCCGGCCGTCCTCGGCCAGGGTCAGCGTCACGCCGAAGTCGTCCAGATCCTCCTGGGGCAGGTAGACCCGGCCGTTCAGGAAGTCTTCCCGGATGTCCCGCAGGATGTTCGTCAACTGCAGGGCCACCCCGAGCCGGTCGGCCAGCCGGACCGCCTCGGCGTCCGGGCTGGGCGAGAAGACCGCCAGCGAGAGCCGGCCGATCGAGCCGGCCACGCACCGGCAGTACCGGTCCAGGTCGGCGAAGGTCCGGTAGTGGGTGCCCCGGACGTCCATCTCGCAGCCGTCCACCAGCTCGGTGAACGCCTTCAGCGGCAACGCCATCCGCTGCGCGGCGTCGGCCAGCGCGACCAGCACCGGATCGCCCGGGTGCTGCTGCGGGTTCAGCACCGCGTGCCGGGCCTCGTCCAGCGTGGCCAGTTTCTCCGCCGCCGGCAGCGTGCCGTCGCCGATGTCGTCCACCCGGCGGGCGAACGCGTAGACCGCCGACAGCGCCCGCCGCTTGGGCCGGGGCAGCAGCCGGATGCCGTAGGAGAAGTTCTTCGCCTCGGCTTTGGTGATCTGCTCGCACTGCTCGTAGGCCCGCTCGACGCTGCTGCGGCCGGGAATGGCAAATGTCACGCGGGCCTCCTGAACCTGGCCGGGGCGGTGACCAGGCGCACCGTCTCGACGATCACGTGCCGGCGAGACGGATGTACAGCCTGCCGCAGCGTGTCGAAGTGCACACCCGCAATTCCGGTTACGGCCGCCCGCCCGCCGCCGACGTACCCGGCGACCGCCAGCCGGGCCCAGCCGTGCAGGCTGGCGACCAGCGGACGGCCGGAGTCGAGCAGCCGAGCGGCCCGCCGCGCCTCGTAGGCGACGAGACCGCGTACCGCCGGGCTGGCGGACCCGGCGGCCAGGTCGGCGTCGGTGACGCCGTACTCGGCCAGATCCTGCTGGGGCAGGTAGATCCGGCCGGCCCGGTGGTCCTCGCCGATGTCCTGCAGGTGCTCGATCACCTGCAGGGCGGTGCAGACGTCGTCGGACTGGGCGATCCGGCCGGGGGTGGCCCGGCCGGCCACGTGCAGGACCAGCCGGCCGACCGGGTTGGCCGACAGCTCGCAGTAGCCGACCAGGTCGGCCCAGGTCTGGTAGCGGGTCACCCGCTGATCGACCCGGTTCGCCTGGATGAGATCCCGGAACGGCTGTTCCGGGAGCTCCTTCGCGCGGACGGTCGGGGCCAGCGCGGCCAGCACCGGCAGCGTGGGCGGCCGGCCCGCGTAGAGCCGGTCGAGGTCGGCGGCAACCGCGTCGAGCAGCCGCAACCGGTCGCCGGGCGCCTCGTCGCCGAGGTCGTCGACGAACCGTGCGTAACCATAGATCGACTGAAGATGACGACGGGCGTCCCTCGGGAGCAGCTTCAGCGCCACCGGAAAGTTCTCGCCGGACGCCTGCGCCGCGATCTCCTCGGGTCCGCGCCGCAACGGGGATTGCGCGTCACCGCCGCCGCGGCGTGCCGGGGCGGGAGCGGGTTCCGATGAGGCGGCATCCATCGCCAGAGGGAAGACTTCCCGTCACTAACGATATTCCTGCGCGGACGTTACACCTGGGTGGCCAGTAATGATCACGGCGCGCCGCTGTGATCCATTCCACCTGACGGTTGGTAACCGTCCGGATGGATCTGAGTGCACTGAGTGACTGATCGACCGGGTGCGGGTCAGTGTGCTGGGCGGACGGGCCACCCGGCTACCCGGCTACCCGTCCTCCCGACTGGGTGCTAGCCGGCTGGTGGCGGGGGGAGCGCGACGCCCGGCCCGGCCGGACCGGGCTGGGCTGGGTCAACCAGCGGCGTCGCCGATGGAGATCACCTTGTCCACCTCGGCCCGGCGGCCGGCCAACTCCCGCTTCTCCGCGTCCACCTGCTCGGCCAGGCTCTCGTCCGCGGCCATCAGGTCGTCCAGGTTGACCCCGGCCATGTCCAGCACGCCCATGTCCTCGTACGCCTGCTGGACCTTCGGGCCCCACAGGCCGATGTCCCGCACGCACGGCACGATCCGGCTGAACAGCAGCGCCTGGTACGCCTGCATGAACGGTGAGGTGCGGACCGCCTCCTCGCAGTCGGCCCGGTCGTAGCCGAGCAGGTCCCAGATCTCCTGGCCGCGGAACCGGTCCCGCATCAGGTAGCAACCCTCGACGACGAACTGCTCCCGCTCGTCCCGCTCCGCCGAGGTCAGCTCGCGGTAGTAGTCCCGCAGCGCGATCCGTCCGAACGCGACATGCCGGGCCTCGTCCTGCATCACGTACGCCAGGATCTGCTTGGGCAGCGCGACGGTCGTCATGTCCCGCAGCACGCCGAAGGCGGCCAGCGCCAGCCCTTCGATCAGCACCTGCATGCCGAGGTAGGGCATGTCCCAGCGGGAGTCGGACAGGGTGTCGTCCAGCAGCGCCTTCAGGTCCGGGTTGATCGGGTAGACCAGGCCGATCTTCTCCTGCAGGAACCGCGCGTACGTCTCGGCGTGCCGGGCCTCGTCCATCGTCTGGGTGGACGCGTAGAACTTGGCGTCGAGATCGGGCACCGACTCCACGATCCGGGCCGAGCAGATCATCGCGCCCTGCTCGCCGTGCAGGAACTGGCTGAACTGCCAGGCCGCCTGGTGCTGGCGCAGCTCGCCGACCGCCTTCGGGTCGTCCTGGATCCGCTCCCAGGTGCGGGAGGTGGCGATCGGGTTGGCCAGCGGGGGCATGCCCAACGGGTCGTCCGGGTCGATGTCGAGCTCCCAGTCGATCCGGTGGATCGCGTCCCACTGCTTGTCCTTGCCTTTCTGGTAAAGGCTGAGGAGCTGGTCGCGGCCGTCGTCGTAGTCCCAGTTGAAGCGGGCGGCGCCGGTGGCCGCTATGTCCCAGGTCCGCAGTTCCACCGGAATGACGTACTTCTCGCTGGTGCTCATTGCCTTGCTCCTCCCGGCAGCGCGTCGTCGTCTCCGGGTTCCGGCGCCGGTGTGCTGCCCGGTCGCGCCACGGACCCGTCCGCTCGCTCGGTGCCGCACCCCCCTGCGGGACAGGCGGTAGCTACGATGCTTGGCCGGCCCGGCACGGAATGTCAACGGCACCTCGGACGAGTGGAACACGTACAGTCACTGACTGTTGCGCGCAGTGGTCAGCGGGTTAGGGGTGGCACGCGACCGGGGAACTCCCCTATGCCGGGTGGTCGCCGGTCTGCCACGATCCGCGTGGAGATTGCGAGGGTTCCGGATGGCGGAGGACGGCTTCGCGGTAACGGTGTACCGCGAGGGAGAACGCTGGCAGTGCGCGTTGCTGCCGCCGGCGGTACTCAGCGACCTGGACCACTGCGTGGCGGCACTGCGCCAGCAGCCCAAGGAGGGCGGCCCGTTCGCGCTGCTCGACGTCGATGACGAGTTCTTCGTCGCGCTGCGGCTGGCCCCGACCGGGGAACTGCGGGTGCTGCTGTCCGACGCGACCGCGGCGGTCGACTGGGACCTGGCCCGGCAGGCGGTCGAACTCCTCGGTGAGGACGTGCCCGCCGACGAGGAACTTGACGAAGTATGGCCGGCCGGGGATCTGGGCATGTTCGCCGACCTCGGCCTGGACGAACGCGACCTCGGCATGATCCTCGACGACCTGGACCTCTACGCGGACGAGATGCTGACCCTGATCGCCCGCCGGATCGGGGTCGGCGACGAGTACGCGAAGGTCGTCGACGCTCCCGCCTGACCGTCCCGCCGGGCTGACCCGATCCGCCGCCGACCTGTCCCGCCGCCGACCTGTCCCGCTACCCGCCGATTTCCAGCCCGCCGATTGCCCGCCCGCCGATCAGCCGGAGGAAGGACGTGGCCTACTTTGCCGCCGCTCTCGCCCGCACACCCGATGGATGGGCCGCCCACGAGGTCGACCTCGACGGCGTGGACGACCTCGACGACCTCGCCGAACTGATCCGGGACGTCGACCCGGACGCCAGCAGCACGGTGCTGTTCGTCGAGGAGGACGACGAGTACGTGGCGATCGTCCGGGTCGACGCGGGCGCCGAGGAGCCGCGCGTCTTCGTCTCCGATCGCCGCGCCGCCGCCGACTACCTGACCGTGGCCATGCTGGCGGCCGCGGCCGGAACAGCCGACCCTGACCCCGACTCGGACTCCGACCTCGGCTACGACGCCGAACCGCTCGGCGCCCCCGACCTGCTCGCCGACCTGGGCACCCCGGCCCGGGCACTGCTCGCCCTGTGCGCGCACGAGGGCAACCTGCCCGCCGACGTGATCACCGAGCTCTGCGAGCATGCCGGCTGCCTGGACGAACTCGAAGCTCTCCGGCTCGGCGTGTGACCCGGCCAGCCCGGCGGCCCGCCGCGCTCCGCGGCACCGCACGGAAACGCTCCGCGCGCAGGGAGGCCGGCTCGTGACCGCTCCCGCCCCGGCCCGCTACCGCGACTGGATGCGCCTGGCGCTGGCCGTCGCCCAGGCGGATGCCGGCGGCGCGGCGGGGGACGTGCCGGTGGGCGCGGTGGTCATCGGACCGTCCGGCGCCGTGCTGGCCGAGGCCGCCAACGAGCGGGAGCGCGCCGCCGATCCGACCGCGCACGCCGAGATCCTCGCCCTACGCCGGGCCGCCCTCGCCGTCGGGTCATGGCGGCTGACCGGCTGCACCCTGGTGGTCACGCTGGAGCCCTGCACGATGTGCGCCGGCGCCCTGGTCCTGGCCCGCGTCGACCGCCTCATCTACGGCGCCACCGACCCCAAGGCCGGCGCCGTGGGCTCCCTCTGGGACGTCGTCCGTGACCGCCGCCTGAACCACCGCCCCGAGGTCATCCCCGGCATCCTGGAAACCGAATGCGCCGCCCTGCTCCGCGAGTTCTTCGACCAGCACCGGCCGTGACCACCAGCCGGGCTTCGCCGCCGGTCGGGCTAGGCCAGCTACAGCTGCGAGGGTTGCGGGAAGCCCTGCTGCCAGAGCCCGTAGCCGACCAGGATCAACAAGCTGAGCCCGTACGCCAACAGGAGCAGGCGCCCGGTTCCGCGACGTGTCATCCAGCCGGCTGCGACAAAGGCGAGAGCCGACAAGAGGCCGAGCGCCGCCGTGCCACCTTCCAGCGTATTTGTCGCGGCCGTCACGCCTAACGCGGCCGCCAGACAATAGGGCCAGGGCCCCCGCGGTGCGGGACGGCCGGCGAACACCGCGGTCAACGCGGCGAGCACCAGGATCCAGCCGGCCTGCCAAAGGTAATGGCCGGCCGTCTCGTCCCAGAAATGCGCAGCCGGCCCAGGTGCGACATTGCCGATCGAGTTCGCGGCCAGATGGATTCCGTGCCCCTCGACGTAGGTCACCGCCCCGACCGCATAGACGCCCCACACCCACGCACCGGCCCGCCCGGAGCGGGCCAGGCCAATTCCGGCGGACAGCACCACGGCGTACGGCGTGCCGAGATCCACCCAGTCCGCCCATCGGGTGAGACCAACGCTGCCGAGCCAGCCCAGGGCGGTGCCGACATGGTGGAGCAGAACGTATGCCGTCGCGGTGACCGCCAGCCAACCAGCGGCACCGGGTCCGGTGCCGCCAACATCAAGATCATGCCCAGGCCTGGACACCGCGGGCCGGGCCGGGCCGGAATCCACCATACCGACCACCATGTCAGATCCCGCCGCCCCGCCTGGTCAGGGTGGCAATGGAGGTGGGATTTGAACCCACGGCAGCTTGCACTTCACACGCTTTCGAGGTCTGAGTCCGCCCGTCCGGGCCGGATCGCGAGGCCGCCGAGGCGCATCGGCCACCGGCTCTCGGACCGTCGCGAACCCCTTCGGACGTCGGCGAACGAGACCAGAACTGAGACCAGCCAGATCCGAGCGAGGCGTGCCAGCCGCGGCGGCATCTCGAACAATGGCGACCGGACGGAGTGGCGCCCCCTGCGATGTCCTTGAGTTTGCCACGCTCATCCGGTGACCGACCTACCTCGCACCATGAGCAGTGACCCGATGAGCTACCACCGGCTCAAGGAGGCGCTTGCCGGCGCCGAGTCGCTGGCGGAGAGCTACACGTCATCTCTTGTCGTACCCACCCACCGAGAGTCGCAGCTGAGGACTGACGAGGCCGCCGGCGGCGTCGCGTCTTGCTTCAACGTTGCTTCGGCTGCCCTGGTAGTGGCTCTGGATCACTTGTCGACATGGAACGAGACGGTTCGGCAAGGCTCCGTGGCGGTGTATGCGAACTATTCGTTGGCGCGCCCTGCCTACGAGTGCGCATTGCGCGTCCTCTGGCTGCTCGATCCGGCGGCCCGGCCGGTTACCCGGATTGCGCGGGGTTATGCCGCACAGCTTGACAGCCTTCGTTGGATGAAGAAGTTTCAGGAATCAGTGGGAATGACGGATGGGAACGCTTCGGCTCTTTACGATCGCCTGCTGAAAGCCGCTTGTAGAGAGGGACTCACCGTCAAGGACGCCAAGGGGAATGAGCACCTTTCGGAGTCCGTCCCGAGCGTGGTTACACTCTTCGAAACCTACGATCGCCCTACCGGAGATCTGAAGGCTGGATGGATCTACCGATTCCTGTCCGGCCATTCCCACGGATTCGAGTGGGCCGCGATGCGTGGTGCAGAGTTGTCATTCAGTGAAGCTGGAATGGACCTGAATAAGGTCCTTGTAGACATGAACGAACTGATTCCCATGGCCGACCGCACTGTCAGCGCTGTTGCTCGGGCTGTCACTTCTCACATCAACTACAGGCTCAAGGCCCATACCGAGGTCCGTTCGCATTGACCTTCACAGCTCCGAGATGGTCGGATCCTCAGGGGTTTGCACCGTTCCGATGCTCGACGGTGTCAGGTCGGTGCTCCCCTCAGGCGCGACCAGGATTCGCGTAATTTCTAGATTGGCCTTGTCCATGGGGAATGCCGGTCTCCGCTCGTCCGGCGGAAGCAGGTTCTCAATCCAGTCGATGATCTCTCCTGCCGCCACGAGAAGCTTGTTTGCGGCTAGACCGTCGACTGTCGTATTCCCCACCTTCGCCTCGCCTTCGTGGACGAAGCTGTGCCTTGCGCTGCCGAGGTTCCGAAACCCCTGCCATAGTTCTGGCTTCTCGACCTTGAGACTCCGTTTGCAGACGGCGATGAGGAGGGCGTCCAATTGTTCTGCGGTGCTCGGCTCCTTCGTATAGTTTCCGCGGCTATTGATCCATTCCCACATTGCACTCCCAACCCCGTAGAGGCCCGCAAGTCGATCCAAGGCGGCCGCAATGCGCGTCTCAACGGCGGCATAGCCAAGCACGACTGCTGGTCCGACTTCGGGTAGCGCCGAGTGGGCGTCGAGCAGCAGTCGGTCAGACGGCGGCTGCTCATACGTCCAAGGAAGGGTCTCTATCGCGGTCGCAAGTTCCTCGTTCAAACCCACTATCTTCCATGTCCAGCTCACGCCGGACCGTGTACGGATAAGAGATGCCTGGCGTTCGAGTTGCGTCTCGTCATCGTTTAGAAATGTCAATCTCCATATTGTGGACTGCGGGTCGAGTGGGCGAATATGACCGGCACGGCCAAGCGTTCGTAGACGGCTTATCCAACTGTTGACCACGGCGAAGGCTAGAGTCTTTGGCGGGTCGTCGGAGCCGGTAGTTCGATCAAAACTCTCTTTGACAAAGTCGACCTGTAGGGCATTCGCGCCAACGGCGGGAATCCCATCTATGGTTATCTCGGGCGATAGCGGCTGCGGCGCCAAGCGGTCTAGTCGCTCGGCTAGCCCTGACACTGGAGTGCCGCCATCCGGGGCAAGATCTTGCATCGATACGCGACACCTATAGGGCAGGTACGGCTGAATATGCAGATCGCCAATGCTTACCTCGGATATATGGTGAACTGCGTATAGGTCTGATCGAACGTGGATGTCGAATGGTAGAAGGAACTGAAACCTGGCGCGCATTTTGTCTCCTCGTGTCGCGAGTATCGATGCTGTCTTCATGAGGGCCGACTATCGACGCGACGGCCATTGTTCAAGTCACACCGTCCGATAGTTTCGATATGTGCGAAGCTCCACAAGTCGGTCGGTCAATATGCCGGGTACGTCTTCGGGTGTCTTTAAGGAACTCAATTCGTCGGTCGTCACAACGATTATCGCAGTCCCCTGGGCTAGGACGTCACGTATGGCGCCGTGCGCGTTCCGTCCGCCGTGTCCAGAAAGACCGGCAGTGGTAATGAGAATTCCAATGTTGAGCGCTCGACTCGTCAACTTTGACGCATAGTCGCGAACTTGACTAGCACTGGCGCGTTGTCTCTCATTCTTGCACTCGACGACAATTGTCACGTCAGGTATGGGGAGCCTAGATATGACCGGGAGGTGTGAGAAGACAAGATCGACCTCTTGCACTCCAAACTCATCACATACATCCCGCTGATACAGCGACACCGACGGCACCTGGCGGAATATGTACTCGGTGAGATCCTCAAGGGCGCTTCCTCGTGCGCGGGCGCCTCGCGCGGTCTGGCATAAGCCGCGTAGCTTGTGGATCTCCGCGCGGTCAAACTCCGGGCCCATGTACGAGAGAGTTTCGTAGTTGTGTGATTGCTTGGACTATTCTCCTGTTATCCCATTCATGCAACAGTCGCTCTGCGTCCACGACTAGGATTGCCCGTTCTCGAATACCTTGCGTGAACTCAATTCTCTGTCCAATGCTTTTCCCGCCGTACACGAGTAGACCGAGTCGCGAATTGAAGACTTCCATAGTGCGTACGAGTTGGTCCATATCCTGACGCACCGTCGGTGAGTCCTTGAGTTTGACCTCCACTACCACCAGGTTGAAGGCGTCGCCAAGGGTCGGGAACGTTACGGCGATGTCCGCCTCGCGTTGGCCACTTCTCACATTGGTTGCGACGAAGCCGCCAGCCGACATCAGGCGCTGGGCGACCTCGGACGTGAGTCCCGCAGACCCGAGTGCGCTTCGCTCGCTGGGGCGCGCACGGTCTATGAGGGTCACCCAATTCATCTTTAGTTCCGCGGCCAAGGGGTGGACTTGCTTCACGTAGGCCGTGAGACTCTGCCGCAATGCTTCCTCATTTCCCGACACGTAGCGTATTGAAGGTGCCTCAATCAGGTTCGTCGGTGTGACGCCCTCGGTATCGGGAGTGAGAATGGTCAGGATCGGCCGCCTGCTGCCGGCAGCTACGCCTGCCTCGAACATTACGGCGGGACTCAGTGGCGCCGTGAGAATCACACATACGAAGTCGGCCGATAGGACCGCCTCTGAGATTGCGTTTCCAAGCGGTGTGCCGACGGCTAGGTCGTCGACAGTATGCACGTGGATGCCGAGTTGTGATAGCACTGTTCGTACTGGTTCGACAGGTGCGTCACGACTGGCGCTCAGAAAGCAGGTAAGGGCTGTTGCGCTTTCGGGACGGGCGATCTCGGACACTGCACCGCCTATTCAACGCGGAGTGACGGCCAGCGGATGGTTAGTACGGTGCTGTCGGCTTGGGCTTGCCAGGAGTGGTCGATGCCTGGTCCCCAGACGATGTAGTCGCCGGGGCGGTTGAGGGTGAAGGTGCCGACGGTGAGGTCTAGGCGCCAGTTGCCGTTGATGAGCATGAAGAGGGTGGTGCGGTCTTCGTCAGTGGTCCATTCGGGGCGTTGCTCGCCGGCCTTGTGGATGCCCCACTTCACCTCTAGGGCGTTGGTCTTGCGGATGGTGGCGTCTTCGCCGTTGATGAAGTGGCCGAGGAGCCACCCGCGGTGCTGGTCGTTCTCGTCGGTGGCGTTGCCCTGGTACCAGTTGTCTGCCATATGTCAGGTCTCCAGGTTGATGGTGGGTAGGTCGGTGCGGTCGCCGTCGACCTCGGCCAGGCGGCGCAGTCCGTGCAGGAGGGCGAACAGTCCTTCGTTGCTCCAGGCTGGGTCGAAGGCTAGTGCGGTGATGGCGTCGTGGTCGCGGGTGGAGTAGCGGCGGAGGCTGGCGGATTCCCAGTTGGCTTCGATGTGGCCGCCGTACTCGTCCCACCAGGTCTCGTCGTGGACGGCGATGAGGGTGGCGAACTCGTAGTTTCCGGTCAGGAGGTTGTAGCCGTAGCCGGTGCACTCCATCCGCCACGAACCGTCGTCGGGCCGGTCCATCAGCGACCGCATCGGGACGGACAGGCGGCTTCGGTGCATCGGGTCGGCGCTGCGCTGGCCGGACAGGACCGAGTCGACGTCGTCCCGGCCGAACAACTCCTCTTCCATCTCGCGTTCGACGGAGCGGTGAATCTGGGCGTCTTCGGCGTAGTCGACCAGCGGCCCGTGGAACGACTTCGGGATGACCGCGAGCCGGCGGGCGGAGTTGAGGACCCGGCCGGATCGTTCCTGGATGAGCAGGAGGTAATCCGGGCCGCGGTTTCGGGTGGCGGGCCGGGCGATGGCGCAGAGGGCGGGCGGGCCGCCGGCGCAGAGCCGGCTGGCGACGTTGAGGACGCTGGCGAGGTCGGGCAGGTAGCGGTCGCGTAGTGGCAGGTGTCCGGGCGTGGGTGGCAGGCCGGCGCCGATCGCGTCGGTCAGTTCGGCTTCGAGTAGGTCGAGGGTGAGGGCGTAGTCGAAGAAGCCGGCCAGGCTGACCGTGCCGGCGATGCCGCCGGACGAGACAGCCACGTCGGTCAGGGAGTAGATCGGGGCGTTGACCATGCGCAGGTCGGCTTGCAGGCCGGTGGCGATGCGGTCGACCGCCGCGGCGGCGCCGAGCTGGTCGACGACGATCGGCGCGGCCGGGCCGGGCGACAGGCGCAGGTGTTCCCGGCCGGCGCCGAGCGGGAGCCGCAGGTCGAGCCAGGACGGCCGGGTCAGCACGCTCGTGGTCAGCCGCTGGCCGGCGCACGTGGCTCGGTAGGCGCCGTGTTCGCCGTCGGTGCCGTAGTACGCGGCGAGCGCGGCGGCCAGGTCGTCACGGCCGACCCGGGCACGCGCGGCGGCAACCTGCCGGATGCGCCGACGGTCGGTCAACGCCGCGCGCTCGGCCAGCAGCCGCGACGCCGTCTCCGGCTGCCAGCCGGCGGCCTGGTCGACCCAGGCGAGCGCGGCGGCTGCGCTGCTGTCGTCGCCGGCCAGCTCGACCGCGGCCGCCTCGGTCACGGGTGGCGCCGAGGCTGGCAGGTCGGCCGCGAGAAGCAGCGTGAACCGGGCACGGGCTGGCTCCGGAGCCCGGCTGAGCACCGTGTCGAGCGCGCGCTGCATGTCCGGGACCGGGACGAGGTCGGGATCGGCGTTCCACTTGGCGACGGTCCGCACGGCGGTGCCCAGCTCCTCGGCCAGCGCTTCGTTCGTCAGCCGCAGCGCCCGGCGCAGCGCGGTCGCGTGCCGGCCAGTCCAGGTGTCGACCACATCCACGGCTGCCTCCCCTCCGCGAGCCGAGTGCACTGCCGGTGCACTGCCAGGTCATCACGGATGCTGCCGATCCGGACTTCACTGAGCTCCAGCACAGCGGCCAGGACCGGAGGAGGCAATGACATGACCGAGCAGTCAGGCACCGGGGCGGTCAGACTTCGCGCGTTCGGCTTCGGCGACGAACTGGGTCAGTTCGTAGTCAGCTTGAGCGTCGATGGCTTGGCGCTGGAAGGCCTTAGCGTGCTCGGTCATGGTGGCGTCGGATTGGCCGGCCACCTGCTCGGCTTCGGCCCGGCCTTCGAGCTGGTCGAGCCGCCCTTCGAGAGCCTGGACGGTCGCGCGGAGGTCGCTCACCTCGCGGGCCAGGCCGGCGAGGGTCGGCCGCGTCTCGGCGCTGTCGCCGGGCTCGGCCGAGCGGACGAAGGCGCCGCGGCTCTTGTAGAGCGCGACGTGGCCCTCCTCGGCCAGGGCGCTCAGCGCGCGTTGCATGGTCATCAGGGCGACGCCGTACTCGCGGGCGAGGTCCCGGCCGGAGGGCAGTCGCTCGCCCGGCGCGTACCGGCCGGAGGTGATGGCCGCGCGCAGGTCGTCGGCGACCTGGACGTACGGCGGTCGGGGGTCGTTGGGGGTCACGGCCACCTCTGAACAGTAGATGACCTAGGTCATCGGCAACGGCATCATTGTGATCTAGATTGACCTAGGTTAGCCTAGGTCAATCTAGATCAACGGGACGAAGGGTCGAGTCATGACGGCAGTGAACGGACGGGCGGTGGTCGCCGCGGCGGCGCTGTTCCCGGCGGTCCGCACGCATGCGGACGCGGTGCGGCAGGTGTGGGAGTCGGCGCTGTGCGCGCAGGTCGATCCCGAGGTGTTCTTCCCGGAGAAGGGCCAGTCGCCGGACGTGGCGAAGGCGGTCTGTGCGGCGTGCCCGGCGACGGCGCTGTGCCTGGCGACGTTCGGGCCGCTGCTCACGCATGGCGTGGTCGGTGGGCTGAGCGCCGAGGAGCGCCGGTCGGCGCGGCGGGCGGACCGGGAGCGGGCGGCGGCCTGACCCGCCGCGTCATCGCCGGGGAGGTCCGGAGGTGGCGCCGCGGGCCGGGACGAGCCTGGCCGCGAGGAAGGCACTCTCATGATCGAAAAGATGGTCGGCGGCGCGGTGCACGCGCTGACCGGCGCCATCAAGGTCGTTGTCCTGTTCGGCGTCCTGGTCGGCCTGGTCATGTGGGCGCGGAACGACCCGGAGTCCTGGAAGGCCGCGATGGCGAAGGTCGCCGGGATGCTCGTCGCGCTGATCAGCTGGGTCACCGACCTCGTGGTCAGCCTGCTCCAGCAGGCCAGCAACTGAGCCGCCGCGACCGCGCTCCGGCCTCCGCTTGGGAGCCGCCCGTGCTGAAGACACGGGCGGCCCGACAACACCCCTCCTGGCTCCCACCAAGGAAAGGCGCGCCCATCATGGCTGCCCGCTTCCGCACGCCACCACCCACCCGGATCCGACGCGCGGACCCGGTGCCCCGGTTCGCTGCCGTCTACGTGATGCCTCGCCCGGCGCTGCGGCCGGCACGGCTCGCGGTGCTCGACTGCCCGGTGTGCGAGCTGCACGCCGGCCCGGTCCCGCCGGCCGAGGCCGGCCAGCTCGCCGCCACCCATGACGACCTGATGCACGACGGTCGGCCGACCGCGCTCGTGTCGCCCGACCCGGACCCGCGCCCGACATTCATCGTCGGCGACCCGGCCGGCGGGCCGATGTTGGGCGGTGCGGCATGACGGCCGTCGCCGCGTACGCGGCTGTGGCTGCCGGTCCGGTGCTGGGCTGGGTAGCTGGCCGGTGGCCGGTTGTCCGCCGGGCGGCCGCGGCCGGCCGGGCCGCGCGTACGGACGCGCTGACCGGAGTGGCCAACCGGGTCGGACTGTCCGCCGCGGCGGACGAGGTGTTCGGCCCCGGCCGGGCCGGCCGCGTGGGCGCGCTGCTGGTCGACCTGGACCGGTTCAAGCCCGTCAACGACCGGTACGGGCACGCCGCGGGCGACGAGGTGCTGTCCGCCGTAGGCCGGCGGCTGTCGGCAGCCGGTTGGCCGGAGGCGACGGTCGCCCGGCTCGGTGGGGACGAATTCGTCGTCCTGCTGCCCGGGCTGCCGGCCGACCCGGACGCCGCCGTAGCTGCCGTGCTGGCCGTCGCCGAGCGCGTGAGCGCGGCCCTGGCCGCCCCGTACGTGGTCGGTGGAGTCGAGCTGGCGGTCGGCGCGTCCGTCGGCGCCGCGACCGTGCCGTGCGCTGCTGTCGTGTCGGCGGCCGGGTTGGCTGCCGCGCTGGCCGCTGCCGATGTGGCGATGTACGCGGCCAAGCGGGGTGGGGGAGGGCTGCGGTTCGTGCCGGACCTCGACCAGGAGCCGGCGCAGGTCCCGCTGCCCCGGCGGCCCGCCGGCCGGCTGCGCGACACCGCGGTAGCGCCGGTGGCCGCCGTCGGGCGGATCGGCGGTGCGGCATGAGTCTGACCCTCGTGGAGCACCGCGACGCCGCGTGCCAGGGCTGGTCGGCGCTGATCGACCAGCCAGTCTTCGCCGACCAGCGGCCCCGCCGGGTCGAACTGATCTGCTGGACCTGCCGGCAGGTCGTCGAGCTGGCCGCGTGGACGTCGGCCACCGACGACCCCGGCGCGCACGGCTACGACACCGCCCGCGACGTCCCGGCCGAGCACCGGCCGGCCCTGGCCGTCTCGACCTCCGGCACCCGCAGGTACCCAGCCTCGGTACCGCCCGAGCGGGTCGGCCGGACGCTGGTGCACGTCGAAGCGTGGCTGTACGGGCGGGCCGAGGATGCCTACCAGTGGCTCGTCACCGACCGGGACGGCAACGTGCTCGGCCTGGTGGACCGCACCTGGACCGACCGTGGCGCGCTGCGGTTCCGGTGGGGGACGTGGGGCGATGCCGCCGGGCACGGCGACGGCTTCCACTCGCGCGACGCCGCGGTCCGCGCGCTCGCCCGGGCCGTCCTGCCGGCGGTCGGAGGCGGGCGATGAGCCGCGGCTACCGGGCGCACCACGACCCGGACGGCACCCGGCATGGCGGGCTGCCAACGTGGCCCTGGCGGATGGCGCCGGACGGGCTGCTGACCCGCCGCCAGCTCGCCGCCGCAGGTCTGCGGCCGGCCGGGCAGCCGGCGGCCGGGCAGGTCTGCTGGACGTCGCGCCGGTACTCACCGCGGCGGCAGTCCCGGACCCGGTTCGCGCTGCTGTACCGGGTCGAGCTGGCCGCGCCCCGCCGTGAGCCGACTGTGGCCCAGCTCATCGCGCTGGCGAAGGCCGACTCGGCTCGCCGCACCTGCCCGACCTGCGGGCGGGTCGCCGGCTACGTGATCCCGCGCTCGCTCGGCGAGTGCCTCGACTGCGCCGACGGACCCGGCGCGTCCGACCAGATCGGAGATGCGGCATGAGCACGACGACCAGGGCGACGACGAGCCGGGCCGGCCGGGGCCGCGGTTGGGCCTACGCCGGTGCCGGCCTCGGCGGAGCCGTGTCGATCGCGGCCAACGTGGCGCACTCGTTCGTCCCGCCAGCCGGGCTGCCGCCGGCCGACGCCGCGGGCTGGGTGCCCGAGCCGGGCGCGGTGATCGGTGCCGTGTTCTGGCCGGTGGCGCTGTTCGTGGTGGTCGAGATCGTCGCCCGGACCGCCTGGCCGGCCGGCCGCCGGTGGGTGGCGCTGCGGTACGTCGGGCTGCTGCCGGTCGCGCTGGTCGCCGCCGTGGTGTCGTACCGACACCTGTCCGGGCTGCTGACCCACTACCGGGAAGACCCGCTCACCGCGACCATCGGCCCGCTGGCGGTCGACGGGCTCATGGTCATGGCCTCCGGCGCGTTGATCGCCTCGGCCGGCCGGACCGCGCTCGCCGCCGCGGTCGAGGCTGCCGTCGCGCCGACCGCGGAGCCGGCCGAACCGGGGGAGCGGACGGCACCC
>Ga0307500_10000112_pt1 | contig 25615 bp, 21 predicted proteins | sample 14_S_MG_FD_201362 | JGI IMG/M metagenome (GOLD analysis project Ga0307500, IMG submission 201362) | Soil microbial communities from Populus trichocarpa stands in riparian zone in the Pacific Northwest, United States - 14_S | ecosystem: Environmental > Terrestrial > Soil > Riparian zone > Trees... | reverse complement strand
CGGTCGGCCCCACCGGTCCCGGCCCGGCCCGGCAGGACTGGCCCGGCGGCCGGTGCCGGGCCCGCCGCGGCGGGCCCGGCAGGGCTGGCCCGCCGGTCCCGGCCCCGTCGGGGCTGGCTAGCCGGTCCGCCAGGCGTCCACCAGCGGGAGCAGGTCGGCCAGCCGGCTGACGACCGCGTCCGGCTCGCCGTCGACCGGGCCGCGCTGGTGGTCCGGGATCGCGCTGTGCGGTAGCAGCACGGCCCGCAGCCCGGCGCCGTGCGCGCCGTGGATGTCGTCCCAGCGCCGGTCGCCGACGAAGACGGCCGCGGCCGGGTCGGCCACCGCCAGCTCGGCCAGCACGGTCCGGAACGCCTGCGGATGGGGCTTGGTCCACTCGATCTCGCTGGTGTAGACGGCCGCGTCGATCAGGTCGTAGACGCCGTCCCGGCGGAACACCCGGTCGTGCTCCACCCGCGGCCAGAGCGTGTTGGACAGCACGCCGACCTTGATCCCGCGCTCCCGCAGTCCGGCCAGCAGCGGCCGCACGTCCGGGTCGGTGAAGGTGTGCTCCTCCCACCACTCGAAGTAGTTGGCCAGCACGGCCCGGGTCATCTCCACGTCCACCGCGGCGAAGACCTCGGCCAGGGTGCCGCTGCGCTGCACGTCCCGGGCCCGCTGCCAGACCGCCTCCTCGGCGGCCCGCAGCTGGTCGGCGACGTGCCGGTCGAACCCGCAGGCCAGCCAGCACTCCGCGAAGTCGATCGTGTGCCAGGGGGTGAGCGTGCCGCCCCAGTCGAACACCACCGCATCCACCGTCACCGCCGCACACCCTCCTGACAGTCAGGCCGCCGACCCGCTCCGGCGCCGGCCACATCGTCGCGTACCGCGCTGGCCGGGCCACCGCCCCACCCCGGGCCACCAGGCCCGGCCGGTCAGCCGGTCAGCCGGCTCAGGACGGCGTCCGGGCTCAGTTCGGCGGCGGTGCCGGTGTGCCGGTCGCGCAGCTCCACGATGCCGTCGGCGGCCCGCCGGCCGACCACCACGATCCACGGCATGCCGAGCAGCTCGGCGTCGGTCAGCTTCACCCCGGCGGACGCGTCGGCGCGGTCGTCCAGCAGCACGGCGAGCCCGGCCGCGGTCAGCCGGGCGGCCAGCTCGGCGGCCCGGGCCGGCTGGTCGCCGCGGCCGATCGGCACCACGTGCACGTCGTACGGCGCCACCTCGGCTGGCCAACGCAGCCCGCGCTCGTCGTGGTGCTGCTCGGCCAGCACGCCGACCGCACGGCTCACCCCGATCCCGTACGAGCCCATGGTCAGCCGGACCGGCTCGCCGTCCGGGCCGGCGACGTCCAGCCCGAACACGTCGGCGTACCGGCGGCCGAGCTGGAAGATGTGGCCGATCTCGACGCCGCGGTCGACGCCGAGCGGACCGGCGCACTTCGGGCACGGGTCGCCGGGCCGGACCACCACCACGTCCAGATACCCGTCCACGGTGAAATCGCGGCCGCAGACCACGTTGCGGGCGTGCCGGCCGGCCGCGTTGGCGCCGGTCACCCACACCGTGCCCGGGCCGACCCGGGGGTCGGCCAGGTACCGGAAGGTCCGCTGCCCCTGCGGCCCGAGGTACCCGCGCACCAGCTCGGGCCGGGCGGCGAAGTCGGCCGCCTCGAAGATCCGGACCCGGGCCGGCGCCAGCGCCTCGGCCACCCGGCCCAGGTCGACCTCCCGGTCGCCGGGCACGCCGATCCCGACCACCTCGTCGTCCACCCGGACCAGCAGGTTCTTCAGGGTGGCCGACGCCGGCACGCCCAGGTACCCGGCCAGCGACTCGATGGTGGGCGTCCCCGGCGTGTCCAGCACTTCGAGCGGCGGCGGGGCGGCGGCCTCGACCGCGACGACCGGCACCCGGACGGCCTCCACGTTCGCGGCGTACCCGCAGGCCGGGCAGGAGACGAAAGTGTCCTCGCCGACCGGGGTCGGGGCCAGGAACTCCTCCGACTCCGAGCCGCCCATCGCGCCGGAGAACGCGGTCACGATCCGGTAGTCGATCCCGAGCCGGTCGAAGATGCGCTGGTAGGCCTCCCGGTGCGCGTCGTACGACTTGGCCAGGCCGGCGTCGTCCAGGTCGAACGAGTAGGAGTCCTTCATCAGGAACTCGCGGCCGCGCAGCACCCCGGACCGCGGCCGCGGCTCGTCCCGGTACTTGGTCTGCACCTGGTAGAGGGTCAGCGGGACGTCCCGGTACGAGGCCAGCTCGGCGGCCGCGAGCAGGGTGAACATCTCCTCGTGGGTGGGGCCGAGCAGGTAGTCGCCGCCGCGCCGGTCGGCCAGCGTGAACAGCAGGTCGCCGTACCCGCCGGTGCGGCCGGTCCGGTCGTACGGGCCGCGCGGCAGCAGCGCCGGGAACAGCACCTCCTGGCCGCCGATCCGGTCCATCTCGGCGCGCACCACCCGGGCCACGTTGGCCAGCACCCGTACCCCGAGCGGCAGCCAGGTGTAGATGCCGGCGGCGGTCCGGCGCAGGTAGCCGGCCCGGACCAGCAGCCGGTGGCTCGGCGTCTGGGCGTCAGCCGGATCCTCCCGGACCGTGTGCGGGAACGCGGACGACATTCGCTGCGGCACAACGCCAGATTAAGGGCCGACACCAACCCGAATATCCGCCCGACCGCAGGTCGGCGGGGTGCCGGCCCGTAGGCTGGGTCCCGATGGGATCGACGCTGAGGACCGCCGGCGCGCGCCTGCTGGACGACCGCGACCTGCCGGCGCTGCGCACCCTGCTGGACGCCGACCCGGTCGCGCACTGCTTCGTGGCCGCCCGGGTCGAGGCGGTCGGGGTGGAGCCGTGGCGGCTCGGCGCCGAGGTCTGGGGGTACGGCGGCGCGCAACTGGAGGCGGCCTGCTTCGCCGGGGCGAACCTGGTGCCGGTCGGGTCCGCGCCGGCCGCGCTGCGGGCGTTCGCCGACCGGGCCCGCCGGCAGGGCCGGCGCTGCTCCTCGCTGGTCGGCCCGGCCGCCGCCGTCGGGCCGCTCTGGCAGCACCTGGCGCCGTACTGGGGGCAGCCGCGGGAGATCCGCCGGGTGCAGCCGGTGCTGGCCACCACCACGCCGCCGCCGGTGCCGGCCGACCCGCTGGTCCGCCGGGTCGAGCTGGCCGAGCTGGACGTGCTGATGCCGGCCTGCGTGGCGATGTTCACCGAGGAGGTCGGCACCTCGCCGCTGGGCGTGGACGGGGGCGCCGGCTACCGGGCCCGGGTGCGTGACCTGGTCGCGACCGGCCGCGCGTTCGCCCGGATCGAGGACGGCGAGGTGCGGTTCAAGGCGGAGATCGGCGCGGCGTCCAGCCACGCCTGCCAGATCCAGGGCGTCTGGGTGCACCCGCGCTGGCGGGGCCGCGGGCTGGGTACGGCCGGCACCGCGGCGGTGGTCGGTGAGGCGCTACGGTCGGTGGCACCGGTGGTCAGCCTCTATGTCAACGACTACAACCACCCGGCCCGGGCCACCTACCGGCGGATCGGCATGACCGACGTCGGCACGTTTATGAGCGTGTTGTTCTGATCCGGTCATAACCGGCCGGGCGGGACGACGTACGGTCGTATCTCCAGCTCCCCACCGGGCGCACCGGACGCGCCGCAGTCATCGGAAGGAGACCGCAGTGCTCGCCGAGCGCCGCGCGGCCGCCCTGTTTGCCGCCATCGCCCTGACCGCCTCCGCCACCGCCGGCTGCGGGCTGTTCGGGAAGGACCCGCAGCCGGACCCGGCCGCCCGTGCCTTCCTGGAGGCCTGGGCGGACGGCGATGTCGCCGGCGCGGCCAACGCCACCGACGACGCGACCAGCGCGCAGGCGGCGTTGCAGGCGACCAAGGAGGCGCTGGCCCCGACCAAGGCGGACCTGGTGGCCGGCGCGCCCACGGTCAACGGCAACCAGGCCACGGTGCCGTTCCAGGCCAGCTGGTCGCTGCGCGGCGTGGGCGACCAGTGGCGCTACGACGGCCGGCTCTCGCTGGTCAAGCAGGACAAGACGTGGAAGGTGCACTGGGAGCCGGCCGATCTGCACCCGCAGCTGGGCGCCGGGCAGAAGCTGGCCGTGCAGCGGGCGCTGCCGGAGCGGGCCCCGCTGCTGGCCTCCACCGGGGCGCCGCTGTTCGCGCTGACCGACGTGGTCACGATCGGCGTCGAGCCGCGCCGGGTGACCAACCTGCCGTCGCTGGCCGCGACGCTGGCCTCGGTGCTCGGCGTGCGGGCCGCGGACGTGGTCGCGGACGTGGGCAAGGCCAAGCCGGACCAGTTCGTCACCGTGATCACGCTGCGCAAGCCGGACTACCTGAAGATCAAGCCACGGGTGTACGACCTGCCCGGCACCGTGTTCCGGTCCGAGCGGCGGCTGCTCGGGCCCAGCACCCGGTTCGCCCAGCCGCTGCTCGGCACCGTCGGCGACGCCACCAAGGAGGTGCTGGACGAGGCCGGGCCGGGTTACCTGTCCGGCGATCAGCTCGGCCGGTCCGGGCTGCAGCGGGCGCTGAACCCGAGCCTGGCCGGGGTGGCCGGGGCCAAGGTGGTCGCGGCCGACGAGCAGGGCAAGACGGTCACCGTGCTCGGCGAGATCGCCGCCCGGCCGGGCAAGCCGGTGCGCACCACGCTCGACCCGACCGTGCAGAACGCCGCCGACGCCGCGGTCGCGACCGTGACCACGCCGGCCGCGATCGTCGCGATCCAGCCGTCCACCGGGAACCTGCTGGCCGTCTCGAACAACGCCGCGGCGCCCGGGGACATCGCGCTGACCGGCCGCTACCCGGCCGGCTCCACCTTCAAGGCGATCACCGCGACCGCGCTGCTGCAGGCCGGCGTGGTCAAGCCGACCTCGGTGCTGCCCTGCCCGGCGACGACCGTCGTCTACGGCAAGCAGTTCCAGAACGAGGACAAGTTCGACCTCGGCTCGGTGCCGCTGCGCACCGCGTTCGCCAAGTCCTGCAACACCACCTTCACTTCGCTCTCGCAGCAGCTGCCGCGCCGGGCGCTGGCCGACGCGGCCGCGAAATACGGCATCGCGGCCGGGTACCGGCTACCCGTCCCCTCGTTCGACGGCTTGGTGCCGACGCCGAAGGACGACACCGAGAAGGCCGCGGACGCGATCGGGCAGGGCCGGGTCGAGGTCAGCCCGCTGGCGATGGCCCTGGTCGCGGCCGGCGTGCAGCATGGCGAGGCGGTCGCCCCGGCGCTGGTCACCGGCATCCCGGCCGCCCCCGGCGGGCGCCAGCCGGACGGCCCGCCGCCGGCCGTGCTCCCGGCGCTGCGCGACATGATGCGCGCGGTCGTCACCAGCGGTACCGCCACCGCGCTCGGCGACATCCCCGGCACACCGGTCTCCGGCAAGACCGGCACCGCCGAGTACGGCACCGCCGTACCACCCCGCGCGCACGCCTGGTTCATCGGCTACCGCGGCGACTTCGCCTTCGCCGTCTTCGTCTACGACGGCGAATCCAGCCACACCGCCGCCGTCCCGATGGCCCACACCTTCCTCGCCGCCCTCGGCCGCTGAGCCCGACTGGGCGCGTGAACCCTGGCCCGGCCCGGGGCTCACGCTTTCGCCGTAAGCCCCGGCCGAAGCGCCAAAGGCGGGCGCGCCGGGGCATTTCCGCCCTCAGATCGCTTCAACCCGCACATCGGCCGCGCATTCGGCCAGCGCGGCGATGTCCTTACGGTCGCAGGTCAGTGCCACGCCGCCGGGCTCGGCAGTCGCTACGACCACCGCGTCTACGGCCGACCCGCGCCGGGCATGAGCGCGCAGGTAGGCCGCGCGGCGTGCCAACTGGACGGGGAGCACTTCGCGGATGTCGCATTGGTTCAACACGCGATGCACCGGGACGTCTCGCGAAGCATGCTCGGTAAGGCACTCGACGAGTACGACGCTCGGTACAACCGCAGGCCACTCACCAGCCCGGGTCAGCCGGCGGAGCAGTGCGAGCGCCCGTGGCGTCCGCTCGGCGAGGAACGTGATCGCCCCCGAGTCGAGGACCACCATCACCGCACCTCGCCCGGCGTGTCGTGTCGGGTGATGCGGTCGACCACGGCGGCCGCCCAGGCTTCGTCCTCCGCGGACGGCTCCCCCACCTCGGCGACGAGATCGGCGATGTAGTGCCCGATGCCCTCGATCCGCTCCTGCCGCCGCACCTCCGCCCGGACGGCATCCTGGAGCAACTCGGATGCCTTGATCCGGCGGGCCTTGACCTGGCGGTAGAGATCATCGGGGAGGTAGACCTGCATCCGCGGCATACGCCTAACCATACGCATAGTCGATCTAACACGTTCAGGAGGATGATGCGATGTGACTGTCATGAGCAGCAATATAGCATCTCTACGATGCGTGGTGTAGCTAACGCGACGTATCTGATCGACTTCGTTCGCAGCACGGCAGGTATGAGTACCAGTGCCCCGGCCGCTCCAGCGACTTCGCCGCCTTTGCACCACGATCGTCCAGCCCTACGCCGTCCCACGGCGCGGGGCTCGCGCACCGCCCTCGGCCGCCGACGTCACCCCTGGCCCACCGAGCCCTGACATGTTCGCCGCGGCAAGCCCGGACGGGCGCTCGTAGTCGGCGCGCCGGGTACTGTCCTTTCCGGCGGACGGCCACATGAATAGCCTCGCCAGTTCGGGTGGACGATTGGGCGCGGCAAGGAGAGCGGCATCACGCCGTGGTCGCGGCACGGAACGTGCTCTGATCGTTCACCGATATTTTCCGTGATCGCGCGCGGCCGCGAAGTCCTCCGCATCGAGGAAATGACAATACGGCAGGTAGCGCTGCTGCCGGAGGAACGCTGGAAACCACAGCGGTTTGGCGCCGGCCCAACAGGCGATCTCGAGGTTGGGCGCCGTGTGATAGAACGCCGCCTCGAGCGCTGGGAGCAGATCCGTGTCGCAGGTGAACACGATCGCCGCGTCGTACTGCTCGAGCATGGCGCTCCTGATCAGGCCGACGGCCAGCGCGACGTCGATGCCCTTCTCTGTCGGCGGTTGCGCAGGCCAACCACGGTAGTTCTAGGCGCGGCGGACCACGTTCACCCGCGGATCACGCTCCCAGGCCGCGGTCTGCGCATCGTTGATCGCGGCCATCGCCTCCTGGTAGTCAGGAACGGGTCGACCTCGGTAGACATTTACGGCTACCAGTTCACCGGCACGACGCCGGTTGGCCAGAATGCGTTCGGAAAGACGGGACGGATGGATCTGCGGCCTCTGGCGGCGTGCCAGGTGGATGGAACACCCGCGGCGCGGTGAAGTGAACATTCTGATAGTCAAGAAACACCGCTACCCGGTCAACCATTCATGTTCCTCAAAGAAAAAGCCCCACCAATCCCGGAGGTCGGCGGGGAGGAACAACAATTACATTAGCGTGCCGCGCCACCTTGGCGCAAGTGCTCCGCCAGGTGCGACTGCCCGCCAGACGCAGCACCGGCACCGAGGTGTGAATCGATACGAGATGCACTCTAGCATCACCACGATGTCCGAGTACCTCATCGGAGTCGGCTCGGTAGGTGTGTCCGGGTCAGGTGACGGTGACGGTGGACTCAGGTAACTGAGGACCGCGAGGATGTTGCTGTGATCCTGTCCTAGGGTTCGAGCGAAGATCGGCTCGTGGTGCGCGATCCGGTTGCGCAGCATTCGCACCGGCTCCAACTTCATGTGGATGTCGCCACGGCGAACGTCCCGAGTGCGGTTTGGAAAGGCATGCCGCAGCGCCGGCATCCACAGGGTCGGCCATTAGGGGTGCGCTATCGTGAGTAGGTAAGCCCCGGACGGGACCACCTAGTGGTGGTCGGCGCGCCGGGGCATCATTATTTCTGGCCCAGGGTCACAGCTCTTCGATGAGAGATAGCTCCTCGATGATGTACTCTAGCATCACCATGAAGCGCTAACAAGCCGCCTGGCCGCCCCTGGTCTCGTATGTCCTGATCAACTCGTGCACCGCGGGCCCGTGGATCTGCCGAAGAGCCCCGCCATCCCGAAGGAAGGCGGGGCTCAAGCTTTGGACCGTACGTGCCCGATCGCTGGGTCAGGTGACGGTGATGGTGGGTTCGCCGGAGGGGGTGCCGGCGGTTTCCATCTCCTCGGCCATCCGCATGGCTTCGAAGATGAGGGTCTCGACGATGTCGGCCTCGGGGACGGTCTTGATGACCTCGCCGCGGACGAAGATCTGGCCCTTGCCGTTGCCGGAGGCGACGCCGAGGTCGGCTTCCCGGGCCTCGCCGGGGCCGTTGACGACGCAGCCCATGACGGCGACCCGGAGCGGGACGGTGAGGCCGTCCAGACCGGCGGTGACCTTGTCGGCCAGCGTATAGACGTCCACCTGGGCGCGGCCGCAGGACGGGCAGGAGACGATCTCCAACCGGCGCTGGCGCAGGTTCAGCGACTCCAGGATCGACATGCCGACCTTCACCTCCTCGACCGGCGGCGCCGACAGGGAGACCCGGATCGTGTCGCCGATACCGCGGGACAGCAGCGCGCCGAACGCGACGGCCGACTTGATCGTGCCCTGGAAGGTGGGGCCGGCCTCGGTCACGCCGAGGTGCAGCGGGTAGTCGCACTGCTCGGCCAGCTGTTCGTACGCGCGAACCATGACGACCGGGTCGTTGTGCTTGACCGAGATCTTGAAGTCGCGGAAGTCGTGCTCCTCGAACAGCGACGCCTCCCAGAGCGCCGACTCGACCAGCGCCTCCGGGGTGGCCTTGCCGTACTTCGCCAGCAGCCGCTTGTCCAGCGAGCCGGCGTTGACCCCGATCCGCAGCGAGACGTCCGCGTCGGTGGCGGCCCGGGCGATCTCCGCGATCCGGTCATCGAACTGCTTGATGTTGCCCGGGTTGACCCGGACCGCGGCGCAGCCCGCGTCGATCGCGGCGAACACGTACTTCGGCTGGAAGTGGATGTCCGCGATGACCGGTATCTGCGACTTGCGGGCGATCGCCGGCAGCGCGTCCGCGTCGTCCTGCGACGGCACCGCGACCCGCACGATCTGGCACCCGGACGCGGTCAGCTCCGCGATCTGCTGCAGTGTGGCGTTGATGTCCGAGGTGGGGGTGGTCGTCATCGACTGCACCGACACCGGCGCGTCCCCGCCGACCAGCACCGAACCCACCTTGATCTGGCGGGACTTCCGGCGTGGCGCCAGGGTCGGTGGCGGTGCGGCGGGCATGCCGAGTGGAACGGTTGTCACGACAGGTGATCCCTCTCTGCCGGCCGATCGAGGTGATGCGCTCCGCCTCCGACGTTACTGGAACGGGTTGGCGATCGGATTGACGATGTCCGCCAAGATCGCCAACACCGAGATACCGCCGAACACCGCGATGACCAGCATGGTCAACGGCAGCAGCTTGGCGTAGTCGACCCGGCCGGGGTCGGCCCGGCCGAACAACCGGGCCAGCCGGGAGCGCGCCTTCTCGAACAGCAGGATCGCGATGTGGCCGCCGTCCAGCGGCAACAGCGGGAACAGGTTGAACACGCCGATGAAGATGTTGAAGCCGGCGAACAGCAGCACGAAGGTCAGGACCGAGCCGGCCTGCAGCGCCTGCCCGCCGACCCGGGACACGCCGACGACGCTGACCGGGCCGTTCGGGTCGCGTTCGTTGCCGGCCAGCGCGCTGAACAGGGTCGGGATCTTCGACGGGAACTGGCCGATCGCGCTGAACGTGCCGGTGATGATCGTGCCGGTGAACCGGAACGTGGCACCGACCGCGCTGGCCGGACCGAACTTCTCGGTGTAGCTGGGGGTGATGCCGATCGCGCCGACCCGGGCCAGCCCGTTGACCGCCTTCTCGCTGCCGCTGGCCGGCTTCCGGTCGACGGCCGCGATCGGGATGCTCACCGTGTGCCGGTCGCCACCGCGCAGGTAGGTGAGCGAGACGGTCTTGTCCGGCTGCGGCCGCAGCGCGGCGACCAGGTCGTCGAAGGTGTTGATGCGCTTGCCGTCGGCCTCGATCACCCGGTCGCCGGGGCGCAGCCCGGCCGCGCTGGCCGGGGACGTCGGGTCGCCGGCCTGGCAGTCTCGCACCGTGCCGTCGGTGCTGCCGACGGTTACCACGCACTTCTCGACCGTGCCGATCACCGCGTGGTTGAACGGCAGCCCGGCGGTGAGCGCCGCCAGGAAGAGCACGATCATGGCGAGCAGCAGGTGGGTGATCGACCCGGCGGACAGCACCACCGTGCGCTGCCAGGCCGGGAACCGCCAGAACGCCCGCTCGCCACCGGTGGCCCGCACCTCGGCGCCGCCGACCCGGACGGTCGCCGGCACCGCCGGCCGGGCCGGGTCGGCCGAACCCTCAGCGCCCCCGGCCGAGCCGGCGCCGGCGCTGTCGGCCGCACGGCCGGCCGGCGGCGGCACGGACCGGTCGGCCACCATGGTCGCCGGCCCGTCCGGGCCCGGTTCCGGCATCGGCCCGGCACCCGGCGGCGGGAACAGCGAGGCCGGTGCGGCCGGCGCGCGGCGGGCCGGCGCGGGCTCGTCGTCGTCCACCTCGAGCGGGGTCATCCCGACGATCTTCACGAAGCCGCCGGCCGGGATCGCCTTGAAGCCGTACTCGGTCTCGCCCTTGCGGAACGAGAAGAGCGTCGGGCCGAACCCGACGAAGTACTTGGTGGCCTTCATCCCGAACGCCTTGGCGGTCAGCAGGTGGCCGAACTCGTGCAGGGCCACCGAGAAGCCGATGCCGATCGCGAAGATCACCACGCCCAAGGTGAAGCTCATCCGTCACTCCCCTGCCAGCGGCGCACGGGCCGTCATGATCAACTCGCGGGCCCGGGACCGGGCCCACTCCTCCGCTTCAACAACATCGGCCACGGTACGCGGGTTCCCAGTGCCGGGACATTCACCGACAACCCGGGCAACCAGCTCCACGATGCCGAGGAATGGCAGTCGCCCGGCCAGGAATGCGGACACCGCCTCCTCGTTCGCCGCGTTCAGCATCGCCGGCGCGAGCCCACCGGCCTCGCCGGCCGCCCGGGCCAGCGCGATGGCCGGGAACGCCTCCTCGTCCAGCGGCTCGAACTCCCAGGTGTTCGCGGTCGACCAGTCGACCGCGGCGGCGGCCCCGGGCACCCGGTCCGGCCAGGCCAGAGCGAGGGCGATCGGCAGCCGCATGTCCGGCGGGCTGGCCTGGGCCAGCGTCGACCCGTCGGTGAACTCGACCATCGAGTGGATCACCGACTGCGGGTGCACCACCACGTCGATGTCCCGGTACGGCAGGTCGAACAGCAGGTGCGCCTCGATGACCTCGAGCCCCTTGTTCACCAGCGTGGCGCTGTTGACGGTGATCACCGGGCCCATCGCCCAGGTCGGGTGGGCCAGCGCCTGCGCCGGCGTGACGTCGGCGAGCTCGGCCCGGGGCCGGCCGCGGAACGGCCCGCCGCTGGCGGTCAGCACCAGCCGGCGCACCTCGCCCGGCTGGCCGCCGCGCAGGCACTGGGCCAGCGCCGAGTGCTCCGAGTCGACCGGCACCAACTGCCCGGGCGCGGCCCGGCCCAGCACCAGCGGGCCGCCGGCGATCAGCGACTCCTTGTTCGCCAGCGCGACGGTGCGGCCGGCGTCCAGCGCGGCCAGCGTCGGCACCAGGCCAACCGAGCCGGTGATCCCGTTCAGCACGATGTCGGCCGGCCAGGCGGCGACCTCGGCGGCGGCGTCCGGCCCGGCCAGGATCTTCGGGACGGCGGCGCCCGGCCCGGCCGCGGCCTTCAGCGCGGCGGCGAGGTCGGCCGCGGCCGACTCGCGGGCCACCGCGACCACCGCGACCCCGAGCGAGACGGCCTGCTCGGCCAGCAGCCCGAGGTTGCCGCCGCCCCCGCTCAGCCCGACCACCCGGAACCGGTCGCCGGCGTGCCGGACCACGTCGATCGCCTGCACGCCGATCGAGCCGGTCGAACCGAGCAGCACGACCTCGCGGACACTCACCGCGTCATTGTCGCAGCCCCTTACCAGCGCCCCGCCGCGGTGGCGCTGCCCATTCGGGTGGCACCACCGCCCGCCGCGACACCCCGCCCAGCCGAGACGTGCCGGTGGCGCCGACCGGATCGGTCGGCGCCACCGGCGCGGGCGGGCATTCTCAGGCGGCGACCTGGGCTGGCACCGGGGCGGCCTCACCGTCGGACTCGCGCAGGCCGTAGCGGGCGTAGAAGCGGCGCAGCGGGCCCGGCGCGTACCAGTTGGCCCGGCCGAGCAGCCGCATCGTGGCCGGCACCAGCAGCGCCCGGACCACGGTGGCGTCCACCACGATGGCCAGCACCATCGCGACCCCGATCAGCTTGATGAAGGTGATGCCGGAGGCGGAGAAGGCGGCCACCACGACCACCATCAGCAGCGCGGCACTGGTGATGATCCGGCCGGTGCGCTGCAGCCCGGTGGCCACCGCGGCGGTGTTGTCGCCGGTCCGGTCGTACTCCTCGCGGATGCGCGACATCAGGAACACCTCGTAGTCCATGGACAGGCCGAACACGATGGCCAGCACCAGGATCGGCTGGGTCGCCTCCACCGAACCGGTGGAGGTGAAGTTCAGCAGCCCGGACAGGTGCCCGTCCTGGAAGATCCAGACCAGCGCGCCGAACGAGGCGGACAGCGACAGGACGTTCATCAGTACCGCCTTCACCGGCAGCACGACCGAGCCGAACGCGAGGAACAGCAGCACCAGCGTGGCGACCAGCACGAGCAGGCCCATCCAGGGCAGCCGGGAGCCGACACTGTGCAGCAGGTCGACCAGTTCCGCGGTCTGGCCGCCGACCAGGACGGTGCCGCCGGCCGGGGCGGGCAGGGCCCGGATCCGGTTGACCAGGTCACGCGACGCGGTGGAGATCGGCTCGGTCGCGTACCCGATCCCGATCCGGGCGGTGTCGCCGGCCAGGCCGGTCAGCCGGGCGCCGGTCACCCCGGGTACGGCGCGGACGGCGGTCAGGTAGCCGTTCAGCGCGGCCTGCCCGGCCGGATCGGCGGCCGGCTGGGGCAGCGTGACGACGGCCTCGATCGGGCTGGTCGAGTTCGGCGCGAAGTCGCGGTTGATCGCCTCGGCCACCTGCCGGCTCTCGGTGCCGGCGGGCAGCGCCCGGGCGTCGATACCGCCGAAGGTGACCCGCAGGAACGGCAGCCCGAGGGCGATCAGCACCGCGACGATGCCGACGGTGTAGAGGACCGGGCGGCGCATCACGCTGTGCGCGATCCGGTACCAGGCGCCACGCTCCGCGGTCACGACCCGGGCGCAGCGCTCCGGGCGGCGGAACAGCCGGCGCACCCCGGCCCGCACCGACAGCGAGTCCACCCGGCGGCCGAACACACCGAGCAGTGCGGGCAGCACGGTCAGCGCGGCGATCATCGCGATCAGCACCGCGGCGATCCCGCCGAAGCCCATCGACCGCAGGAACACCTGCGGGAAGATCAGCAGCCCGGCCAGCGAGACCGCGACGGTGACGCCGGAGATCGCGACGGTACGGCCGGCGGTGGCCATCGTGCGGGCGACCGCGTCCTCGACCGACTGGGTGCGGCGCAGTTCCTCGCGGAACCGGCTGACCACGAACAGGCCGTAGTCGATGGCCAGCCCCAGGCCCAGGATCGTGATCACGTTGATGGAGAAGACCGAGACGTCGGTGACGGAGGTGAGGCCACGCAGCGCGGTGAACGCGCCGAGGATCGCGATGACGCCGATCGCCAGCGGCAGGCTGGCCGCGACCAGGCTGCCGAAGATGATCACGAGCAGGATCATCACGATCGGCATGGACAGCGACTCGGCCCGGCCGATGTCCTCGGCCACCCGGTCGTTGATGTCCCGGTTGATCACCGTGTCGCCGCCGACCCCGGTGTCCAGGCCGGGCGCGGCGAGCCTGTCCTCGATCGCGGCGAGGCCGTCGATGCGCTGGTCCTCGTCGCCGACCAGGCGCAGCACGGCGTAGCTGGCATGCCGGTCGGTGCTGGCCAGTTGCGGCTCCCGGCTGTCCCAGTAGGTGGTGACCTGGTCGACCACCGAGCGTGGCAGCGCGGCGAGGGTGGACGTGACCGCGCGCTGGAACGCCGGGTCGTCCACGGTGGCGGTGTCGCTGCGGTAGAGCACGACGACGTCCGCGCCGTCGCGGCCGAGCCGATCGGCGGCGACCTGGGCGGCCCGGTAGCTCTGGCTACCCGGGTCGTCGAAGCCGGCGCCGCTGAGCTTGCCGAAGACCTGGGTGCCCCAGATACCGGCGAAGGCGAGGAAGGCCACCGCGAGGCCGAGCACCCAGCGGCGACGGCGGTACATGGTCCGGCCGATCGCTTCGAACATGACCCCTCCGAGATACGCTGTGATCTCCCGCCGCAACAGTTAACGGCGTAAGCTGCGAACGGTGTTAACTTCGCATACGCCGTTCACTGATGTCAAGGAGTCCGGGTCGGCAGGCCCGGGTCGACCAGAGAGGCACGGCACCGTGGCCGAACCGATCAGCCGCCGGGACCGGCTCCGGGCGGCAACCGTCCAGGAGATCAAGCAGGCGGCCCGGCGGGCGCTGGTCGAGCAGGGCACCGGTGGGCTGTCACTGCGCGGGGTGGCCCGCGACCTGGGGCTGACCGCGCCGGCGCTCTACCGCTACTTCCCGAGCCGGGAGGTGCTCCTCGAGCACCTGATCGCGGACATCTACGACGAGGCCTGCGCCGAGATGACGGCCGCCGCGGACACACTGCCGGCGGACGACCTCGGCGGCCGGCTACTCACGGCCAGCCGCACCTTCCGGCGCTGGGCGCTGGCCCACCCGCCGGAGTTCGCACTGCTGTTCGGCAGCCCGATCGACGGCGTCAGCCGCGCACCCGGCGCGGACGCACCGGAGCCCGATGGGGCGGCCCCCCGGACCGTCACCGAGGGCCCGGTGCACGAGGCCGGCCAGCGGTTCGGCGCGATCTTCGCCGGGTTGGTCGCCGGCCTCTACGTCGCCCGCCCGTTCCCGGTACCGGCCGACGACGAGATCGAGACTCCACTGCGCGAGCAGCTGGAAGCCTGGTGCGACCGGCTTCCGGTGCCGCTGCCACTGGGCGTGATGCAGGTCTTCCTGTCCTGCTGGATCCGGCTGTACGGCTCGGTCTGCATGGAGGCGTTCGGCCACCTGCGGTTCGCCGTCCAGGACGCCGAGCCGATCTTCGAGGCCGAACTGCGCTCGCTCGCCGACCTGCTCGGCCACCCGGACGCCTACCGCCGCCCGTAGGGCGCCGGCCGCGCGCGGGCCCGGACGGCGTCCGACCTGATCCGGGTCGGCAGCCAGCGTGGAACCGTCCTATTTTCGTGTGACCCCGGCGTATTCCGTGCCAACCGTCCGCTTTCCGGTCAACCCGAACGGATTCGGCTCCGGCGCCGCCGGGGCATCGATATTTCACCCCTTGGTGCGACGGATTCCTTTGCGAAAACGGCAGGTAACCACGGATCAGAAACACTATCTTCTACCCGAGGCGCGAAAAGATGGTCGCCCGAGGCTCGGGGGAGGGGGGCACGCAAGGCCCGGCGAGGGGTTCCTCCCCCGGCGTCGGCGCGACCGTCCTGCTCATTCGTCGGTGCGTTCTCAGTGACCGGTCAAGCGGTCGACCAGGTCGGCGCGGCGGGCCGGCCGGCCGGTCCTGGCCTCGGCGGCGTCAGCGCTGGCGGCCAGCCAGCGGGATGCGTTGATGCCCAGCCAGCGCAGCGGTTCCGGCTCCCAGCGGCGCGACCGGTGGCCCACCCAGGGCAGCCGGGTCAGCTCGGTGTGCCGGCGCAGGATCAGGTCGGCCAGCGTCCGGCCGGCCAGGTTCGCGGTGCCGACGCCGTCCCCGACGTAGCCGCCGGCCCAGGCCAGCCCGGTGCGCTGGTGCAGCCCGACGGAGGGGAACCAGTCCCGCGGGACACCGAGCGGGCCGCCCCAGCGATGGGTGATCGCGGCGTCCCTGGTGTCCGGCAGCAGGCTGCGCAGCGTGCTGGTCAGCGCGGCGAACACGCGGTCGGCCCGGTCGAAGCCGGGCCGCACGGCGGACGCCCAGTGGTACGGGGCGCCGCGGCCGCCGAACGCGATCCGGTCGTCCGCGGTGCGCTGCGCGTACACCAGCAGGTGCCGGCCGTCGGTCACGGTCTCCCGGCCGGCCCAGCCGGCACCGGCCCAGAACTCCGGCGGCAGCGGCTCGGTGGCGACCAGCAGTGAGTACACCGGGACCAGGGCGCGGCGCAGCCCGGGCAGCGCCGGGGTGAACCCCTCGGTGGCCCGCACCACCACCTCGGCCCGGACCCGGCCGCGGTCGGTGCGCACCTCCCCCGGCCTGATCTCCCGCACCGTGGTGCCCTCGTAGATCCGGGCCCCGTGCCGCTCCACCGCGTGGGCCAGCCCGCGGACCAGTGCCGCCGGCTGGATCCGGGCGCAGTGCGGCGTGTACGCAGCGCCGAGCACGCCGGTGGCCGCGAGCCGGTCGCGCGCCTGCTCCGCGTCCAGCCAGTGGCTGTCCTCTTCGGACAGCTCCCAGCTCCGGTCCGCGGCCACCGCGGCCCTGATCCGGGGCACGTGTGCCGGCTGGGTGGCCAGCCGCAGCGTGCCGCCCCGCTGGAAGCCGCAGTCGATGTGCTCGGCCCGGGCCACCCGGCCGACCTCGGCGACCGTGCCGATCATCGCCCGCTGCAGGTCGAGCGCGGCGGCCCGGCCGGCCCGGGCCGCGACCGCCTCCCGGCTGGCCGCGAACAGCGCCGAACACCAGCCGCCGTTGCGCCCGGACGCCCCGAACCCGGCCACTTCCCGCTCCAGCACCGCGATCCGCAGCGACGGGTCGGCCCCGCTGAGGTAGTAGGCCGTCCACAGCCCGGTGTACCCGGCGCCGACCACGGCGACGTCCACGTCCAGGTCCTGGTCCAGCCCTGGACGCGGCCGCAGATCATCCCCGCAGGTGTCCAACCACAGGCTCACACCCCGGTAGTCCACCCCCCGACCGTACTTGCCGGCCGGGCCGGCCGGTCACGAGTGTGGCGCGGACTGCTCCACCATCGAGACGGTGCCGTAGAACTGGGCGGCGGTGAGGGAGAGGGCCGGCCCGACCGCGCCGAGGGCCTGCCGTTCCTCCGCGGTGAGCGGGCCGTCGGCCAGCCCGACCCGGGTGGCCTCGGCCAGGATGCGCTCCCGCGCCTCGGGCGCGAGCGGGCCGCCCGCCTCGGCCAGCCGCTGCAGCACCGCCGCCGGCGGCTGGGCCAGCTCGGCGTCCAGCTCCGGGTCGCCGTAGTTGGCCGAGCCGGCCAGCCGGACGGCCTCGATCGCGCGGGCCCGGGCGGCCATGCTGGGCGCGGCGGCACGCAGCACCAGCGACGCGGCGGCGGCGACCGCGGCCGGGACCGCGGCGGCCAGCTGCCCAGTGGTCGGAACCGACAGCACGCTCGGCTGGTACCGGGTGTTGCAGGTGCCGCACTGCACCACCTCGGCGACCTTGTTCAGCGGGATCACCGGCACGAAGAACAGCGTGAACCAGCGCCGCCCGATCTTGCGCTTGTACTCCCGGTCACCGCCGCAGTTCGGGCAGTGGAACACGCCCTGCTCGACGCTGCCGAAGAAGAACACCGCAAGCCCAAAGATGATCACAGTCCACCCTCCCGAACGGCCCCGACAGTTCCTACCTCATCCCGAGACGTCCCGGTAGATCCCGCCCCGGCGACACACCGGGCACCGTCCGAGCGAACCCGCCGCACGCTTGCATCCCCAGGTACGAATTCGTATCTTCAAAGTATGAAGAGTGTTGTGTCCGAGCGGGGTCAGGTCACCATCCCCAAGGCGTTGCGCGACCGGTTGGGCATCCGGCCCGGCGCGGTGCTCGACTTCGAGGAAGATCACGGCCGGCTGGTGGCCCACAAGCTGACCAGTTCCGACCCGGTCGACGCGGTCGTCGGTGTGTTGCGGCTGCCCCAGGGAACCGATGCCTTCCTCGACGACCTGCGCGGGCCGGCCGACGAATGATCACCGCGATCGACACCAGCGTGCTGCTGGACGTCTTCTCCGCCGACCCGACGTTCGGCACGGCGTCGGTGGCCGCTGTCCGCACCGTGCTGGCCGAGGGCGCGCTGATCGCCTGCGACATCGTCTGGGCCGAGGTGGCCACCGCCTTTCCCACCACGGCGGACGCGGCGGGCGCGTTGGATCGGCTGGGCGTGCGGTTCACGCCGATGGACCCAGCCACCGCGGCCCAGTCCGGGCAGGCCTGGCGGAGCTACCGAAGGGCCGGTGGCATCCGTACCCGCGTGGTGGCCGACTTCCTGATTGGCGCGCACGCCACCCTGCAGGCAGATCGGTTGCTGACCCGTGACCGCGGCTTCTTCCGCAAGCAGTTCACCGGGCTGACCATCCTCGACCCGACCTCGCCCTGAGCCGGCCCTGAGCCGGGCCGGGCCTGGCCAGGCCAGGCCCGGCCCGGTCAGCTGGGCAGGGTGTCGAGGGCGGTGCCGAGGATCGTGAGGCCCTCGTCCACCTCGGCTTCGGTGAGGGTCAGCGGTGGGGCGATGCGCAGGACGTTGCCGAACCGGCCGCCCTTGCCGACGAGCAGGCCGCCGCGGCGGGTCTCCTCCATCAGGCGCCCGGTGGCGGCGGTGTCCGGTGTGTCGGTGCCGGGGGTCACGAGCTCGACGGCGGCCATCAGGCCCTTGCCGCGGACGTCGCCGATGGCGGGGTGCCGGGCGGCCAGGTCGCGCAGGCCGGACAGCAGCCGGGCGCCGACCTTGAGCGCGTTGGCCTGCAGGTCGTGCTCCAGCGCGTACCGCAGGGTGGCCCGGGCGGCGGCGGTGGACAGCGGGTTGCCGCCGAAGGTGGAGATCGAGTTGGCCGGCAGGCCGTCCATCAGCTCGCGCCGGGCGACCACACCGCCGATGGACAGGCCGTTGCCGAGCCCCTTGGCGAAGGTCATCACGTCTGGCACGACGCCGTGCGCGCCGATGCCCCAGAAGTGCTCGCCGGTGCGGCCCCAGCCGGTCTGCACCTCGTCCGAGATCAACAGGATCCCGTACTGGTCTAGTACCTCCTTCATGGCCGCGAAGAAGCCGTCCGGTGGCACCGCGAACCCGCCGACGCCCTGGATCGGCTCGGCGATCAGGCAGGCCACGTCGCCCGACGTGGCGGTCTCGATCACGTCGCGCAGGTCGGCCACGCAGGCGGCGGTGTAGTCGGCGTCGGACAGGCCCTTGAACGGGGACCGGTAGCGGTAGCCGCCGTGCACGTAGTGCACCTGCACCGGCGACAGCGAGGACGCCGACCAGCTGCGGATGCCGGTGATGCCGACCGCGCTGAAGGACCGGCCGTGGTAGCTGTTGCGCAGCGCCAGCACCTGGTTCGACCGGCGGGCGCCGGTGGCCAGCATCAGCGCCAGCTCGTTCGCCTCGGTGCCGCTGGTGGTGAAGAAGACCTTCGCGTCCGGGATGCCGGACAGTTCGGCGATCTGCTCGGCGAGCTCCACCTGGGAGCGGATCAGGTACAGCGTGGACGTGTGCATCACGCCGCGCTCGATCTGCTCGGTCAGCGCGGCGCGGACCTCGGGCACGTCGTAGCCGAGCATGTTGGTCAGGATGCCGGCGAAGAAGTCCAGGTACCCGTTGCCGTCGGCGTCCCAGACCCGGCGGCCGGAGCCGCGCGCGATCTCGATCGGCTCGTCGTAGTAGAGCGCGACCCAGTTCGGTATGACGGCGCGGTGGCGGGCGAGCAGGTCGGACACGGCAACCTCCGGTCAGGGCCGCCGGCACGGGCGGCCGGTAGCACGGCCAATCGCGACGTTACCCGCGGCGGCAGGCCCGGGCGAGCACCTGCCCGGCCACCGCGACCGGCAACGCGACCAGGGACATCGCGGTGCCGATCACGGTCGCCCCCCGGTTGACGCCCCGGTAGCAGGCCCGGCCGGGGGCGTTGTGAGCGGGCGGTCCTCGATCCCCCACGGTGCCCCGTGAGCGCCGAGGAGATCCAGGAACGGCTGCGGGTCCAGTGCTTCCGGGCCGAGCACGCCGGCGCCGGACCAGGCGCCCGAGTCGAGCAGTTCCAGCGCCACCACCGGGTTCACCGCGGTCTGCCAGACCACCGCCTGCGCCCCGTACTCGCGCATCGACCACTCGTTGTCGACCACGTGGTAGAGGTACACCTCGCGCGGCCGGCCGTCCTTGCCGGTGCCGGTCACCCAGGTGCCGGCGCAGGTGGCGCCGCGCATCCGGTCGCCCAGGGTGGCCGGGTCGGGCAGGCAGGCGGCGACCACGTCCCGCGGCGAGACGCTGCCGCCGCGGACGGTCACCGGCTCGGTGCGGTCCAGACCGATCCGGTGCAGCGTCCGCAGCACGTCGATGAACTCGGCGCCGAGGCCGTACTTGAAGGTGACCCGCCGCGCGTCCACCCAGCGCGGCACCAGCAGCACCTCCTCGTGCTCGACGTTGACGCACTCGACCGGGCCGATGCCGGCCGGGAAGTGGAACACCTCCGGCTCGCTGAACGGCTCGGTGGTGAACCAGCCGCGGTCGCGCTCCCAGACCACCGGCGGGTTCAGGCACTCCTCGATCGTGGTCCAGATGGAGAAGGTGGGCGCGAACATCGGCTGCCCGTCCGGCCCGGTGACGACCAGGTCCGCGCCGTCCCGGACGCCGATCTCGTCGATGTCGGCGAACAGGCTGTCGGCGGCGTACCGGGCGAACACGTCGGACAGGCCCGGCTCGACCCCGATGCCGACCAGGGCGAGCAGCCCGCGCTCGGCCCACCGCGGCGCGGTGGCGAACTGGTCGTCGCCGAGCTTCACCCCGGGCAGCGCGTACGGCTGCTCCGGGTGCGGGCGGGACAGCGACATCGCCATGTCCAGATAGGTGACGCCGGCGGCCAGGCAGGCGTTGAAGATCGGCATGACGAACCGGGGGTCGCAGGCGTTCAGCACCGCGTCGGCGCGCACCGCGGTGGCCAACTCGGCCACCGCCACGGAATCCGAGGCGTCCAGGCTGACCGCGGTGACGCGATCCGAGCCGGTCGCCGCGGCGGCCCGGGCGGCCCGGGCGGCGTCCAGGTCGGCCAGCACGAGCGCCTCGACAAAGCCGCGACCAGCCGCGATCCGGGCGACGGCGGCGCCGACCCCGCCGGCGCCCACCACCAGCAGCCGCACGGAGCCTCCCTCCGGGTGCCGGCAGGTGCCTCTCCCGGTACCCGCGGGGCACCCCGACCGGCGTTGAGCATCCGCATTCTTACCGGAATCGATGCCGGCCCGCAGCACCCACCACGGAAACCCTTGCGTAGCTGCGGCTACACCTGCGATAACCGTCGTCACAACAGGTCGAGGGGGCCGCCATGAGCAATGTCGAACTGGCAGAACAGTCCGGAAAAGGCCTCAAAACCGGGGCGTTGGGCCTGTTATCGAGCATCGTCATCGGCGTCGCGTCCACCGCGCCGGCGTACAGCCTGGCCGCGACCCTCGGCTTCGTCGTCCTGGCGGTCGGGGTGCAGGCCCCGGCGATCATGCTGGTGGCGTTCATCCCGATGCTGTTCATCGCGATCGCCTACGACCAGATGAACCGGGTCGAGCCGGACTGCGGCACCACCTTCACCTGGGCCGCCCGCGCCTTCGGGCCGCGGGCCGGCTGGCTCGGCGGCTGGGGCATCGTCGCCGCGGATGTGATCGTGATGGCCAACCTGGCCCAGATCGCCGGCATCTACACGTTCCGGCTCATCCATGCGGACGGCCTGGCCGACAGCACGTTCTGGACGACGTTCGTCGGCGTGCTCTGGATCGCCGTGATGACCTGGATCTGCTACGTCGGCATCGAGGTCTCCGCCCGCACCCAGTACTTCCTGCTCGGCGCCGAGGTCATCGTGCTGGTGCTGTTCGCGGTGATCGCGCTGATCAAGGTCTACTCCGGGCACGCGCCGGACGGCTCGATGCACCCCTCGCTGTCCTGGTTCAACCCGTTCGGGGTGGACAGCATGTCGGCGCTGTCCGACGGGCTGCTGCTGGCCGTGTTCATCTACTGGGGCTGGGACACCGCGGTCGCGGTGAACGAGGAGACCGACGACCCGGGCCGCACCCCGGGCCGGGCCGCGGTGCTGTCGACCCTGGTGCTGCTGGCCACCTACGCCGTCGTCACGGTCGCCGCGCAGGCCTACGCCGGGGTCGGCGAGACCGGCCTGGGCCTGGCCAACCCGGAGAACTCCGACGACGTGTTCGCGGTGCTGGGCAGTTCGGTGCTGGGCAGCGTCGGGGTGACGCTGCTGATCATCGCCACGCTCACCTCGGCGTCCGCGTCGACCCAGACCACGATCCTGCCGACCGCCCGCACCACGCTGTCGATGGCGGTCTACAAGGCGCTGCCGCGCGGCTTCGCCAAGGTGCACCCGCGCTACCTCACCCCGACCTTCTCCACGATCGCGATGGGCGCCGCGTCGATCATCTTCTACGTCGCGCTGACGCTGATCTCCGGCAACGTGCTGGCCGACTCGATCACCTCGATCGGCCTGCTCATCGCGTTCTACTACGGGCTGACCGGCTTCGCCTGCGCCTGGTACTTCCGGCACGAGCTGACCCGGTCCGGGAAGGACCTGCTACTCAAGGGGGTACTGCCGCTGCTGGGCGGGATCATCCTGCTCGGCGCGTTCCTGCGCAGTGCCAAGGACATGTTCGCCGAGGACTACGGCGACACCTCGTTCCACGGCGTCGGCGGGGTGTTCCTGCTGGGCATCGGCGCGCTGCTGCTCGGAGTCATCTTGATGATCGTCACCGAGGTCGCGATGCCGGCGTTCTTCCGCGGCCGCACGCTGACCCGCTACACCCGGCCGGTCGTGCTGGCCGGCCCGCCGCTCACCGCCGGGCTGCGGCTGCCCGACTCGGAAGAGAACCTGATCGTGGCGCCGGATCTGGACACCCCGCCGGCGCCCCGGACGCCCGGGCCGGATGACCGAGGCGCCGGGTGACCGCACGGCCGACCCGGTCACCGGCGCTCACCGACGAGGTCAACAAGAAGATCATCGAAGAGCTGCAGCGGGACGGCCGGTGCTCGTACGCGGCGCTGGCCAAGGCCGTGGGGCTGTCCGAGGCCGCGGTGCGGCAGCGGGTGCAGCGGCTGATCGACGCGGGCGTGATGCAGGTGGTCGCGGTCACCGATCCGATGCAGGTCGGCTTCGCCCGGCAGGCCATGATCGGCGTCCGGGTGGACGGCGACCTGGTCGCCGCGGCGGACCGGCTGGCCGAGATCGACGAGGTCGACTACGTGGTGATCACGGCCGGCTCGTTCGACATCCTGCTCGAGGTCGTCTGCGAGGACGACGACCACCTGCTCCGGCTGCTGTCCGAACGGATCCGCAGCCTGCCCGGCGTCCGGGACACCGAGACATTCGTCTACCTCAAGCTGACAAAGCAGACCTACTCCTGGGGGACGCGATGACCACGACGCCGAACGGGCCCACCTCCGCCCCGCTGCCCGACGCGGACGCGCTGTCGGCCAGCGCCCGCGATCACCTGTGGATGCACTTCACCCGGATGTCCTCGTACGCGGACCGGCAGGTGCCGGTGATCGTCCGCGGCGAGGGCCCCTACATCTGGGACTCGCACGGCCGGCGCTACCTCGACGGGCTGTCCGGCCTGTTCGTGGTGCAGGCCGGGCACGGCCGGGTCGAGCTGGCCGAGGCGGCCTACAAGCAGGCGGCCGAGCTGGCGTTCTTCCCGCTCTGGAGCTACTCGCACCCGAAGGCGATCGAGCTGGCCGAGCGGCTGGCCAGCCTCACCCCGGGCGACCTGAACCGGGTCTTCTTCACCACCGGCGGCGGCGAGGCGGTGGAGAGCGCCTGGAAGCTGGCCCGGCAGTACTTCAAGCTGACCGGCCAGCCGAACCGGTACAAGGTGATCAGCCGGTCGATCGCCTACCACGGCACCACGATGGGGGCGCTGTCGATCACCGGCATCCCGGCCGCCAAGCAGGACTTCGAGCCGCTCGTGCCCGGCGCGCACAAGGTGATGAACACCAACCGGTACCGCTGCCACACCTGCTCCCACCTGGCTGCCTGCACGCTGGACTGCGCCGACGACATCGAGCGGCTCATCCAGTACGAGGGGCCCGAGACGGTGTGCGCGGTCTTCCTGGAGCCGGTGCAGAACTCGGGTGGCTGCTTCCCGCCGCCGGCCGGCTACTTCGACCGGGTCCGCGAGATCTGCGACAAGTACGGCGTGCTGCTCGTCTCGGACGAGGTGATCTGCGCGTTCGGCCGGCTCGGGCACATGTTCGCCGCCGACCGGTACGGCTACCAGCCCGACATCATCACCTGCGCCAAGGGCATGACGTCCGGCTACTCCCCGATCGGCGCGATGCTCGTCTCCGACCGGCTGATGGGACCGTTCCTCTCCGGCGCCACCTCGTACCTGCACGGCTTCACGTTCGGCGGGCACCCGGTATCGGCTGCCGTGGCGCTGGCGAACCTGGACCTGTTCGACCGCGAGGACCTGTGCGGGCACGTGCTGCGCTCCGAGGCCGCGTTCCGCGCCACCCTGGAGAAGCTGCTCGACCTGCCGATCGTCGGCGAGGTCCGCGGCGCCGGCTTCTTCTACGGCCTGGAACTGGTCAAGGACAAGACCACCCGGGAGACCTTCGACGACGAGGAGTCCGAGCGGCTGTTGCGCGGGTTCCTCTCCGGCGCCCTGTTCGACGCCGGCCTCTACTGCCGCGCCGACGACCGCGGCGACCCGGTCGTCCAGTTGGCGCCGCCGCTGGTCTGCGACCAGACCCAGTTCGACGAGATCGAACAGATCCTCCGCTCGGTGCTCACCGAAGCCTGGAGCCGGATCTAGCCGGCCCAGCCGACCGGACCCAGGGCCCAGACCGGCGTCCAGCAGCCCGGGCCCGGTAGACCGGGCCCGGGCCTCAGCAGACCGGCCCAGCAGACCGGCCCAGCAGACCGGCCCAGCAGACCGGGCCAGCAGACCGGGCCAGCAGACCGGGCCTGGGGCCCAGCGGACCGGCGTCCCGCGGACCGCGGGCCGAGCGGCGGCCCGCGGGAGGCGAGCCGGTTGCTCCCATGCGCTCCTTCTCTTACTGTAAGTCGTTGATCGACTACAATTGGTCACGACAGTCGGTGGAGGTCCGCTGCCATGCGTGTCGTGGGGGCACTGCTGCTGGTCTCTCTCGTCGTGATCACCCCCGCCTCCGCCCGGCTCGCGCCGGCGCCGGTCGACGGCGCCGCCGAGCCGCTCGACTCGGCGCCCGCCGCGATCACCGCGACCGAGCAGTCGGCGGTCCAGGCATACTGGACGGACGGGCGGATGCGCCGCGCGGCCCGGCCGGACGCCGACCCGCAGACCGGCGCCGGCCTCGGCGGCCGGGCCCGGCGGCACGCCACACCGCTGCGGCCGCTGCGCCAGGTCGACCCGCGGCCGGTCACCCGGGCCACCCCGTGGAACGGCGGCGGTGAGGTCACCCGCGCGGTCGGCCGGGTCTTCTTCACCCTGCGCGGCCAGGACTATTCCTGTTCCGGCACCGCGGTCCGCAGCCGCAACCAGGACACCGTGCTCACCGCCGGCCACTGCGTCAACGCCGGCCCCGGGCCGTACGCGCGGAACTGGGTGTTCGTCCCCGGCTACCGGGCCGGCCGCCGGCCGTTCGGGACCTGGACGGCGCGCCGGCTGGCCGCCCCGACCGGCTGGGTGCACACCGGCCGGGCCCCGGACGACATCGG
>Ga0307500_10000111_pt1 | contig 25695 bp, 16 predicted proteins | sample 14_S_MG_FD_201362 | JGI IMG/M metagenome (GOLD analysis project Ga0307500, IMG submission 201362) | Soil microbial communities from Populus trichocarpa stands in riparian zone in the Pacific Northwest, United States - 14_S | ecosystem: Environmental > Terrestrial > Soil > Riparian zone > Trees... | reverse complement strand
CGCCGTCGGCCACAACTTCCGCCGCATCCTCGCCTGGCTCAGAGAATTCTTGTGCCTGTTACTGTTCCAGCTATGCCGCACGCTCGCCTGTCAAATCCCACTCAATCGAGCTTCTTAACGGACGACTTGCTAGCAGAGACTGGCACCAAGTTCCGCCGTCGCGTCAAATTGCAGAGCAAGGCAGCACTCGACAGGATCACCGCTATTCTCTAGCTCACGGCCCCAGCCTTCGTCCATATCGGATCATTGCTCAGGTCCATGTCAACTAGCAAACCTCGCGCTCGATGGCGCGCATCGCCATTCAACCGTATTGTACTAATGCCACTGTGTTTGCTTCCGACCGGCGGCAGGAGAATTTGTTCATCCTCGATAAGCATCTCGAGAATTCGACTTACGATACGATCCGAACCAACCTTGGAAGCTCTTCCACGAATTACCGCGGTACCAGTCCTGTGCTGACGCGCATCTAAGATGCAGCCCAATATCTCAAGCAACACCCTCTGTCCAACAGACAGTCGGTCTATAGGGATAGAAGCAGCCTTCTGAAATTCGACATGGCAATTCACGATATACGGCGGTGAATGTCTCAGCTCTCCAAACAAAGTCTCAACGAAGCAGTTCTCCAATCTGAAGTTCGCGCCTTCTCTGCGAGGAGCAACAAAGCGGTGAATTACACAATCATTCAGAGTCAGATTTGAGGGCTCTACTGCGTGCATGTTCAATTCAAAGAAATACCCGTCTTGAATGTGAAGTCCGCTAAAATCGGCAGCTCCTTTCGATGATGCACAGATCGCCGCGGCGATATCGCTCGCAATCACAGAATTTCCATGGGCTACGCAATGCTTCGCAAAGATTATGAAGTCACGCGATCTATTTCCCATTAGATCGCCAAGTATCATCTGTCCTAAAGGACGCAGGGGATTCGACCAACGCTCCCGCTGACAGCTCTTGTCCTCAACCGAAACAATATTATCCACATCGAGCGCGCGAAATCCGTCCAAAAGATAAGGATCTACAAATTGCCGATCATCCGTTTCGGTTGATACACGGCCCAATCCGGACAAACGCTGCAAGATAACTCGGGTTTCTTCGATCGCAGTGGTACCGATAATGGCGTCGAACGCGCTCCTGATTTCCGTTTGCGTCAAAGGCCCAACGTCGCTGGGTTTCGACCTAGTCATTCGGGCTAGCATTTGCATTACACGCCGAACAGATTCGGCATCCAACATGTCGTCTTGCGCGCGTGCCTCGCGTTTGCAGAAGGCCGAGACGAACAGATGCCAAAATTGGATCGCACCGGTAGATGCCGCAAGCACGCTCTTTAACGTCTGAGCATCGAACGACGACAAAGTCTGCACCATCAACGGTCGTCGAGGGAGCCACTCAGGAGGTTGCCGATCGATGTTTCTTGACTTTAGATAGGCCTTCATTTCTGGGATGGTGAACTCATTCTTGCATTGAACGATCGACGCCTCTGACGACATGCCGAACGCTGCTGTCATTTCAACGTTCCCGTCAAAATAGTGCTCTCGTCCTGCAATGAGCAGGCCGCCACTCGCGATGCCTATGAGTTGGCGAACTCCTCTTAATGCACGCTTACGACTTTCCCTTAGACGAATTACATCATCGCTCCAGCTTTGAATGCCAAGTTCGTCAAATCCGTCCAGCAACAAAATGACGCTACCCGCGCCCAGCAAGCGCAGCACATTGTCAACCAACGCGCTAAGGCCCAGATGCCGGAGATGTCGTCCAATTATTTCCTCGGCGGTTTCCAACCCCCAACATTCGCGCAAGTTGATAGCAATTGGGTATTTGAATGAATTGTCGGCGCGAGCTGCCAGACGGTCAAATGCCTCCTGGAGGCACCTACTCTTACCTGTTCCATACTCACCAGTGAGAACAATTTGCTCTCCTGACAACAGGCGTGCGCATACTATTTCCAGCGAAATCTCGTTTCCGGCCAGCGTGTAGGTAACGGGAACATATGCAAGGTTATCGCGCGAGCCCGAATTCGGGAGCACCGCACTACCAAAGGGAAAACCAGCTCGGTACGTTTGATACGAGCAAAAATCGAAGAGGCGGCACTTCAGTTGCGCGAGCGATAGGATTTGAACGTTCAATCCGCTTGCCGTGGCAAGCATGTCCGGCGTCGGCGGCTCCTGGAGAACGATGTAGAGCTCCGTAATCACGTTCCGACTAATAAGTAGATGCATTCTCGCTAGAGCAAGCCTATTGAGGTCTTCTCGGACCTTCGCTAAGTCGCGCGAAATTGTCGTTTCGATGATTACCCAGTGCTGCGAAGAGATTCTGATAACGACGTCGTAGACGACGCTATTAATCGATTCCTGTATTGCCTCACGGTGCCACAAAAGGCGTGCAGACAGTCTAACTTGTGCTTCAAAGTTACGCGCCGCGTGCGCGATCCGGCGCTTGCTTTGCTGGTCGCGCTTGTCTGACTTAGTTGACCTGGCCTTGGCGGCGCGTTGACCAGATCGCCCCGCTGGCGCTCTTTTGTCTGAGGAAGCCGCAGTTGTCGTTTCACGCGAGAAGACTACTTCCTTCAATCGACGTCGCGGGATGGCACGCGGCTTATCCGTTGGATCCGAATTCATTGCAGGCACATAAACATTTATGATTGTACAGGAAGGATGATACAATCAATAAAATAGGTAAGCAACCATCTCGAGCGCCTTTACCTTCAGCCAGCGCCTTGCGCGCGTCCGCCGCCCTAAGGCGGGCATCAGCAAGTGACAAACCGTCCTTGCCTTTAGCCTTGGCCGAGCCAAGGCCAATCTCTCTGCGCTTGTTCGTACCGCGCACACGATACATGAAAACCCATTGACGCCGCCCGTGAGCACCGGTCTCGATCGCAAGGTAAAGTCCCCCACCATCGCTGTGCTGTCCGGGTTGAGTGATTGTCTCCGCTTGTCGAGCGGAAAGCTTGTGCAACTGTCTCTTGGCCATGTCCGCCCCACCATCCGCCCTACCATTGATCGCGGATTGAGACGAATATCCGCGAACTTCCGCGGACCACCACGGAATAATCTGGAGGAATTATAGCAGACTTAACAAGTTGTCAGAAGCCGATAGCGGCTCATGACGGACAAATGCAAAAGTACCCCGTGACCGTGGTGGCGCCAGTCACGACGATTGTCGAAATCAGCAGCGACGCCCAGCAGCACGCCGATCACAATTCCGCACGTTTACCTAGCCAGCTAAGGACGTTTAAGGCCAACGAGGCACATAGCGCACGATGCCACAATTCGCCCGGTTCTACCAATCGATAAGACTGAAATCGCGCTGCAGTGCATCGTTGAATGAATAACCGAATGCGGGTGATTACAAAAAGATGATCGCATGCTCCAAGTGAGACTACACCTTACAAAGTGAGATGCACTCATGCGATCCAGCGCCTTGATGTACCATCCTTCCTCTTCTTGCAGTTGAATAACAAATACGAGTGAACTTATGTTTGGTGCGTGGAATCAGTGGTCGAAGGCCACCTTTTAGTCTCGGGATACGCCAGAGCTCTCGCGAGCGCATGATTGGCTTCATTGCCTCGACCTTCTCTGCAGAACTGGCTCGGTGAAGTTCGCGGAGCTCTTGGATGAGATAAGCGAGCTTGGTGCCGTAGCCCTCTAGAACAGTTCGAAAATCCAAAGTGGGTGACTAAGAGATCAATGGCGCAAGCCGATGGTTGTCCGTTGCTTGGCTGAATCGCTTGTGAGATGATCCATGCGCAAACCAACGCTAACCTCCCTAGAGAACATTGGACCAGATACGACGCTGAGATTGGCAGTAGCAGCCGCAATCGCCTTTCCGGACCAAACCATTTCAGAAAGCAGTTTGAGACGAGAAGCAAAGCGGGGGCGGCTTGCGATCGAAATTATTGCCGGTAAGGCGTTCACGACGTTGCGAGAGATTGAAAGGATGCGTGGTCGATGCCGCGTAGAAGTAAGGGTGCCCGCCTCCACCTCAGACCTGCCCGTTTCAGGGGCGGAAAGCTTACCCCCGCCGCTACTTGGATCATCAGGGACGGCGCCAAGTATCTCGGCACAGGATGCCTTGAGTATGAAGTTGGAAAGGCTGAGCGAACGCTTAAGAATTACATCGCCAGCAAGTACACGCCGCAACGAAAAGAGCGTGACATAGACACGATCCCGATCGCGGACGTTCTCTCAATCTTTATTGACGACCGCCCGGATTTGTACGGCGAAGATGCGCTCGACGCCAAGAAGTACGTTGCCCGCATGAAGCGGCTGCGCGACTTTTGGGGCAAGCTTATGCTCGCCGACATCAACAAGGCGAAGTGCAACGGGTACGTCAAAGAGCGAGGAAAGACAGGAGGGGCCAGGCGCGATCTAGAGGATCTTCGTGCAGCAATAGCGCATCACGCTGATGAGGGGCTACACCGCGGCATCGTCAAGGTGAAGTTGCCCAAAAAGGGCGAACCACGAGACGCTTGGCTGACACGGGATATGGCTGCCAAGCTGATCTGGACGTGCTGGCGAGCTCGAGAAGTGCAAACAGTGCACCGCGGGCCCAATAAGGGCCGGAAGATCGAAACTAACAAGCGCCCCTTGCGGCACTTGGCGCGGTTCATCGTTATCGGCATCTACAGCGGTACGCGAGCAGGTGCCATCGCGTCGGCGTCGCCATTCGCCGCCATAGGCCGGTCGTTCGTTGACCTCGAGCGCGGGGTCTACTACCGGCGTCGACAAGGACAGATCGAAACTAACAAGCGGCAGCCGCCCATGCCGATCCCTCCCCGATTGTTGGCGCAGCTGCGCCGCTGGCATACTCGCGGCATCATCAAACGGCACTTTGTCGAGTTCAATGGAGAGCCGGTAGCGTCGGTCAAGACAGCTTTTGCAAGGGCGGTCAGGCTGACGAAGCTCGGTAAGGGCATCTCACCACACACGCTACGCCACACAGCGGCAACCTGGCTGATGCAGAACGGCACCGAACCGTGGCCAAGCTGCAGGCTATTTGGGAATGTCGGTTGAGACCCTGCTGAAGGTCTACGGCCATCATCACCCAAACTTCCTGTCGGACGCCGTCGATAAGATGACGGCCAAGCCCAAGCGGCGACCTACCGCCACAGCTACGCCACAGAAACGAGTCGAACAACGTGATACGAACGTGATCAAGATGCTTGGAAAATAAGGGTTTTCGCACGAACCTAACTCCTTTTCCGGCGCTCATAACGGTCTGGTTGCAGGTTCGAGTCCTGACGGGCTCAGCATTTCGATGTTGCCGTACGCAAATCGAATGTTTGGAATATGTCTTCCTACTAATTAGGGGCAAGGCGGTCGCCGCCGATTCCAACACTCACAGCGGAGTCGCCAACTCGAGATATCTGCAAAACGCGTTGGCAAGCTGCATCTGGCGGGGCGTCCTGCACTCAACTTCAAACAAGCGGGGAGATGCGACGACGACACAAATGCATTTCGCACGCGAAGTGGCAACGTTCAGGCGGTTGGCGCTGTAGAGAAACTCCATGCCACGAGGGGCGTCGGAGTGGCTGGACGTCGTCATCGAATAGATCACGATCGGTGCCTCCCGTCCTTGAAACTTGTCCACGGTCCCGACGCGGGCGCCGGGAATGCGTTCCTGGAGCTCGAATACCTGCGCGTTATAGGGCGCAATGATCAAGATTTCCTCCAATCCGACCGGCGCCTCAACACCTGCGCGGTCGACCCAGGTTGTGCCACCTGCCAAGATTTCGCTGACAAGGTCGCGGATATGGTCCGCCTCCTCCTGCGACGAACTCTGATTCCCTTCATGCTCTACGGGCAGGTAGCGAAGTCCCGCGCCACTGAGCCTACCTTTCGACCTTATCGCCTGGTTCTCCAACCCCGGACGGGGATGCAGGCGACTTTCGTAGAACATCTCCGAGTTGAATGCGCAGATGAGCGGATGCAGTCGCCAAGTCTCCGGGAGGAAAAGACCGCGGTCCGCGGGCACAGTCGCGTGCTGGCCGAGAATATGGTCGAGCGACGAGACGTCCACCCCCTCTGGATGGCTACCCTGTATCGGCTGCTCGAGTTGGCGGGGATCCCCTAGTAATACAATGCTTTGCGCAGCCTGAGAGACGGCCAGAACATTGGCGAGCGACATTTGCGCGGCCTCGTCGATAAAGAGAACGTCGACGCTGTCCGAAGCGTCAGGCCTCGCCCAAAACCATGCAGTCCCGCCTCCGACCTGGCAGTCAGAACTCAACGCATCTATGAATGCCGCGTTGTCAGTTGTGAATTTCAGGCTTGGTCGATCGTCTTCCGTGTCGGAGATCTTCTGAATACACCTGATCTGGAAGGCCTGTTCGCGCGCGGCTACCACCACCTCGTCGAGAAGGTTGCGGATGACCTTGTGACTGTTGGCCGTGATTCCGACGGTCTTGCCTTCCCTTGCGAGCGCACAGATCATCCGAGCGCCCGTATAGGTCTTGCCCGCACCGGGAGGTCCCTGCACTGGAAAGACGCTCCTGTCGAGATTGAGGGCTATCCGGATCGCCGCCGCCAGTACCGCCTCGCCGTCCAGCTGTAGCTGTTGGCCCCGAAGACGTGGCGCAATGGCCATCAAAAGGTCGCGTGCCGCCCGATGATCACCCTCGCCTTGCATTCCATGGTCCGCCACGCGTTCGCCGATGCGCAGCAACGCATCGGCAAGCACCTGAGTATCGACGAAGTTGTGGGCGAACACCGCCTCGGGATGGAAGCCTGCGGTATCTCCGCGTTTTTTGATGTCGATGGTGCGGTCGTCGAGCGATACAGCCATCACGCGTCCAAACTTGTCGCCCCCGATGCTCCTGAGATCATCTTCAGCCCGGATATCGGTATCCTGTAGCGCGAAACGGTACCGATGCACGGGCGCCTTGATGGTGCCGCCGGCCTGCTGCAGGAACGTGATGTCCGCCAAGCCGGCCCTCTCATGAAGCAAATCTTCCGCCGAGAGGTCGCGAAGCCGGAAGTATTCCCACCAAGCGGCCTTCTTTTCCCGCCCGTGCCAATCGAGCATGAACGCTAGGAGCCATCGCGCTTGTTGTTCGGCGCTCCGTTCCTCGACGTCGTCAGGCACTCCGTCCGTGAGACGTGCGACAAGTGCGGCGACCTTCTTCTGCCAATCATCGAGCTCAGTACTAATCTCTGCGGTCGTTGCCGTCGGCCGGTCGATGAAGGCCCCGCCGGCGACAAGATCCGCCCGTACCGTTTCCAGCCAATCCCGCAGCGCCTTGGTAGATGCGCAGTCATCCCGATTGTAACCCTTGATCAGGGTCTTATCGCTGTCCGGCACACCGGCAGAATTCGCCATCTCGAGGCGAGCCTGGGTACGTGCCATCACCCGGCCGACATCCTCCAAGGGCACGGTTCGGACGAATGAATAAAGCGGTTCGAGCTTCTTTATGGAGTAACTCTCGACGCTCGCTCGAATACCGTGGCGCACTACCGAAAACAGATCGACGAAGATCTCCGCGCGCAACAAATTGTCGACCTCGTTCTCGCGCGTCGCATAACGGCCCATCAGGCGCTTCATCGCCGCCGGTTCGTAGGGCGCGAAATGGTAGATGTGCAAATCGGGATAGGCCTTCAGGCGATGCGTCACGAAGTCGACGAAGCGTTCGAACGCGGCTCGCTCCTCCTGCCGGTTCGAGGCCCAATCGCCCACATATCGCTCGGAACCGCCTTCGTCCACGTACACATAACCGAATAGAAACTCCAAGCCGCCGTCGCCGACGAACGGATCACCTTCGAAGTCAAAGAAGACATCGCCAGGCGACGGTTCGGGAAGGCGCGAAAGGCCAAATCCCGCAATCGGCGGCAGTGTCTCGTATAGGACCGCGCCTTTTGTCCTTCCCTCGACTTGGATTCTTGCCTGCTCGCGTATCTTTTCGAAGCTCTTGACCGCTCCCCGATCGGGTCTCCACTGAAGAGGCAAAGGCACCGCCGCAAGCGCAGCGGTGCTCTCGATGTCATGTCTCTCTAACTCGCCGATTTGGGATTTGCTGATTCCGGCGACGAGGGACATGTGGTCGTCGGCCCTCCTCTTCTCGTCGCAATGCCGCCGCCACCGGCAGACCTCGCAATGCTCGATCGGCTCAGGATATGCGTCGCCGACGTCTGCTCCGGAGACGGAGCGCTCGAGGCTGGCCCTGACGTGCCGGTAGTAAGCGGCATAATCGGCGATCCGGTAAGTCTCCGGTGTGTAGTTTGTCCCCGGCGTAACCACAAAGGCGGAGGCCGGCGCGGTCCCCTGGGTTTCCGACAACAGGTCCGAGTATAGGGATATCTGAAGGACCGTATTTCCCTTCGTCTCTCGCGCAAGCTTCGTGTCGATCACCTCATACGACCACGCGCCGAAGTGGCTGGGCACTTCCACGCGGCGGAGAACGTCGGTCCGTCCGCTCCACCCGCCTGCCTGAAGCGCGCCTTGAACAATGATCGGGTTGCCGCGGGCCATCGCTTCGCCGGTCGCGGCGACCGACATGCTATCGACGCCAACTCCATTGATCACCGTTACGGCGATTCCGCCCGATTTGATGTGCTCGATGAAGCCCTGCTCGTGGAGCGCGCCACGCTCCGCAAGCGCTTCGAGAACCGGGTCCCAGACCTTCGGCTTCTCCAGCTTACCGTTCGCGACCTTGAGATCGAGTTCCGTCAGGTAACGGCAATTCAGGTGCCCGACCAAGTCTCCTGAGCTGAAATTCAGCGTTGCCCCGATCTTCTGCATGTCCCACCCCTTGTTGACGATCCACCAAGGTCGGCCGGCTCGGTTTCGCTATGTATGTTATGCTATTTTTCCGAGTATCGCGCCTGGATTGCACTCGAAGTAGGCGAGCAATCCGGCCTATAGTCGCCTCGGCGGGGTAAAGGGGGGCATTTGGTGCAGGCGGGTTCGGTCGAAAAAGCGCGCTGGCTGCGTGACTTGCAGCGTTTCCTACCTCTCCGTTGCCAGTTCGTCCTTTCCGGCAATACGCGAGACCTGCAGATCCATGAACCGATCCCCGGAACCATCACCGCGGTGCCGCTCGCACGCGTTCTTCCGGACGCCTTGAAAGAGGCAGGATATCAGCGGATCGCTACCTTCGACGTGCTAAACGGGTTCCGCGCTCTCGAACCGGGCGACGACAGTTTTCTGACCCAGCTCGGCCTTACACCGGTGAATGGGGTCGCCGCAGGCGGCGTTGACCTCTTGTCCGCAGCGCTCGAACGGCTCGTGGGTGCTGACGGCCCGCCTGCAGTGCTTATTATCGACTTTGCTTCACGGCTGATCACTCGCAACGACGTACTTTCGCCGGCAGAGCATCAACTGTTCTCACGGGCATTGATCCTTTCGCATTCCGCGCGGGCCCGCCCTGCCGGCGAGCGCCGTCAGCCGCTCTTCAATTCCGTCATCTGGATCGTCGACAAGGAAGGCGACCTGCCCGATTGGTTTCTCATCGGCAATCCGCGCATTCGGCACATTCCTATCGGTAAACCCGACCATACGGCGCGAAGAAGTTTGGCCCGTTCCCTGATGCGAAGTCTTCCAGGCGCTCAAACAGCCGCCGAGGCCGAGGTTGAAAAGTCCATCGAAGGCTTCGTCGATGAAACCGAAGGACTCCTGCTTGTCGATCTGAGCGCCGTCGCGCAGCTCGCTCGGAACGAGAATGTCGCATTCGACAGGATCTCGGACGCAGTGCGGCGCTTTAAGGTCGGCGTGACGGAGGATCCTTGGCGCAAGATCAGTCGCGACAAGATCAGTTCGGCAGAGGAGTTCGTGAAGAAGCGGGTAAAGGGTCAGGCCCATGCGGTTACCCACATGCTGGATATCGTCAAGCGCGCCGTCACTGGAATCGGCCAATCTCCGCGGGGCGGCCGGCCCAGGGGAGTCGCATTTCTCGCCGGCCCGACCGGTGTCGGCAAAACTGAGCTTGCGAAGACAATCACGAGCCTGCTGTTCGGAGATGATAGCGCTTACATACGCTTCGACATGTCGGAATTCAGCGCGGAGCATTCCGATCAGCGTTTGATCGGCGCGCCCCCAGGCTACGTCGGATACGATGTGGGAGGTGAACTCACCAACGCCGTCCGAGAAAAACCTTTCAGTGTCCTTTTGTTCGACGAAATCGAAAAAGCGCATCCACGGATTCTCGACAAATTTCTCCAAGTCCTGGACGATGGTGTCTTGACCTCCGGTCGCGGCGACCATGTCTACTTCTCCGAGACTTTCATCGTATTCACTTCCAACCTGGGGATTTACACACCGGGTCCGTCCGGGGAGCGCATCGCCAACGTCACGCCCGACGAAACGTTCGATACCGTGAAGCGAAAAGTTCGAGGTGAAATCGAAAAGCACTTCAAATCGGTCCTCAACCGCCCCGAGATACTGAATCGCATCGGAGAGAACGTAATCGTCTTTGATTTCATCCGTCCCGAAGTCGCGGACGAGATCTTCGATCAGATGGTTGATGCCCTCCTCAACGATGTCGGATCGCTGGGTTACGATGTTTCCCTTTCCAAAAGCGCGAGAGCCACACTCCGCGGGCTATGCCTGGCTGACCTTTCGAACGGTGGCCGGGGCATCCGGAACCAGGTCGAAGCGCATCTCATCAATCCGCTTTCACGTGCCCTCTTCGATAGCGACGCGCAGACCGGACGCCGATATGAGGTCCAGGAGATCATGACGGGCGCATCGACGACGGTTACGCTCGCGGACGGGCCGGTATCATGACCGCGAGCATCGCACTGTCGCGCATTCATTTTCCAGTCACGACCTTGGGGCCGGGTCGGCGCATCGGCATCTGGCTTCAGGGATGCTCGATCCGCTGTCCCGGATGCATCTCGATGGATACGTGGGCACCAGGTCGCGGGATCACGACCATTGACGAGGTTGTCAGCGCTATCGGGCAATGGATTCCAACCGCGGACGGCATCACCATATCCGGCGGCGAGCCGTTCGATCAGCCCGTCGCCCTGATGGAGCTTCTGGGAAGGCTGCGTTCGCTCACCGAGACAGACGTGCTCGTATATACCGGTCACCCGTGGACCAAAATCAGGGAAACGGTGGATGCGTCCCCCGGGCTGATCGACGCCCTCGTTACGGGCCCGTTCGAAAACAGCAAAGGCCAAACGTTGGCTCTTCGCGGCAGCGACAACCAGGAACTCCACTTCCTCACCGCATTGGGCCAAACCCGCTTTGCATCCTTCCAGCGGCCCATCACCGAGGTGGAAAGAACCCTGGACGTAATGTTCGATGACCGTGGCGACGTCTGGTTCGCGGGAATACCTGGTCGGGACGATTTCCGGCGTTTGCGGGAAATGCTCGAGAACGCCGGCGCAAGACTCAGCACTTCGGAAGACAAGCGACCGTCGAGCGGCGGGATGTCCGCCCGATGATCAGGCTCTGCCCGAACTGCAACACTGAACGGCCTCTCACGGAAATCTTCTGCGAAGGTACGGTCGACGCCCACAACTGCGGATGGGACCTTTCGGCGGTCGATATCACGCCGCACGGGGAGGCGGCGCCGAAGCCTCAGCCCATACCGACACCGGTACGCGGGCCCGCCTGCAGAAACGGCCACGAGAACTCGCCCGGAGATCTCGTTTGCAGCGTGTGCGGCGAGCCAGTCGAGGAGTGCCCGGCCGAACCGACGCCGGCACCGGAGCCGTCACCTACGCCTGAGCCGGAGCCCGAGCCCGTCGAGACGGAAATAGAAGGGTGGCGGCTAAAGCATCGGATAAATTCACCTAGCACCGTCCGCGAGCGTTTTGCGGCCGTTCGCGAGTCAGACGGCTTAAGGGGCGTACTTACCCTCTATGCGGCGGGATCCGAGCCGGATAGCGCAATCTACGACCTCCTGCGCAAACTTCCACGTGATCACGTGCCCGAGATATTCGCGACCGGGCGATGGTGCGACCGCGCATACGAGGTGGTCGAGGAATTTACCGGCGGGACGCTTGCCGATCTACCGCTAGAGCCGGATGGGTCCGAAGCGATCCGGATCCTCGTTACCGAACTCGGCCAAGCGCTTCATTCCCTATCAGAGGCGGGTCTGAGACACCGCGATTTGCGCCCTTCAACGATTTTCTTACGCGCTCGGGATCCGTTGGATCTCGTGATCACCGGCTTCGGTTCAGCACGCCTTTCGGAATTCGACCTCGATATCGCCTCTCCGCTCGAGACGACACGCTACATGGCGCCCGAGGCGATTGCCGGCGGTGTCGCACCGGCCTCGGACTGGTGGAGTATGGGCATGATCCTTCTGGAGCGCGTCACGAGCGGCGTGTGCTTCGAGGGTATCAACGAGCAGGCCTTCCTGATCCATGTCCTCACCAACGGCGTTCCGCTTCCGGAAAATCTGAACGCCGCGACCGAGCTGCTGCTTCGCGGCCTGCTCGCCCGCGACCGTCGGCAGCGGTGGCAGTGGAAGGAAGTCCAGGCCTGGCTTGCCGGTGAACCAGTCGCGGCACCTGAAGCTGCCGCTCGCGCCGAGGATGTCGATGGCCGCGTGGCGATTTTTTTGGGCGGCAAGCAATACCGCTCGCCTGGATCCTTTGCGCTGGCGGCGGCCGAGGCCGGCAACTGGGATGCAGCAAAAGACCTTCTACTGCGTGGCGCGGTGGCGACATGGGCGTCGGAGGCCGGTTTCGAGCCGAGAATACCCTCGGCCCTTCGTCAGTTCGCCAGAGCAGAAGGCCTGACCGACGACTTGCGGCTTTCGATCGCCCTGAAGACCTTGAACCCGTCCATGCCCCTGATCGTTAGGGGCAACATCGTCACGCCAGGATGGCTCCTCGACCATCCGGACGATGGATATAATCTGATAACCGGTCCTGCCCCGGATCTCATCCGGAAGGTCGATCCGGACGATTGGCTCTGGCGCCTTAAGCTGCGCGCAGAGACGGTCCGGAAACGCCTCCAGCAACTCGAGATCGCGGTCGACGAAGAAACACTGCGCGTCCATTTACTTTCGACGTCCATGGCCCGCCTGGCCGCACTCTGGGAAGAAAAGCGCAAGCTGCTTCCCGACACGGACCATGCGGGTGTGGTTTCGCTGATCGAGCGTCGCCAGTCGGCCGAGGAGGATCTCGTAATCCTGCTCAGCGCATCGCCGGGCCAGTTCCGATCCGTCGCGGAGGTGGTTGACGAAGCTGCAAAGGAGGCTTCCACGGCAGGACTGACCGGATTTTCGCGCGATTCAGCCGCCGCACTGCTGGCGCGGCCTCGACGCGAGATCTACCGCATGATCGACGACCGCATCGAGAATTTCGCAAGATGCGGCGTTTCCTCCGTCGACGAGTGGGCGAACCAGTTCCGTCTGGACCGAAGGATGCCAATCGCACGCGCATTGGCGCTGCTCTCGATCGCTCCGGAAACCTGGAGGCCTCTGCCGAAGCAAGGATATGTGTCAACGATTTTAGACTTCTTCGCGAAAAGAATCTCCGGCGGTGTATTACGCGGGCCGCTCACCCGCATGCTTATCGGAAAAACGGCACGGGTGGATTTGACCGAGCTCGATACGTTAAGGGTACCGGCGGCGGAGATCCTCGAGCATCTGCTTTCGCGCGGTACCAGGACGGTCAACATCGATCCAGCGGCATTCTTCGAGAACGATGGGTTGGAACGCAGGCTCCGTTCGCTGCATTCTCATGCGTTGCTGTACAGGCGCGATACTGGCATCGACGGCCTCTACATGGCCTTCCCGTTCCTGTTGATGCGCGACGGCAGGCCGAACGCAAAGCCCCGCATCGCTCCCGTGCTCCTGTGGCCGGCGCGCGTCATTCCGGAAGTCGGCAATCGCGGACACGTCACGCTGGGGTATGGGCGGGAGAGAAGCGCCGACGCCGAAGCCGAATACGTCGTCGTCAATCCTGCCCTTGAAGGAATGGTCGGCATTCAGGAGGCCAAGAGGTGGCAGGAAGCCGCCCAAGAACTCCTTGCTCGTGCGACCTTCTCGGCGCTGGACGTGATGGACGCGTTCGGACATCTCGCAACAGCAGCCGGTAACACGCTGTCGCCCTTGCCAGGTAAGGACGTCAAGGTCGGCGCCCAAGAACGGCAGATCTTTCCGTGCGCCGTTTTGTTCCATCTTGCCTTCATGGGTCAGGCCGTGATGAAGGATCTCGAATTGCTTCGAGGCCTGCCACCGAGTTCGACCGCTCTCGAAGCCGCACTTCGGCTTTCGGATCACAAGCCGGAAAGCGATGGCCCGGTTTCTGCACGGGAGATCGAACGGTTTTTCACCGCGGACAGCGACCCTTCGCAGGAGGCGGCCGTCATGGAAGCTCGCCAGGCGCCGGGGCTTGTCGTCGAAGGCCCGCCAGGAACAGGGAAGAGCCAGACGATCGTCAACATGGTCGCCGATGCGATCGGTATGGGTAAAACTCTGTTGGTGATCTGCCAGAAACAAGCTGCGCTTGAGGTGGTCAGGAAGCGTTTGGATAAGGAACGACTGGGAAACCGTTTCGTGATGATCACCGATGTCAACAGTGATCGCGGGGCCATCATAGGATCGGTACGGGAGCAGGTTGAGCGCTTGCACAGTCAGCCTGTCGGCGGAGCTCCGGCCTGGAAGCGGGATCGCGAACGGTTGGCGGCGCGCATCGAATCGCTGGAAGCGGATCTCGATCGGCAGCAGACGGCGTTACATGCGGTGGACCCAAATACGGGACTGACCTATCGCACGCTGCTCGGTGAGCTCCTCGCCATCGAAGCACATCAACCCAAGCCGATGGATCTTCCGCCGATCCGCCCGTTGCTCACGGATCTTCACCCCGCAGATGTCGTCACGCTCGAAGAAAATTGCGGACCGTTGGCACGATTTTGGTTACCGGCAAAAGTCGAAGGCAGCGCTCTCTCGGTACTCAAGCTTTTCAATCCCGATCGGGGCACCGCGGACACTCTGGTCGAGTCTCTACGTACATTCGCGGAAATCGATGCAAGGCGCGAGGAGGTTGATGCCGAGACATCCGACTCGTTGGACGTCGCCGACGCCGAACGCCTGCGAACTTGGATGGCTGGCGCCGGCAATTTGCGCTCCATCGGCGACACCCTGTGCACCAATTTGGGTCGTTGGCTTCCATTGTTCCGGAGTCCTGAGGGCAACGGATCGCGGGGCACCAATATGCTTGCCGGGCTCATCCAGGTCGAAGCTGGACTGTCCGCGCTCAACGCCTCCCATCACCAGCCCGGGATTTCTGAAAAGCTTATTTCAAGTCGATCGGACGAGCTGCGCAAGCTTGACGCCCTCGCCAAGGCGGTTCTCAGCCCCGTCAGCGGATTGGGGCACATCAATCCGATGCGCTGGATACGGAAGCGGAATCTGCGAAATCTGATGGCTGCAAAGGAAATTGCTTCAGACGAAGAGGGTGTCCAGGCGTTCGCTAATGCAATCGATCTGGAGATGGGTCTACGGCCGTTAAGGCTCAAGCTTGCCGACTATGTAATGGCGCTGTTCAATCGCGCTCCGGACTCCAAGCTTCCACCGGCGCCCTTGGCTGCCCTCGCCGGCAATCTCCATTCCATCGTTACGCGCGTCCATGGCTCCGTAACACTGATCGATGGGTGCCCTCAGAAAGCCGAGTTGGATCAGGCTGCCATGACAGGTGCGATAGAGAACTTGGATACGTTCTTTGATCGTGCAGATCGTTCGCTTCAACGTCACGATGCGCGGGCGGCAAGCTCCCAGGCTCTAGAACAGCTAAAACCCTATCTCGATGAGCTTTGGATCGGCTCGCGGCGTTCTGCAATCCATGGCGGGCGCCCAAATGGGACCGCCATCAATCTCATTCTCGAAGCTGCCCCGACACTCGCGAGCTTTCAGGAATTTCGGCTTCGGTCGGTGCGTCTTGGAGAGGTGGAACGCACGATCTTCCGGACCCTCAGGGCGAAGGAGACAGATCTGCTGCGGCTGCCAACCGCCGATCTCGACGCGTGCGTTCGCGGCACGATCGCGCGCGAGGCCAGGATTGCATGGAAGGCCGCAATGGAAGCCTCCAATCCGGAGGTGCTTTTCGACGGTGATGCAAGCGAGGTGAAGGTCAACTCCCTCGCCGAATCCGATCGGCAAATCCGGAACTGCAACAGGGAACTGCTCATCAACGACATTGATCCCCGTCGCGTCCGGCCGGTGTCTGATTGGGTGCCAATAACGAGGCTAACGGGCCACAGGGCGCTGCGACTGCGCGAATTCATCGATCGCGGAAGCACACTAGGCCTGCTCGCACTGAGGCCCGTTTGGCTCATGACGCCCGACGTGGCAAGCCGCGTACTCCAGCCGAAGCCCGGCCTCTTCGATACCGTCATCTTCGACGAAGCCTCCCAGATGCCCGTCGAATACGCGCTGCCTTCCCTGTTTCGGAGCAAGATCGTCGTCGTCAGCGGGGACGAAAAGCAGATGCCACCGACCAGCTTCTTTGCGAGCAAGGTCGAGAACGATGAAGCGGCGATCTTCGATGGAGAAGAACCCGAAGACGCGGCAAGCGAGGAGGAACGCGACGTTTTCACGGAAACCTGGAACCGGCGTGAGATCAAGGACTGCCCCGATCTGCTCCAACTCGCCCGCTCGGTACTAAGGTCACGAACGCTTCAGGTCCATTACCGGTCCGAGTATCGCGAACTCATATCCTTCTCGAACGCTTCATTCTACGGAAACCGACTGAGCGTACCCGTTCGCCATCCGGACGAAATCATACGAAAAGTCCGACCGATAGAGCTGATCCGGTCGGACGGCGTATACAAGAACCAGACAAATTCGAAGGAAGCCGCCGACGTCGTCGAATACCTGAGCAATCTTTGGGAAGATGCATCGCCTCCTTCGGTCGGGGTGGTTACGTTTAACCGCAAGCAAGCGGACGTAATTGAAGATGCGCTTGAAGAGCGCGCCGAGGATGACGCATCCTTCCGCGACGCCCTGATGCGCGAGCGCGAGCGGACAGAAGGCGGCGAAGACATGGGATTCTTCGTAAAGAACGTCGAGAACGTTCAGGGAGACGAACGCGACATCATCATTTTCTCCACCACCTTCGGCCGTAACGAGCATGGCGTATTCCGGAAAAGCTTCGGTGCCCTGGGACAAGCTGGTGGTGAGCGCCGCTTGAACGTCGCAGTGACACGTGCCCGGAAAAAGGTCGTCATGATAACTTCGATGCCGATTTCGGAGATATCCGACCTATTGACCACGCGACGCGGCCCGCGAGTGCCGCGGGACTACCTTCAGGGTTACCTCGAATATGCCCGGACCGTCTCCGAAGGCGCCGGCGATTCCGGCAGGACCCTGCTTGACCGGATGGTGACGGAGAAGAGCGCGGAACACGATCTTGGGAATCACGAGGACGACGGCTTTACGAAATCCGTCGAAAACTTCATGGAAGCGCAAGGATGGACTCCGGCAAAGGCGCGCGACGGCGGAGCATTCAGCCTGGATTTCGCGGTCACCGATCCCCGGACGGGGCTCTATGCGATCGGGGTGGAGTGTGACGCCCCGCGTCACCGCCTTCTTGAAAAGGCGCGAGCGCGGGAGGTTTGGCGGCCGAACGTACTGGGCAAGGCCGTACCTCAGATTCACAGGGTTTCGTCATACGCCTGGACGCATTCAGGAGACACCGAACGTCAACGTCTCAAGGAAGCGGTCGAGAATGCACTTAGAAGCGAAGGAGGAAGCCAATGAGCGGTCCCAAAGCCTTCCGTATCGTAACCCGCGCCGAAATTATGACAATCTGTCGCCGAAGCCTCGCCCGGTTGGACGCCGCCGTCGAGAACTGGATCTCGCGTGGCCAGGGCAACGGCACGATCGACAAAGTGGATATCGACAAAGTCATTACGCGACGAGACGCACTTCGTGGTCTGCTGTCAGCCGACAAATTTGTCGAGCTTCAGAAGCAGATCCCGGCGGAAATCTCCTATCTTCAGGCCGACGCGGAACGGCGCGCCGAGAAGGCTGCCGAGATGGAGGCGCAATCGAAGCGGACCATGAGACGGATGAAAGGAGCCGCCCAAGCACTCCTCGCCAGCCTCGGCTCGTCGGGCATTCAGATACCCCATGAAATTCGGGAGGTACTCGCGTCTTCGGGGATACCCTCCGAACGACTGGAAGCGGCAATCAATAAGGCCTTTCTTTTGCTTCACTCGGCGCCCGCGTCCAAGGGCGTTTCCGATCTACAACGTGACATCGCTGCCCGGCTTGGCGCGGGTGAAAAACGCATGAGTTTGGAGGAATGGACGTCCCAACAGCCTGGGGCGACAGAGGATCAGGCGCTGCTTCGGGTGGACGGATTTCTGGGAGAATTGAAAGGGCTCGGCATCGATCCAGGTCCATTCTCGGCCCGCATCTCATCTCTCGAACTGGAGTCCCCTGCGCGACGGTCACTGCTCGCCGATAGTCTGCTTCTCGATCTGGCAACAGCCGTCAAGAGCGGGCGCGAGCGCGCGCGCCTCCAAAGCGACCTCCGCGCGCGCCATGCCGAGCTTTCGGAAATGAAGTCTCCCGAGGCCGCTTCGCTTCGATCCGAAATTGGCCAAAGTCTTTCAATGGTTTCGGCCGGCAATGAGGCCGCCCTCATCCAGCGTGCTGACTTTCTCATTGAGGCAGAGGTTCAGGCGATCGCTGCGGAAGAGCGCCGGCGCGCCGTGCTCGAAGGCTTAGCAGGTCTGGGTTACGAAGTTTCGGAGGGAATGGCGACGGCCTGGGTCAATGGCGGCCGAGTTGTTCTTCGGAAAGCGGCCAATCCCGGATACGGCGTTGAGCTTTCGGGAGGATCGAAGTCCGACCTCCTTCAAGTCAGGGCGGTTGCATTCGGCAATTCAACCGAAACGCGGGATACAAGCCGGGACCGGGACATCGAGACGATCTGGTGCGGAGAGTTCGAACGACTTCAATCTTTGATAGCCAAGGATGGCGGACACCTCGCAATTGAGTACGCGCGGCCCGTCGGACAATTCCCGCTGAAAGTTGTTGAAGATAAGGAAGGGACCGCTGGAGACAACGACGCAGCCAAGGTGACCCGCCATCTGCTTCGGTGAACGTGCCCCCGCGTCGAAGTCTTAGTGTCTTGACCACGAGCTCTACCCCGAAGCGGTAAATCTAGGAGCCAGCAGTGACAAAAGAGAAGCCAAAACCGGCCGCTCATAACGGTCCCAATCGTAAGACGCACCAAATAAACTTGTAGTGCTTCCAGCCCGCTATCGGTCAAAAGGCACGTGACGAAGGCAGTATGACAAATCCGTATCCGCAACACTACGCCGCAAAGCACAGCATCATCAAAGAGCTCTTTATTGCTACCGCGGATGACAATTACATCAACGCTCGTTGGTGCTTCCACGAAAATCTAAACGTGGATTTTTTCTGGCTCGCGGTGCACTGTCTTGAGAAGTACTTGAAGGCAGTTTTGCTGCTGAACGGAAGAAGCTCCCGAAACTACCAGCACGAAATCGTTGAGCTGTTCGAGCAAGTCAAAAATTTCGCGGGCGACTTACTGCCAACCAAGCTTACGCGTCCGGAGGACATGCCAGCAGAGATCTGGCATGAAGAGGCAATCGAGAGCTTCATCCAAAGGATGTACCTCGATGGTCAGGCTCATAATCGGTACCAGCTCTTCGGCTATGTGCGCAGGCCTGGCGACCTGTGGAAACTGGACCAGGTCGCATTTGCCGTTCGCCGGCTCTGCCAACCATTAGACACGTCGATTTTCGAGCGAGAGAAGTCGCCAACCTATCGAGAGCTCTTGCTGCAGAATCCGAAGCGCTGGAACTTGCAATGCAAGCTGGAAGAGACCTTCGAGGGCCGACGCGGCGATGCATTGAAGCATGCCTTTTTGAATCGAAACTTTCCGTTTGCTCCTGACGGTTATGAACATTCACGCGTCATGACGTACAATTACGCATCAGAGAATCCAGTTCTTGGCCGGCGACTTTATGAGCCGCTGAATTCAGGACCGCAACATTTCGGGGCCGCCGACGAACTATGGCAATGGGTGAAGGAAAATATATTGATTCCCAAGTGGCTCATCACGGAGATTGAGAAGGAACGAGAGCGACTCAAAGCTGAATCGAAAAAAGAAAGCTGATCGGTAGCCTCGTGGAACCCTCGGTCATGCTGCACTACAGACGCGCGAGCTGACGCGAGTAAGAATGGCGCAGGCTAGGCACAGCCGCGTCAGCTGTCCAAACGTGCCGGGCTCGCCGGCGTCCTTCCAGACCTTGATCACTTCATCGTCGGCGAGCGCGCGACCCTTCTGTCGGCGCTCGCCCCGCTTCGCGCGAGTCTGTTTTGGATTTGGATAGCTGGCGAGAACTATGGCCCCCGAGGAATGCTGGATCGGCGGAAGCGGCGATGCCGCGAGTGATTTCCTCAACCGTTGCGAAGGCCGAGTGTCTCGACAAGGAACGGAAGCCTGAGTTCGTTGATGTCGGGCGCATCCTTCACCTTCGCCACCAGCGTCATGGTCAATTCCTCGCCGACATAGCGCCTGAAGATCGCCAACGCGAAACCGAAGGTGAACTCTGAAAGATCGTGCGCGACCGGCGCCATCTCGCCGAGAAGCTGCCGGTGCGCCTCGTTGACGTCGGACTCGGCGAGAGCGTTAGCCATGCCGTGGACCAGGATGAAATCCGACACGAGGAAGAACGTGTTCAGCAGCGCCTTGTTGAAGTAGATCGCCCAATCCGCATCCTCAGTCCCTTGCGCGGCCGCTGCCTTCTCGAAGGCAGCGTCGACTTGGTCGGTCTCCGGATGGTGGAAGGCGTAGTTGTTGCGGATCACCGCGAGCCTGTTCAGCTTGCCGAACCTCTTCTTGAGCCGCTCCAACGCTTCCGTCGCCGGCGCATCGAGCAGCGGCAGGTATTCCCGACCCAATGGTCTCTTCAGGAATCGCCCCTCGATCAGCCTCTAGGCTTCCTGCATTGCACCGATGGCGAGCCTGACGAAAATCTGCGTCTGCGCGCCCTCAAGCCTCTGTTTTACCGGATCGGTCTCATCGCCGTTGGTCAGGACGATCACCAGCTTCCACAGCGCGTTCACCTGATTGGAAGCGTGGCCCAGCGCCAGGAAAAGGCAGCGCTCCTCCTTCGCCATTTTGCCGAGCAGGTCCTTGCCGACGTCCATCCGGAGAATGTCCAGCACCGCTCTCTCCTCCGGACCGACGCCGGCCGACTCTGCAGGCGGGAGATCGGTCATGGGACGCCGACCGTGGGATCGTCAGCCAGAACCGCGCCAGCGAGCTTGGCCGGATCGACCTCCTTTTCGTCCGCCCACGCTGCAAGGTTCGGCGGACGATAGGTTGCGTCCGCGCGCCAGCGATCGAACACCGAACGGTCGATGGTCTCGTTGATCCGCGACGTCGTGGCCTGCGTTCCCTGGTCGGGAGCGGGACCGACGGGACGATGGAACGGCCGCGATATGAAACGGTAGAGCCCGTACCCGAACGAGCGATAGGAGTCGGTGACGGGCGGCGTGACCTGCATCGTGTCGATCACGACTTGATCGCGGAAGACGAGCCCGAGCGCGCTGGCCTTGTCCATCAGCCATTTCAACGGCCGCTGCGCCAGCGGATCGCTCGCGTACCCTCCGCCCACGTTGGCGTGGGCGCCGACGAACCAACGCTGCTCGACGTGCTCGATCGGACGGTCCGGTGCACCTGCCTGCCCGGCCTGGACGGTGCGGGTCCAGAACGTCGGCTCGAAATTGCGGCGGTGTTCGTCCAGCGCCAGCGCATGGAAGGCATACTCATTGTCGAGCCGCAGATGCGTGTCGAGGAACTTGTACTTGTGGACCTTGCCCGCGGCGCTCGCTACGGGAAGGCCCAGGGAGCCGACGGTGTCCCAGACGCCGACGAACCTCACCTTCGTGGGACGCGAATACTTGGTCAGCCACTGCTCCTCGATTGACGCGTCCTGAGCCAGCGGCTTCGCGATCAGAGACCTGATCGTCGGCGCCCCGTAGATGCGATAACGCGCATAGAGCTGCTCGATCGACAGCGGCGCGCCCAGCTTGAGGACGCCGCACTTGCAGATTAAGCCGGAGAGGCTGCGCGCCGTGTAGGCGCCGCGGCTAAAACCGAAGATAAAGATCTCGTCGCCATCGTCGAAGTTCTGGATGAGCCAGATGTAGGCTCCGATGATCTCGTCGTCGATGCCGTATCCCGTGACGCCGCCCCGTGCGGACTCGCCGCGCTGAGTACCGACGCCCTGGCTGTAGTAGACGCGCTGGCCGACGGTCTCCGACGTCAGCGACTTGAGGCGCCACACGTTCGTGTTGTTGTCGAGCGTGTTCCAGGTGCCGTCGAGAAAGATTGCAAGCCTTTTCATGGGCGCCTCCGCATCGTCGCCGAGCGCGGGAAACCTCGGCCGTCGTCGTCCGCAAGCAGATCCAGATCCTCGGGCCCGAGGAAGATCGTGCCATCCCGCTCGACCATACCCCTTCCAGCCTTCTCCAGCGCCAGCCGACGCAGCCGATCCTCCTGCCGTTGGTATGCTTCGGTCAGCTGCTTGGATCCGGCCGGAAGCGTCCGCTTTTCGATGTCTTCAAGGATGTCGCCGTGGGCGCGGCAGATCGCGGTCGTGCCGTCAATCACGACGCCGAACTGAACGATCGCGCCTTGCACGTTGAAGACTTCGTGCAGGAAGAGATCGGGACGGCGGGCACGTGTCTTTTCCGGCTGAAACAGCGGGAAAGTCCGCAGCGCCGATAGCGCATCGCGTTCCGAGGTGAAAAGCCCGGGGTTGTGGTAGAAACGGATGAAATACTGAAGCTCCTCGCGCTCGAATGTCTCCTCAGACACGATGCCCAGGAAATGAACCCGCTCGCGGAAGTGCCGGGCTCCCCGCATCTTATTGCACGCGTCGAAGGCGCCGATGATCGGAAACTCCCTGCCGTCGTCGGCGATCCAACGGTATCTGGCCCATTCCGGAACGGCGCTGGTGCCGTAGGCGATCTGACGGCAATCGATGCGATCGAGCCTGCCGGCGGCACGGGCGTCGACGACCAGCATCGATCTCGACCTACCGTCGGGCATCGGAAACTTGGACGGCCGCCCGCCGTTCTCCGCCTTGCCGACGATCCTCTCGATGGCCTTCAGCGTCTCGCCTTCGGGGCTCTGCTTTCTCGACTCGCTTAACCGCCGTCGCTCACTCTCGTCGAGGGACGCCTCATCGGCAGTCGGCGGCGTGGGAGACATCAGCGTTCTGCCGAAGAAGACTCCATGCTCCCACGTCGCGGCCTTCGCCGCGTCGGACTCGTCGAACGACAGGAGTTCGATGTTCCAATCGTCGAAGGCGAAGTCGACGCTGGTTTCGCCGACGCCGGTGGCGTGTTCGTAGACGGGAGTGATTCCGCAGTCGTGCAGCGCGCGACCGAAGCGGACCTCGAACAGCGTCGCCATGTTCTCGGTGGACAGGCCCCCGCGCTCTCCGGCGCGTGCGAGCAAGGCGCTCGTCCAGGACAACGGTCGGAGCGTCTCAATGGCCTCGGCCGTGGACCGGGCCTCCGCCGTAGTGAGAACTGAGAAGGCGGTCATGTCACCGTTCCTTGTGCGGCGGTCGCCGGACCGGCGCCGCCGCCGGTCTTCCTCAAAGGACATTCCTGCATCGTACCGCAACAGGCTACGTGGCCGCGCAGGCTGCGCCAGTATCGCTCGACCATAACGCGCCGCCGGTGCTCGAGCGCGATCGGACAACCGAACCCGCTACGATGACAGTCTCTTCGCAGGAGGATGCGTCCCCGTCGGTCTGTACGCCCGCAGACGCACGCGCTGCGCCGGTTCCGTAGCATTCCGGTCTTCGCGTCGACCTTGCTCAATCCAGACGCGATGAGACCGGTGTCGAACGCCACGGCCTCGCGGTAGACGGCGCGCAGGCCGAGCTGATCGGCCGCGTTCTCCGCCGCTAGCTCCACTTCGCCGGCCTCTCCATGGGAGAGTTGCGCTTCGCTGGGCCAGAAACCCGTCTCCGCGGCGGTCTCCTGGCAGAGCGCGAACGCATGCAGCTTGTCCCACCACGCCGACGCCGTCTCGGCGGTGATGCCTTCGCCCGCATGGAGCCCGATGCAGAAGGAGCCGTCCGGGTTGATGTGGCGCTCCGGGCAGCACGCCGGCAGCGTGCTGCCGATCTCGCGCTCGGACACATTGACGGCGTCGCCCAGGTGAAGGAGCTTGAGTTCGAAGAGCCTGGTGAACGTCTTGCTGGTGCGTACCGCGACTATGTCCATCGCCGCCTCGCGCGCGTCGATGGACCAGAAATCTGCCCAGGTCGGACAGCATGCTGCGAGCGCGGCGAGCGACATGACCGGCCGTCATACCCGCGATGGCTTACGCGGCGTCGCATGGGAACGCGCCGCCGGTTCGCTGCGCAGGATCTGCACCGCGGGTGCCTGTGCCGTCCACAGGAGGTCCGAGGCGGAGTCGAAGGACATCAGCCGGCCGGCCGAGAAGTGCTTCCGGACGGCCGGATCGGCGATGGCGGCCGCGTGCGCGCCGAGCCGGACGCCGCCATGTTCAATTGCCTGCTGCGTCCGCTCGGCATCAATCGTGGCGCGGCTGGCGGCGCAGCGGACGCTATCGTCGCCGCGGTGGCCCAGCCGGGTCATCGGGGTGGGGCCGTACTCGATGCCGACCGCGAGATCGATCGCGGCATCCGAACGAACCATCTCCAGGCAGAGGTCGAACGAGGACCTCATCGCGGAGGCGCACAGCACCGCCTCACGCACGCTCTTGGCCGCATCGTCGGCGCGCTCGCCTTCGGCCACGCAGCCGTGGATGCAGTCGCCGATGAAGCGCACGCGCTTGCCGCCGAAATCCTCCTTCAGCACGGAGTTGAGCTCTTCCCGGATGACGTGAACGATCTTGACCGCCTCGCGGATCTTTTCGGAGCCACCCAAGATCGACTGGTCGACGAAGTTGGTGAAGCCGTCGATGTCCGCGAAGATCGAAGCCATGCCCATGCGGATCGAGTTCGCCGGCGACAGCTCGCTGAACTTGACGGTCGACAGGGGCAGCGTGGAGCGCTTGAAGCGGAACATCGTCTCCGAGGAATCCGACGCGATAGCCGATGCGGTGCGGTCGAGGCTGTCGAAAGCGTATTTCCTCGCTGCGGTTTCGACGTATACCTCGTCGAGCGTCATCGTGCCGGCGTGCGTGCGGATGGCGCTGGCGGCTACGCGCTTCTGCGCCGTGTCAGTGAGGAAGATGCCCTGCTCGGTCCCGGAGGAGACGAGCTTTGCCGCATGGTTGGCAGGCCGCCCGAGGAACAGGGTGTCCTTCTCGTGCGCGCCGCGACCGGTTGTCATGGCGAGGCACTTGCCGTGATCGATGCCAAAGCGAATGCGCGAGGGAAAGCCGTGCGCCTCGCCGACCTTGCGCGCCGCTTCGGTGAGCTTGCGCGCGAGCGCGACGGCTCGTTCGATCTGGGCCGCGGGATCGCCGACGGGAGAGGCGATGACGGCGTGAAGCCGTGCGCCGTGATAATCGACGCGATCGCCGTCGTCGCCGTCAACGATAGAATCCCATACCCGGTAGTGCATGTCCAGGAAGCGCAGCAGGCGCCGGTGCGCTGCTTCGGTCTCCTCGCCGCGATCTGCGACCAGATCGTCGAAGTCGAGAAGCTGGCCGTAGAGGTGGGCGCCGTCGACCACGAAGGCCTCTCTCAGCGGCATGCGGCTCAACAGTCCGCGCTTGGCTACGACGGCGCTGTCGAGCGCCACCAGGCGGTCGACTTCGGGCACGGTCT
>Ga0307500_10000110_pt1 | contig 25750 bp, 21 predicted proteins | sample 14_S_MG_FD_201362 | JGI IMG/M metagenome (GOLD analysis project Ga0307500, IMG submission 201362) | Soil microbial communities from Populus trichocarpa stands in riparian zone in the Pacific Northwest, United States - 14_S | ecosystem: Environmental > Terrestrial > Soil > Riparian zone > Trees... | reverse complement strand
GCTGCGCAGATCGCCTTCGATATCGATCAGGTTGGCGTTGACGACCAACTTCGCGGTGCCCGCGACCGCCCCCGGAGTTGATTGGCCGATGTAGTTGTTGTCACCGACCCAGGTGCCGGTGCGCTGGCCGCTGCCGATGTCCACATAGGGCGCGTTCAGGACAACGGTCGCGCCGGGCGTTGCGCTGAAGTTGCGCGCGTTGAGGGTCAGGCGATTGCCGGCATTCAAAGTGACGTCGCCCTTGAACACCACGGCATCGACCCCTCCGAGCGAAATCGAAGTGGCCCCGCTCGCCTCGATCTGGTCGACACCGATAAACATCTGACCTTGCAGCCCGGACGGCACGGCATCGCCCAGCCGCAATCCGGGCGCCATCCAGGTCCCGGCCTGGCTGATGACCAGTTGGAACACCGGCACGACATAGTCCGGCTCGCGCAGCCGGTTGGTCGCGTTGCTCGGCTGCCCCCAGCCAACCTGATCGATCGACAGGCTGCCGCCGGCAGCGGCGGCCCCGCCGCCCCTCGCGTTCATGGTCGCGGCCCACAGCAAGCCCTGCGAGGCACGAATGTTGATCGCGCCGCCATCGGTCGAGATGTCGAAGGCTGATGTGCCGATGCCGCGCAGTCCGGTCCTGGACGGTAGCAGAATGGTTCCGCTGACGCCGGAGACATCGATCACCGCGCCTGCCTCGGCTACCACGGTGCCGAGCGGCGCATTCATCGTCCGCTCGTAATTGGCGTAGGGATAATACAGGGCGTGCAGCGCGTCCTGGTTGATGTTGACGGTGCCGCCGCCGCGGATGACGTTCCTGATCCTGCCGTTGGCGTCGACATACGTCTCGACCACGCCCTGCGCGAGAAGCCGCGCGTGCGGCCCGATCCACAGCGTCTGCTTCGGATCGAAGTCCGGCGCCGCAAACGCCGTCGGGTTTGAAGGGGGCACCGCTCCGACGTCGGACGGCGCCGGCGCGCCGTACAGGTCGATGTTGATCGACCCGGCCGGCGCCGAGATCACGCCGTCCATTGTGAGCTGATGGGTCGCATGCAATCCGATGGTCGCTCCCACCTCGCCGTGGATGCTGGCGCCCTGCTGCATCACCAGATCGCCGGCAAACGGATCGATCGCGCTCAGGATCAGGTCGACCGGTGCCGGCCGCCGGAACGAAGGCGTTGGCGTCGGCACCGCGATGGTACTCACGTCGGTGCCGGTCGGAGACCGCTCCGCGTCCGCAACGGCCCCGTAAGTTGTCGCATGGAGTTGAATATCGGCGCCCGCCGCGATGGTCACGCCCTGGTAGCCGTACAGCGCATAACGGCCGAAACCGCCCGAGGTGAAGAAGCTGGCATCGAGCTGCATCACGCCTGCCGGTGCGGCGCCACCGCCGATCTGGATTTTCGGGGTGGCAATACTGAGCGCGCCACCCCTGCTGAATCCGTAGGAGCGTATGCTCCCGTTCAGCGTGACGATAAACGGATAATTCGTCGGGACATTGGTGATGACGCCGGTCGTCGTGTTGCTGGAAAAGGTGTTGAACCTGACGAAGGCGTCGGCGACCAGGGTGATGTCGCCGCCGCGGCCGACAGGCAGATCGCCGCTCATTTTCATCCGGCCGTTGGCCTGCACCCAGCCGCCGCTGGACGCGTCGATCATGGCGCCCTGCCCAACCGTCACATTACCGGACGCCAGCAGCGAAACATTGCCGCCGTCGTAGAGCGCGGGCGTGGCATCGGCTCCGTCCAGCAAATCGTTGACCCAGAGGCCGCGCGTATCGATCGCGGCACCCGCGCTCAGAACGATATCGGCTGCGGCCGCACTTGTACCGGATTTCAATGTCACGGCACCGGCGCGCGCAGTCAGATTGCCGTCGATCGCGATACGTCCGGTGCTGGTGAGATTGATCGCGCCGCGCGGAGCCGCCTGGAGTTCGGCGCCGCTTGCGACGCGAATGCCTCCGGTCTGCGAATTGATGTTGATCGTGCCATAGCCGGCCTGGTCGAGCAGATCGGCTGATAGATAAAGTGTCTGCTGCCGATCGGCTGAGAGCAACGTGTTCGGATCGCGCACGCGGCTCGGAAGCACCGGCGTCGGAAAGTCGCGAAACGCGCCGGTTACGGTACTGTTCGCGAAGACGTCATCGGGGGCCGGAACGGTCGCAGCGATCACCACGGCGTTCGGCTGGATCAGCATGCCGGCACCCGCGACCGAGCCGATCGTGAGCGATCCGCCGGCCGGTTGCGACTGCGCTGTCCGCTGATAGACTCCGCTGACGGTCGCAGCATTGACCGAGGCGTCGAACTCGGCTGAGCGCGCGGTCAACGATATCGCGCCGGCGGCCGTGCCTTCAATGTATTCGCTCTGGTAGTGCGCCGATTGCCTCGACGTATAGACCTCCTCAATGCCCCAGCGCGCATGCTTGACCCTGAAATCACAGCAGACTCCGGCATAGACAACGTCCGCCGGCGCCTGATTGATGTCGTAGAGCCGTCCGTCCGCCCCGACCAGGCGTGTGCCATCGACGTATCCCGCCTGATGAATGAGGGATCCGCCGGAGATATCGATGACGGCGCCTGGCCGCACGATCGCGTCGCCGGTGGAGAAGATGTTCACGGAGCCGGCAGCCGTCAGCCGCTGATCGATATTGCGCTGCGCCAGCCCGAGATAGCCGGACACTTCGAGCAGCCCGCCGGGCGTATAGACGCGATCGGCTGCGACCGTAATCAGGCCGCGCACGTCGATCCAGACGTCCTTGCCGGCGAGGATGCCGTCACGTTGAAGCGGCGAATCGCGAAATTCGTTGCCACGCGCATTGACCTTTGCTGCGCTCTCGGCAGCCGCGATCGGCACCAGCTTGAGACCTGCGACATCGATAAGCGCGCCATCGCCGATATAGACGCGGCCGGCATCGGCCGCCGAACTCGAGACGAGCGACGGGGCATAATCGAGCGCATACAGATTGGCCGGATTGCTTGAGGCATTGAGAGACACCTTGGCACCCGGCGCCCAGATACTGGAGCCTCCGAGAAGTTTGACGGTTTCGCCCTCCAGCCGGATCAGGGATTGCGGCTGCGGCTGGCCGATCGAAGCGGTCAGACCATCCTCTTCCGGCAGCACCGCGCTCAGGCTGCCCGCGGACAATTCCACCGTGCCGGTGCGCTTGACGTGCACCTCATGGTTGGTGGACTCAGTGTAGAGACCATCGCCCGCCAGCAACGTGATCGATCCGGCCTCGTTGACCGATGTCGACGCCGCCAGCACACCCGACTGACGCACCATCATGCCGTACATCGAGATATTGCCGGTTGGCGCGCCGATGTAACCGGTGTTCCCGGATTCCCCGCCATTCTCGACGATGACCTGCACGCCGCGCACGCCTGGCTCGATGCTGGCCGTGACATAGGCTGCTGTGCCTGCCGCCAGCACGACCTGGCCGTTCGGCGTATAGATCACGCCGTTGTTGGTGACGTTGGCGCCGAACAGGAACACGCTGCCGCCACCCGCCGTGACGGAAGCCGGAGCCGCCGTCTGAATCATAGCCCCCGCTTCGACCGTCACGTCGCCGGTAGCGCCCGGGGTGTTCGCAAAGATCGCCGGGTTGGCCAGATTGGTGGCGGTGTTGAACGCCTGCTGGTTGACGATTCCGGTCCGGAACTGGGCGTCGGTGATGCCCAGCGTCGAGGCTACCAGTGAGCCGACATTGACCTGGCTCGAACCGCCGAAGATGATGCCGTTTCGGTTGATGACGAGCACGAGGCCCTCGGCGCGGATCTGCCCGAGAATCTGGCTGGGCGCGGCCGACGGATCGGTCACCCGGTTGAGCACGGCCCAACTATTGCCCGTCGGCGAATTTCCTCCGCGCTGATCGAAATAGAGGATGGTATTGCGGCCAACGTTGAAGCTCGACCAGTTGGCGATCGCGCTCGCTGCGGTCTGCTCGATCGTGACGGTGGGATTGGTCGCAGCGCCCGTTTGCGTCGGCGCCCTGAGGCCGGACCAGGTCGCCACATTGTCGGGCACCAGCCCTCCGCTGACGAGACCATCGGCAACGCCAGACGGTGTCGCAAGCGCCCGATTGCGCGCGCTGAGCTGATTGGTGAGGTTTTGCCGTATCAGATTGGTGGCATTGGCGATGGAACGCTGCGCCCGCTGTGCCGCGGCTGCGGCCTGCGCCGCACCGATCTGCGCGGAGCCCGCGGCCGCAGTCGCAGCGTTCGAAGCCGCAGCGCCCTGCATCAGGTTGCGCGCGTGGCCGGCCACACTCATCAACGACAACGCAACCACGCTGGCGCTCGCCAGCAGGGCCGCACGGCGAAATGCATGGTTGGTACGAACAGCAGCGTCGCGCTTGGACATCGAACATCCTTGGACCGGAATTTCCTGGTAAAGGAGAGACGGATCGAGATGCGCGAAACCACCGGCGTTCACGCGAAAATTTTTCTCAACCGAGCAGTACGATGCCCCCGGGCAGCCGCCGGACCGGCGCCTGCACGACGTCCGCGACGAAATCGACAACGTCCTCAATACGATCGAGACGGAAATTGGCAACGATACGGCGCTGTCCGAGCTTGTTGTCGAGCATGACGATCTTGCCGAACCGGTATCGATTGACCTCCTCGATTACCCGCGATAACGCCTCGTCGCGAAAGATCAGCAGGCCCCGCTGCCAGGCCGTCACCACCTCAGGATCGATCGCAGCGACCTGGCTCATTCCGCGTTCGTTGAAGAGTATCTGCTGGCCGCTGCCGAGCATCGATGTACCGGCGTCGCATGTCACCAGAACGTCACCCTTGACGCAGCTGACGGAGACCATATTGCCGTCGCGGCGGACATTGAACGCGGCATCGCGCGCCTGCGCGCGTCCTGAACCCGCATGCACGACGATGTCCTGCGCTCGCGGCTTCTTCGACGTGAACGCCGCTTCGCCCGCGATCAGGTCGACCCGGACCACGCCGTCGTCGGTCACGGGACGAAGATCGATGCTGGTCTGCGTGTTGATCTGGACCGCCATCGTCCCGGCGAGTTCAATTTGCCGCCGCTCCCCCTTGTTCGTGCGGTATTCGGCCGCAAACTCGGACCACGATGGCCACAGGCCGAGCGGCGGATGAACAGCCGCCGCGGCACCGGCGAGCGATGCCGCCATCAGGCCGCCACCGATGAACGCGCGGCGCGGCATCAGCGTGCGTGCGCCAGCAGGCCTCTCCTTTGCCACGGCCTGTCGTGTGGCATCCCCGAGCAGATTCCACAACAGAGCAGCCTCCGCAAAAGCGCGGCGATGCTCCAGGCTGCGGCCGCGCCATGCGTTCAACGCGCCGAGGTCATCGGCGGTCGCACTTCCGGAAGCCAATCTCGCGAGCCAGGCCTGCGCTTCGTCCTGCAACCTGACGTCTTTCGTACTGCAGCCGGGGTCGTTCATCGGAATTCCGGTTTGCGTGGGCTGGTCCACATCAACATGCGTCTCTCATGCTAGGACGGTTTGACCGGGCGCGGTCCGCGCCTCGGCACCTGTTTCTGGTTGATCACCTTGCTGAAATGGGAAAATGCCGCCTTCACTTCCCGATCGACAATTCGGACCGTGACACCAAACCGCTCCGCCACGGCCTGATACGGCAATTCCTCAAGCCGCGCGGCGATGAAAATGCCGCGACGGCGTTCAGGAAGCTCGTCGAGCAACACGACGAGAGCCCTGAGCTCGGACCGGGCCTCGGCGATACGCGCGGGATCCAGTTCCTGCTCCGCCTGCCAGCACAACAAATCGACTTCGGAGCGTTGTAGCCGCCGCTGATCGCCGCGCTTGTGATCCGCCGCAATATTGAGCGCGATCCGGTAGAGATAGGCCGTCGGATTGTTGATCGCCGCGCCCGGAACGCCACTGTCGATCCGGTCGATGTGCAGCCAGGCATCGTGCAGCACCTCGCTCGCAAATTCAACGGATCCGAAGCGGCGAGCGAGCCTTCGTCTCAACCCGCCGTACTCATTGATCAAGACGCGACGCAGCAATGTCAGCAGGGATTCGGTCAATGCCGGGCCTCGGCAGTCGCCGTGACAGGCCCGCTTCCGACGCAATATCCAGCCGCGACCGTCGTGTCCGCCGCCAGCAGAAGCGTGACCGGTTGCGGCAGATCCGGCGGCGGCGCCTCGCCGATGACTGCACCCTGTAACGCCGCCAACAGCGCGGCATCTCGCACATCGCTGCCGGTAGAGGTAATGAGCTCGGCGCGCGAAACGATGCCGAGCGGCCCGATCCAGAGCCGGCCAAGAAAACGATAGGAGCCGGGACGCGTCGCCTCGCTGCGACAGAGCGCCTTGCGCAAGGTTGCCTGCAGTACGGCAGCATAGCCGCCGAAACGCTGCCCCACGAGCCAGGCGCGCTTCGACGGATCAGCATCTGCTTCCGAGGAACGCAGCGCCACAAGCGTAAAGCCCTGGTCTCCCACAAAACGAGCCACGAGGCCGGTCCCTGAGAGCAAGCCTTGCAAGGCACCCGCGCGAGTGAATTCACCTTGTACTGCAACCGAGCGTCGCCCAGCGATCGAGCCGGTGTCGACGAACATTTGGATGCCCGCCGCAGCGCAATAGGCCTCAAGGGCTGTCGCGAGCGGTTGAGCCGGAATATCCACGTGGATCCGGCCCGGTGCAATCGTATCGTCAGCCCTTGTCGACGTACCCGCGCTACAGATCAAACTGCAAAGCACAAGCAACGCGAGTAGCCGCCGTGCCCCCCGGCCTCGCCAGCCATGAGCCAACGACCGAAACATCCTGGATAGGCTCGATGTCACGGGGAGATTGATTCAGCAGTCGGAGCGGCTTGCACGGGATACGCAGACACCGTTTACCGCATGCTCAAAAGCCATTTCGAATCAGTCCGACTTTTACTCTCGTAAGCCACTTTTCTCAGCTATGCCACGCTTACCGACAAACCGAGCGTATCGATGATTGATGACTGTTTTGCTACAGAGCGGCACAGCATCCGCCCTGTGAGTCCATGCCAGCCGATCTTCACGCGGCACCACCATGGCGTTTCTGAGCGAAGCGAACATCGGCTCGCATCACCAAAGCTGATTGCGAGCAACAAGAAAGCGTCGCTACTCAAATTCATCAAAGCCGAAGGGCGGGACGCTCCACGCTCCTTTGAAGTAGCCGTTCGCAGCCGTATGCGAATCATCACTTCTTGGGATTGAGGGAAAAGCGCAAGCTGAGAGGCTGCAGCATCTCCGGCGGAGGCGCTTCGCCAATATTCCCGCGGGTAAGGATGGTCCGCAGATCGGCATCGGCCCGCGCATCCTTCAGGGCGGGAAATGATACCCGCTCGACCGTGCCGTCCGGATTGAGCCAGGCTCGCACCACCAGAGTGGGCGGCAGCCCCTCTTCCTTGCCAAGACTGGTCAGATAGCTGCGGAAGCGATTGGCCACTTCCTCATCGGCGCTAACCCAAGTCTCGAAGCGGTATTGCACCAGCTTTGCAAACTGCTTCCAGGACGGCGGCACACTCGATGGATCGCGATAGTCCAGGCCCTGGGCCGCAACGCGCGTCGGCATCAACAGCGGCCATGGAGAGAGCATGAGCGCGGATAAAGCGATCGCGGAACGTCGGAGGCGGCAGCACGAACTGGGGGAAAAGAACATGGCGAGCGTGTCTCTGTGAACTCGAAGCGGAGTCGCACCTTGCCCGTTCAGTTTTGCAGGCAGGTGACACGGGCCGAGATCGAGGCGGCGCGATTGGCGCGCGAGCCGCCACCGGCGATTTGAGGGCGGTCATCCTGATCGAAACGGATACCGTTGCTGGTCAGAAACGCCTTGGCTTCGCCCGCGCCTACCGCCAGCACGCGATCGATCCTGGTCCGGCGGCTGATCACTCCTTCCACCAGGCCGCGGCTGTCGAGCACCGGTGCACCGCTTGCGCCGAACGTGACGGTGGAATCGATCACAAGGTGGCCTGCCTCGCCGCCGCCTGGCGCCACTGTCGCATTGGCGAGCACACCGCCCCGGGTCACCATTCCCGGTAATTTGTCATAAGCAGCCGCAAACATCATGTCGTTGGCGGCCGCCGCTCCGCTGCGCGGGAACACAGCGGCCAAGCCCAGGGTTTTCGGCGCCTTGATCAGGGCGAGGTCGAAGCCGGGCGAAAGCGCCACGATTCGGGCCACGACGAAGCGGCCCTCCTTGGCGACAACAAGGCGGGCGCAATCCTCCACCGCATGGCGCGCGGTGAGCAGATGACCGGCATCGTCGACGAAGAAGGCGGTACCGCTCTTCTCGCGACCGATAGTGGCCGGCTCCGGCGGGCGCGCCAGCGATTGTGGCGCCGTCCTTTCAGGTGCCCGAACGGGCACCCACGATTGCGCCATCGCCGGCACAACGCCGAAGGCTGCAACCGCACCAAGCAGGATCAAGCGTCGAAGCATCACGTCGCATCATTTCTCATTACCGCAGCGCTGCGTCAATTGATCTCGCTTGCGCCCGTCAGGACCCAGGCTGCCGATTGCAGCCCTACCCACCGCGCCTTTGCCAACGGCTCGAATGAACCCTGCGTCCTTCCAACACACATCCGGCCGCTCGATTTCGCCATTCGATGACGATGCGACGCGTGAAGGGATGATCCACTCAACCTTGCCTGCCGCCAGGAAATCGGCTGGCATTACCGTAACCGTCATTTTGCGAATTGAACCTTGCAAGGTTCGGCTTCACAAATTCGCGACTTGCCAACCAGGTGAACTCCCCAACCGAAACATCGGCCAGCCCTTGATAAGTTTGGGCCGGCTTCGAGTGACAGAAGCCAACTTGATCACGCGCGGACGCCCTCACTCGCCGTTCAACCGAGGATGACAATTCAGCTACCCCGATAAGTCGCGTAACTCCAGGGTGTGACCAGGAGTGGCACGTGGAGATGGCTTTCCGGCTCGCTCACCGAAAAACGCACGGGAATTTGGTCGAGAAATGGCGGATCAGATGTCGTGACTCGCTGTCGGGCGAAGTAATCGCCGACGTTAAAGTTCAATTCGTAACGCCCGATAGGCACCGGCCGGTGATAAATCAACGGCTGATCGGTACGACCATCCGCATTGGTGATCGTACGGGCCACGACGCGACTTGCACCGCGGTCCGATAATTCGAGCAGTTCAACCGCAACGCCCTCTGCCGGCTTACCGCTGTGGGTATCGAGCACATGCGTTGATAAACGTCCGTGGACTCCAAGCCGATCGTCCGACATCACAAGTTCTTCAACACGCAGTGCGGCAATCCGAAATATCTCGCCGATCGAGTTCTGTATCTCGATCGCTGCATCGTTCGTGAGGCGGTACTCGAAATCGCGCAGGATGGAGTCCTTGGTGTGGCGGCGCGCGCATACGATGTAAGGGAAGCCAAATCTGGTGCGATAGGCACTGTTGGCGCGTTCAAATGCGTCAAATTCGGTATCCGACAGCCGATCGAGACCGGCGCTCATCTGTTCGGCGCTGGATTCGGCGGTAAGACCCGCGGCCCGCTGTGTCTTATTTGCGAGATCCGGATGAGCTCTAATCAAAGCAAGCTTTTGCTCAAGTGCGGTTTGATTGACGACGTCCTTCATCGCGTCGAACAGCTTCCGCACGCCGTCAACCGGCCTTGCCAAAGCAGCAAGCTCGGCTATCCAGGGCGAGTATTCGAAGACATTGCCGAGGGCGGCGACAAAGTCGTCCCTGCTGCAAGCGTTTAGATCGGAAAGAGTTTTCGACGGCATTGTACCCTTGTTACTCAAAGTTCCATTGCGTCAGAGTGGCGAGAGTTCAGATCAGGCTCGAGGTGCCACGCCTGATCACTTCGCCGGCGCCCTTGGTCCCGACGATCACTCCATTGTCTACAACCACCCGCCCCCGGGCGATGGTCGTAATCGGCCAGCCCGTCACCTCAAATCCTTCCCACGGCGTATAATCGGAACCGTGATGCAGATCGGATTGCCGGATCGTTTTCTTGAGCTTCGGATCCCACAAAACGATATCGGCATCGAAACCAACGCCGATTGAACCCTTGCGCGGATAAAGGCCATAGATCCGGGCATGATTCGTCGAGGTCAGTTCGACGAATTTCTGAAGACTGATACGCCCCTTCGACACGCCCTCCGAGAAGAAGATTGGCAGGCGCGTCTCGACGCCGGGAATTCCGTTAGGCACCCAGCGAAACGACGTTCGCGAATTCGGCGTCAGCTTGCCCTTGGGGTCATCATAGCGGAACGGACAGTGGTCCGATGAAAAGGTCTGAAAGACGCCGCCGGTGATACCTTCCCAGATCGCGTCCTGGCTCTCCTTGTCGCGCGGCGGCGGCGAGCAAACATATTTCGCGCCGCTCATGTCCATGTTCAGGCCTTTCATGTCATCGGCCGTCAGCGTAATGTATTGTGGACAGGTTTCAGCATGCACGGGCAAGCCCCGCTGCTGAGCCCAGCGTACCTGCTCCATGGCCTCCCTGCCCGACACGTGAACGATCATGATCGGGACGCCCACAATCTCGGCATGGCTGATTGCGCGGTGCGTCGCTTCCCTTTCAACTATCTGAGGCCGCGAAGTCCCGTGAAAATACGGCGCTATATGCCCTTCGCGCTCAAGTCTGTCGGTGAGGTGACGGATGGCATCGTACCCCTCGCAATGCACCATCACCAACGCCTGCTCGCGGCGGGCCACTTCGAAAACCTCGAGCAATTGCTTGTCGCTCAGAACCAGGTCGTCATAGGTCATGAAGACCTTGAAGGACGTGTAGCCGTCCTTGACGAGCGCTGGCAGTTCCTGACCGAGAACGACCGCAGTCGGGTCGGATATGATGAGGTGAAATGACGTGTCGATGTAGCATTCACCCTCGGCAAGCTTCCGGTACTCTTCAACGCAAGCGCGCAGCGATGAGCCTTTGATCTGTAGCGCGAAAGGCAGGATCGTGGTGTTGCCGCCCGCCGCGGCCGCCCGGGTGGCCGAAGCAAAATCGTCGGCCATCACGACATCAGGCCCGGACTCCTGCGAAATATGGACGTGGCTGTCGATACCGCCGGGCAGCGCCAGCAAGCCCGTCGCATCGATCTCCTTGGCCGCCCCCTCAATACGGTCGGCGATGCTCACGATGCGGCCATCACGAATGCCGATATCGGCCCGGAATTCGTCGCTGGCAGTTACGATGGTTCCGCCGCGGATGGCTAAGTCGAGCTGTGACACGTGAGATGCCTCCGGTCGCTTCTAGGGAAGTGGGGACTGAAAGACCCGTCCCCAACCTGACAATATTCTCGGGTCTGCACGGGCAAGCGACATCGTTCGCCACAGCGTGACCGCGACGGAATCAAGAATCAAGACATTCAGCTCGCGCTCCAGGGCGTCGGTAATGCCTGCCCCGTCCATGTTCGTGCACAGGATCACGATCGCGTCGCAACCTTCTGCGGCAACGGCACGGATCATCGCGGCGATCTCGGCAGGCGTTACCTCTCCGAACGAGAAATTATCGCGCAGGCCGAGATGTCGCTCGGCATGACAGGCAATGCCTTCATCCGCCCAAACCTTGCCGATACGCAGTTGCACATCATCTGTATAGGGCGTCACGAAACCAACCCGTTGCGCGCCACTCGACCGCACCGCGTCGATGCACGCCAGCGTCGACGTCGTGGCAGGCTTTCCGGTGCGCGCACCGATCGCTTCACAAAGGCTCCGGTCGCGCTCGATTCCAAGCCAACTGGCCGAAGTGCCGTTCCAGGCCACGGCATCGACCTTGGCATCGGCAAGCAAATCCGCCGCCGGCAACATGTTTGACGGATCGAATTGATTGAGCGCCTGAGCATCAAGCGCGATCTCGGTCACCCGGAAGCGGGAGAAGTGCGCGGTAATCCCGGGCCCTCCAGCGAGCATGGCGCAGGTCACGGGCTCTAGCACCGAATTCGACGATGGCGTGAGCATCCCAAGGCGGGTTCGCATTGCTTTCACCGCGGGTCCGTGTCGTGACCGACCATGGCGATCATCGCCATGGTTAGGCCACCTGAGCGACGCGCGTCGATTCCTCGCGGATGAGCGCGAGGACGCGGCGCTTGGCGTCGTTGAATTCGGGACTCGTAATGTCACGTGGCCGCGGCAGATCGAAAGCGACGGATTCGCGAATCCGGCCCGGCCGACGCGTCATGACGACGATCTTGTTGCCGAGCACCAGGGCCTCATCGACGCTATGCGTGACGAACACGATGGTGCAGCGGTGCTTCTGCCAGATCGCAACAAGCTCTTCCTGCATTTCGAGCTTTGTCTGCGCATCGAGCGCCGCGAATGGCTCGTCCATCAGGATGACGCGCGGGTTCATCAACAGCGCCCGCGCTATGCCTACGCGCTGGTTCATTCCGCCCGACAATTCGGCGGGGTGATGATGTTCGAAGCCCCTCAGGCCGACCAGATCGATGAATTCCATGGCCCTGCGCTGGCGCTCCCGTTTCGCGACGCCTTTGAGCTTGAGGGAGAATGCAACATTGTCGATCGCGGTCAGCCAGGGCATCAATGTCGGTTGCTGAAATACCACGCCGCGGTCCGAGCCCGGTCGATCAACGACCTGGCCGTCGACCAGCGCCTGCCCGGATGTCGAATTCTCGAATCCCGCAATGATGTTGAGCAAGGTCGATTTCCCGCAACCCGACGGTCCCAACAGGCAAACGAAATCGTTCGCATCGATGTCGAGGTCGATATTGTCCAGCGTCAGAAGCTCGCGACCGCGCTTGGGATCGGCGAATATCTTGACGACTTTGCGAAGCTCGATCGCCGCCATCAGCCGGCCCTTCCCTGTACGGTCGTCGCACTCTGCCAGTGCAGCACGCGCGCCATGATCGCCTTGAGACCGAGGTCCGACAGGTATCCGAGCAAACCGATCGATATCATCGCCGCAAGGACGAGATCGTAGCGAAGAAAGTAATAGGAATCCCACAACACATAGCCAAGACCGCTCTTGACCGCGACCATCTCGGCCGTGACGGTCAACATCCAGGCAGAACCAATCGCGATACGCAGGCCGGAGAAAATGGAAGGCAGTGCCGCGGGAAACACAATGCCGGTCAGCAGCTGGCGCCCGGTAGCTCCCATCATGGCTCCGGCCCGTACGAGGTTGTGATCGACCGTTTTCACGCCATGGATGGTATTCATCAGAACGGGAAAGAACGCGCCGAGAAAAACCAGGAAAATCGCCGGCTTGTTGGCGATGCCGAACCAGATGATGGCGAGCGGTATCCAGGAGACCGGCGGAATGGGTCGCAACATCTGCAACGTGGGTTCGAGGGTCTTCTCGAAGACACGGGACCAGCCGATGGCGACACCGGCCAAGATGCCCAATGCACTCGCCAGAGCGAAGCCACCGAAAACCCGCAGCGCGCTGGCCAACGCGTCGCGCGTCCAATGACCGGAATAGGTCTGCGTCGTCTCGTCGAAGCCGAAGACCCAGTCGCCCAGCGCGTGCAGCACCGCGCTCGGCGCAGGCAGCAGCGCCGGGGGCAGATAGCCGGACCGGGCAAACACCTCCCAGCCCGCAATCAACAGCACGGGAACGACACAGCGTTCCACCGCCTGCGACAGCCGAAACGTGCGCGCGACCGGCGTTACCGGCGAAACCTCAATAGCCGAGGTCATTTTTCTTCTTACCCGTCGCCTGCTCCAGGAACGAATATTCCATGTTCTTTTCCACTTCGGCGGACACGTCCTTCGAAATGTACTTCAGGTCGCGCATCATGGCGGCAATGGCGAGGGTCTGCGAACGGTGGATTGCGGCATCCGGCGCGGCATTTTTCAGCGCCTCGTTAGCGACAGTCTTGTCGAGCCCGGTCAATTTGTTGATGACGTCGATCCAGGGGCCCTTGTCGGCCGAGAGTTTTTCATTCAACGCGACGACGGCGCCGACGACAGCCTGAACGCCGGGCCGCTGGCTCGCAACGACATCCGAACGGGTGACGATCAGGTTCGTCAGGTTGCCGGCCGCCTGGTCGTAGGGGAAAACGAAATGCTTGCCGGCCCCATTGAGCCTGATCTGCGAAGCAAACGGCTCCACCGAGCACACCATGTCGATCTCCTCACGCTGCAAGGCGGCAAAATGGTCGGCCGGGTTCGGAATGTTGACGAATTGAATGTCCTTGTTGGGATCGACGCCCTGCTTGAGAAATGCACCGCGCATGTGAATGTCCTGGGCGTTACCACGCGAGGCCGCGACTTTCAGGGGCTGGCCGCCGGCCTTGGCCTTTGCGACGACGGCTTTGAAGGCAGCCCAGTCCTCGCCCGCCAGCGCCAGCTTGTTGGATGAGATGCACTCCGAACCGCCGTTGATCTGGCCCGAGACCGCGACGACGTCGAAGCCTTTATCCAGTGCCGTCACGTAATGAAGATAGGTCACCTGAGCGACGTCGATACTCTTCGACACCAGCGCGGTCAGCACGTCATTGCCGGAATTGAAGCCGGTGGCTTCGATCTCGACACCTTTTGCAAGGCCGGGGGTCAACGACATCGGCAAACAGTGCGCGCATTTTGCGAAACCAAGCTTGATTTTCGGCGTTTCCGCCGCAGAAAGGCCCGTCGCCGCCAGCGTCATTGCAATCAAAACAAAGGCCCGTTGGAAAAATTTCGGCATCACTGCGCTCCGTTATCGACGCCTGCGACGCCGCTTGTTTCAATCATCCTTCCCTGCGCAAGGCGGCGCAATAGCGTTTCTGCACGCTGCATACAATTTGTTCTATGTGCCATTGTTTTCATCGAGATACGTCGATCATTTAGGCACGAACCACACGCCGGAATGACTAGACTGCAATTCAGCGAGGCGCACGGGTGCAGAAGAAATCGGACGTCGGTAATGGTCGAAAGACGCTCAAGCTCAAGCGGACAGGCCTGCATGAGCGCGCAGCGGCGCGGATGCGCGCGATGATCATCCGCGGAGAATTGGAGCCTGGATCGTCGATGCAGGAAACCAAACTGTCCGAGGCACTTGGCGTTTCCCGAACGCCATTGCGCGAAGCCATGAAGCTGTTGGCCGCCGAAGGGCTGGTGCAATTACGACCGAACCGCAGCCCGCGGATTGCCGATATCGAGACAGATAACATACTCGAATTGTTCGAAGCGCTCGCCGGTATAGAGCGGCTCGCGGCCGAACTTGCGGCTCAACGCATCACCGGGCGCGACCTGCAACGCCTGCGCCTGTTGCAAACGCGCATGGAGAACTATCACCGGGACGGCAAGCTCGACGATTATTTCGCCATCAATGGCGAGATTCACGGCCTGATCGTGCGAGCGGCGCGGAACGCCCCGCTGCGCGAGGCGCACGAGACGCTGCTGTCGAGGGCCGAGCGCGCCCGCTATCTGGCGCTCGGTGCGGACCGGCGCTGGAGCAATTCCGTCGAGGAACATGCGGCCATTCTCGCCGCACTCGAGGCCCGCGATGGCGAAGCGGCCGGGCGCCTCCTCTCGGCACATGTGCAACGCACCGGAACGGCACTATTGGAGGTTCTGCCCAAAACCCCGATCAGCAGACCGGCGGCCTGACGATGAACATCCTGCTGCTCAATCCCAACACACGCGCCGATATCACCGACCTCATGCTGAAGGTCGGGCGGCGCGCCGCTGCGCCGGGAACATCACTAACACCCCTCACCGCGCCGCGTGGCGTGCCCTACATATCGACGCGCGCGGAAGCCCAGATCGGCGGGGCCGTGGCGCTGGAAATGCTCGCGGAATGCCACCGGGAATTTGACGGCGCGATCATCGCAGCCTTCGGCGATCCCGGCCTGTTTGCGGCCAGGGAATTGTTCGACATCCCCATTGTCGGCATGGCGGAGGCCACAATGCTCACGGCGTGCATGGCAGGACGCCGGTTTGGCCTGGTGACGTTCGCTCGGGCGCTCGGTCCCTGGTTCGAGGAATGCGTTCGCGCACATGGACTCTGGGAACGATGTGCAGGGATCCGCATGCTCGATGGCCCGTTCCGTGAGATCGCCGAGGTGGGGGCTGAAAAAGAAGACCTTCTGGTTGAACTCGCGAAGCGCGCCGTCGAGGAGGATGAAGCCGACGTCCTCATTTTGGCCGGCGCGCCGTTATCGGGACTGGCCGAGCGGGTCGCCGATCGAATTCCCGTGCCTGTGATCGATCAGGTCGTTGCAGCCGTGAAACAGGTCGAAGCCCTGCACGCGCTCCGGCTGCGAAAAGCGAGCGCGGGTACATTTCGCCGGCCCGACGCCAAACCGTCGAGCGGTCTCACAGCTCCGCTCGCCGCCCGCCTTGAACATCGCGACGCTTGATCAGATGGGTGGCGGACGATGACAAAAGCCCAGCTGCTCTTCGATCCGCCGGCCGAATGCGAACAATTTGGACTCCTGCCCCGGCGCGGCAATGATCTGGACGCCGAACGGATTCTGATCCGGCCGTCTCGGCGCCGGCAAGGTGAGCACCGGGAAGCCGACCAGCGAGACGATGAAGGTGACGGCAAGATAATCGATCGGCGTATCGAGGCTCATATCGTCGATCCGCATCACGTCGCCAATGTCATTGTTCCAAGGGAAGACCGACGCGGCCGGCACGACGATAAAATCCTTGCGCGCCATCAGGTCGCGAAAGCTTCGATAGACGGCCGTACGCCGCCGCTCGGCGGTGAGATAATCCTGCGCCGTGAGCTGCCCGCCCGCCTCAATATTCCAGATAACAGTTGGCGTGAGTTCGGCTCGCCGATCCCGCAGCAGTGCGCCATAGCTGTCGGCGACATGGGCAGCCCGCAGCGTGCGGAATGCTTCGATGGCGCCGCCACAGTCGGGAGAAACCTCTTCGACATCGGCGATCTGCGACAGCGCATCGCAAGCCGAAGCGAAGCGCGAGCGGACTTCCTTCGCAACCGGCGCGACGCCGAAATCCGGCGTGACCGCAAGCTGCAGCCGTCCCGCGTCAGACTCGATTTGAGGCTCGCTGCCGATGGACAGCGGGTCACGAACATCGGGACCAACGCAGGCGGAGAGCCCAAGTTCGAGATCGTCAACGCTACGCGCCAGAAGACCGTGCGTAGCAAGCATGTCCCAGCCAAGGGCGCGCGCGGGCGCCGCTATCCGGCCGGGTGTCGGTCGGATCGAGACCACATCGCAGAAACTCGCCGGCGTGCGCACCGAGCCGCCAAAATCGGTGCCGTGAGCGAGAGAAGCCATTCCCGTTGCGACGGCGACAGCAGAACCGCCCGAAGAGCCACCGGACGTCAGCGAGACATCGAAGGGATTGCGCGTCGGTCCGCAAAGGCGATTTGTACAAACCGCACCAAAACCGAATTCCGGCGTGTTGGTCTTGCCAATGATGACGGCGCCTGCCTGCCGAAGCCTCGCTACGACGAGTTCGTCTTGATCCGGCACGTGGTTTTGGAACAACAACGATCCATATGTCGTGCGCAATCCCCTTGTGTTGGTCAGGTCCTTCACGGCAATCGGTACGCCATGCAGAGGTCCCATCGGCGCGCTTGCCGCGTCGCATGCGTCGGCCTGACGGCGCGCACCCTCCGAATCGACGGTAATGAAAGCCGAAAGCTCGGCGTCGTGTGCGGTGATGCGCGCGAGATGGGCCTCGATCACAGTGCGTGCGGAAACCTCACGCCGCGCCAAAGCCTTGGCAAGGGTGGTGGCCGCAACTTGGCAAAGATTAGCTTCAGTCGTCATGGAGCAAGAATGCCCGAACTCCGCGGGAATGACGATAGCACAGGCACGGGATTTGCTTTCCCACTGATGTCGGGAGGAGTGCTCCATGGCTGAACCAATGGGCGGTCGTTCGCTCGTACTTGACGCAATCACCCACCGCTATCCCGGTGGTGCGATCGCGGTGGAAAACATCAATCTCGATGTAAAGGGCGGCGAAATCATCGCACTGCTCGGTCCATCCGGCTGCGGCAAGACCACGCTGCTGCGCATCGTTGCAGGGTTCATCGCTCAGACCCAGGGACGGATCATCATCGGCGATGAGATCGTCGATATGCTGCCACCCAACAAGCGCGCCGTCGGCATTGTCTTCCAGAATTATGCTCTGTTTCCGCACCTCACGATCGCGGAGAATGTCGCTTATGGCCTCGCCGCCCGCGGCGTCGACACAGCGACACGCCGGCGCGAAGCGCAGCGCCTGCTTGAGCTCGTGCAACTTCCCTCGATGGGCGAACGTTTGCCGCGCCAGCTCTCCGGCGGCCAACAGCAACGCGTGGCGCTTGCCCGCGCGCTGGCGATCAAGCCATCGATCCTGCTGCTCGACGAGCCCTTTGCGGCGCTGGACAAGAATTTGCGGCTCGACATGCAGATCGAGGTCAAGCGGCTGCAGCGTGTTTCCGGAATCACGACGCTTATTGTCACGCACGACCAGGAAGAAGCGCTGTCAATGGCCGACCGCGTCGCCGTTCTCAGCCAGGGCCGGCTGGAACAGTTCGGATCACCGTCCGACGTCTATGACCGTCCGCAAACATTGTTCGTGAACACATTCGTCGGTTCGACCAATCGCATGCCGGGCACCCTGGTGTCGGCCGATCCAACCGGCGCGAAAGTTCGCCTCGACGCCGGAGCTGAGATCATCGCCAGGCCGGCAACGAAATCGATGACGGAAGGTGGTCGGGTCACCGTTTGCATTCGGCCCGAGCATTTGCAGTTCGTGACCGACGATTCCGGATTCGCCGGCGTGGTCGGGATGGCCCTGCCCCTCGGCGCAACCGTCGTGCATGAAGTTACGACCGCCGACGGATCGGGCGTGAAAATATCCCAGGCGCGCTTTGGCGAGACGCGCCTGCTGGAGAGTGGAGTCGCGGTGCGTATTGCGCCCCTCGCTCCATCCCTCGCCACCGTATTTCCTGCAACACTTTAAATTCGGCGTCAGATTACAACGGGAGTAAAGCCTCATGATCAATCGCAGAACACTTCTAACGACCGCATTGACCCTCGGCGCCATGAAGGCATTCCCGGGATTAAGCTACGCTCAGGCCCGGCCGCTGGTTTTCGCTACTTTCACGGGAAGCTGGGAGGAGGCCCACAAGGCGGTGCTGGTTCCGGCGTTCCGCAAGGCGAACGCCGATGCGTCGATCGTGCTCGACCCGATGTTGTCTGTCGATCAGATCGCAAAGGTAAACGCAGCCCGCGCCAACCCGCCGATCGACGTGATGCTGCATGATCCCGGTCCGGCTCTTGTGGCCATCGGTCAGGATATCGTCGAGCCGTTCCCGGTTGAAAAGAGCACCTATTACAAGGACCTCATTGCCGAAGCACAGGAACCGATGGGACCGGCGCCGTTCTTCCAGGTCGTCGGTCTTACCTACAATCCGGACACCATAAAGACGCCACCAACCTCTTGGGCCGATCTTTGGAAGCCGGAGTTCAAGGGGAAGGTCGGCATCACCAATCTCAACTCGACGCTCGGCACCGGATGGCTTGTCGAGGTCGCCAAGATGCACGGAGGCTCGGAAGCCAATATCGACCCGGGCTTCAAGGCGCTTGAAGCGCTCAAACCCAACCTGGCAGCGGTCGCGGCCAACCCGGGTGCGCTGGCAACTCTGTTCCAGCAAGGTCAGATCGACATCTCGCCCGGGAATTTCAATGCCATCCAGATCCTGAAAGCCCGCGGCGTTCCCGTTGAATTCGTGGCGCCAAAGGAAGGCGCGATCGCCTTCAAGACCACGATCCATGTCGTCAAAAACTCCCCGAACAAGGAACTCGCCTTCAAGCTCATCGAAGCATCCCTCTCACCTGAGGTGCAGACGACCCTGATGAATTCACCCTATCTGATCGTGCCGACGAATTCCAAAGTCCCGATGGGGGGCGAGATCGCACGCGTGCTGGCGAAAGACACCGCGGAACTGAAGAAAAAATTCGTGTTTCAGGACTGGAAGAAGATCAACGAGCAGCGTTCCGCCTGGATCGAGCGATTCAACCGCGAAATCAAGCTCTGAGGATCACGACGATGGCTGCCGTATCGGTGCCGCGCGACGTAACATCATACAGCATAGGGCTGGCCGCGCCGCTGACCCTGTTCTTCCTGGTGTTCTTCGTGGCGCCATTGGTCCAGCTCTTCGTTCTTTCACTGCACAACGATACGGCCGGTGTCGTGTGGGGCATCGGCCAATACGTCCATTTCCTGACCGACCCATTCAGCCTGAGCGTGCTTGGCTCGACGCTGCTGCTGGGCGCGGAGGTGACCGCCTTGTGTCTGGTACTGGGCTTTCCAATCGCATGGCTCTACCACCGGGTCGGATCGCGCGCCCAGACGCTCATCATCCTCATCGTTCTCCTGCCGCTCCTGACAAGTGTCGTCGTCCGTACCTTTGCGTGGATCGTGATTCTGGGCCGCCAGGGCATCATCAACTCGACCCTGCTTTCGATCGGTGCAATCGACACTCCGATTCGACTTCTCTACACCCAGTTCGGAGTGGTTCTTGCTCTCGCGCAGGTACAGATGCCGCTGATGACATTGCCGCTCATCACCGCGCTCGGACGAATTGACATGAACTTCGAGGATGCATCCTGCTCGCTCGGCGCCGGCAGCTGGCGTACATTCTGGAAAGTCGTGCTGCCCTTGTCACTGCCCGGCGTCATTGCCGGTTGCACGCTGACCTATGCGGCCGCCATCACGGCCTTCATCACACAATCCCTTATCGGCGGCGGACAAATGCTCTTCATGCCGATGTATCTTTATCAGCAGGCCTCGACCTTGCAGAACTGGCCGTTTGCCTCCGCAATCTCGATTATCTTTCTGCTCGCGGTTCTCGCCGTGGTGACTGTATTTGGCATGCTGGGCCGGTTGTCCCGCGGATATGGCGGAGCCTGACCGATGGGAGGCCGAAAGCGCACCTGGGAGGCCATCAGCTTCGAAGTCGTCATGACCGCGATCGCGCTGATCGCACTGATCGTCATCATCGCGCCGTCGCTCGTCGTTCTGATCGTCTCGTTCACCAACGGATTCTCGCTCAAATTTCCGCCGCCAGGCTATTCGGCGCGGTGGTACGCCGAGCTGTGGAATGCATGGCAATTGCACTTTGCTGCAAAGAACAGTTTTGTCGTCGCAATGTGGTCGACCGGCCTGTCGATCGTTCTCGGCGTTGCCGCGGCATTGGCCATTGCGCGTTCGGCGACGCTGTCGGCGCGCGTCCTCGACTCGCTGTTCATGTCGCCACTGGTGCTTCCCGCCCTCGCCTTCGGGCTATCCGCCTTGATGCTGTTCTCGCTGGTCGGCATGCCGGTGTCCGCACTGACCCTGGTCATCGGCCACACCGTGGTCTGCGTCCCTTATGTGGTTCGCAACACGGTGGCGGCGCTTGCCCAGCTTGAGCCGACATTGCTGGAAAGTTCGACCATTCTCGGCGCCAGCCGCTGGTACACCTTTCGAAGGATCGTATTGCCGCTGATACGTCCGGGGGTCATCGCGGGCGGCTTCATTGCGTTCATGTCTTCGTTCGACAATGTGCCCGTCTCCCTGTTCCTGCGCGATGCGGCAACCGACATGCTGCCGATCCGGATGTGGCAGGACCTCGAGGGCAAGCTCGACGTGACGATCGCCGCATTGTCGGGCGTTCTGATCATAGCTACGGTGGCGCTGATGGCGATCATGGAGCGTGTGACCGGCTTGTCGAGGCGATTGACGAGCTGACGCGCCTCACACGCCCCGAAACAGGGAATATCCCCAGCGGGTAAACTTCATTGGCAAATGAAAATGCTCGTCCACCTGTTCAATCCTGAAACGGAAAGGCGCGACAGTGAGGAAACCGGCGCCCGCGCCGCTCGCGAAGAATTCCCCGAGATGAAAGCGAACTTCGTACTCGCCGGCCTCGATGCCCGATCCGCCTACGACCGGATGGTCGAGCTGGCCATTCGAACCAAGTCGGCCTTCGGCGATCCGCGTCGGCGCGGGTTCGGTTCGCCAGATCTCGACGCGCAAGCCCTGCGCGGGACGCCCGCTCGCGACATCGACTGCATGAATGGATATTCCGCCGGCCATTTGTTCTCCTGCCCGTTGGTGCCCTGCCCACCAGGTCCGGGGGCATGATACACGCACCAGCGGCAGGTCGGCCAGCACTCCTGCCAGCACTCGCGGCCATGACGTGGCTGCAGGCACTCGTGGCTCTGGCGCTGTTTGCGCCAGGTGCGGTTGCGCCCTCCGCCCATCTCGATATTCCCAGCCTTTCGATGTTCTCCACGGCGGTATTCGCCGTCGGCGTCTTCACGTCTTTTTGGACGGGTGGCCTGATCAACCGTCTCGGATCGCTGCGGATGGCAAGTCTTTGCGCCGGCGCGGTGATCGCCAGTATGGCATTCGCGGCGTTCGGGTCGGGTTCGGCGCTGCTGTTGGCAGGGCTTTGTCTCGGCCTTGCGTTCGGCCCCGAGACGCCCGCCAGTACGGCATTGCTGGGTAAGCTGGTTACCGATGAGCGACGGGCGCTGGTATTCTCACTGCGCCAGACCGGCAATCAGATTGGCGCAGTCTGCGGCTCGCTTGCCCTGCCCGCGATCGCGATCTGGCTTGCACCACAGTGGTCCTACGCGGCGGTAGCCGCCTGTGCCATCTTCGGGATCGTCGCATTCGAGTGGCTGCGACCCCGATATGAAGGCATGGCGCAAGCGCCCCCGCAACTCGGCATGCGTGCGCGACTGGCGCTGGTAAGCTCCGACCGTCGCATCGCAGCGCTTGCCGCGGCTTCAATGCCCTTCAGCGGAATGCAGCTCGCGCTCAACACCTATTTTGTCACGCTCGGTGTACGCGAACTCGGGCTCAGCCATCTCGAAGCCGGTGCCGCACTTGCATGTGCGCAAGCCGGAGGTTTGTTGGGGCGGCTCGGGTGGGGATTTCTTGCGATGCGCATCGGTTCCGCAAGATTGGTCCTGATCGGCCTCGGGCTGGGAATGACCGCATGTGCGGCCGCGTTCGGATTTTGGGGCGATATGCTTGGCAAATCGGGACAGTATGCGCTGGCTGCTGCATTCGGTCTTACTGCCAGCGGTTGGAACGGTATATTCCTCGCCGAGGTCGCACGGCTTGCCCCGCAAGGCCGCATCGGCGAGACAACTGGAGCCGTGCTGACGGCTTCATATGCGGGCTTGTTGGCGACACCTGTCATCATTTCGGCCATTGAGACCTTCGCCGGCCTCGCCGGCGCCTTTATTGGCCTTGCAGTCCTCGCTTTCAGCGGGACGGCAGCGCTCATCCGGGGAAACGCACGATGAATGCGCGCGAAATCGCGGCCGCCGTCGCGGCGAGGCAGGCGTCAGCCGTGGAAACGGTCCGCGACGCGCTCGATCGCATTGCCGCGGCAAAAGCGCTCAACGCGGTCGTGACCGTCAACACCGAATGCTCACTTGCAGAAGCGGCCATGATAGATCACCGCCTGGAACTCGGACAGGATATGCCGCTCGCCGGGGTCCCCATCGTCATCAAGGACAATATCTGGGTTGACGGCTGGCGTGTCACGCAAGGATCCCGGCTGTTTTCCGACTTTGTGGCACCGCGTGACGCCATCGCCATCGAGCGATTGAAAAAGGCGGGAGCTGTCGTCGTGGGCATGGGTGCCACGTCTGAATTCGCCTGCAAGGGCGTGACAACCTCGCCGCTGTTCGGGCCCACACGGCATCCGCTAGATCGGGATTTGACGCCGGGTGGTTCGTCGGGCGGCCCGGCAACGGCTGTCGCAGCGGACCTTGTACCGCTAGCGATCGGCACGGACGCAGGCGGCTCCAGCCGGCGCCCTCCGGCCCATGTCGGTGTGGTCGGCTTCAAGCCATCGTATGGCGCCATTCCATATGGTCCCGGGTTCGCCGAGCCGTTTTTCGACATATCCGTGATCGCGCCCATCGCGCGAAACGTCGCAGATGCAGCGCTCGCATTCGAAGCCATGGCGGGCCCCGATCCCCGCGATCCTGATTCCGCGCTGGTTGAAAGCGGTGACGTCGATTTGGCTGATCTGCGTGTCGCATTCTCGCCAAAGCTGGGGCTCGACACACCCGTCGATCCTACCATTGCTGGAAGGCTGGAGGTCCTCGTCGAACATCTCGGCAAAACAGGACAGCGAATTGTCCGTCGTGATCCGGTCTGGCCGCCCGGCGCGACCGAGGAAGCGCTGATGCCGCTGCAACATGCGGGACTCGCCGCGCTCTATGGCGCAGACTTCCAAAACGACCCCGGACAATTTGATCCGGACGTGGCCAGGCAGATCGAACGCGGTCTTTCCTTGCGTGGGCTGGAGGTGACTGCCGGCCTTGGTGCAAGTGCAGCTATCAGAGCCGCGTTTGCCGAATTCTTTTGCGAGTTTGACCTTCTGCTGGCGCCGACCGTTCCCTGTGTTGCCTGGCCCCTTGTGCAACTCGGTCCAAAGACGATCGATGGAAAACAAGCAAGCCCTCGGGCTCACGCCGCCTTCACGCCTTTCGTCAATCACGCACGCCTTCCCGCAATTTCAATCCCCTGCGGCCGCGACGCGAGTGGCCTTCCGTTCGGAATTCAGATCATCGCGCGAAGGGGACAAGACCGGATGTTACTGCGTGCGGCAATGCGCATTGAGGCTGAGATACAGCCATGACCGCTCGCGCGTCTCTCTGCAACGCAATCCGCGTTGATCAGGTCGGTTGTCTGTACCCGCCGCGCTCTTCGGGCTGGCAGGCGGCGGTTGCGCCTCACGTCGAGAACAGATGGCAGGCGACACTACGCTCGGTGCCGGACTCCTTCAACAACGGCATTTCAACCCGGCAGCGCTCCATCGCGAACGCGCAGCGCGGGTGAAAACGGCAGCCGGGCGGCGGATCGAGCAGGCTCGGCACTTCACCGGCCACGACCGGATGGCGGACAAAATCCGGGTCGGCGCGCGGCACGGCGTCGAGCAGCGCGCGCGAATAAGGATGCTGCGGATCGGAATAGATCTGCGCTTTCGGCGCCGTCTCGACGATGGCGCCGGCATACATCACGGCAACGCGGGTCGAGACCGCGCGCACCACCGCCAAATCATGCGCGATGAACAGATAGCTCAGCCCGAGCCGGTCCTGCAGGTCGAGCAGCAGATTGACGATCTGCGCCTGCATCGAGACGTCCAGCGCCGACACCGGTTCGTCGCAGACGATAAAATCCGGGTTGAGCGCGAGCGCCCGCGCGATCACGATACGCTGCCGCTGGCCGCCGGAGAATTCGTGCGGGTAACGCTCGACACTGTTCCTCGGCAGTCCGACCAGCTCGAGCAATTCCGCGACCCGATCGTTGCGATCCTTGCGCGAATGCGTGCCGGCGATGTCGAGCGGCTCGGCAATGGCGTTGCCGATCCGCATCCGAGGGTTCAGCGACGCGTAAGGATCCTGAAACACGAATTGCAGTCGCGACCGCACGGACGCGAGCTGGGCTCTGCCGTCCGGTCCGGTGATGCTGTGGCCGAACAGGCTGACCGCCCCGCTGGTCGCCGGGATCAGCCCGACCAGAATCCGTCCTGCGGTGGTCTTTCCCGAGCCGGACTCGCCGACCAGCCCCAGCGTTTCGCCGCGCATGATATCGAAATTGACGCCGCTCAGGGCATGCAGCGTGGAGACGCCGCCAGCATGCTTGACGGCGAAGGTCTTGCACAGGTCGCGGACCTCGACGATGGGCCGGGGCTGATCAACCATGGCGCCCGCCCAGTGCAAGAAGCCGCGGCGGACAGCGCGCCGATTGGCGATCGCCGACCAGTTGCATGGACGGTTGCGCGTCCAGGCAACCGTCCTGCACCAGCGCACAGCGTGGGCTGAAGCGGCAACCCGGGATGACCTCCTGCGGTGACGGGATGCGGCCGGAAATGGTGGCAAGCCGCG